>Ga0209181_10006640_pt1 | contig 16134 bp, 15 predicted proteins | sample MAT05_FD_187208 | JGI IMG/M metagenome (GOLD analysis project Ga0209181, IMG submission 187208) | Freshwater microbial communities from Lake Fryxell liftoff mats and glacier meltwater in Antarctica - MAT-05 (SPAdes) (version 2) | ecosystem: Environmental > Aquatic > Freshwater > Ice > Liftoff... | reverse complement strand
GTCTGAAGTCTGAAGTCTTGTGTCTGAAGTCTGAAGTCTTGTGTCTGAAGTCTGAAGTCTTGTGTCTGAAGTCTTGTGTCTGAAGTCTTGTGTCTGAAGTCTTGTGTCTGAAGTCTGAAGTCTAAAGTCTAAAGTCTTGTGTCTGAAGTCTGAAGTCTTGTGTCTGAAGTCTGAAGTCTTGTGTCTGAAGTCTGAAGTCTTGTGTCTAACTACTCATTATTAACTAATGGCATCCGGTAAAGGGAAAAAAGGGTTTTCGGCGGGTCTTCATGACCTTTTTAGCGACAATACATCCGCACAGAGCAGCCTGTTCGGTGTGGAGGAGCGGCGTGCGCCTGTTACCTCCGGAAAATTATCTGTCAAAAATTTCCTTTCTGATATTGATACTTTTTTACAGGAAGCCCTGGAGGAAAGTATGGAAAAATATGAGGCCAACCAGCCGGATTCGGTTACGCCCAGCGCTAAAACCAAAGCTACCGCTATTCCGCCCCGCAAACTACCCTCCGGTTTGGATGCCCTTATTCGTCAAACGATTGATGTGCAGGAAATTAACGCCGATGAAGCTGCCGGCAAAAAACGCCTCACCGTTTCGGTGGATCGCACCAAATTGGAGCAATTACGCGTCATTGCCCGTTTGGAAAATTCCTACCTCAAAGACCTCATCACGCAGGTAATTGATGGTTACATTAACGACTACAAGCAGGATAAGGGTGTGCAGTTATGAATGCCTACCACGATTTTCGCCTTTTTTACAATCAGAATATTCACCCTGAACTGCTGCATTTAGAGCAGCGGCGGCGGCGCTTTATCCGGTTGATGTGGCTGGCAGCCCTTTTATTGGTTGGCGTGATTTTTTTACAGATTTTTATTGGTATTTTTTTTGTCACGCTCCTGCTCATGATACCCATTGGCTTGGGTATTGCTTTTTTGGTGTTTCGTATTCAGGTGTTTTTTCAAGAGTTTAAGCCGCGTATTGTGGGTTTGGTATTGGATTTTATTGACAATGATGTAAATTACTCTTTTAAAGATTACAACCCCAAAGGTGCTATTTCAAAAGCACAATTTTTGGCCAGTCGCATTTTTACGGGCGCCGATGATTATGCAGGTGAAGAACTCATCAGGGGGCAGGTGCGCGAAACACCATTTGAGTTATGCGAGTTGCGCGTTCATGAGTTTTCGCCCGTTCAAGACAAATTAGACCGGGTCTTTCAGGGTATTTTCCTGATAGGCGATTTCCGCCGTTGGGATATGCACGGTGGTGTGCTGGTGCTGCCTGACGCTTACCGAAAATACCTGTTGCGCAGCGCCAAACAATTTCATCTCCTGGGTGGCAGGCGGGTCAGGCAACAATTATTGCCCGAATTTGAAGCCTTTTTTGACACTTATGCCACGCCCAACGTGCAATTAGCCGAGGTCATTTCTCCTGATTTACAGATGGCTATCCTGCAATTTCGGCAGCGGTTTTTGCAAAGTAACCGCGAAAAAGAAATCTACTTTTCTATTATCGGCGATAAAATTTATTTGGCGCTGACACAGGATCGCGATTTGTTGGAACCTTCTCTTTTTGCCAATAATGTTCGTTTTGAATTGGTTCGTGAATTCTATGAAGATTTGCGCTTGTTGCTGGAGGTGGTTCGCGACGTGGATGTGATGAATTAGCAGGGTGGCACGGGAATAAATTATTTCAACGCACCTACTTATAAAATGTATTGTAATATAAAAATAAGCTAATTACGGTAAATTTCTCTCTTTTTCGCCGTTTTGTCCGGTGCACGGCATTTTTTACGGGTCGAAACCCTGTATCTTTATCGCTCCTAAATCTAACAGCTGTATGATCTTCATGTAGGAGATTAATGACTGATTACTTTCACCATGCTCAATTCCTTTTATGCGCAATTTCTACCCGCTTTTCCTGCTATTCATGTTGCTGGCAACAACTATTTTGACTGCTCAAAGCACTTATTACACCGTAAAATTTCCAAATGACACCACCATTTTTGGTTGCGGGGCTTCGGCACCCCTCATTTATCCGGTTATTGATAAAGTGGGCAGCTGCAATTTCAATGTAGGGGTAAACAAAACGGACTACGTTTTTTACACCAACGGCTGCCAAAACTGCTACAAAATTGAGCGACGTTGGCGCCTGCTCTATTGGTGCGACTACAATCCAAACTCGTATTCACCCTTTATTGTTCCCAATCCCGGCGATACCAATAAAGGCCCGACCGTAGTCGGCAATTCCTATAATCACGGATTTATAGAATATGTACAGATCATCAAGGTGTTAGATGGTGATGCGCCCGTTTTTTTAGATTGCCCGGCATCTCCGGTGGTGATCTGTGATCTGACCAACAACCGCAGCAATCAATACAACAATGGTTATATGGATCGCTGCGAATCGCCGGTAAACCTCACCATCAAAGCCATTGATGCCTGCTCCAAAGCCAAAATCAAACTCACGTATCGGTTATTTTTAGATTTGGATGGCAACGGCAGCATGGAAACCCTGTTGAGCAGCAGCTCGCCCAATGCTTTTCCCGTTGAAACCACGGTTTCGGGTGATACTTTGTGTGGCCGGATCAAATTTCCGACTAATTACGAGCTGCCTTATGGCCGCCATAAGATAGAATGGATTGCCGGCGATTATTGTAGCGCCGAATCGGTGTGCAAATACGAGATCATCATTAAAGATTGTAAACGCCCGACCGCCGTGTGCTGCAATGCCTTGGGGGTAAATATCATGCAAACCGGCATGCTAACCCTAAAAGATTCCACGTTTCTGTTGTATGGTTTTGACAACTGTACCCCTACCCGCGATCTGAAAACGGGTATCCGGCGCTCCGGTACCGGCGTGGGTTTCCCCACAAATCGTACCGTGAATTTTACCTGCGACGACATCGGTTCTCAGGTCTTGGATGTGTGGGTGCAGGATGCGGCGGGCAATGCCGATTTTTGCAAAGTCATCGTGAATATTCAGGACAATATGGGTAGTTGTATTCCGCCGGGTAAACCAACGGGTACCATTGTGACAGAATTTGAAAAACCCCTTCCCGGCGTCAACGTTTGGCTCCGGCGGCAGGCGGCCAATCAGCCTTTTAATGCATTAGAAAAAACGGATGCTTCCGGTCGTTTTTCGGGCAAGATGGAACCCGTTAATTGCAATTTTAGCGTCATCCCTGTTTTTGACACCCTGGCTACCTGGGGGGTCAGCATGGCGGATGTATATCGGCTGGCCGACCATATTGATGGCTTTGAACTCATTGCGTCGCCTTACAGTATGCTGGCCGGTGATGTCAATCGCGACAATAAATTAGACTATACCGATGTGAAACTGATAGAACGCATGGCAAAAGGCGAAATTTCTACTTTCCCTAATGTGGAGGCCTGGCGTTTTGTGCCGCGTTGGTTTGATTTCAAATCCGAAAATCCTTTTCAATTCCCGATACCCGACTTTATTGCACAACCCTGCACCCTCGGCTACCGCCAGGATTTTATCGCCATTAAATTGGGAGATGTCAATGGCTCGGTGAAACAACCACTCGGTGCTAAAGACAATGACGGACTGGAAGATCGTACCTCCGGCAACGCTTTTGATGCCGAAAACCTCACGCTGCTCACGATCAGCCCTAATCCGGTACGCAGGCACGCACGGGTGTCTTTCCTGATGCCCGAAGATGGCGATGTTACCCTCAGCGCAACCGATGCTACCGGCAAAACAACGGTTGCTATGACCCTGCACCTGCCAAAAGGTTATCAGGAGCAATGGTTGGATTTCAGTGGGGCTTCCGGTGTGCAGTTTCTGCGCCTGCAAACGGCAAACCAAACGGTGACAAAGAAAGTGGTGGTGGCAGGAGCACGGGAATGATCTAATTGAATGACACCACTGTCATTTTTTGCAAAAAATGGACAGTGGTGTCATTCAATTAATTAATTATATATGCTTTAATTACGTCTTAAAATCCAATAGAAACTGCTTCACATCCGCCTGAAAAGCCGCTTCATCTTCATTTAGAAAAACCACTTCGATAGGAAGCACAAAAATCGGAATATTATTTTTCCAAAAAAAATCCTGATGGAGGGCTAAACGCATGGCATCTTTCTCCGTGGTAACAATTATTTTGTTTTTCTGCGGCAAGTTTTCAAAGCGGCGCATCAATTCGACCAAATCTGCTGTTTCAAAATAGTGATGGTCCACAAACTCCTGGGTGTGTATCGCCTGCACCTGACCACCGAGGTATTGCAACAGGTAATCGCTATTGGCAATGGCACTGATGAGCAGCACGGTGGTGGATAAATCAAGGGTGACTTGTACATCTGGTCGCAATAAATCGTAGGGCGTGCCATAGCGGTATTTGGTAAAGTAGACGCGCTGGCGCGGATAAGCATCCAATTCTTCATGCATTTTATCACGTTGTTCCCGGGTCAGTTCGGGCGGGCATTTGGTCACGATCATGATGTCTGCCCGGCGGTATTCATGTCGCCATTCGCGCAGTCTGCCGGATGGCAGGAGCCAATCGCGGGTAAAAGGGTGTTCATATTCCGTGAGCAGGATATTCAGACCAGGGGTCACGGCCAAATGCTGGAAGGCATCATCCAGTAATACGCATTGTATGGAAGGATTCCGTTTGACCAATTCCGGCACGCCCAATGCCCTGCTTTCGCTCACGCTTATGGGAATATTCGGAAATTTCTTTTTGAACTGCAAAGGCTCATCCCCCACCTGTTCTGCATTGTCAAGCGTAGTGACCAATCGAAACCCTTCCGTTTTTCTGCCATAACCACGGCTTAACACGGCGGGCTGCACATATTGATCCAACCATTGAAGCAAATATTCGATATGAGGTGATTTTCCGGCACCACCAACGGACAAATTGCCGACGGAAATAACGGGCAGATCAAATCGGATACTGCGCAGTACTCCAATACGATACAAAAAACTGCGCAAACCTACCGCGAGGCCATACAACAGGGCAACAGGCAATAATAAAACTCGAATGACGATATCTTCAGACAAATCCTAATCTATATTTTGTATAAATAAAATGACTTTTTTCGCAGAATCCGGCCACTCCATGTATCTTTGTGGCAAAAACACACGAACTGGAACAACTTATCAATTAGATTGTTTTTCATTTCAAAAACACCTGACTGTGAATAAAGAGCAACCGACCACTAATAAACGTAAAATTTTTGTTTTTACCGTTTTATCCCTACTACTAATTGCATTTCCGGCAATGTCGTGGTTTTACTTAAAAAGCGGCTTAGACTGGCGCAGGAGTGTGCAGGCTGAACTGCGGAATTACGGCAAAATACGCGCCGCTTATTACATTTTGCCGGGAAATAACGAAATAAACCTGCTTGCCGGCAAAGTTTGCGTCTTGCATTCTTTTGGAGAAAACCCTGATTTAACGGAGGACAACAAAAAAATTATGGACATTGGAGACAAACTGAACGATCAGTTTGGAAAAAACAACGGATTTAGGTTGGCCATGATTGCCGACGGCGGCACTCCTGAATTTCGTTCTCATGCTCAAAAAATACCTGGATCGGAAGGTCCGATATGGGTGTGGACGGGTGGATTGGGTTCGTGGCGCACTATTCTCGAAAATGCTTATGAGTCTTATTGCCTTGCCGAAAAAACCACACCTGCCAAAAGTTATCTGGCTTTGTCTGATACATCCGGTACGATTCGCTGTTTTTACGATGTTAATAAAAAGGACGAAATAGACCAGATGGTCACCCATATCAGCCTGATTTTACCAGCAGAATAAATAATAACTATTGATGAATATCGAATTAGAAAAAAAAATGAATAAGGCTGCCTGGGGTATTACGGTAGCCATATTACTTTTAGTGGGAATGATGCGCAGGGTCAAAATTGATCTGGGGGTAGATTTCAGTTTTCTGCCACCCGTTCATGCCGTACTCAATACCTTTGCGGCTGTTTTTTTGCTCATTGCCTTGTATTTTATTAAAAACGGGCAAGTAGAAAACCACCGCAAGTCTATTTATGCTGCGTTGACCTGTTCTGCGCTGTTTTTAGTGTGTTATGTATTGTATCATTTCACTACGCCGGAAATAAAATATGGGGATACGGATCACGACGGCCTCGTCAGCGCCGCTGAATTGGCCGCAACCGGCGGTATGCGCAGCCTCTATTTGGTGGTTTTACTCACGCATATTACTTTAGCAGCCGTCATTTTACCATTTATTTTACTGACGTTCAACCGGGCATACACGCAACAATTTGACCGCCATAAAAAAATGGCGCGGTGGGTATATCCAATTTGGCTCTATGTTGCTATTACCGGCCCGATCTGTTATTTAATGCTCAAACCCTTTTATTAATTGTTGATTGGCCCACCAAAACACTAAAACACTAAAACACCAAAATACTAAAACACCAAAATACTAAAACACCAAAACACCAAAACACCAAAACACCAAAACACCAAAACACCAAAACACCAAAACACCAAAACACTAAAACACTAAAACACCAAAACACTAAAACACTAAAACAATGAATTATAAAATTTTTGCTATCCTTTTATTAGTCGCCTTGTGTTGCCTCACAGGAATTACGCCTGTTGAAGCCCAATGCGCCATGTGTAAAGCCGCTGCGGAGTCTAATATGAGATCGGGGGGTTCTGACCCTTCCGGACTGAATGCCGGAATCTTATATATGTTTCTTATGCCCTATATGATTGTGGCGGCTATCGGTATCTGGTGGTATCGCAATCGCCGCAAAGAAGCTGCTGCAATGGATATTCCCTACACAGAAGATGAATTGGCTAAACTTAATTAATGGCGTATGAAAAGTATTCGTTTGTTTTGTTTGTTTACACTTTGTACCCTGTGTAGCATCCACATAAATGCACAGGAAGTGCAACTTAACGAAGACCCTGGTGTTTCAAAAGTTTTGAACGCCTGGGTGAGCCAAAACCGCGCCAACCCACGAGTAGCCGGCTGGCGCGTACAGTTAATGGCCAGTACTGACCGACAACAGGTAGAGGAAGGCCACAGCCGTTTTCGGTTGCGCAATCCCGATGTACCGGCCGCCTGGATTCAGGAAAAACCGTATTATAAATTGCGAGTAGGGGCCTTTCGTTCTAAACAGGAAGCATTGGCCTTTATTGCTACCCTGACCGATTATGCGGGTGCATACCCGGCAAAAGATGCAGCCATTCATCCACGTGACTTTTTGGAGCAATGAAAAACATTTCCTGTTTTTATCGCCTTTGCCGACCGTTAGCAAGGCTCTTCCTGTTGTTTTTTGTTGCCTGCACACAACCCGCCCGTCCTCCGGTTCCGGTACGCATTTTTCTAAATGGCCATTTTTTTACCGCCAACCCGGATCAACCAACGGCTACTGCACTTGCGGTAGCCGGTGACACCATTTTAGCCATTGGTACCGACACTGACATCAGGGCATTGGCCGGACAACAAACGGAAATTATTGACTTACAGGGTGCATTTGCTATGCCGGGTCTGATAGAAGGCCACGGGCATTTCAACGGGCTGGGCAACAGCCTTCAAACCCTCAACCTGCTCAACACCAAAAGTTGGGAAGAAATAGTGGGTTTAGTGGCGGAGCAGGCAAAAAAAACGCCGCCGGGCAACTGGATTGAAGGGCGCGGCTGGCATCAGGAAAAATGGTTGGCTTCGACGGCACTGACGGTAAACGGCTACCCCTACAATGATCTGTTGAGTGCTGCGGTGCCTGACCATCCGGTCATCCTGCAACACGCCAGCGGGCATGGCCTCATTGCTAACGCGAAAGCCTTAGATATGGCGGGTATCAGTAAGGAGACCAGCGACCCCGCTGGCGGGCGTATTGTGCGGGATGTGCGCGGAAAATTGACCGGCGTATTTGAAGAAAATGCCACCATGATGATCGAGCGGCCTTTTGAGGCGTGGAAAGCCATGAAAGGCCGGGCTGTGCGCCGTTCCGATTTTGAAAAAAGTGCCCAATTAGCAGCTCAGGAATGTTTGCGCCATGGTATTACCTCTTTTCAGGATGCCGGTTGTGGTTTTTGGGAATTGGAGGAATATCGCCGATTGGCCGAATCCGGGCAATTGGGGGTGCGACTTTGGACGATGGTTTCGCAACCGCACCCTTCTGAGTTAAGCCGTTTGGCCAATTATCCTGCAATAGGATTGGGCAACGGATTTTTCACCTGCCGGGCCGTGAAATGTTACATGGATGGCGCGCTGGGTTCTTATGGCGCGTGGTTGCTGGCACCCTACAATGACAAACCCGGCTTTACCGGCCAAAATGTGGTAGCGGCCGATAGTATTGCTGCCGTTGCTGCTGCCTGCCGAAAATATGGGCTGCAATGTTGTGTACACGCCATCGGCGACCGTGGCAACCGCGAAACGCTAAATATTTTTGAACAGGCATTGGACACTGCCACCAATTTGCGTTGGCGGGTGGAACACGCGCAACATTTAGACGCGCAGGATATTCCCCGATTTGCTAAAATGGGGGTTATTGCTGCCATGCAGGCGCTGCACTGTACCAGCGACGCGCCTTTTGTGGTCAAGCGCCTCGGCACCGAACGCGCCCGCACAGGCGCATACGCCTGGCGCAGCCTGTTGGACAGTGGCGCGCATTTGGCCAATGGAACGGATGCGCCCGTAGAAGACGTAGCGCCCATGCCTTGTCTCTATGCCTCTGTTACCCGCCAACGCGCCGATAATGGTATGGTTTTTTTCCCGGAACAATGTATGACCCGTGAAGAAGCACTCCGCTCTTACACTACATGGAATGCCTGGGCGGGTTTCGAAGAAAACAAAAAAGGTAAGCTAAAACCAGGGCTTTACGCCGATATTGCCGTGTTTGATACGGATTTGCTCCGCTGCCCTCCGGCAGATATATTAAAAGCGAAAGTAAAAATGACCATTTTGGGCGGAGTGGTTAAATATAGAGAGGAGAGATGAGAGAGGAGAGAGGAGAGAGGAGTTTCACAATTGTTTAATTGTGTAACTTTTGTGTACGGTGTCGCTCCATCTTATCCGATTCCTTTCCTAAACTGATAACCGTTTTTATTTTAATACCTGCTTCAGCAGCTTAAATAAACTACCAATAAATTAGCATATTTTTGAATAAATTAGCGTTTAACATTGAGCCTTTCTTGAATTTATTTTCAAAATACCAAAGCGAAACTACATAATACTAAAAATTTGTTATACTTTATTTAAAGTAAATGAATCATTACCGTCTAAATACACCATGGCAACACTCTTCTCACTCTTCGTCGGCATTAATAAATATGATCCGAAGTCTACGGTCAATATCAACGAACTCACTGGTTGCAGCAACGATATTGGCCAGTTACAGGCATTTTTAGAAACGGTATTTCCAAAAAATCGCCGTGAAATGGTAACTTTAATCAATGAAAAAGCGACTTATCAGGAAGTAATACGCGCTTTTGGCAAAGATCACCTGCTTCGAGCCAAAAAGGACGATGTAGTACTGATATCGTACAGTGGCCACGGCTCCCGCGAGTTGGCAGCGCCTGAATGGAGCAAATACTACGGAGAAGGAAAGGAAGAAACCTGGGTCTGCTACGACAGCCGGACGGCTACGGGGCTTGACCTGGCTGATAAAGAATTGGCGTTTTTAATAGAACCGTTGGCAAAACGCGGCGCACAGGTGGTAGTCATTATGGATTGTTGTCACTCGGGTTCGGGTACCCGGTTTATTGAAGACATCGTATTAGGTGCTGCCCGGCAGCAAAGCGACCGCAAGCAGCCACGGCTCTGGGAATCCTACCTGAACGGGGCGATCGCCCGGCGTTTTCCCAAAGGCAAAGATATCTACCTCCCAAACAGTCGCCACATACTATTGGCTGCTTGCGACCGCAAAGAAAAAGCCTGGGAAATCATGACTCAACAAGGGCTTTTTTCCAGCCAGTACCTGAAAATTCTGGAAGAAACCGGGGGTAAAATTTCTTATTCCGATTTGTTTATCCGCTGCCGTTCCGAAATGATGAAAATTACGGACAACCAGCATCCGCAATTTGAGCCGTGTGGCTATTTCAACGCATATAATGGTTTTTTGGGGTTAGCAGATGCGCAATCTGGCGCTACCTCAAAAATATATTTTATGGGAAATCGGTGGATGGTCACGCAAGGTGTTATCCATCACCTCCCAACGGAACACCCATCGGTGTTCGATGTATTACAAGACGATCAGTTGTTGGGCAGGGCTGTCACGACCGCTGTTGGGCTGGAAGAAAGCGGGGTGCGGCTGGAAAATTTTGAAGGGGATGCTGCCTCCAATTATACTGCCCGCCTGACCTCGCTGCCAGTACCACCCCTGATTTTTAATTTGCAAGGTGATGTAGTACCAAAAAAGGAAATGGTAACGGCATTATCCCAATTTAAACCCCTGTACTTTACCTTTCAGGAACAAGCAGTGCAAGCACCATATAGCGTGAAAATACAGGATAACGCTATCCAAATCATCCGAAATATAGATGGCCTCATGATTCGGGAAGCCAATGGAAATAACCAGCCGGCCATGCTGAATGATATTTTTCAGGCAGCAGAACACCTTGCCCGATGGGAAAAAGCAATGATCCTCGAAAATGCAAAAACCCAAATAAAAGGCGCTGATATTGAATTGATTTTGATTATATTAGATGATCAGGGGCAGGAAATTTGGAGTACGACCCAACCGGAAGTAATGTTGGAAATCGTGCAGCAACAAAAATGGCGTTTCCGCGTGGAAGCCCGAAATAATCATGCTTTTCAAACCTACTATTGTGCGTTGTTTTATGCTTCCTCTTCCTACGGCCTGATGGCAACGGGTTTCAACGAGCCGATATTGCCTAAAAAAGCGGCAATCGTGTGGGACAGGACACCCAACGGCGATCCACTGACGTTTCAACTCAACGGAAAAAACAGCGCATTGGATGTTTTAAAATTATTTGTAAGTCAGGAAAAAGCCACTTTTGCCAACATAGCCATCAATGCCTTAACAGTAGGCAAAGTCATGACTTTTAGCCGCGACCGAAGCGATGGCCTTGGGCGAACAAAAGACATTGGCGGCGGCGGTCTTGATCTGGGGGAAGAAGGTGTTTTCAATGATTGGCGTACCCTCCAGTTAAAAGTACGCAGCGTAGCGCACTATCCCGGTGTTGGGCCGGCACCTGTGACGTTGGCTGGCGGCAAAATAATGGTTCAGCCTCATCCGACTTTCCGGGCTTCAGCGGCATGGGTATCGCCCGGTGCTGCGGGGCGGTACATAGAGCCTGCCGCCATTTTAGTGCAGTATGCTGCGCAAAACAATTTAAAAATCCTGCAATTTGCGCCGCCTACAGCTGCTGAATCGCCCCTCTCCGTCTTAATGCTTTCCCGTATTGAGCGGGGCGCCGATCTGGAAGCCATTCCTTTGAAAATTCAATTGGATACCCCCGCGACAATGGGCAAAAACTGGAAAATAGTGACTTGGGATGGCAATAAAATACAGGTAGCGGGTACCGTGAAAACGGAAAACGGGGTGGTCATAGCCGCTATTCATCAACTTTGGGTAAAAAAAGACGAACGGCAGCAAGGAAATTCTGATTTTGCACAATTGATTATTTGCGAGGTAAGCCAAATATAGCCTATCCCAAAACCATTTCCAACACATCCGGCGTATGAATTTCCGTAAAACCCGGGACATGGGTGCGGTAAAAAATCAATAATTTTTGCAACAGCGCTTTCCTTTCAGTGCGGGTTAAATTGATTTCGTGGCAAAGTTCCAGGGGAACATATAGCAACGATGCCCAATGTTGTGTTTGTTCTGCGTCCAAATAGCAGGGATGGAGGGGGGGCGTTGCGGTGTAAACCCCCTCTTTCAAATCTAAAAATATACCGGTATTGTCTGGTTCAGCCAAAGGCTGAAAACCTAAATGACCGGATAAGTGAATCAAAAAATGCAGGTGGATATTGGCCACCGGATGCGGCGTGGTGTCGAGCCACCGCAGCTGATCCAATAAAAACTCAAATAATACGCGGTGTTCGTCGGAATGGTGGATACATTTTCTACAAACCTCTGCCATGAGCAGGGTTACGGCTCCCCGCCGCATGTCAAAAGGAATTCCGGTGAAAATTTCAGCGGCTCGTACCTCTTTGAGCCGATTCATACCCTTATCTGTTTCCGTTTCCCTGAAATAACTCACCAATTCCACAATGGTCATGGGTTGGAATAACCCAAAGGGCATTCGGGTTTTGGCAGCGCGCACGCCTCCGGCAATAAAGGTGCGAAGCCCCTTCTCCTCGGTAAAAATATCGGCAATAACACTTGTTTCGCCGTATTTTACCGTACGAACTACAATTCCACGCGATTTGAGCATAAAAAAATTGGTGCGAATACGACGGATGTGTGTATTCGCACCAAATGAAACCGGAGTATATTTGGAGTTTTTTCAACTCGCAAAAAAATATCTTTTTTACTGCTTTCAGAAAAACTAAATATACTCGAAACCTTTGCGCTGTTTGGCACACAGGGCAAAGGTAGCAATTTTTTTGGGTTACTGCTTAAAAAACTGCTTAGTCATGTTAAATGGCGTGTTGGCGATGTGCAACACATAATTGCCAGGAGACAAAGTCTCGACATTCATTTGGACGGCGTTGCTTTCTGCGCCTGCAATTCCCGTTAGCCCGATACGCCCGCCTACGTCCATTACCCGCCAAACAGCCTCTGTTGCTAAACGTGTTTCAAATTTAACCTGCTGCCGCCTTTCAAAAGGCTGCCATTAGCGGGTAAGTTTTTTGACCATTCGGCATATTCCCCAAACCCCACCTGATCATCACTGACTTCCCAGGAGGCATCTGTTACTACAAGAAGGGGGGGGTTGTGCCGGCTTACTCTTTTTTTGTGCCGCTAAAAAAGGCAGAGCATAACAGATATGCTGCACTGAAAAACAAGGAAAGAACGCTGTGTTTTGGAAACATACAAAAATAAGTAGTGATGAGTTATTAATTATGATCTTCTCAACTGCCTGAAATATGACAAAGATGCAGGCAGGTCGCGCCAAAACTGATATTTTTTGACCAATAATCTTTTGAGTAGTATAAAACCCTTTTGATAAGCGACGCAAGTCACTGGCGCGACGTAACGTACTTTAAGCCTACACAAATTTTTTTGAACAACATAGCGCTATTGATGACTTATGATTACCTTTGTCTCAACGCGCTATGGATAAATCATGCACATAAGATAAAACATATAAAACAAACAACATGAAGCATTTTTTCTTTTTGACCCTGCTATCAGCCACTTTTGGGGCCTGCACTTCCGCCGCCAAAATCCACACGGATACCATTCACCTTTTTAATGGCAAAGACCTCAACGGCTGGCACGCAGATGTGCCGGATATGGATAAAAATGCTGCGCTGAAAACGCCATTTATCGTTCGGAATGGGCTGTTGGTGAGCCTCGGCACACCGGGTGGCCACCTCATTACGGATGCTGTTTATGAAAATTACCGGATAGCCATAGCATATCGTTTTGCCGGAAAGCCCGGCAATTGTGGTTTGTTGGTACATGCTTCCACACCTCGTGCGCTTTATGCCATGTTTCCCAAATCCATCGAAGTGCAAATGATGCACGAAAATGCCGGCGACTTTTGGTGCATCGTGGAAGACATCAGTGTGCCGGAAATGGAAAAAAGGCGCGGCCCGAAAGAAAATTGGGGTATCACCGAAGGCAAAGAACGCCGAATTGTGAACCTGACCGATGGTTCCGAAAAACCCGTAGGAGATTGGAATACGATGGAAGTAGAATGCCTCGGCAATTCCATCAAAGTTTGGGTAAATGGCGTATTAGTCAATCACGGTACGGGAGCCACGGCTGCAAAAGGCCAGATTGCTTTGCAGGCAGAAGGATCAGAAGTGGAGTTTAGGAAGGTAGAGCTGACAAAAATTTAAGGAACTGTTTTAGGAACCCCTGCCAAACTGGAAGGAGCGGGGATTTTAAAAACGTTTTTACGGCAAATTAAATCCCGTTTTCACCAATTCCACTATTTCCGCGTCCTGCGGCAAAAACAAGACCATTCGATCGGCAGTAAGGCTCAGTATTTGGATGTTCATCTTGTCAGACCAGGCACCTGGTTGGGCAGGTGGTACGAATCCTGATGGGTAAATGTCTATGCTCTTACTATTGGCAAAAAACAGGTATTGCCGGGCTTCCTGAAAGGATACCCTGCCAGTGGTTGTGTCTTTATTATACAAGGCTAAAGTATTGTCTGCAAAAAATACGGCAAAATAGGGCGTAGCAATCGCCTCTGCGATGCGCCGTACCTCTTTGGTGCTGTCGCGCTGCTCCCAGCGTTCAAATTCTTTGGCGCGTTTTTTACTGTAGTCATCCGCCCGCTCGAGGTCATATCCATACCATTGTTGAGCGCGTTCCTGCTGAACATGGCGATATACGTCCACCGCCTGTCGTTGGGCATCTTGTTTTTTGTCCACCTGAAATCCTTGCTCTGCGTATCGGATCACTTCCCAGCGACCCAATAACAGCGTGGCGTTGTCTTGCGAAAAAATGATCGTTTGGGTAAACGCTAAAAAAAACAATAAAATAAATCGCATATAAATAATAGTGAATGATAAATGATGGATGATGAATCCTGCAACTTGCTTATAATCAAGTAAGTAAGTAAGAATAAAAATCAGTTTATGCTCGCTCATGTACTTATTATTTACTCGTTCCTAAATTAAAAAACGCCGCAATATCGGCCATTTGCTGAAACAAACGTACTTTTGCGTTCTTAATTTTTGGTAACTGAAAATAAACATAAGGAACCATACTCCATTACTACTGCTTTTATACTCACATACTCCATACTACTGCCTCAATACTTTAAAAAATGGTAGCAACTGCTGAAAAAAAACTGCAACGCCTCGGATATTTAGACCTCGAAGTGGATCCTGAAATGGATCTCGTGGCCGAAATAAACCGCCTGAAAAAAGAAAAAAACGCCGTAATTTTGGCGCATTATTATCAGGAATCGGAAATTCAGGATGTCGCCGACTATATTGGTGACTCACTCGGGCTTTCACAAAAAGCAGCGAAAACCGAAGCGGATATCATCGTGTTTGCCGGGGTACATTTTATGGCAGAAACGGCCAAAATGCTCTCTCCCGGCAAGAAAGTACTGTTGCCTGATCTGAAAGCAGGCTGTTCTTTAGCAGACTCCTGCCCCCCTGCTGTTTTTCGCAAATTTAAAGAAAAATATCCTGATCACCTCGTGGTCAGTTACATTAATTGCACCGCAGAACTCAAAACGCTGACGGATATTTGTTGTACCAGCACCAATGCCGTTCAAATCATTGAAAGTATCCCCAAAGACCGGCCCATTATTTTTGCCCCTGATAAAAACCTGGGTGCTTATTTAATCAAAAAAACCGGCCGCGATATGATTTTGTGGAATGGGGCTTGTATGGTGCACGAAATTTTTAGCCACGAGCGTATTGTGAAGCTCCGCCATCGCCATCCCGAGGCTAAATTCATCGCGCATCCTGAATGTGAGGCACATATTCTGGAAATGGCGGATTATATTGGCAGCACCACTGGTTTGCTAAAATACACGATCAACGACGCTGCCACGGAGTTCATAGTGGCCACTGAAGCGGGCATTTTGCATCAAATGCAAAAATCCAGTCCCCATAAAACCTTTATCCCGGCGCCTCCCAATAACCAATGTGCCTGCAATGATTGTCCGCACATGAAACGGAATACCATGGAGAAACTCTATTTATGTATGCAATATGAGCTGCCTGAAATCGTGCTTCCGGATTGGGTAATCAAGCAGGGCCGTGCCTCCATTGACCGTATGCTGGAAATTTCGGCAGCAGCAGGGTTGATGGGTTAAAGACTTCAGACATCAGACTTCAGACATCAGACACAAGACACAAGACTTTAGACACAAGACTTCAGACACGAGACTTTAGACACAAGACTTCAGCACTGTACGTCGGGGTCATCCACGCCCGACGATATTGCGGAACAGATGTCAGAAGCCCCGTAGAGCGATTTTTTTGAAACACAAAAGTAACAAAAGAACACAAAAGTCCGTAGAGCGGTTTTACGTACAGTCGGGTGATCCACGCCCGACGATATTGCGGAACACCTCTCAGAAG
>Ga0209181_10006639_pt1 | contig 16134 bp, 12 predicted proteins | sample MAT05_FD_187208 | JGI IMG/M metagenome (GOLD analysis project Ga0209181, IMG submission 187208) | Freshwater microbial communities from Lake Fryxell liftoff mats and glacier meltwater in Antarctica - MAT-05 (SPAdes) (version 2) | ecosystem: Environmental > Aquatic > Freshwater > Ice > Liftoff... | reverse complement strand
AAGAGGTATTGAGCCACATAATGTAAGTGAAGAAAATCAGGAAATTTACTACAATGATTTAGTTGAATGGACAGACAGCGAGGGGATTTTAACCTTTGTATTTGAAGCCTTTGATGAATCCTGGAAAGGCTCGTCCGAACCACTGGAGCCCGAGAAGCACTGGGGACTTTTTAAGATTGACAGAACGCCTAAACTAGTGATGGAGGATAAGCAAGTGTAAAAATAATTGAATGGTCTGGGCCGCCCCATTTAATAGCTTTCGGATGGGGCGGCATCATTTGATGCGTGTACAATTCGTACCGGTGAGTTGCTTATCGTGCCATCCTCAATGGCTTCTACGTTGGTAAACTTCCAATATTTGTTCAGGTTGATTAGCCATTGTTGTCATTAAATTTATCTTTTCCCCAATTCATAGGGTTATTCGCAATATAGTTTTGAATGGTTTCAAACGATTGTGCATTCCGAATGATATGATCGTAAAAACGGGATTGCCATCCAAAATCTGCCCGAATTTTACGACAATTAATTGTTACCATACGTTTGTATTGATTGATGATAGAACCAATTGTATTAGGTTTCCATTTTTCGTTTTTGCCACCGGTAGAGACGCCCAATTTGGGCGTCTCTACAACGGCGTCAATGTTGGCGTCAATGTTGGCGTCAATGTTGGCGTCAAAATCGGCGTCAAAATCGGTGTCAAAATCGGCGTCATCCATGTTGGCGACGGCAATAGTAGAGACGCCCAATTTGGGCGTCTCTACCCAACCATCCGGTTTATCAATTATCAAAATGCCGTGGGTATGGTTGGGCATTACCACAAAATTGCCCAATTCAATAAACGGATAATGTTTGGGAATTTCCATCCAATACGTTTCTGCCAATTGCCCCAATTCGTTTAATTGCATCGTAGAGACGCCCAATTTGGGCGTCTCTATGTTATCCGCATCAATATTGGAAACGCCCTGATTGGAAACGCCCTGGGTAGAGACGCCCAAATTGGGCGTCTCTACGATTTCCCCAAAAAAATGTTGTCGGTGTTTGGTACATATGGTAATGAAATAGGCACCGTTAGCGCCATAATCCCACGATTGTAATCGGGCAGATGGGATGCGATATTTGTTGTTGAATTTATCCATTTGGTCTATTTAAATTTATGACGTTTGTGTAGAAACGCCCAATTTGGGCGTCTCTACGGGGCCGCATTACACAAACATTTTTTGCAAAATACATTTTTTACATCACCCCTTTTTTATAATCTTCCAACAATCCTTTTTTCTTTTTAAGGGCTTGTATTTTTTGATCTACTGCCATAAGGAAATGGGCAATTTTAGTTTGTTCTGGAAGGGCGGGAAAGAAATTTCTATTTTCTCTGGTAAAGACAGCAGATTTAAACAATCATCCTCCACTTTTTTATTTGCTTGTTGAAAATACAAACATTCCCTCCCTGGTATTTTCGGCTTGCTTTATGTAGATTGATTTCCTGCGGCTATTGCATCAAACAATCAAACCAATATGCCGTTATATCAATAATGAAGATTCTACTCACCGGTGTTACCGGCTATATCGCCCAACGCTTGCTGCCCGTATTGCTACAAAACGGACACGAAGTGGTTTGCTGTGTAAGGGATAAAAACAGGTTCAATGCGGTAAAGTATGATAGCGACCGGCTATCGGTAGTAGAAGGTGATTTTTTAGATATGGAATCCCTGGCTAATATTCCCAACGATATTGAAGTGGCCTATTACCTCATTCATTCCATGTCTACCCAAACCGGCGACTTTGAAACCATGGAAAAAAAATGCGCCATCAACTTCAGGGAACGCATTGAAAAAACCACTGCAAAGCAGGTCATTTATTTAAGTGGCATCATCAATGAATCCGAGCTTTCCAAACACCTAACCTCCCGCAAGCAAGTAGAAGAAATATTATTCGGTGCAAGCTTTGCCCTAACTACTTTAAGAGCCGGTATCATAGTGGGATCGGGCAGTGCGTCCTTCGAAATTATACGGGATTTAGTGGAGAAACTTCCCGTGATGATTACCCCAAAATGGTTAAATACAAAATGCCAGCCAATTGCCATCAGGAACGTAGTTGAGTTTTTAAGCGGTGTAATTGCCAGGGAAGAAGTGATGAACAAAAGCTTTGATATTGGCGGTCCGGATGTTTTAAGTTACAAAGAAATGTTGTTGCGCTTTGCTAAAATCCGCGGACTTAAAAGAACCATTTGGGTAGTGCCGGTGATGACACCTAGAATATCTTCCTACTGGTTATACTTTGTTACTGCCACTTCCTATGCGCTGGCAAAAAACCTGGTGTTTAGTATGAAGGTAGAAGTAATTTGTAAGCCCAATGATTTATCATCGTTGCTGAAGATTAGCCTGATCAGTTATGATGAAGCGATTCGGCTGGCATTTCAAAAAATAGAGCAGAATCAAATATTATCCAGTTGGCGGGATGCCCAAACCAGTGCCATTTTAAAAAATGGTATTTCAAAATACATTGAAGTGCCGGTGAACGGATGTTTTATTGATGTAAAAAAAATTCCCGTTGAAAACAGTGATTTGGTACTGGAGCGAATCTGGTCGATCGGTGGCAAAACCGGCTGGTATTATGGCAACTGGCTTTGGGAGTTAAGGGGTTTTATGGACCAGCTTTCCGGCGGCGTAGGCATGCGGCGTGGAAGAAGAAGTTTATCCGAAATTTCACCCGGTGATGCCCTTGATTTTTGGCGTGTTCTATTGGCCAGCAAAGAAGATAAAAGATTGCTGTTATATGCTGAAATGAAACTACCAGGCGAGGCCTGGCTTGAGTTTAAAATTATTGAAAAAAATATCCTCGTCCAAACTGCAACCTTTCGTCCGCTCGGTGTTTGGGGTAGATTGTATTGGTATGCCGTGTTGCCCTTTCACGGATTTATTTTTAGTGGCATGATTCGGAATATTGTAAAAGGTACTTCACTGAAAGAAGATAAAATTGAGTAGTAGTTAAGTTGTAGTATTCATAAATTGACTCGTCCTTTCATTCTCAACCTGGCAGTCTTCGTATGTTGCGGTTTCCTCAATAGCGCCATTGAATAAAACCAATCGTTAATCTCTTCAGTTGAAAAATTTACATTCTAACAATAACCTCCTGATTTAGTAATTGAAAGGGTGAATGTAAAGGTGAAAAAAATAACTAAAATCATTGATTGTGAAATTCATTTCTTGTTGTTTGATGATTGCAATTGGATGCCAAATGTTGATTGCACAAAAATCTGATACAACCAAAATCGTTGTGTTTGCTGCTGGCACCGAAGGATATAAAAGCTATCGCATTCCCGCCATTGTAAAATTGCCCGGCAATGATCTGCTGGCATTTTGCGAAGGAAGGGTGAATGGCTCTGGTGATTTTGGCGATATCAATATTGTGATGAAACGCAGTAGCAATCAGGGAAAAGCATGGAGCAGCCTTCATACGATTGTGGATGCAGACCAATTACAAGCCGGCAATCCTGCACCGGTAGTAGACGTAACCGATCCTGAATATTCCAACGGAAAAATCTTCCTTTTTTACAATACTGGCAACAATAATGAAGCAGAAGTAAGAAAGGGAAAGGGTTTAAGAGAAGTTTGGTATGTGAGTTCTGTAGATGGCGGACGTACCTGGAGCAATGCGGTAAATATCACCACCCAGGTGCATCGGACGATGAAACCAAGGGAGCAGTCAGCCTGTCAGTTTATTGAAGACTGGCGTAGTTATGCCAACACACCAGGGCATGCATTGCAAATACAGGACGGTAAATACCGTGGCAGAATGTATGTGGCAGCCAATCATTCGGTGGGAGACCCAAAGCCCGGATCTGAAGATTATTTTGCTCATGGTTTCTACACAGACGACCATGGCAAAACTTTTCATTTAGGCGAAACCATCAACCTGGCCGGCGGCAATGAAGTAACGGCAGCAGAGATTTTGAATGGAGGTTTACTGCTGAATGCGAGAAATTAAAAAGGCGATGTAAGGGCGAGGATTGTTGCCAGAAGCAATGATGGTGGACAAACCTGGAAAAGTATTTCGTTTGATAAAAATTTGCCCGACCCGGTGTGTGAGGGAAGCCTCTTAAACATCGGCACAAAAAAGGGAAAGAAGCTACTGGCTTTTTGTAATGCGGCGGATACTTTACAGAGAAATAACTTAACCCTGCGTATCAGTTTTGATGAAGGGCTAAGTTGGAAGGCAAATATACTGATCGACAGGACTGATAATAAAAGAAATGATTATACCGCCTATTCAGATCTGGTATTGATCAATAAAAGTAATATCGGGGTACTGTATGAAAAAGACAATTATAAAACGATTGTGTTTACGCAGCTTCAGTTCAGCCGCCGACAACCGGATGTGATCTGCCAATCTCTTTCCCATTATTTTTTGAACACAAATATTTTTTATAGGTTTTGAGTAGTGGCCCGTATGCTGCTGTTGAAGCGCTTTTCTGCCTTTTTCTGTTAATCAAAAGTAGCTAGTGTTATGTTATAGCTTAATCTGACTTGTTGCGAACAAGGTTGCCAAACTTGGACATGAGTATTGTAACAGTTTTAATGCTAAGGCTGGCAACCTTTTATCCGTCAATGAATGCTTAACATAATACTAGAATTATCCACCAGTTAATAATCGAGCGCTTGTGCCGCTGGTGATTGATTTGTGATACTTCATGATTTTTTTCATTTACACTTCACCGCAATGCCTTGTAAAAAATACCTATTAGTAGGTATTTTTTACAAGTGTTCCTTCTATTAGCTTTGAAAGCTAAATGATAGTTGGGATTTTATTTTTTAATGGAAATTGTTTAAATAAATAAACAGTGAATAAAGCCGCAACAAAGACGGCTTTTTTTAATCGGTAATAAAGGGGAAATATTGAAAGGCATCGGACAAAGTTGTATTTGAACCATCTTATTAATATCCGAAACCATGATTATACTTAAAAGAATAGGGAAAAACCCTTTTTTTTTGTTGAACAGAAGTATCCATATTTATAAAAAAAAATAATCATTCCAAATCATTTATTTCTTATTGATGCACATTGTTGAAATACACAAATAATCGTAAGGTAAAACACAGGGTTAGCAGATTCTGGCTGTTGAGCCGCCTTTAAACATTCATATCTTCTTTCCGGAATTTAGGAAGATGTCAAAAAAGGTAAAGAAGAAAAATAATAAATAGAACGCAATCCTTTTTAATGAATTGTTGTAAGCATTAGAAAATATTGAATAGGAAAATTCACACAATGTGAGGCTTATGAATCTTTAAATATTATATACCCTTATGAAGCAGATAAAAGTAACCCGTCCGGTTAAAGAAAATATAATGAATGCCGGTAAAATTATACGGGTTGAAGCACTTAGTAATTACAGTCGTATTTATTTTGCTGATGGCAGTACGCTGGTTTTAGCAAAAGTGTTGCAATGGTTTGAGGATTTTTTACCGGACGAGATGTTTATAAGAGTTCACCGCAGCCACCTTATAAACAAGCAATTTGTAACGGCCATTAAAGGAAGAAAAATAAAAACGATCTTATTGAATAATGGCGAAAATGTCGTGGTTAGCCGAAGGAGAAAGAGGATGGTGGATCTGCTGTAAAACGGTTAATGCAGTCTTATTAAAGTTTATTTACAACAACAGGTTTTCTTTTGCAAAGTTGATCAATCCAGCTACGTTCTTTATTTCAAGTTTACGTAAAATATTTCTGCGATGGGTGTTTACCGTTAGCTCGCTCAGAAAAAGGATGTCTGCAATTTGCCTGCTGCTCATTTCCCTGCATACCATGCGGATAATACCAACCTCTCTTTTTGTAAGTTGGTATTTTTTTAAAAAATCATCAAAGAAGTAGGAGTCTTCTGGTACTGTTTTTAATTCGCCGGGCTCCGGAAAAAATTCCTGGCCCGAGAGTATTATTTCAATCGCTTGTTTCAACAACGCTGCCGAAGAATTTTTCACAAGAAATCCATTGGCTTTCATTTTTCTAACTTCCTCTACCAATTCCGGTTGGTTATAATTGGTAAGCACCAATACTTTTATAAGTGGAAAATCTGCCTTTATTTTTTGAAGGCATTGCAGTCCGTCGTAGCCGGGCATGTTTAAATCCAGTATTACCAGTTCCGGCGCATGTTTGGCAACAGCGTACATCAAATCAACACCATTATTTACAGCAGCCGCTATTTCCAGTGCAGGCAATTCTTTTAAAACAGTCATGATTCCTTCCAATAAAAACTGGTGATCGTCTGCCAGTATAATTTTATTTGTTATCATGGATAAAAGGTATTTCTATGGTTATCATCAGGCCGTTCGGCTGTATAGTATCTATCGCCATACTGCCGCGAAAGTAAGCTACTTTGGATTGGATACCTGTTATGCCAAAACTTTGTTTTTTTTCCATGGCACCAGGTGCAATTCCTACGCCATCATCCTCTGCAATCAGCGAAAAGCAATTGTCATTTTCTGCCAGTTGAAGCAATACATTTTTAGCTCCGGAATGTTTAACGATATTGTTTAGCAACTCGTAAATGATACTGTACAATGCGGTGTAGTAGTTGTTAAGTAGCGGACTGTATTTTTCAAATCCCATTACGATCAATTGGATGTTGATTTTTCCCGAAGCATTTGCAATGGCAATTATCTTTTCGAGTGAAGTTTTGAGCCCTACTTTTTCCAACATCACCGGGCTAAGTGCATGGCTAAGGTTTCTTACCATATCCGATACCAGACTCACCGCTTCTTCCGTTTTTTGCAGGCGAAAACTGGTTTGCTCATTGAATGACCAGTCTTTCTCCCGAAGACTCGACAGGTTGAGCTTGGCAGCAGACAATAAGGAGCCTGCAACATCGTGCAACTGGTTGGCTACCTGGCTTCGCTCGGCTTCCTGCACTTCCATCAAAATCCGGGTATTGGCCTCCTGGCGTTCATTCATTTCTATTAATAGTTTTTCTTTGTCTACCCGGTATTGATTAAAGCGATAAACCAACCCTGCGGTCAGAATAATGGCTTCCATTATATAACCAATGGACAAGCCGAAATTGCTGAAAAAATCACCAAAGCCATTCAGACTTCCAAACGAAAATGACACCTGCAGAATGGCTGTCAATAATAAAGTTAATACCGCAACAAGATAGAATAGGGCCAGTTTATTACCTCGTATAGTAGCAGTTACCAATACGCCCAATGTTAATAAAATATATAGTAGCGAAATAAGTGGAATGATGTACTGAATGTACATCCACCATTTATTCTGGTAACCTTCTTCGCTAAAGGATAGTATGGCAATGATAGAAGCCATCAAAAATGCATTCATGATTTTTACGGCCAGGTGCACTTTTTTATTTTTGATATTGCCAATAAACTGAAGTAAAAAAAGCATTGAAAATATCAGGGGTGCCAGTGCGAATACTGGTCTGGCCTTGCTTGCAAACCATGGCAGGTGGGGCCATAGATATTGAAAGCCATAGCCGGCATTGGACAGCACCCAAAGCCAGCCCGAAGCAATGTATAAGATATAGTAAACGTATACACGCTCTCTTGAAATTATAAAAAGGTAAACGCCGAAAATAATCAGCAGTAAAATCATCCCTGTAAACAAGGCCATGATGACCTTATTATTGCTTTCTTCTAATATCGCATTTAAATGCGAAACCAGTTTAAAGGATAATTGCAGCGATTCATTGGTCTTATCAACCTGGGCCAGGTAAACTCCTTTCTTATCTACCGGAAAATAAAATCCGGTGGCATTTACCGGCCGCTGTGCAAAGGGAAAGTAGTCGCCGGTAAGCCATTGTTGTTGCAGGCTGCTATCGGTTGCAAAATAAAAATGTATCCGGTTGATGTGGTGATGACCGATGTACATCAACAAAGAATCCGGATAAATGTCTGCATCGTTTTGGTAAATCAACCAATAGATCGAACGGGTGAAACCGATATTGATTTCATTGGTTGTTGTTTTTGTAAACCTGCCCTTTTTAAATAATTCGAGCGCCTGTTGTGGGGTTATGTTTTTTAAGCTGTCTTTGTAAAGATAAAAGTTTTGTGGATGGGCTTGTTGCGCAGATATTACTTGTCCGGCAAGTAAAAAGTAAATTACAATAAGTGGTTGTAGCAGCTTTGGTAGAGGCATCCGTGGTTAAGATAAATATATTTTCAGTGGTATGTTTCCATAGTCTGGTAATTTTTTAAGCTGCCAATGCTACCGGGTTCTATAAAATGATACGATACGGTACCGAAGCGATCGATGAAACCAACAAAATAGTGAACCCTGAATGTCGAAAAATATCACAGGATAAAAAAGCTAACAGGTTGTCGAAATTCGTTTTTATGTGGTGGATTGTAAGTGACAGCAGCTCAAACTTTGCCATAAAAAAATATTGCTAAGTATGGAGGTACAACACCTTTTTCTTTCTCAATTATCTAGTGGCACACCGGGGTTACTTTTAAATTTATAACGGTTTCTTATTCGTAGCTTTATTGTTGATGAATTCGCAAACAGAAATAAAACTGTGGCAGGATTTTCAACAAGGGAATGAGTAAGCTTTTGATCAATTATTAATTAAAGAAAGTAACTAATGAATAAGAACCTGTTTTGTTTACTGATTTTATCTCTAAATGCGCTAAATCCGACAGTTTTGCTGGCTCAAAAAGCAACAATCAGTATTTCAAATCCTTCTGTCGGAGATCGCAAAGAAGAAATTGTTGCCATTGCATGGAAAGACGTTTTGGCAAAATATTCTTCTATTGACACAGCTAATTTTAAAGTTATTAATGTTGCTTCAAAAAAGGAAATCCCCTGGCAATTAGAATATAAGGGTGGCAAAGCAGTTCAAAATCTATTGGTTCAGGTGGATATTGCGGCAAAGGGTTCTATGAAATTATTGCTTCAAAAGGGCAAGTCCGCCAATTTCCCAACTAAAACCTATGGACGTTATGTACCAGAACGTAAAGAGGATTTTGCCTGGGAGAACGATAAAATTGCGTTTAGAATGTATGGAAAAGAGTTGGAACAAACACCGAAAGAAATGGCGTATGGCATAGACGTTTGGGTGAAGCGTACGGATAAAATGGTTATCAATGAGCGTTACAAACGAGGGAAATACCACGAAGACATCGGCGATGGGTTGGATTATTATCACGTAGGTTTTACGTTAGGCGCAGGTAATGTTGCGCCTTATGTGAATGATTCCATTTATCATTCAAAAAACTATGTTCGTTGGAAAGTCTTGGATATCGGAATTTTGCGCATTACATTTCAATTGGAATACGATGAATGGGACGTGAATGGAATGAAAGTAAAAGCAACCAAAACGATTTCTTTAGATGCGGGTTCGCAATTGAACCGTGTTGAGGCGCTTTATGAATACAGCGAAAAACCGACAATGCCTGCTGTGGTTGGCATCATTAAAAGAAAAGACCAAGGGGTAATGCTTTTGGATGAACAACAAGGCATTATGGGCTATTGGGAACCGCAAATGGCCGAAGATGGTATCACCGGCATTGGTTCAATCCTTTTAACACCCGCTACAAAAATGAAGATTACTAATGAACAGCTACTGGCTCAAACGACAACACAAAAAAATGAACCATTGATATATTACACAGGCGCAGCCTGGAATAAAGCGCAAGTGTTTACGACTGCTGCTGCCTGGTTCAGTTATTTGCAAGCTTTTAAAGAGCGGCTTTTGAAGCCATTAAAAGTTGTTGTTGAGTGAAAATACCTTTACAAATTTTAAAAATTTCGTAAAGGCTTATTTAATGGGCATCTCTAAAAACTTTCCTTTTCCTCTCTTTTGTCGAAGACCCCGAATTTTTCGGGGGAGAGGAATTCAAGGTGAGGTCAAATAAAAAAATGAGTTTTTAGAGATGCCCTAATGTATAAATGATCCGTTACATTGTTTTTTTGTCCAAATTAAGAACAGGTTTTTCTGAGCCAATGTTGCCACGCAGCTCTAACTCTTTAAATAATCCTTCATCACTGAGGTCAAGTTTATGAGAGTTTTCCCAGTCGAACTTTGCTATCTGCTGCAGTCGATTTATAATGGATGCATCATTTACTTCTATGGACAGTTCACGACGGTTGTCGAAGCTGCCGGGGCTAATATTGATGGAGCCTATAATTGCCCTACAGTCATCGGCCAGCAAAATTTTGCCATGCAATTTCAAATGTGTTAATTGATGAATTTCAATACCCACATGGTTCATGATCCTAAGCCCGCCAACTCCTTCAATCAGCTTCGCTTTTTTTAAGGTACGTGGCGAACGAACCATCACATGTATTTTTACGCCCCGGCAGGCCGCCCTTACAAGACGTTCAAGAATCACCAGGTCTTGAAATTTTTCATTCTGTATAAATAGTGTATGCTTTGCTTCATCAATAAACCGGGCTATTTTTTCGCGGCCATTGCCTTTGCACCAAATGAGAAGCGCCTCCTTGCCGGGATTAAAATCTTTTCGCTGCCAGTCCGCTTCAAAGCACATGATTACTTCGGCTACCTCAAGTGGATGAGATGTGATGATAGCGTAGTCCCGTGTATCCGTGAGGTTTTTTGTTTCCCAGTTTAGCGATTTAATAAAGGCGATTGTGTCATCTATCACCATCGATTTTTCATGCGTTAAACTAAAATCGGGATTGGTGCTTTTTATTTCGATGCCGGCATTTTTAAGTGTTTGAAGCGTCAATTCATTTTCTTCGGCTCCATCCCGCCTTGCAGGATTTAGCATCACTTTTACTTTTACCCCCCGTGCTTTAGCTGCGATGATGGCACCGATCAGTCCGGGATCGGAGAAGCGAAACATCTTTACCCGGATGGAGATTTTAGCGTTGTTGATAGCCTCTGTTATTGAACTGGCCGTATCATCCGGCATAATAATAATGGAGCGTTGCCCTGTGTCTTTTATTTTTGTTGACTTCAATTTGCTCATGCTGATGATTCCGTATTTTGGTGTTTGACTTAGTAAAAGGTGGTGGGAGGTCTGTTTTGGATTTGGTAAAGCTCTGCATAAATTTCCTTTTTTGCGATCAATTCTTCGTGCGAACCTTCTTCTGCCACAGCGCCATCTTTAATTACTACAATTTTATCTGCAAAACGGATGGTACTTAGCCGGTGAGCAATGGTGATTACCGTGCGGCCTTTCATTAGTTTTTCAAGGGCATTGATCACAATTTTTTCAGATTCTGTATCCAGCGAAGCAGTGGGCTCATCCAGGATTAGAATGGGTGAGTTGCGAACAACCGCCCTAGCGATTCCAATGCGCTGCCGCTGACCGCCTGAAAGTGTGAGTCCTCTCTCTCCAACAATGCTATCATAGCCATTGGGCATCTTCATAATAAACTCATGTGCATTGGCAAGTTTTGCTGCTTTGATGATTTCTTTCTCAGTAGCATCGGGTTTACCATAGGCAATGTTTTCCCGGATAGTTCCATAAAAAAGAACGGTATCCTGTAATACAAAACCAATCTGACTTCTCAATCCATCAAGGTTGTAATCGGTAATATCTATGCCATCAATCAATACCATTCCGCCTGTTGGATCGTAGAATCGGGGGATTAAACTGGCCACAGTCGACTTGCCGCCGCCGGTTGGCCCGCAAATACCAATCCGCTGACCAGATTTAATAGAAAGATTCAGATCCAGTAAAACAGGTGATGAAGGGTTGTAAGAAAATGCAACATGATCAAACTCAATTTCACCGCGTAGTTTTCCTGGGTGTATTGCAGTTGATTTTTGAGGAATGATCATATCTGTATCCAATATCGTTTGTATTCGCTCCAGCGCTACGGATGCCTGTGCGATGGTATTGGTTAATTTGGCGAGCTCTTGCACCGGCTTAAAAAATTTACTTAAATAGGCCAGGAAAACGGTTAGTGATCCAATCGTCATGGCATCGTTTAGCACAAGGGCAGTACCACGCCACATTACAATGGCAGTGCACAAAGCAACGGTAATGGCCACTACAGGAACGAGCAAAGATTTTAAATGCCGGGCTTTTAATGCCGCATTGGCTGTTTCGATGCTTACTTTTTTTAGCCGTTCTTCTTCCAGATCCTGCCTACCAAAAGCATTTACAGAACGCATAGATTCCAGCCCCTGCTGTAGCACAACTACCATATTGCTTTGGTGGCTTCGCAATTCACGGGAGGCTTTTTTTACAGCCTTTTTAAAACGAATAATGAACAATAAAATAAAGGGCGTTACCGCAACAGCCAACAGTGCAAAATCCCAGTTGAGATAGAACATCAATACAAGCATTCCAATAATGGTGAGCGAATCAACCAGGATACTCAAAATGGAAGAGGAGGCAAAATCCTGGATGGTAGAAACATCCGACGTGATAGTGCTGAGTACTTTTCCTATCTGGTGCGAATCATAAAACGAAAGTGAAAGACGTTGCAGATGATGGTACATCCGGCGGCGAAGATCGTTGGCCACATTTTGGGCAACACTTTCGGTAAAATAACTGTTGATATAGCTTGCCAAAGAGCCAAGGGCTGTAATGATGACAGTGCCAATTACCGCAACAGCAGCGAGTGAAAGTTCTTTTTTGCCGCTGGAAGTATTCGCCATCCAGGTGAGCCAATCCGGAAGTGGACGTTGTCCGATTACATTGTCGATAATGATTTTTAATGGCCACGGAGTTGCAAGTCCCATTATCGTTTCAATCAACATTGCCACAAAAATAAGGAGGAGCCATTTTCGATAGGGTCTTATAAGGACATGTACAAGCGATGCCAGTCCACGCTTAGATGTTCGCTTAAGCGGAACAATATTAATATGCTCAAAATTTTCAGGGGAAATTGTTGCCATGCAGTCAGAATTTCCTCCATTTAAAAGGTGCAGACAATATAGAAAAAATCGTTAAAATAGCGCTTAACTTCACTCCAAAATATATTTTGGTTAATAATAAGCAGGCAACAGTTTTAATAGTTACCCCGGTTTAGTTTATTAACAAAACGAAAGGTATGAATTAATGAACAATGTCATTTGCTGCGGCGCAGCGAGGAAAAGCGCTTTATTGTATATTACTTAAAAATTGATTAATAAACCGTTCGCAATAACGTTGGATTTTTCAATGATTGGTGTCTTTCAATGTATATTAAAAAATGTTCGAAGACTTGCAGGTCTTTCTAGAATCCTTGAAAAACTACAAAATAATGCTGGTGAAATATTTACTCCGACCTTGCATTGTCAATGAATACAGATTTTACTTCCCTCGGTTTATTGATCAGGTCAAAAAATCCTTCCAGGTAGTTGATCATATTTTTTTTACTTCCACTGGTTAATAATTCAAAATTATTCACCAGTGAGTAAATGTTTTCTTTTTGTTGTTTAAACAGTTCCAACGTTTCATTAATTTCTTCCAGCGTTCTTGAAAAGCCCCTGTAAACCCTTTGTGTTACGGTCTCGGTATTCATTAGCGGATCAGGAACTGCATAATCTGTGTTGATAATGCCGGAATAATCAAAGTCGTACGCTACAGCAAAAGGTCTTGAAGAAGGATCTTCTTTAAGTTGTATCAACTTGATATTGTGAGGGGCCGGCACCGACCAATCTGTGTTGCCAATCATGTATTCAAATAAAGCTACCAAAGTCATTTGCTTCCGGTCAGTAGATTCGGTAAAAATTTTCCCCTTGGTCCATTCGATGCAGTTATTTCTTTTACCCATGTCTTTCACATCTTCTATTAAAAACCCATATCCTGAAAATCCATCTTTCTTTTCGCTGCTGTCTTTGTAGTTGATGTTTAATAATCTTACATTGAAGCTTTTATCAGTTAATAAATTATACATTTTATAAACCAGGTATTCTTTTAATAAATATTGCTGGTAACCACTATTTAGTCTGCAGGTGCTTACCAGTTTAATAGATTTAAGCGGATGCATTCTGGAGGTGTCGGTTTTATTGAAAACCAATTTTAAGGGCGGAACAAAACAATAGTCTCTTCTGAAATGGCCTCGTACAATCAGGTTAAGAGGTTCATTTACGAGAGAGCTATCCGTTAATTTAGTTATAAAACGGGCCGGGGTTACTTGCCCAATTTTAGCTTTTTGCTTGATCAATTTCGACCAGTATGCTTCCACCGTTACATTTAAAATTGCTTGCTCTTTAAAAAATTCAATTTTATTGATTGAGTTTTTCTGGGCATAAGCTGGTTGGCTTATAAAAGAGAAGTAAACCAATAAGGCTGATAATAATAGTTTCATAAACATTAGTAAAAAGGTTAAAAAATTTTAATTGAGAGGAACTAAAATGTTAAGTTCCTTTTTTAAAAGTGATGAATTCAGTTATAAGCTTCAAATCAATCAAACGATGCAGGATTTCAAAAAATGAAAGCAAATTTTATATCCAGACAACAGTAGATTTGTATCCTGCTTATTTTAATACCTCCTCAATAACATGGCCTATTGCACCGCTGGGCATTTGTATATGAAGCAAAGCCGCCAGGGTAGAGGCAATATCTGTCATGTACACTTCCCGGTTGGTTGCTCCGGGCTTAACCATCCAGCCATACCATAAAAGCGGGATATGACTGTCATACGGATTCCATACGCCATGTGTGGTGCCGCCTTTTAAAAAATCACCAATCCATTGTGGTTGAAATACGATTTGAATGTCGCCGCTTCGCTTGGGGTAGTAGCCATTCGCCATCGCTTCTTTCTGCGTTTGGTTGAGCGTTGTGCTGTTCAACGCATCCAATGGAAAAGCTCTGTTGATGCCTAGTTGAAGTAATAAATAGTCAATCACCCATTGGTTAACAGAGTCTTTATTCAGACCTGCTTTTTTGATTGCGGTCCGGTTCAGGTACACCTGGTAATTCAAAATCCCTACCACCAGATCGGTCACTTTTGTTTTTACTTTGAGAGCTGTGTTGATTTCCTCTGCAACGGTTTCGTTATCAAAATTACCGGCCGGTATTTTATGCGATTGTAAAAATGCAGGCATATTGGCAACACCATGGTCGGCGGTTAAAAAAACAAGGTATTCGCCTCTTCCAGTTTTTGAATCCAAAAAATCAAGAAAATCTCCGAGGTCTTTATCCAGTCTCAAAAAGCCATCTTCTGCTTCAGCAGAATTAGGACCATAAGCATGACCAATATAATCGGGCGATGACAAACTCACAGTCAGCATATCAGTTACAGAATCGGCACCTAAATTTTCGCCGTTTACTGCGGCCATGGCTATTTCAAAAGTAAATGTATTGCCATAAGGAGTTGCCGGAATGATGCCGTAATTTTTTTCAATGTTTTGCTTCAATGCATGCGGAAATCCTTTGGTATAGGGCAAACTCTGTTTGTAAGTTTCAATCGGGTACAACGAATTCCAATCCTGTGCATAATATTTATCCACCAGTTTTTTTGCATTTATATCGTTTACCCACTTAGGCAACTCCTTTGCATAGAAAGAAGAAGTAATCCAGTTCCCTGTTTTATTGTCATACCAATAAGCACCATTACCACTATGCCCGGCAGGTAAAATGGCGCCACGATCTTTAATAGCAACACCAATTACTTTACTATTGAAGTTGGTGGCAAGCCTAAGCTCATCACCAATGGTAGTTACCAATAAATTACGTGGACTCATTTGTCCCAATGTTGTTGTACTGCCGGTTGTTCTTTCGTTCTCATCTTCTGTACAATAAACAAATTTATTTAAATCATAATCCCACCAGTCGTTGCCTGTAATGCCGTGGATGGCAGGAACGGTACCGGTGAAAACTCCTGCATGGCCGCAGGCAGTAACGGTTGGCGTATTGGGGATGAAAGTGTTTTCGCAGGAAAATCCTTTGTTGAGCAAACGTTTAAATCCTCCATTCGGTGCATAGCGGTCGTAGTAACGGTAAAGGTAGTCCCAGCGCATTTGGTCAACAACGATGCCCACCACCAGTTTGGGTCTGGGGATAGCAGATTTATTTGAAACGGATAAGCTGTTTGAATTTTGAGCGGCAATGGTAAGCACCCAAAAAAGCGTAAAAGGAACCAATAATATTTTTTTCATACAGAAGCTGTTTAGAAAAAATTGTATAGAATAATAAAAAATTAAGGTACACTAAAATAGTTGAATTTTTAAAGAATTCAACTATTTGGAATTATGTAAAATGCATGGCAGTATAAAAAAAATGGCAT
>Ga0209181_10006638_pt1 | contig 16134 bp, 11 predicted proteins | sample MAT05_FD_187208 | JGI IMG/M metagenome (GOLD analysis project Ga0209181, IMG submission 187208) | Freshwater microbial communities from Lake Fryxell liftoff mats and glacier meltwater in Antarctica - MAT-05 (SPAdes) (version 2) | ecosystem: Environmental > Aquatic > Freshwater > Ice > Liftoff... | reverse complement strand
CTTCGCCGAGATCCTCGCCGGCGAGATCGCGCTCGCTCGCGGCGCGGCGCCGGAAGCGGTCACCGCGTTTCGTGCGGCGCTCACCCACGCGGGTGGTGCGCGCGCGCAGTGGGGCCTCGCGCGCGCGCTGCTAGCGGGCGAGTCAGCGGATGCCGCTGCTGCGATCGACGCGACGCTCGCGGCGAGCCCGGCGCACATCGGCGCGCGCGTCGCGCAGGCGCGCATCGCCGACGCAGCGGGCGACGCGGACACGGCGATTCGCCTCACGCGTGAGGCCGCGGGCCTCGCGCTGGTCGGCACCGCGCGCCTGCGCGGCTCGAGCAGCGAGCGGGTCGATGCGCTGAGACTGCTCGGCGCCGTGCAAGAGCGTCGCGCACATCTGCGCGAGGCGAGCGACGCCTACGAAGCGGCGCTGCGTCTCGCGCCGCAGCAGCTCGAGTCGCTCATCGGCGCGGGTCGCGTGCTGCTCGGGCAGCAGCGCTACGCCGACGCGCTCGCGCGCTTCGAGGCCGCGCTCGCCGTGACGCCGCATCCGCCTGCGATCGCTGGCAAGCGCTCGATCGCGCAGGAAGCGAAGCTCGGCGCGGGCCGCGCGCTGCTGCAGCTCGAGCGCGCGCAAGACGCGAAGGCCACGCTGCTCGCGCTGCTGCAAGAGCTGCCGACTGATCCCGATGTGCTCCTCGCGCTCGGTCGCGCCGAGGTCACGCTCGAAGATCAGGCGGCGGCCGAGCACCACTTCCGCGAGGCCGTCACCGCCGCGCCGGAGCGCTTCGAGGGCTACCTGGCGCTGGCGCGGCTGTTCACCAAGACGGGCCGCACCAGCGACGCCACTGCGTTCCTCGAAGAGGCCGCGCGCCGCGTGCCCCAGACGGCCGAGGTGCGGCGCTTGCTCGGTGAGTCCGAGCTCGAGCAGAACCGCATTCCGGAGGCGATCGCGCACTTCCGCGCCGCGCTCGCGCTCGCGCCGACCGACGACGGAGCGACGTTCGGCCTCGGTGTCGCGCAGCGCCGCTCGGGCGCGCTGGTCGAGGCGGCGGCGAACTTCGATTCGCTCGCGCAGCGCGACGCGGAGTACCCAGGGCTCTCGCTCGAGCGCGGCATCGTCTACGAGGCACAGGGTCAGGCCGATCGCGCCACGCGCATGTACGAGGCAGCGCTGCGCGGTCGCCCGGACGATCCCGATCTGCTGCTTCGCCTCGGCGCGTCCCAGGTCGCAGCGGGCCAGATCGACGCTGCCGAGCAGACGCTCGCGCGCGTCGCGAACGCGCGTCCGAACAGTCCCGAGGCCGAGCACTTCATGGGACGCGTCGCGTTCGCGCGCGGCAATACGCAGGGCGCGCAGCAGCACTTCGATCGCGCGGTCTCGCTCGACGGAACGCGCGGTGAGTTTCATCTGTACTCAGGCTGGGCGGCGCTCGAGAGCGGCAACTTCGGCAAGGCGCTCGAGCAGGTCGACGCGGCGATCGCGCGCGACCCGAGCCTCGGCGATGCGTATTGGATCCGCGGCGAGGTGCGGCTGCGCTCGGGCGCCGTGCAGGACGCGCTCGACGACTTCGAGAAGGCGCTCTCGCTCAAGCCCGGCCGCCACGAGGCGTGGGCGGGCGTCGCCGAGTGTTACGACCAGCTGCGCCGTCGCGGCGATGCGATTCGCGCATACGCGAACGCGCTGCAGGGCGACGACGACAACGGCGCGTGGTGGTACCGCATCGGCCGCCTGCAGCTCGACGACGACCGCTCCGCGGAGGCGCGCGCGTCGCTCAATCGCGCCGTGCTGCTCGGCGAGGCGATGGACGCGCGTCCCGGCTGGCTCCCGGACTCGCATCGCCTGCTCGCCGAGACCATGCGGCTCGGCGGCGAACGCGCGGGCGCGCTCGAGCACCTGCGCCGCTACCTCGAGATCGCGTCGCCGGGCGCGATCGATAGAGAAGACGTCGAGCGTCAGGTCGCGCGCTTGTCCGGGAACTGAGTGCTTCGAGCGCTGTCGCCGACGCTCTGCGTCTTCGTGCGCAGCGTCTTCGTGCGCAGCGTCTTCGTGCGCAGCGTCTTCGTGCGCAGCGTCTTCGTGCGCAGCGTCTTCGTCCTCTGCGTCTTCTTGCTCTGCGTGGGCGCCCGCGCCTCGGTGACGCGCGCGCAGTCGTGCGTCGGCGCCGAGCGCTGGGCGGCAGCGTGCGGCGCGGCGCAGGACGTCGACGTCGACGTGCTCTTCTGTCCAGCGGGCGGCTTGGTGCTGAGCGCGCGCGTCGGTGACGGCGAGCCGGTACGCGTCGAGATCACGCGCGGGCGACGCGATGCGTTCCGTCGCGTCGGCGAGCTCGGCATCTCGCCGATCGCCAAATATCCCGACTGGAACGCGGCGCCCGAGTCGGTGCGCGTGGGCTTTGATCGCGTCGTCGCGTGCGTGCGCGCTGACCCCGGCTTGGTCGTCGCTGCCGGCACGTTCGCCCCGAGTTCAGTCAACGAGGTCCGCGATGCAGGGCCGAGCGACGGTGCGGGCGCATGGCTCGTGGCGCTCGGCGTGCTCGCTGCGCTCGTCGTTCTGGGACGCGATCTGCTCAGTCGTACGACAGCGCTGCTCCGCGCTCCAGCGCGAGCACGCAGCGCGCAGCGGCGTCGGCGCGCGCTGTCGACCGCGGCTGCGCTCGTCGCGCTCACCGTCGCGACGTACTTCGCGCGGCAGCGGCTCGTGCCATTCGCGTTCGCGCACCAGAACGGTCAGGGCCCGCTGTGGATCGACTACGCGCTCGGCGCGCCGTCGACCTACGGCCCCGGCTACGCCGAGCTGTTCGGCGTCGTTGCGCGTAGCAGCGCCGATCCCGATGGCGCCGTGTTCGTCGCGCAGGCGCTGCTCGCCGCACTCGGGCCGCTGCTGCTCTGGCTCCTCGCGCGTCGCGTCGGTGCGCGGGCGTCGCTCGCTTGGGCGCTCGCGCTGGCGCTCGCGATCGAGCCCGGTCTCGCGCGGCTCAGCGGCAGCGAGAGCTACTTCGCCGCCATCGGCTCGTTGCTCTTGCTCGCGGCCGCAGCGCTCGCCACCGGCGCCCGGCGCGCGCGTATTCGCAGCGTCGACTTTGCGGTCGGCCTCAGTTCCGCCGGCCTGCTCGCCGCGCTCGCCGTGCGCATCCATCCGATCGCCGCGGCGTCGTGTGCGTGTCTGCCGCTGATCGCGCTCGTCGGCCCCGGCTCGCTGCGCGCGCGGCTCCGCGTCACTGCGGTCGCGACAGCAGGCATCGGCGCGCTCGCGCTCAGTGGGCTGCTCGCGGCGCTCGGCGGTGTGACCCGCGGCGAACTCGGCAGCGCGTGGCTGCCGGGCATCACCGCGCGCATCGAGCAAGGGCGCGTCGGCAGTGCGCTCGTCGTCAGCGTGGTATTCGCCGCGCTCTTCCTCGCGCGCGCGCGGCGACGGCAGCGCTCGGCGTGGCGGGCCGCTGCGCTCGGCGTCGCGCTCCTCGTCAGCGCCGCGACCTATGTGCTCGGCGATGTGCTGCCGATCATCGAGTTCGGCTATTTCTCGCTGTTCATCGCGCCGATCGCCGCGGCGACAGCGTCGGGTCTCGCCGGCATCGCGCCGCCACGCGCGCTCGCGATTACACGGCTCGCAGTGCCTGCTTTCGCGATGCCCGCAGTCATCGTGTTGCTCGCGCTAGTCGCCGCGATCGTGCGCGCGCCTGCGCTCGTCGCGCTGCCGACCGATGCGCGCGAACTCGCACATCTGCGCGCGTGGCGTGAGCAGCTGCCGCCGGACGCGACCTTCGTGTTCGTCGGTGTGAGCGGTCGGCGGCGCTTGTTCGTCCCGATGCACGGGGCGTTCGCCGCGGGTACGCCGTTCGCGCGGCAGCTCGACGTCGCGCATCCAGCGCCGAACCTCACGGCGCTCGATGCGCGGCACATCTATTACTACCGCTCGTCCCTCTGCGCGGCGGCCGACACGCGCGCTTACTGCGACGATCTCGAGCGCACCTATCGGATGTCGCCAGTCCGCACTGCCCATCTGCCGGCGCGTGAGAGCATGGCAGAGCTCGGCTATGCCGAACATAGCGTCGAAGTAACACTCTCCCGGGTACACCGATGACTCCACACTCTCCGCTCTTGTCGATCTGCGCTCCCGCCTACGACGAAGAGGAGTGCATCGACGCCACCGTGCGCTCCTGGCTCGCGATGTTCGACGCCAACGCGCTCGACGGCGAGATCGTCGTCGCCAACGACGGAAGTCGCGACCGCACCGGCGCGATCCTCGCGGCGCTCGCCGAGCAAGATGCGCGCGTGCGCACCGTGACGCTCGGCGGCAACAACGGCTATGGCCGCGCGCTCCGCGCTGCGATCACGGCCGCGCGCGGTGAGCTCGTCGCGACCATAGACTCCGACGGACAGTTCGATCCGAACGATATCCCGCGGATGCTCGCGCGGCTTCGCGCGGAGCGGCTCGACTTCGTCAACGGGCGCCGCAAGAAGAACGACACGCCGCTGCGCGTCGCCGCCGATCGCGGCCTGAACCTCACCGTGCGCGCGCTGTTCGGCACCTCGCTGCGCGACACCAACTGCGCGATCAAGCTGGTGCGTCGCGCCTGGCTCGCGTCGGCTGATCTGCGCGCCACCGGCTTCGCCACGCCGACGGAAATGGTGCTCTGCGCCGAGCACGACGGGCTCGCCGTCGCCGAGATCCGAGTCGCGCACCTCGAGCGCGCGGGCGGCGAATCGAAGCTCGAGATCGTGCGCACCAGCGTCGATACGCTGCGCTTCCTCGTCGCACTTAGGCGGCGCATCGGGCGGCGCGCCGTGTACGGTCCAAAGCGATGACGACGCAAGGGCTCGTCGGGGTAATCCTCGCAGGCGGCCGCGGCGCGCGGATGGAGCCGTTCTCCGCGCGCTACCCAAAGCCGCTGCTGCCGATCTTCGATCGGCCAGTCATCGCCCATCAGATCGCGCAGATGACCGCGCTCGGGATTCGCGACGTGGTGGTCGTCGTTGGGCACCTCGGCTCGGCGATCAGCGAGACCCTCGGCGACGGCGCGGCGCTCGGCGTTCGCCTCAGCTACGTCGAGCAGGGCGCGCCGCTCGGCATCGCGCACGCGCTCAGCAAGTGCGAGCCGCACGTCGATCGTCCCTTCCTACTGACGCTCGGTGACATCTACTTCGAAGGCCGCGCGGCTGACGGACTCGCGCAGATGGCGAGCGCCCGCACGCAGAGTGGCCTCGCCGGTGTCCTCGCGGTGAAGCAAGAGCTCGACGAGAACGCCATTCGCCGGAACTTCACCGTCGTGCTCGGCGAGCGCGGCTTGGTGCGGCGGGTCATCGAGAAGCCGAGCCCTCCGGAGACCGCGCTGAAGGGCTGCGGCGTGTATCTGTTCGAGCCGTCGATCTTCGACGCGATTCGTCGCACCCCGCGCACCACGCTGCGCGACGAATACGAGCTCACCGACGCGATTCAGATCTTCATCGACGACGGTCGCCGCGTCGGGATCGCCGACGTCATCGACTGGGACATCAACCTCACGGTGCCGCGCGATCTCTGGCTGGCGAACCGCCGCGCGCTCGCACGCTCGGGCCGCGACAGCTTCGTCGCCGACGGCGCGGAGCTCGGCGACGGAGCGGAGGTGCTCCGCTCGATCATCGGCGCGGGCGCGCAGCTCGCCGCAGGTGTGCGCGTCGTCGACTCCGTCGTATTTCCCGGCGCCCTCGTCGAGCGCGATGCGCTCCGCGCCCTCGTGACGCCGGACGCGCAGCTCGAGTTCGCGGAGGCCGAATGAGCACGCCGCGCCGCGCCCTCGTGACCGGCGGCGCAGGCTTCATCGGCCGGCACTTGGTGCGCGCGCTCGTCGGCCGTGGCGTCGAGGTGCGCGTCCTCGACGACCTCTCCGTCGGCGCCCGCGAAGCGCTGCCGAATGACGTAGAGCTGCTCGTTGGCGACGTGCGCGACGCGTCGCTCGTTGCGCGCGCGACAGTCGGCATCGACGTCGTGTTTCACCTCGCCGCGCGCGTCAGCATTCGCGGCTCGGTGGAGCGGCTGCGCGACGACTTCGACGTGAACCTCGGCGGCACGCTCACGCTGCTCGAGGCGCTGCGCGGCGCGCGCGTCTCGCGCTTCGTCAACATCTCCTCGATGGCCGTCTACGCAGATTCCTCTGCCGACGCGTTCATCGCAGAGGACTACACGACGCGTCCGCTCTCACCATATGGCGCGTCGAAGCTCGCCGCCGAGCACTACACGCGCATCGTCACTGGCATGTTCGGCGTCAGCCACGTGAACCTGCGCTACTTCAACACCTACGGACCCGGACAAACGGTGAGCCCGTATGTCGGTGTCGCCACCATCTTCATCGACCAGCTGCTGCGCGGACAGCGCCCGACGATCCTCGGTGACGGCGCCCAACGCCGCGACTTCGTCCACGTCGACGACATCGTCGCGGCGACCGTCACCGCGCTCGACGCGCCAGTCGACGGCGAGACGATCAACATCGGCACCGGCCGCGCCACCACCGTCAGCGAGCTCGCCGCGCTCTTGTGCAGCAAGATCGCGCCAGAGCTGCTGCCAATACACGCACCGCCGCACGCCGAAGAGCTGCGCAGCTCCGTCGCCGACATCACGCGCGCACGCCGCCTGCTCGGCTTCACGCCGCGCGAGACGCTCGATCTCGACGGCGTGATCGCGGTCTGGCGCGAGCGACATGCGCGGGGCTGAGCGCGTGCGGAGACCGTGGAACGAGTGAACTTTGGATGGCGCGGTGCACGGACACGCTGTCTCGAGCGAACTGAAGCCCGGAGATGGCGGACGACCCTACGCGCCGTGCGATGCTTCATCGTGGCGCACTCCCCGAAGCACGACGAAGTTCATGCGAAGCGTCGCTGTCGGTGCTTGACCTTGGTCCCGAGCGAGACAGCCGTTTTCCATCCGTCCTGGGCCAAAGAACTATTTCCGCGGTTCGAATACCCTTGGCGCGTGTCGCTCGCGCTCGGGCTCACGCTCTCGGTGCTGGCGGCGCCGCCTTTCGTCGCAGCGCAGGAGGACGAGCCGACGGTGACGGCGGCGCTCCGCGTCGTCGCGCCTGCCGACGCCGAGTGTCCGAGCGAGGCGGAGATCATCCGCGCAGTGGAGGCGCAGCTCGGGCGCGTCGCCTTCGATGCGGCCGCGCCCGAGGTGTTCGTGACCGGCGGCATGCGCCCCGACGACTCGGGTTGGGTCGCCGAGCTCGAACTGCAGCGGGCCGACGGGACGGTGATCGGCACGCGGGTCCTGCGAACCCCGTCGCCGCGCTGCGTCGGCCTTGCGGACGCGCTGCCGCTGGTGATCGCGCTCATGGTCGACCTGCCGCGATCGCGGATCGAAATTCAGCTCCCTCCGCCAACCGCGCTACCGCCTCCGATCGATCCGCGTCCGTCGCAGCCCGCGCTTGAGGCTGAGGTCACGCCCTCCGCGCCGTCTCCGCGCGCCGAGGCGCCCGTCGGCTTCCACGTCGGCGTCGGTGCCGGCGGCGCGATCGGCTGGCTGCCGGGCGTCGCGCTCGGTCTGGCGATCGAGCTGGCGATCGTCCCCGATCCTCGCGTCCGCATCGCGCTCCGCGCAGCTTTGCACCCGCCGTGGGACGCCGACGCGGTGGTGGGCGGGCTCCGCACGTGGGCAGCGGGTGGCGCGCTCGGCGCAGCGCTGCGCTTCCTCGCCGAGCATCCGCTCGCGCTCGACGCCGCCCTCGAGGTGAGCGTCGGGATGTTCGAGGCGGAGTCGACCGGCGTCAGCCAGCCGCTCCGCGCGCAGGGGCTCATGATCGACGCGCGCGCCGGGATCGACGCCGTTTTGGCGCTCGGCGGACCATGGTCGCTCGTGCTCGATGTCCGCATCGGCACGCCGATCCTCCAGCCTCGCTTCGACGTCGTCGTCGACGAGACGCGGACGACGGTTTTTGCAGCGTCCCCCGTGTTCGGCCGGCTCGGGCTCGGGCTGCGCCTCGAGTCCCCTCGCTGATCACCGGTTCGGCGAAACGTTCCTGTCCCGAGCGATTCCAAGATAACTTGCTGAGCCTGCTTCCACTGCCCATCGTGTCGACCTCGGCCGTCGCGACCACGTCTCTGCCGGCTGGCCCGCCGCTCGGTCCGGCCGCGGCGCCCGCGATGACGGCTCGCGCGCTTTTCGAAACGCAGCTCCCCTATGTGCTGCGCGTCCTACGCTACCTCGGCGTCGCCGCCTCGGACGCGGAGGATGTCGCCCAGGACGTCTTCGTCGCGGTGCACCGGAGCCTGCCCTCGTACGAGGGGCGAGGCAGCGTCCAGAGCTGGCTCTACGGCATCTGCCGGCGCAGTCTCAGCGACCACCGCAAGCGCGCGTACCGACGGCGCGAGTCACCGTCGGACGATATCGAGCCGGCGGCGCAAGAGCCATCACAGGAGCGCGACCTGGCGTTCCAGCGTGCGCTGTCGCGGCTCGACGAGATCCTCGATGGACTCGACGACGACAAGCGCAGCGTGTTCATCCTCTACGAAGTCGAGCAGCTGACCATGAAAGAGATCACCGATGCGATCGGGTGTCCGCTGCAGACCGGCTACACCCGGCTTCGCGCGGCGCGCGCACACGTGGAGAACACGACGAGGCGGGAGGCCGGACGATGAGTAACGCACGAGATCCGCAGCGACTATTCGACGATACCGAGACGTCGGGTGAGCTCCGCGAGCTGCTCAGCACGCTCCGAGAAGGCGGGCGAGACGAGCGATCGCGCGCCCACGTAGCGGCAGGACTGGGAGCGCTCCTCGACGCGCCGCCCGCGCCGCCCGCGCCGCACGCGCCGCCTGCAGGAGCGGCGGCCAGTGGCGCGTCGTTCATCGTGCCCGCGATCGGCGGCGGGCTCGTCGTGGCGGTCGTCGCGGTGGTCGCGATCCTCACCGCGATCTGGTCGGCCGACGATGGCGCGCCGCCCGCCGTCGCCGCGCCGACGACGCACGCGCCGGCGCTGTCGGCGCCTTCGGAGGAGCGCGTCGCGCCGCCGCTGTCGCCGGCTCGGGTCGAAGCGGAGCCACTCACGCCGACTCCTCGCGTGGCGACTCCGACACCGACCCAAGTGCGCGCGGTCGCGGGCGCGCGGCGAGAGTCAGCGTCGCCGCCCCCCGATTCCGTGACCGAAGGGGAGATCCTCCGCGAGGCACGCGCGCTCGCTGGTACGCGGCCGGATCGCGCGCTGGCGCTCTGCGCGGAGCACGAGCGCGGCTACCCCGACGGCGTGCTCGCAGAGGAGCGTGAGGTGATAGCGATCGAGGCGCTCGTCACGCTCGAGCGCGCAGCCGACGCACGTCAGCGCGCGCAGTCCTTCTTCCGAGCGCACGGCTCGAGCGCGCACCGCGCACGCATCGAGGCGCTGCTGCGACGGCTCGACGCGAGATAAATTCGAGGGCGCGAGATAATCGCGTCGAGCTACGTCCACACACGCGCATGCTCAGCAAACTCTCCATCACGGCAGCGCTGTTAGGCCTCATCGGCGGATGCACCGTCGGTTATGACGTCGGGCGCGAGCGCCCCGACGCCGGGCCGATTACCTCCGACGCGCGCGCGCCGTTCGATACCGGTTGGCCCATTGATACCGGTTCGCCCATTCCCGATGCGCGGACGAGCTGCGGCAGCTCCAGCATCGAAGAGGGAGAGACCTGCGACGACGGCAACGTCATCGGAGGCGATGGATGCGACGCGTCGTGCGGAATCGAGCCGCACTACCAATGTCCCAGCGTCGGCGCGCCGTGCGAGCTGTGTGGCGACCGATCCATCGACTCTGGCGAGCGCTGCGACGACGGCAACACCGCCACAGGCGACGGCTGCGACGAGGCCTGCGGCGTGGAGCCTGGCTGGTATTGCAGCCGAGACTTCTGTGCCGCTGCCGCGTGCGGCGACGGCGTCCAAGCGGGCGCCGAGGCGTGTGACGATGCCAATCGTCGATCCGGCGACGGCTGCGACTTCCGCTGCGCCATCGAGCCTCACTACGAGTGCATCACTGCCGGCATCGCGTGCCGTCGGGCGGTCTGCGGCGACAGCGCGGTCGAGAACGGCGAACAGTGTGACGACGGAAACACCGTGCCGAGCGATGGCTGCGACAGCGCCTGCCAGCTCGTCGAGGGTTTCGATTGCCCCCGGCCTGGTGCGCCGTGCGTCACCGAGCGCTGCGGAAACGGAGCGCTCGGTGGGCTCGAGGTCTGCGACGATGGCAACGTCGCGCCGCTCGATGGCTGCAGCCCGACATGCCGCCTCGAAACCGGCTGGAGGTGCGCCATCGCAGGAGCTCGCTGCACGCGGACCACGTGCGGTGATGGACGCCTGGAAGGGCTCGAGTCGTGTGACGATGGAGCGCTCGGGACCGGAGATGGCTGCGCCGCCGATTGCACGGTCGAGCCCCTTTACTCGTGTAGTGGTTCACCGAGCGGCTGCCGGTTGATCGCGCAGTATGCGGTGATCCGCGAGTTCCCCGCTCCGTTCGATCAGGCGCAGGCGATTACCTACGACCCAGACCGCCGCTCGTTCACTGCGCACCCTTTCATCGAGGAAGGAGGCAACGCGTTCGGGCTCGAGTTCTGCATGGACGGCTGGGCCGTGCCTGGGGAGGCGTGGTCGCCTTTCCGAGACGAGTCCACTGGCGTCGATGGAGCGGCCTACGATCCCTTCCGCGACACGCTCCTCTTCGCTCAACAAAATGGACGAGTCATGGAGTGGGAGCGGCTCAGCCGAATGGCGCTGCCGTTCATCTCCGTCCCTCTAGGATCGGGGCCCGAGTACGATCTCTTCTTTCCAAACTACGACGCTCTCTCGGGCATCACGGTGGGGGACGACGGTCAAGTGTTCGTCAGTCACACCTGGTCCCAAACGATCGATGTTCTCGCGCGCGACCCGAGCACGGGATTGATCTCCTCGACGCCCGTCGCGACGTTCTCGGCGTCGACCTCCGCACTCTATTTAGACACGGTCTTCAACTTCCCCGGGACAGGTCTTCTCGGACACATCGACGAACAGCCCGGATTCGCCGATCACGAGGTCTTCACCGTTATGGCGTATGACGGGACCGTACTCGCTCGCGCGGACTTCGGCGGGGGCGAGGGTGGGCTCGTGGTGAACGGGACGCCGCTGATCGACCGGGCGGACGGCGTCGATGCTGCCACCGACGGCGGCTCTATCTTGATCTGCAACGAGTACTACAGCGGTCCAAGTGGGATCCCGGGTGTGTGTCGCTTGCTCGCTCATACGTGCGCGACGGACCGCGAGTGCGCAGACCGGATTCCGGGCACCGAGTGCCACGCGCGCGAGACGCTCTTCGGAGCGGACGTGCGCTACTGCTACGCGCCCGCGAGAGCGGTGGACGACTCCTACCGTGTCTCTTCGCGGACGATCGAGCTCGATGTGCTCACCAACGACTCGGTCGGCGAGGCTGTGTGCAGGGGGACGCTCGGGCGCGTTACGTCGGTCAGCCCGACCTCCGAAGGCGGGACGGTCGCGGTGCGCACAGACGGATCGGGCGTGAGCTACACGGCGCCGGCGGCGGCGAGGGACGGCCAACCCTGCGGCTACTACGACACTTTTTCATACTCGGCTAACCTGGGCGGGGCTGCTCCCCCTGCCTCCGCGAGCGTTCGAGTACTCGTCGCTTGCGAGTGTGGCGACGGCATCAGGCAGTTCGGGGAGGAATGCGACGAGGGCGTGGCGTCGACCAACTGCGATGCGTTCTGCCGGTTCACGGCGCGATGCGGCAACGGCCGTGTCGATGCCGGAGAGACGTGCGACGACGGTAACCAGGAGCCCGGCGACGGCTGCAGCCCGCTTTGCCTCTTCGAGTTCATTTGACGTATGCGCCTCGCCGCGAGCCGCCCGCTCACGCGTGAGCGGGCGGCTATCGCCGATCGAGCAGGTTGGATCGGCAGAGGACGCGCGCCAGCTCGCGGAGCGCCCCCAAACCGATCGGTCGTCGGTAAGCCGTGTACGGGAAATCCGCATGCGCACTAGGCTCGGACCTCTGAAATCAGCGCACGCGCGTCGGTGGCGCGGCCGCCGGTGGATGCCAGCATCTGTCGTTGTTGTTGTCGTCAACACCAACAACATCGGCGTCCATGCTGACTTGGGAACAAGCGACCTCACGGAGAGTCCGCGGTCCGTCTCGACCATGCGGCGCGCCTCGCGCAAGTCCATCCGCAATGTCGCGAGCGTTGTCCGTTTCGCCATCCTCTGACAATGTGCACGGCATGTTGAATCGTGTGAGCCACTCGACGTCGTTACGTGCCATGCGATACGTCATCCGGGTCGCTCTGGCGATGCTGTGCGCGCTCCTCGCTGCGCCGCGCATCCACGCGCAGCGAAGCGGTGGTCGCAGCGCGATGAACGAGCTGGCCGCGTGTCGGAGATCGGAAGAGTGCGTCGCGATCGTCGGGCCTGCGGCGCTCGAGACGGCTCGCTGGGCCGAGGCGCTCGGGTCGGCCCCCGTCCGAACCGTGCGCTTCGCGCCGTACCGCCGTCGCGGCGACGCCGACGTGCATCTCGCCGTGTTCGACAGCCGCGAGGCCCGTGACCGATTCTTCGAGGCGCTCCGCCGCGTTGGCGCGGAAGGGATCGGCAACCTCGGAATGGAGAGCGTTCTCCCCATCGATGCCCAAGGCGTCATCCTCCGGGTCGTGCGCGTCGGCATCGCGCCCGGCGACGCGACCGTCCGGGCGCGCGTCGAAGCGATCGTGCATCGCGAGTGTGCCACCGCGGAGGTGTCGGCTCTGTCATTGCCCAACACCCTCGAGATCGATTTCGATTGGGGGTGCGGGCCGATCGTCGATGTGCGTGGCGTGGCGGCTCAGATCGCGCGCGACCAGAGCGTTCGTTTCGCCGAGCCGGCACGAATGGACCGCAGGACAACCCGACGCTGAGCTCGGCAGCAGCGCTCGGCCCGGACGGACACGATGGCCAGCACGAGCGAGGTCCTCAGCTTCTTGAAGAGCGACTGAACCCAATCGTCGCGTCGCGGGCTCGTATTGGCATGGAAGAACCTCGCCTCCGAAAACCGGTCCTGGGCCTCGCTCGCGGACTCGGCCTCGGCCTTGCGGTTTCGGGCTGCGGTGCCACCGAGCCCTCCACCCATGCGTCGGAGAGCGTCGAGCTCTCTGGCGACGTCGCCGTCGACCTCTACGCCCCCCGCTTAGCGTCGTTGTTCCGCGAGCTCTCCGACCGAGGCGCCCAGTCGGAGAACGACGCCCTCGCCGTCGGCGCTCATCGAGAACGCTCGCCGAAGGCCGCGTGCGCATTGCTACCCGAGATCGACCCTCACGTAGCTCAGCGCCCCAGACAAAACCGCAGCGCGTCCTCGAGCTGCGGATGCAGCGGCTCGAATCGCGCGCTCTGCAGGGCGCGCGGCAGCACTCGCTGGCTCGCGAGCAGCGTCGCTTCGGCCATCTCACCGAACATCGCTTCGAGCGCGAACGTCGGCGCCGGCATGAACGACGGTCGACGCAGCACATGACCGAGCGTCCGCGCGAAGTCGCGATTGGTCACCGGGCTCTCTGCGGTGAGGTTCACCGGCCCGTCGATGTCGGTCATCAACGCGTGGTGGATCGCGCCGATCGTGTCTTCGAGACCGATCCAGCTCATCCACTGTCGGCCCGATCCCGCGCGGCCGCCGATGCCCGCCGAGAACGGCCCGAGCAGCTGTGACAGCGCACCACCGTTCGGCGTGAGCACGACGCCGGTGCGCAACAGCGCGACGCGCAGCCCGAGCTCCTTTGCGCGAAGTGACTCGGCCTCCCAGTCGGCGCACAGCCCGGCGAGCATGGCCGCGCCGCGCTCGCCGCGCGCACCCAACGCCGAAGACTCGTCGAGCTCTTCGTCGCCGCGATCCCCATAGATGCCAATCGCCGAGCCGCCGAGCAGCACGCGTGGTCGAGCCGTGGCGGCGCCGATCGCAGCGACGAGCGCTCGTGTGTAGTCGACCCGACTCTCGACCATCGCGCGGCGTACCCGGTCGGTCCAGCGCACGCCGATCGGCGCGCCCGCGAGATGTACGATCGCATCCGCGCCGTCGATCGCGGAGAAATCCCCGCGCTTCACCGCCCGCACCGTGTGCCCGCCGGTCGTGAGGAACGCGGACAACGCCGTGCCGAGCAGACCGCTCGCGCCGGTCACTGCGATGGTCTGGCGCGGCGCGCTCGCAAAGCGCCGATGCCGCTCGAGGTCGGCACGCAGCAGCGCATGGCGATATCCGAACATCTGCGCGAGCTGCGCGCGGATCGGTCCGCCCGCAAACACCTGTCCGAGCGCACCGAGCGGCGGCGCAAATTCGATCTCGTCGACGAGCCGACAGCGCTGTTCGTCCACTGGCACGAAGCGGTGGGTGTGGACCCACTTCGAGAACGGACCGCCGGTCTGTTCGTCGCGGAACATGACGCCCGCCTCGTAGGCAGTGTGCTCTGCGGTCCACTTCACCGGCACCCCGGCGATGTTCAATTGAATGACAGTCTTCGCGCCGACCGCGAGCGACGGATCGCGCTGCAGCACCTTCACCGGATCCCACGGCGGATTGAGCCGCTCGAATGCACCGGGGCGCTCGTGCCAAAAGAATGCCTCTGCGGCGCTCGCGGGCATCTCGGATTCGTGGACGTAGGTATCGGTAGTCACGTAATTCCTGTCGGCGCGAAGGACACTCGATACACAGACGTACGCTATCAGCTTGGGAGAAAACGACGACGAGGCAGCACGCACCCTTCCTCTGCCCGCTCGAGAAACGCAGGCCAGCGCGTACGGAGCACCGACTGCAGCACCGTCGACTCGGGACATGGCGCGTGCGGCACAGCTCGGCACGTGAGCGCGCCACGATGGCGCACATCGAGGCTGCGCTGCGACGTGGGGGCGTCGCCAGCGCGTGTTTTTGGGGTAGGCACGATGGGTGCATTTCGGGCGCTATGCGCAATCTACTTCGTTCGCTCTTCACCGCCCTCATCGTCCTCGTCGTGGCTCGCGCGTCTGCGCAGCAGTCGCCGCTCCACGCCGTCGAGGCGGACCGGATCCGCATTCGCGCGCACCTCGAGCGCGTCATCGAGGAGCTACGCGCGGCCGATGTGTCGCAGCTGAGCGATGCGCAGCGCGACGCGCGCGCCACGAACATCGAGCGGCTCGTCGCGTATCGCGTGCGCGGCGAGTTTCCGCATGGCAACGCCGCGCAGCCGGGCCAGAGAGTGCCAACGTTCATCGACGCCGATGGACGCGCGTGCGCGATGGGGCAGCTGGTGATCGAGTCAGGCGCGGAGAGCGTCGCGCGCGAGATCGCAGCGACACAGAACTACGCGCGTGTGCCGCAGATCACGCACGCAGCGCTCGGCGGATGGCTCATCGTGAACGGGATGTCGCTCGCCGAGGCGACGCGCGTTCAGCCGGACTACTGCTTCGAGTGCGACGACGCGGGCATCGCCGCGGTGTGCGGCGCCGACGGTCTGGCGTACGCCAACGCGTGTCTCGCCGTGTGCGAGGGTACGACGGTCGCTGGTCCGGCAGTGTGCAGCGGCGCTTCGTGCAGCTGCCTCGATGGTGGCGCACCTGATGACGCTGGCACTCTGGGGCTCGATGGCGGCACGACACCGATCGATGCGGGGACGCGCGTGGACTCCGGCATCACGCCGCTCGTAGACGCGGGCGTCACGCCGCGCATCGACGCGGGCGGCGGCGGCACCGTGCGCCCCGACGACGGCGGCTGCTCGGTCGGCCACGGCGCGCGCGGCAGCGCGTGGGCGTTCTCGGCGTTGGTCGCGGCGCTCGGAGCGCTCGTACGTCGTCGGCGTCGCGGATGAGCGCCGTTGATCTCCCGAGGGCCCGCTGATAGCGTTCGTCTGCGAATCGGATCTGACGCGGCCGGAGACGACATGACGAAGCTCACCCGCGCCGGCAGTGGCCGATCGGATCACCCGGCTCGGAGACAAAGGTACGTTGCTCGACCAGTGCCTGACCCATCGAAGAACGACTATGTGTCGCTCTCCGGCAACGCGCCGGTGGTAGGGCACAAAGCGCTCGTACGCGTCTCCATGCCCCGCATTCACTCGCTGTTCTTCATAGTCATCCTCGCTTTCGCGCTCGCAGCCTGCGGTGACGACGACGGCGGCCCTTGCACGTCGATGGCCGATTGCCCCACCGGGAATCGCTGCGTCGACCGCACCTGTACG
>Ga0209181_10006637_pt1 | contig 16135 bp, 21 predicted proteins | sample MAT05_FD_187208 | JGI IMG/M metagenome (GOLD analysis project Ga0209181, IMG submission 187208) | Freshwater microbial communities from Lake Fryxell liftoff mats and glacier meltwater in Antarctica - MAT-05 (SPAdes) (version 2) | ecosystem: Environmental > Aquatic > Freshwater > Ice > Liftoff... | reverse complement strand
TTCCGTTGTTGCTTTGTCTAACCGATTTTTAAATTCTTCAAAAGTCATTGTCTGTCGTTAAGTTTTTGTCTATGCACGGTGTCTGTTAATATTGCTGGTAACTTACATATAGGAGCAACTCTTCAATCAAAAAACTTCCTCCTATTTTAATAAATGCGAATATAGGAGGAAGTTTTTTGATTTTGTTGTTTCCTTTTATTTTTATATTTAGTTTGTCTAAAGGGCTTGAAATTTTATGTATTGCTTTTTGGCTAACGTGTGTGTATATTTCTGTTGTGCGGCTGCTTTTATGTTTTAATAGTTCTTGTATATATCGTAAGTGTGTTCCTCCTTCTAATAAATGTGTGGCATAACTGTGGCGCAACATGTGCAGGTTTACATCTTTTTTAATGCCTGCTAATTTGCACCCCTTTTTTTAATACCAACGCCAAACTTTTTTCGCTGTATTGTTCGCCTGCCTGGCCTTCAAACAAATAATCTTTAGGCTGATACTGTTTGTAATACCGATTATACATTCAATATAGTCCAATTTCTCCCGTTGTTTCAAACGGGACTATTGCACTATTTTCATGTAGTATCGGCATTAACCATTCTAAAATTATAATATAGTTTGGACTATTTTATAATTAGAATTGGTTTTAATAGCATTTATATTTGGGCTTTAGCCGAATAATAATTTTGGCTAAAGCCCAAATAGCAAACTTGCATTATTCCAAGCCCTAAAGTGCGTGGCAATTAAAATTGTGTTTCTTAACTTAATGACATTGCGTTTGCAGCAACGTTCAGTGTTTTAGCTTGCGGCAGCAGGGACGGTGTGAAGTATAAATTTTAAATTATGTGTGCATTTCAAATGCAAATTTAGGGCATTTGCATTGCAAATGCGGACAATTGGTATTTGCTTCTATTTTGAAACCGTAAACTTCTAAATTAACACACTGCCCCGCAAAAGGGATAGAAGCGGAAAGCCTTTTTGCATGGCTTCCGTGCAAAAAGCTTGTAGCGGATAGCCCGTGCCGCAGGCTTTGCCCAAATAAAAATTAAATATTGGTAATTGGCAAACTTATTCGTTTGCAATGACAGGGGCAACGCTCTTGTGTTTTCTAAGCTCACGCACTTTGCCAATTGGCGTTAGGTAATTTTGCGAAATGGTATATAAGTCTATTCTGCCGCCTAAACCAACGGAGGGCGAAGCGGTAATAAAATCGTAGCCAGCAAATAATGAAAATGCACCAAAGCCAATAAATCCGCCAACAAAAATACCTGTAAGTTTGCTAAAGCTTAAGTTGTTTTGAAGCCCTACATCGCCTACTACACCAAAGAACAGCTTAGGGTCGATGGTTATTTTATCATTTTCATTAAATATAAAATTGCCTGTAAACCATGTGTAGCCATAGCCTATGCTAATTGTGGGGCTTACCTCGTATTTGCCATTTATAAACTCTATGCGGCTAAATGATATTGGAATGGTTGGTGAGCCTAACAAACGCGCCACATACACGGTATTATAGTACAGGGTGTGTGGCCATTTTTGTAAACTGTCTTTCACTATTTTATGTGATGTAGAATCGGGGAAGGTATAGCCTCTTTTAAAGAGAAATTTCGCAATTGGACTTTTCTCATTTTGCGCATCTTGTGCTTGGGTGTGCAACGCTGCAAGTATTAAAAATAGTAGTATGCGTAAGTTTTTATTCATGTAAATTTTCCTAATTTATACGTGATTTTGTATTTTTTAGGCGAATCTAAGGTTATTTTTTAGGATGTTTTTTTTACTGCATTTTCAGATGCTGGTACTTCGCCATAATAATATTCGGAATACACATTTGTAAATTCGGCACCAAAAAAAACAATCATTGATGAATAAGCGGTCCATAATAAAATAAGTATTATAGAGCCTGCGGCACCGTAACCAGAGGCAGGGTCGGCTTTGCCAAAGTATAAACTTAGTGCTGTTTTGCCCAATGCAAATAATATGGATGTGGCTATTGCACCCACCCAAACCGAATGCCATTTTATTTTGGCATCGGGCAAAAACTTAAACATCATGGCAAATAAAACGGTGATAATGGCAATAGAAAAAATAGCGTTGAGAATTTGAAAAATTACCAATAAAGATTCGGAATAATGTTTCGATACCCACGAGCCTAATGCAGATAACAATGAAGATAGTACAAGTGAAATGAGTAATAAGAATGCAATGGTGATGATTAATCCGAAAGAAAATATTCTGGTTTTTAGAAATGATCCAATGCCTGATTTGGTGGTTGATGCTTTTACATCCCAAATATTATTTAATGATTTTTGCAGTTGCACAAATACTCCTGTTGCGCCAACTAAAATTACAACCACACCCATAATGGTTGCCCACACCGAATCTTTGCTTTTTTTGGCTATCATTACCATGCTTTGCACTTGGTTGGCAGTTTCGGTTCCCATTGCTTGTGCAACTTCGCTGTGTAATCGTCCGCTTACGGCATCCACACCAAAAAAATAACCTGCAATAGATATTACAACCACCAATAAGCCAGGTAAAGAAAATATGGCATTGTAGGCAATGATGGCACTTTCGTTAAAAGGGTCACGGTTCCACCATTTTTTAAACGCGGTTTTAAATAATTTACCTGTTTCAATAAAACTAAATTTTTTCATTGCTTAAATTTGAATGTATTAGGAAAACTTTCAAAATAACGTCCTCTAAATCTTAAGCCTATTTGGTTAAGAAATAACTATTTAAATTAAATGAGATTCCTCACTGCGTTCGGAATGACAGCCTTTTCATGTTGGCAACTGAGGGATAGAATGGCGGCGAAGCCGCCCTTCTATCCCTCAGTCTTGGTTTTTGATAATTGTCATTCCGAACGCAGTGAGGAATCTTCTTTTTATAAGTTATGTATTCGTAATTCCGAACGGGGTGAGGAATCCATTTTAGAATAAGTTTCCTCGATACTATCGGAATGTCAAATATTTTTAAAGATGAGTTTCCTCGTTACTCTCGGAATGCCAGCCTTCTCTACTCAGTTCTTGGTTTTTGATAATTGTTATTCCGAACGGAGTTAAGAATCTCCTCATAAATAAACTTGCAATTTGGGTGAAGCTATTTTGAAACTGTCACTTATTTTATTTCGCATCTATTTTTTTGATATTTAATTTCTATTGTGCGTAGATTTTAAATTATTGCACTTCTACTTTATTGCGTTTTAGTTTTGAAAGTAAAGCATGAAAAAGTTTTTGCCCCGTTGATTTTATTTTGTCGGAATGCTTGGAAGCAATACCTGTAGCAATGGTTTGGATTACATAACCCGCAGCTATTTTTAACGGATTGTGAGATTTACGAAACAAAATATTTTTAACCAATAATCCCGAAGCAACACCTATTACAGTTTTGCCAATTCCGTTTTTTAAATCGGGAGATTCGCTTACTGTTTTAAAAGTATTTTTAATGATATTTATTGGTTTTAAACTTTCTTGCACTTCCTGAATTTGCTCTTTTATTTGGAGTAATTCATTGTCGCGCTTGGTTTCTAATACTGCTATAGCAGCATCAAGTGCATCATTCGGTGATGGTTGTTTCATTCTTTTTTTCTTTTAGCATTTGTACAATAATGGTATTGTTAACCGGTGCCTTTATAAAATTGTTTCTTTTGTAATATACAATCAAGGCAACTAAGGCATAGAAACCAGCAACAATAAAAAATCCATAAGATATTTTTTCTAAACATTCGCCAATCCAAAATGCCAATCCCACACTAAAAAAAAAAACAATTAACAAAACTATGATGACTACAGCAATTTTTGTAACTATAGTTGAAAGTACATCGGCAGATTTGTTAATTGTTTTTAGCTTAAATAAATCGAAATTAGTTTTTGCGTACGATTCTATTTTTTCAAAAAGTGCTTCCATAAGTGTTGCTTGTTCTATTTTCTGAATAAAAATTTATTAGTGAGAAACCTTTTCGTTTACTGCATTTTTCACATCACTTTTTACTTGTTGCACCATTGTTTTTTCTTTCTCAAGTAAATCATCAGCATCTTCTTTTACAGACTCATATTTTTGAGTCATTGTTTCTAAGAACTCATCAAACTTTAGTTTTAAATCATCCAAATACTCATCACCTTTATCAAAGATTTTTTTTCGGGTGTTTGCTCCTTTGTCTGGTGCAAATAAAATTCCGATTGCTGCACCAGCGGCTGCGCCTGCCAATACGCCTAATAATATTTTTCCTGTGTCCATTTTTTTAGTTATTAAATTGTTTTTATTTTTTTTATTGATTCTTTAAATTTTTAAATTTTAAATACATTTTTCGCAATGCTTTCTTGCATTATAAAGATTTGCTTTTCTTTTTTGCATTAACTTTTTCATCTTCCTCTCTAGCTTCACTCAACCCAATTGCAATGGCTTGTTTGTGGCTTTTTACCTTTGCCCCACTGCCCGATTTTAGTGTACCATGCTTGAATTCGTGCATTACTTCTGCCACCTTGTTTTGTGCTTTTTTTGATGTTGCCATGTTGTATATTTTTTTATTTATTTACAACAAAGTGTTACATTTTTTCGCATTGCTTTTGGCAGGCAATCGCATTGTCGAGATGCATTCTTAAGGTTGGAAGCATTGATTCTGCCCAATTGCGTATGTCCATATCCTCAGCATTGGTTGACGCTTTTTCAAATTTAGCTATAGCATCTTTGTGTCCCTTTACCATCATGTCGGCATATTCTTTATCAAATTCAGATGCTTTGGTATCCATTAGTTTTTTGTTTGCACTCATACCATCATCTGTAAGTGTGGTTGGTATAGTAATTTGTTTTTTTGCGGCCAATGCTTGTAAATCAGTTTGTGCTTTTGTGTGCTCAGCTTCCATCATTTTACCTAACTCTTTTACATGGCTTTGCGTGCCACGGTCTTGCGCTAATTGTCCTAGTTTAATTTCATCTAAATTAATTTCGGCAGCATTAACTAAAAATTTAGCATCGTCTTCTTTGTCATTTTCAAATTTTTCCTCGTTTTGTTCTTCGGCAACTTCCTTTGTCTCTTCGGGCTTAGAGCTGTTGCACGATGGCAACGTGAGTGAGATTAATAAAATTGCTGCTGCGGATAGAAATCCTGTTTTTAAATTGTTGTTTAAATTTTTCATCTCGTTTTTTTAATTATTTATTTTTTTAATTTATTGATTATTGATGCAAATAGCGTCTTGAATCATAGATTGTTTTATTTGGATTTTATGTAAGCATGAGATTTTTACTTTAGCAGTAATGACAATGGTGCTAGACGTACTTCGTTTTGATATAAGAATTAAACCAATGATTAATTATTGATTGATTATTGTGTTATAATTTTCGGTTGATGATTCTTCTTTTAAACGTTCAATGCCTTGAATGCCACTAGTTAAAAAAGTTATTAAATCGGTATTTAATTTTTCTCTTTCGGTATAGAACAAACCATGCGGTGCGCCTTCATAAATAAGCAATGTATTATTTGGTATAAGCTTCGCCGATTCTTTTGATGTTAGTGCTAGTGCGACTGTTTTGTCTTCAGCGCCATGAATTATTAAAGTAGGGACGTTTATGGAGTGCATTTCATTTCTAAAATCGGTTGATGCAAATGCCCTGGCACATTCTATGGTTGCCCTTGGCGATGCCAATGAACATAACATGCGGTAATATTCTAATAAAGGTTTGCTCAATGGTGTATTAAACATTGATACGCCAAAAAATGTATTTCCAAACTCATCTAAAAAGCCCATACGGTCTTGTTTTATTTTCTCAATGGTTTCATCAAACTTTTCTTGTGGTATTCCATCGGGGTTGTTTTCTGTCTTTAGCCTAAATGGAGTAACGGATGAAATTAAAACAACTTTTGTAACACCTTTGCCAGCGTGTTTGCTAAAGTAACGAACTACTTCGCCACCGCCCATTGAAAAACCAATGAGTGTAATGTCTTCTAATTTTAGTTGTTCAATAAGTGCTTTTAAATCGTCAGTCAAAGTATCGTAATCATAACCATCCCACGGTTTAGATGATTTGCCGAAACCGCGCCTGTCGTAAGCAATTACCCTGTGTCCGCTATTTACCAATTCATTAATTTGGTATTCCCACATTTCGTTGCTAAGCGGCCAACCGTGAATTAGAATAACTGGTTTACCTTTTCCATAATCGTTGTAATAAATCCTTACGGGTGTTCCTTTGGCATCTATGTTTGATTCTATGTAATTCATTTTGTATGTTTTTTATATTGATTTTTTGTTCAATTATCTAATTTGATTTCTACAGTCTTTGAATAGGCAATTGCAGGCACGTTAATTATTTTTCCTTCATTAAAATCACTACTAATAAATTTGTTTAGTGCACTTTACTACAAAAGGGTTACAAACTCGCCTACCATTTCGTTGGTCACTGTAAGAAGGTTAGAAAATTACAGTGTTTTTGTTGCCCTTTGCGCCGACCTAACATATAGTAAAACCACACTAAACCAAATTTATTTCAACCCAAAATCTTTTACGAAAGAGATTTTGCTACGCATAAAATTATTTATGCTTTTGCTAAATGGTCGGTTTGGTGGTCAGAGTGTTGAAACTTTCTGTAACCTTCGCTCATTTTTGATTTTCCTTTTTCAACTAAATCTTTTGCATCTTCTTTTGCCGATTCAAATTTGTCGGTAACGGTTTCAACAAAATCATTGAATTTGTCTTTAATTTCATCTACGTAATCATCGCCTTTTCTCGATATACGTTTGCGGGTATTTGCACCTTTATCTGGTGCTAATAAAATTCCCAATGCTGCACCAGCGGCTACGCCTGCCAATACACCTAATAATACTTTTCCTGTGTTCATTTTGTGTGTTTTTTAATTTGTTATTACTTATTTATTTTACTCTGCAAATGTGCAGTGTAACGTGTATTAAAATGTTATATTGATTTAGTAATTTATTACACCATTCACACACATAGTATTACTAATAATTAGTTCGAAGTAGTGTAGTTCCCGATTTTGAAATACTGTAAAAGCAATGTAAGTAGGAGCTAAGAGGGTAAGCCCAGCAAATAAATGCCTTAACAAAAAGTCCTTGTATTTAAAGGCAAATACATGCGTTGCACTTTGTGTTTTTTTTATAAAAAATACATCATCAAATAAAAACAACAAACACATAAAAGGAATAATGTTTGTTAAGGAATAGGAATAAGGGCTTGCCAAGGTTACCTTCACAAAAAAACAATGAAAAAAATGTTCTCAATAAAGAAAATTTTTCTGCTGTCATTCATTCTATTTTTTGCAGCTACATCAGGCTTTTCAAAGTTTGAAAACAAAGTTGCATTACCTGATTTACGTTGCATATATGATGTGTTGCAACTTGCCGAATTGGGTTTAGATGAAGCAATTTTTGACAGGGCATTACTTGGTTTTGCGGCGTTGCAAAATCAACAATGTTTGCAAAATACATCACTACTTTCTATTGTAGATTTATCGCAATCATCCAACAGTAAAAGGTTGTACGTGATTGATATGGAAAATAAAAAAGTGTTGTTTAATACTTACGTTGCACATGGTCGCAATTCGGGCGAAGAGTTTGCACATTCATTTGCCAATGTTGCCGAGTCGTTTAAATCAAGCATAGGGTTTTATGTAACAGGCAATAGTTATGATGGCGCTTGCGGGTTATCCATGAAATTGCAAGGTATGGAGCAAGGCATAAATGATGCTGCTGAACCACGAGGTATAGTTATGCATGGCGCAAAATATGTAAGCGAATCTTTTATAAAACAAAACGGAAGATTAGGCCGCAGCCAAGGTTGCCCAGCAGTTGCCGAAGAACTTTGCAAACCTATTGTAAATTGCATTAAAGAAGGTTCATGCTTTTTTATGTTTTATCCCGATAGTAATTATTTGAAGGCTTCGGTGATGATGTGATAACCACTTCACATTGCACTTTTCTTTTTCAATTTTTAGTTTCAACTCTTCTATGTCGGCATCTATTTTTTCGCGTTTCATATCTACACGAATAAAACCAAATATACTCATGTAAATATTGGAAATCCATACCAAAGCAAAACCTCCTATAAGTAAGCCACGCCAATTGTTTAGCAGCAAATAAAATTGCCAAATAATAAGAAATACAAAAGCTACATAATGGCTAAAACAATATTCGTAGGTAAAAAGATAAAAAAATTTGCGTTGCAAAATGGCGCTACATGATTAGGATTTTGCGATGCAAAAGTCACATGGTTCCTTAAATATTTCTTCGTGCGTAAGTGTGTAGGCAATGCAAGCAACGGGCATTGTCAATATAAAAAGTTGGAGCAGTTGTTGGCATAAATTTATCACAGATTTAGATATTTAAAATCCAACAACAGCTTCTATCATGTAGCCATTAAACTTGCCGCCCGCACGAATATCGGTTGCAGCAAACTTTTGGTATTCCTGCGCTACATATTCGGCTTTTAGCATTATATTTTTTGTAACAAACCAACCTGCCGAAGCAGCCATACGGTTTATGGTTACGTTGCCTGCACCAAACGGCATTGCTGCCGTTAGCGTATTATACCTTGCGCCAATCCAAAAATTTTCTCTGGAGCGTGGAAACCTGTAAATTAAATCGGCGGCGTATTGGGTAGTAGTTCTTAATTTACGTTCGGTAATCATACGGCCTTGTGCCATTTCATAAGTACCAAATAATTCTAAGCCTTTATATTTTATAAAAGGATTGAACATAAAAGTAGTTACTTGTTGGCTATAAAACGGGTTGTAGCGTCCACTCCAAGCATTTGCTGAAGTGCTGGCTGTGGTGTTTTCCATAACCATAAAATAATGAGAGCCGGTTCTGTCGCCAAAAAACAATGTGTTGTTTGAACCAGTTTTTATAGCATAAACCGAACCTGTAATTCTAACTCTTAAATTATTATTACATTGTTTATCATATCCAATTTTGCCATGAAAAGCAGGTGCATAATAATTTAATTTGCCTGTAGCCGAATCAATTTTTGTAGCCGCAACAACTGTCGGATTCAATTGCCCGTTTGTGATGCCAACCATTGCTATAAATCCATTTTTGGGATGATAATATATTTCGGTACCTATTTCGGTTGCAAATTCATCCATAATATAATTTTCAATAAATGGATTGTATGTTGCATTTCCGCCATCAGTGCGGCGGTAGTGTTGGTCACCATAATCAACTTCATAATCGCCTACTTTTATTGTAAAATTTTTCATTATGCTATCCACAAAAGCACTCTTCAAAAACAGAAGTTTATCAATCTGTATATATCCTCCTTTTACCCAAGTTTCGTCGTGGTGACGCGACGATAAATACATTGTTACATTCATTCTAATACCATCTTCAAGTTGTGCATCTACAGTTAAGTTTGCTGCTGCAAGGTTAAAACCATTGCTGATAGATATAAGTTTATTGGTATTTGCACCAGTTAAATTGTAAATTGGTGTTGCATTATTTTGATGTTTTAGTGCCTGAAAATCTTGCGTGAAATTACCTCCGATTTTTACTCTTGCACCATTAAAAATTGTGGTATCGTTTTTAGAATTTTCAAACACATTTATTCCACGCTTGTCGTTGTATCTAAAATATTGCAAGTTGCGGTTCTGTGCTTTAACAATGCCTTTAAACATAATCAAAAAAAGAATACACCTAATAATTTTTGTTGTAGAAATATTCATAATTATTTTATTTTTTTACCAATACTATTTTTGATTTTAAAAGCAGCAAATAAATGTTTATAGTTACTTCTTCACCTACTTTTATTGTTCCTAAAACTGCGGCTGGTGGCGTCATGTTAAACTCCGTCATGTTCAACATTTTTGAAACAGCCAATTCAATATCACCATTTTCAAGCACCTTGCCATTTGCAAATACATCGATTTTTTTTGTGGTTCCTGCCATTGTCAAATTGCCCAAAGCAGTTATGCTTACTAGGTTGTCGGCATTTGTTACAACATCGGCATTGCTAAAAGCAAAAGTTATGTATGGATTTTTATCTACCGCAAAAGCTTCGTAGGTTTTATTGTCCATTATTTTTCCTTCTTTACTTTTTATGCCTTTTACAGCCACTTTCACTTCTACATTTTTAATCGCTTGTAGCAATACATCGCTTGCTTCAAAACTACCTTTGCAAGTAATTTTTGTAATGTTAGATTCCCAATCATTTAACGATGATGTACCTTTAATTGTAGCTTTTACAACTTTTACAGTATAGCTTGATTGCGCGCTACTGCTTGCAATAGCGGCTGTAAAAAATAGTGTAAAAAATATTTTTTTGAGTTTATTCGTGTTCATTATTTTTAATTTATTAAAGATTTGAGAAATAATTTTGTACAAAAACGTGTTGTTGTTTCTCCGTCATTTTATTGGTTTGCTGTGTGCAAACTTGAATGTTTTCAAAGCGTTTGTCAGTAGTTATTTTGCTGAGCAATTCATCTTTTGCACTAGTAGAACCAAATAGAATAACCTCTTCATAGTTTAATATAATTTCTGCCAATTGCTTAAAATATCCCTCTTGGTTGTGCTGCTCATGGTTATGCATTTCGTGGTTACTATTATGCATTATATTTTCTTTATCTGATAGCGTAAATTTAGATTCTATGGTTTTTGTTTCAATCACATTTGCATTAAACTCCATTATGTGTGCCATTTCGTAGTCCATCCAAATACCTAATTTTGTTGCGGCTCTTGTCATCGTTTTTATTGTTCTTTTATTACTTTAACTTGTGGTTGTATCATAGCCATGAGGATGCTCTCGGGGGGGTTGCTCATTGTTTTCTCCAGTTTCGCCATGCGAGTGTTCGATGGGTTTTTGCAACGGTAATTCCGGCGAGTATTCTTGATTGTTTTTCTTGATTTTAATAGGCCACGTAATTGGCTCTCTCACTATACGTGGACGTTTGATTTTATTTTCCATTTTAGTTTGCTATTTTCTTTTATTCTTTTCCAGTTTGTGTTATTATTAGCGGCATTACTTGTGTAAATAGTATCACTTACCAAATGCGCAGTGTCAATGTTGGCGGTAACTTTGGATGTTTTATCATTTGATGAAATATTTATTTTACAACGATAAAGCTTGTTGTTTTGCATCTTCTTTTTGAGCATTTTCAATATTTACAATTTCTTTTAAGTCTAATTTTTTTGACATTGTTTTATTTTTATAATCCATACACATCCCACTCCAAATGGAGGGAATGTGTTGGACGTAAGTAAATTATTTGTTTAAATAATTATTTAGTATTAAAAAGGAAACACTCAATAAAAGAACTTTCAATTATTGTAGTTCAATACTTTCGCACGTTCGGCTTTAATTAAAATACCTTCTTAAAGTCCATGCAATAGTTTCGTGTTCCGCCATTAAACCAGTAAGAAAATCGGTAGTTCCAGCATCTTCATATTTTTCTGAGCAATGTTCAATTGTTTTGCGCAACCACACAATTACAGTTTCATGGTCATCCAATAATTCTTTAATCATTTCCATAGATGTTGGGTACTTTCCGGGGTGTTCTTTTATGGCAGTAAGCCTTGTAAACTCTTCCATAGTGCCAACTGTTTTACGCCCCAATTTGCTAATGCGTTCTGCTACTTCATCAATGGCAATTTCTAATTGGGTGTACTGGTTTTCAAAAAGTTTATGCAGTTCCATAAAACTTTCGCCACAAACATTCCAATGGAATTTGCGCGTTTTGGTATAAAGTGTTACCTCATTGGCAAGCACTATTTGTAGGGCTTCTGTTACAGCCTCTAATTTTTTTTCTGAAATTCCGATGTTTACTTTCATTGTATTTTAATTTAATATTTGTATTATTTTATTTGTGAACTATCAATCATAATTTTCATTATCGTTGTCATCATCATCGCCAATACTGTAGTAATTATTTTCTTCATCTTCACTACCAATACTTTCTTGTTCGTCATCTAATTCCGAACCAGGAATATCTAAATCATTGCCACTTCTGTCATCGTCAAAATCTTTCTCATTGCGCATTCCAGACTTTTCATTTGGCGTTTTATTTTTAGAAATATCTTCAGGGTCAATGTCTTTTTCTTCTTTACTTCTGTTATAAATATCTTCGCTAAGCGGATAGTATGCAAATGTTGGGAAGTCTCTTCTTCCCTTTTCATCAAATTCATTTTTACGATTTTCTCTCATTTTTTTATTTTCTTAGTGTGTTATATAGTTGTTTAGCATGCTGCAAAATTGAGGTTGTTTGCGCTATAAATTGTTACATACATTGTTGCAATAGTTATAAGAATCACACACTATTTTTTTTGATGATTTGTCAATGAAATGATGTGAAGAATTTCATGTTTATTGTTGCCGAAACGGAAAAATATTTTGCCGAAATATGAATGCACACATACAATACTTTACTTCTAAATTTGCATGTAGTATTCAGGATATTGTATTTAGAATATACTGCTGCTAATGCTATTTAAAACTCAAAATTATCACTCTACTATTTCTCTCCCTTAATACATTTCTATATTGAGAAAGAGAGTCTCACAATCAAAATATTACAAACTCTAAATCACAAAAAAAAGCAAAGCCTTTGTTTGCACAAAAGCCTTGCTCCATCATCATAGAATTAATTAGTTTACTACAACTTTACGAACTTGTGTACTTCGTTAATTGTGTTGTTATAATAGCGTATAAAATAATTACCTGACGCCAAATCTTCTAATGAAATTGTAGTGTTGGTATTGCTTAATTTTATTGTTTTAATAGTTGTGCCAAGTGTGCTTATAATATCGGCATACAACACATTGTTCAATTTTAAATTAGTTGATACTGTAATAAAATCATTTGCCGGATTCGGGTATGTCTTGAACTGTATGTTGTTGCTTACTTCGCGCACTGCGGTGTTTGTGTGGTTATCAAATACTGCAAACGGACTTAATGATGTGATGCCAGCACGTTGAACCGCATACATGTTTGTGCTTTGAAATGTAGCTGTAGTGGCTGCGCTAAAGTCCCAGTCGCCATTTGTGTAATGCGAAATGTGCGCAGCGTTACGGTCAAACGAATTTACTTCATTGCTTGTCATCCACATCAATTGCAAATTCATATTTAAGTTTGATGTTATGGTACTTGTTATATTCCAAGTAGCATCAACCATTGGTTGCACTGCCGAAACATCTGTACCAGTTGTTCCCATTGACTTTACATTGTCAGCAACATTTACATTTACTACGCCACTTGTTGACGTAGCATTTAATGAAATACTTGCTGGCGCATATTGCGTAGTTGTGCCTACCGGATACATTTTACTTGCTGTTGCACCTGCCGTTAATGACATTGCCATTGAACCTAAAGTGCCTGTAACTACATACATAGTGCTGCTTGCACCAGTAACGCCGCTTGTATTACCCATCAATAATAAATTGTTGCCAACATTTAATTTACCACTTGTAAAAGTAAGTTCGCCATTAATAATTAAGTTAGTACCAAGCCATACCATATTATTTGCAGGAACATTTATAGTAAAATCATTTACTAAACTACCAGTAGAAAATACCAATGCACCCAACATTGAAACCGAACTATTAACTGTTAAGTTAGATGTTGCGGATGAAAATATTTGCCCAACAGCAGCAGTATCTATACTACCCGAAATGGTTAAATCTTTGTTGTTTAAAACCAATAAACCACTTGTAATACTTAATGTATCGGCAACAATAATATTATCGCCTAACGCAACAGAATTGCCTGCACCAACATTTATTTTAAAGTTGCCAATGCTTGCGCTTGCAAAATGTATTGGATTTGTAATGCCATTTCCAGAGTTAATAATTAAACGTGAACTAACATTTGTTACCAAACTTCCGTTGCCAGATATTGTACCTGCATTGCCTATGGTTAGTGTTTGTCCGCTAATATCAAGATTGCTATTTGCCATGTGGTTTAACGAACCAAAAACTGTAAGGTTTGAACCTAACATCAAAGCATTGCCTGCACCAACATTTATATTAAAATCGTTAACCATTTGTCCGCCAGTTGCAAATTTTATTGCACCCGAAACACCAGTAATATTAAGCACTGTAAGGTTTGATGAGGTATTGCCTTTTAATGTTCCTTGTCCGCTAACGTTGCCATTTATTTCTAAACTAGCGCTGCTAAAATCAAGCGTACCACTATTCAAATTAAGTGTGCCTGCCACTGCAAGTGAGCCTGCAATGCGTGTTTGACTGCCTGCACCAACATTAATAGTTAAATTATTTACAGCATTTGCATTGCCACTAAATGTTAGTGCACCTGTTGTGCCATTGTTTGTTGCTATACTAATGTTTGAAGCTGAAGTAGAAGAAATGTAACCTCCGCCACCCGAAGCAATTTCGCCAGTTAGGGCCAAATTAAAACCTCCCAAAACCAAACGCCCGCTTGTTAAGTGCAGTGTATCGCTCAATGTAAGGTTTGATGCAAGTGTTACTGTGTTTCCGTTTGAAACATCAACAGTAAGATTGTTTAAACCCGAACCACTAAGTTCAATACCTGCAATTGCCGATGTGGTTGTGTAGGTTACATTGTATGAACCCAACAAACCCAATGTGCCGCCACCAGAGGTAAGCATGCCACCTGCAACAATTATTGTAGCATTATTTACTACATCTAAATTGCCACCAGCAATAATATTTAATGTGCCAGAAGCAAGCGTAAGTGTTTCACCTACTAAAATACTTGCCGATACGTTGAGCCCTGTGGCAGCAGTTGTTAGCGTGTTTGCAGCCAATGAACCCGTAAACATAATTATTGAACCATTATTTAAAACAAGGTTGTCTAAAGTAATAACGCCACTGCCTGTAATGCTTGCTGCACCTACAGTTAACGATGTGTTGGTATTTGCCATTAGCGTACCTTGCACATCAATAAAAGTAAGCAAACCGCTTATAGATGTGCTGTTGTCCATTGTTACAGTTACACCTGATGGAATAATAATTTGGTCAGTAATTATAATTGTGGTTGGAACAAGGCCACCAACCCATGTTGCAGAGTTGCTCCACAAGCCCGAAGCTGTTGCTGTAAATGTTGCACTGCTAGCCAAATTGCTGATAAACAAGCCTGCCGTTAGTAGAAATGCAAATTTAAGATTAAGGAATTTTATTTTCATTTTGTTATTTATTTAGTGTTGAAACTTTGTTGTTTCAACGCCGCAAAAGTGTGGGTATTTGTAGTGCAAAACATTACACCGAATTGTAGTATTGTTGTATCAATCACACACCTCAACCTCAGTACTTCTCAACGTCATCCGCCTTTGACACCTTCTCCTATGGGAGAAGGAAAGTGGAATGTAATTTTTTGAGAAGGAAAGCGGAATGAAATTTTTCTACAAACAGAACGCTACGCTGTGGCTGTGCTAATTGAATGATAAATTTAGAAATGATAATTGATTTCAATATAGCTCCTTAGTAGCAACCGTTTGTAGAAAAATAGAATCTTCCCAATCATTTAAGCTCCTTATGAGCGTGCTGTTTATAGGGCACACCTACGGAGCTTTTAAAACACGTTGCACATCGTTTTCTACAAACAGAGCGCCACTCTGTGGCTATGCTAATTGAATGATAAATTTAGAAATGACAATTGATTTCAATATAGCTCCGTAGGAGCAACCTGTTTGTAGCAAATAGAATCACCCAACCTTTTAAGCTCCTTAGGAGCGTACTGTATATAGGGCGCACCTACGGAGCTTTTAAAAACACATTGCACCTCGTTTTCTACAAACAGAACGCCACGCTGTGGCTATGCTAATTGAATGATAAATTTAGAAATGACAATTGATTTCAATATAGCTCCGTAGGAGCAACCTGTTTGTAGAAAATAGAATCACCCAACCTTTTAAGCTCCTTAGGAGCGTACTGTATATAGGGCGCACCTATGGAGCTTTTAAAAACACATTGCATATCGTTTTCTACAAACAGAACGCCACGCTGTGGCTAAGTTAATTGAATGATAATACTAAACCGCTAACAAGATGCTAAATATATCCAATCAAAATTACACATGCTACTTATATACGCTTTTTCATTATGTAAATCGCACAATGCGTTACCCAGCTTTGTATCTACATCATCAATTGAATCGGAAGTATAGTTATTAAACTGTTTTTGTTCTCTGATGTAGTCCCAAATATGCTCAGTAGGGTTCAGTTTAGGTG
>Ga0209181_10006635_pt1 | contig 16139 bp, 13 predicted proteins | sample MAT05_FD_187208 | JGI IMG/M metagenome (GOLD analysis project Ga0209181, IMG submission 187208) | Freshwater microbial communities from Lake Fryxell liftoff mats and glacier meltwater in Antarctica - MAT-05 (SPAdes) (version 2) | ecosystem: Environmental > Aquatic > Freshwater > Ice > Liftoff... | reverse complement strand
CTGTAAGCCCATTTGAATAATATACGTGTATTAAAGCATCATATTGTGCAAGTTCTTGGGCAATCAGGGAGTTTACGGTTACATTTCCCTGTTTAAGCGTGTCTTTAATTCTTTCTATCTTTTTTTACAACCAAGGGTAGAAATTAAAAGTAGAGCAGAAAAACCAATGAAAATTGTTTTATTTAGCATATTTGTTTAGATATGTCCTATTGTGAGGTAAAATGCAGAAGCTATAGAAATATTGCAATTTGACCCAAGTTCCGTCCAAATAAAATTTTCAGCAGACCCAAACTATATTTTATTCCAAGGAATTAATTGAACATCCAATTGCTCATAATCTTCTTTTCCAGCATGGATTAAATGCGCTTTATGCGTTATTTCACCAGCAATGTTTTTAAATTTAAAAAGCCCTGCAAATAATTTTTGAGTTATGGTTTGGGTGCATTTAATTTCAAAGTAATCCAATCCCTTTTCTGTGGGTATCAATAAATCGACTTCGTTTTCATGCGAGTCGCGCCAATAGTACATTTCGTTTTGTAGGTCTAAATGTGCGTTTTGTTTCACCATTTCAGCCATGGCATAATTTTCAAACAACATGCCCTTTTGCGGGTGATTTTTAATTTGTTCTGTGCTTGAAATTTTCAAAAAACTACAGAGCAATCCTGAATCATAAAAATAGATTTTTGGCGCTTTTGTAATGCGTTTGCTTAAATTGTTGAAATACGCTGGCAGCAAAAACACCACATAACTGCTTTCTAACAATGCCAACCATGCGCTTGCAGTGGGCGCAGAAATACCACAATCGCGGGCTATGGAAGCCAAATTTAACGGATTGCCTACCCTTGTGGCACAGAGGCTTATAAAATTTCTAAACAATCGAATATCTTTGATATGCAATAGTTCAGAAACATCTCTTTCTATATAGGTTTGAATGTAATTATTAAAAAACGTTTTTATGGGGATCTCTCTATCATAAATTGCGGGATAACAACCTTTTAAAATTGCAGTTTCGTAAGAATCACCTAAAATGCCGGCTCTTTTCATTTCCAAATTATCCAACGGAAAAAGTTTGAATAAAGCCACTCTGCCTGCCAAACTTTGGGTAATGCTTTTGATTAAATGGAAATTTTGAGATCCGGAAAGCACATACCGCCCCATAGTTTTTTCTCTATCTACAACATCTTGAATGTAAGAAAACAACTCTGGCGCCCTTTGTACTTCATCAAAAATACAGGCGTTATCATATTCAGCTAAAAAACCATTCGGGTCTGCTTTTGCAAAATCCAAGACACTTGGATTTTCTAAATTCACGTATCTGTAATTGGGAAAAACAGACTTTAACATTGTAGTTTTTCCTGATTGCCGCGGACCAGTAACTGCCAATACCGGATATTTGTCCTTCAGCGATAAAATAGATTGTGCTATGTTTCTTTTAATACCCACTGGCAATAGGTGCAAAGATAAGTAATATCTTATAATTACACAATCTCTATTTTAAATTTACACAACGTATATTTTAATATTACACAAGTAATATCTTATAATTACACAAGTTCCATTTTATTATTACACAATTTTTATTTTGCTTTTACACCAATCTATACTTGTTTAAAATACTGATTATTCTTTCTTTAATACACCTACAAAACTGTATTCTCAAACATAATCAGAAATACAATCTGATGCACTTGAAGGCTTAGATCAACGCTTCAACAAAGGGTACATTTACTTAGTCGACCCTCATAAAGTCGTTATTTTTACTCTGTCATGAAAAATTGGTTTGGGTGTTTGTCAGATGGTTTATTTCTATAAATATATGGCACCGCCTGAGCCATATATATGCACTAATTTGCGGGTTTTTAACTGCCTACGCAAATTTCTTGCAAAGTAAACCACCTATTTATTTAACAAAAGATTGATTATCGCTGGTTTTGCCAACTATATGAGGCTCTACTATTTAGCCATGGCTTTCTCATTCATTAGCGCATTGATCTATTTAAGGGCAGACAAAAAAAGCCACGGAAAAAAGTTACAGATTTGCGTATTGGTATATCGGGTCAATGGGGCTATTGGGCGGCAGAGAAGATATTTCCTTGAGCAATCCATCGCCCAAACCATAAACCCAACCGTGTAAATGGGGCCTATTTTCATGCTTCCAAGCCTTTTGAATGATAGAAGTTTTGGACAAATTCATCACTTGTTCTACAATGTTTAGTTCAACCAATCGGTTTACCCTTTCTTCAGGCGTAGAAAGCAAATCTAGCTCAGCATTGTGAATTCGGTAAACGTCTTTGATGTTCTTTAGCCATTTATTTAAAATGCCCAAATGCTGATTAGACAACGCCGCTTTAATGCCACCACAACCATAGTGGCCGCAAACAATAATATGCTTCACTTTCAGTTCTTCAACTGCATATTGCAGCACACTCAGCATGTTTATATCTGTATGCACCACCATATTGGCCACATTGCGGTGCACAAACAATTCACCCGGTTCGGCGCCAATAACCTCTTCAGCAGGCACCCTGCTATCCGCGCACCCTATCCACAAGAATTCCGGTTTTTGGTCGCGGGCTAGTACATGGAAATATTCAGGGTCATTTTCTAGTTTTGCCCCTGCCCATATTTTGTTCTGGAGTAATAATTTTATATGGCTTTCCATAGTTATAGGTTAAATTTTTTCTCTTGCTTTTCATTCAAATACCTAAAATTCAACTTGATACTGTTAATTTTGGCTTTCACTTTATAATCTTCTAACATTTCATGGATATCATTGTCCATAAAATCACAGGGACTCAAATCAATAATTACGTTAGCACCATTGGAAATTTCCGCCAATTTTTGGCGCAACAGGGTTTTGTTTAAAAATGTAACCTGGCTGCTAAATTTAATGAGGAATTGTTCATCCATGTTTGCAGAACGAATGGCAACTTTGTAATTGGACCGAATTACAAAATAAACCCCCAACAACAATCCAATGGCGATTCCCAACAACAAATCTGTGAGCAATATGGATATCACTGTCAAAATAAAAGGGATAAACACCATTTTCCCTTTTTGCCATTGCTCTTTAAACAATGCGGGCTTTGCCAGTTTAAAACCTGTATAAATTAAAATAGAAGCCAAAGCGCACAATGGAATTTGGTTTAAAATATGGGGAAAAAACAACAAACTCGCCAATAAAATTATTCCATGCGAGATGGTACTAAGTTTGGTGACTGCGCCTGCGTTCAAGTTGGCAGAACTTCTTACAATCACAGAGGTTACTGGCAAACCACCCAATAAGCCTGAAACAGAATTTCCAAAACCTTGTGCTATAAGTTCTCTATTGGATGGAGTCACCCTTTTTAGTGGGTCTAATTTATCGATGGCTTGCACACTTAATAAAGACTCAAGGCTAGCGATTATGGCAATCTCAACTGCGGCCATCCAAACGCCAGGGTGATTTAAAAATCTCACATCTGGAAAATGCCACAACGCTTTCATTTGCAATATAGAATCCGGAATTGGCAAAGCCACCATATGCTCCTCTTTTATTCCCACCCCCATTGGCAAAGCAATTGCGTTTAATAACAAGGCCAATAATACGACCACAAGTGGAGCCGGCATTAAATTCTTGTACTTTTTAAAAGGGAAATATACAGAATCCCAAAACCACTGCAAACAAAGGCCTAAAACACCGATTACAATGGCAACAGGGGTGGTATTCATCAATGCCAGACCAATTTCAGAAAAAGTATTGTGATTGTCTTTTTGAAAAAACGATTCATCCCCTTCAAAATCGGCGTCGTAACCAACCAAATGTGGAAATTGCTTAAATATCAGCAAGATTCCTATCGCTGCTAACATGCCTTTCAGCACAGAAATGGGTACAAAATCCGCTACTTTACCTGCTTTTATGAGTCCAAGTATGATTTGAAAAATTCCTGCAAGTACCACCGCAAGTAAGAAAGCTTCAAATAAGGGTTGTTTGGTAACTGGATCCTTTAAGTTATCGAGAATGAGGGCAACTGTTGTTATTAATCCTGCTGCGGGGCCAGCCACACTAAGGTTAGAACCACTAATAGCACCTACAACGATACCACCCACAATACCGGCTATGATACCAGAAATTACAGGCGCATTAGAACCCAATGCAATACCCAAACACAATGGAACAGCAACTAAGAATACAACGAATGAGGCAGGAATATCTCTCCCCGCATGTTGAAATATTTTCTTCATGGAATGGCGTAGAAGTAAGAATTCAAAGAAAACAAAAAAACCCGGATTGTTCCGGGTTTTTTATTTTTATATTTTTTTAAATTAACGGCTAGAACGTGGACCAGGAGATACTGTTGTACCGCTGCTGGTTTTTCCGCCTGTAAATTTGAAATCAATTTTATTTTTATCTGTGCTTTTGCAAGTATTGTCTACTACGATGCGGTCTCTGCTCATTCCGTATTGAGAAACCAGAATGTTCACAATGTTTTCTACACGACAAGAACCTACAACATCACCTTTTTTGCCTGAATACATTTTCTCTTTCTCTTTGCCAGATGCACCGCAGATGGTCAATTTCTTGTCTGGGCACTGCTTCATTTTATCCGCAATCAAAGAAAGAACTACTTGATATTCTGGTTTAATGTTGCATTTGTTTGCGTCAAAGAACATTGCTGGGAAGTTCATGTCATCACAATTACAGCAATTGCTTTGAATGGTACGACCGTTAGCATCTACCATAGCACCAATTGGGCTATTCGGCTCTAAGTCGCGACAATCTGGAACACCATCTTTATCTGCATCAATCATTCTACCATCAGCATCTACGGTGCAATCTTTTGAAGATGTTGGCTCTTTATCTTTGCAATCTGGAATGCCATCACCATCCGTATCTACCGCTTTACCGTTTCCATAAACCATGCAATCCTTATCGGTACTATCATCCACGTCAAAGAAATCACTCACACCATCACCATCTGTATCCGTATATAAGGTATCCACACGGCGATCCAATTCTTGAACTTTTTCATAAATAGATTCAACAGGGCTCAACCAATCGTAATGCTGCGCACTTTTTGAACCCAATTTGAAAGCTCCATATATATTCAACAATCCATATTGATCAAACCAACGGTTTGCCCATATTGGCGTATTGTATACATCAATATTGTCATTTCTTAGGTAAGTTTGGCGATATTCAGCACCAATATCAAAATATCTGCCTAGGTTGTGTTTCACACCAAATCCAAATGGAACAATCCAATGACGTCCATCATAGCTTTCTGTAACATCTTTGCCCAAATTAGGGTTAGGTGTTCCATTTCCTAGATAATGGGTAAGGTAATAATCACCACCCACATAAAGGCGTTGGTCGTTATATCTAGCTACGCTGCGGAAGGATCCCCAACCACCACCTATGAAAAAATTCAATTGGGTTTTGCGCAATGGGCGCAAAAAGCTAATGTTTCCTAAAGTAAATACAGCTTGAACGCTGAAATCTTGGAAACGGCTTTTGAATTTGAAATAATCTTTGTACAATGTAGGATATTGAAAATCCCTAGCACCTGCTAGTTTACCAATATTCCATTCAGCTTTCACGCCAAAAACTTGGGATACAGAATATTTTGCAAAAGCTCTTGCATGCCATCCTGGTTGAATTTTGTCTGCATCTCCGTAAAAGAACGTGGTACCTAAACCAGCTCCGACAGACCATTTTTTGGCTCTACGATCTACAAAAAACGATGTAACCGCATGCTGACCGCTGTCTTTCACGCGATCTGCTGGCTTAACTCCATCTGGCCATTTGGGTTGGGCATTCTCATGGTAGTTTGGACCCTTCTTTTGGGAGTAAGTCGGTTGGGCAAATACCGAGACTGAGCACAAGCTAAGTGCTACTAATGCTGCTGTCTTTAACATTTTCATTGCGAAATTTGACATAATTAAGCTGCAATAATACATAAGGAAAGTGTGTAAATCAAACTTTTCTAACTTTTTTTTGCGATTATCTTATTGTTAACTACAACTATCTTACAATATATAAATTAGTTAAGCGAGAAGTAGGGGATAAAAATAATTTTTTGACAATATTCAAATCCTTCAGCAGAAATTCTATAAAATCTAACGTTCTTTCTTGGGGTTTGTTTATGTCAAAGTAAAATTTCTTCATTTTCAACATTTTATCCAGCTTTTCTCTCATTTCTGGAGATGAAGTCACTGCCTCTAAATATGAATTTTGAGATTTATTAAGTTCTTTAAACAACATTTCTCCTTGCCTTTTTAATTCCTTCAATTGACTGCTTTTTTGCAAGTACAATGAGGTATTAATTTTGTCCAATAAATTCTTCAAACCTTCCAGTTGTTCCTCCATACTGTTTTTCTCTGCCATTTGTTTTTTAAACTTTAAACTCAATTCCTGTTCACTCAACCAAAGGTCTGAAATGGATAGGCCAGACTTGTCAAACCATTTTTCGAACTTGTCATCGGTTATGACAAAAGAATGTCGAGGAATGAGTGCAGGGACTGCCATATCAAATGCGGAAAAAACCTCAACCAACTGCATCCAATATCGAATTTCTCCGGCTCCACCGATGTATGCCAAATTGGGCAGAATGGTTTCTTGGTAAAGCGGGCGCAAAGCCACATTCGGGCTTAATTTTTCCGGTTCATTCTCTATGATAAATTCCATCTCCTCAGGGGAAATGGCAATATTAGAATTCTGCAATTTAAATCCATTTTCTATCCAATCAATTCTCTCTCTTTTGTGGTTTTCTAGCCAAAAAAAATTGCCATTTTTTGCAGGAATGGAGGGGTCTATGGATAAATCTACCATTATTTTCATGCTTTTTTGCATGGCCGGCATTGTGGCCCCTTGAAACAAATCTTTACGCATAGAATCTGCGAACTGGGCTTTTAAAGCTGCATTGTCTGCATCTAAAACTACCATGCCATAATCGCCAAAAAAATGATTCAACAAAAATCGGGTGGCATCGGCAAAATTTCGATATTTACCATATGCCGTTTCAAATAATGAAATCACTTCTCCAAATGCTGCATTGTTTTGCGTAGCCTCTTTTATTTCCACTACCAATTTTTGTAAATCATGGGTATTAAACCGGCCTACTGGCCCGGTTTGATTGGTATCCCATGTGATGGGTTTACCCCACAAATTCACGTGGTCTATCTCGGCTTTATCGTGGTCTTCTGTGGCCATCCAAAATATGGGCACAAACTTATAATTCGTGTATTTTTCTGAGAGATCTTTGGCTAATAAAATAGTTGAAATTGCCTTGTAAACTACATAAAGGGGTCCTAAAAATACATGAATTTGCTGACCCGTAGTGATTGTAAAAGTGTTAGGGTCACCCAAAGATTCAATATTCTTATGGACAATTGCGTTTCCCAGGTCTTGGTACTGCTGTTGTAGCACATTTACAAGCGTATCGCGATTGGATTGGGAAAAACTTTTTTTTTGATGGATGATTGAATCCCAGTCTACATTAGGTCCAATATTTTTATAAACGGATTCCAATTTTGAGTTGGGATCAAACATTTGGTCGTAAAAAGGTGGGAAAAAGCCTTTGGGAAGTGGAAAAACGGGTTCAAATTTATAGGTCATGCCAGTTCTCCGTGTAAATCGTACGGTGTATGAGAAGTGATTTTAATATTGGCAAAATCACCCAATCGAACATAGTTAGAGGCCGCCTCAACCCATACTTCATTGTCAACTTCGGGGCTATCGTACTCAGTTCGACCAACAAAATGATCTCCTTCGAGTCTGTCGAAAAGCACGCGATAGGTATGCCCTACCCTTTCCGCATTAATTTCATCGCTAATTTTCATTTGCACCTCCATTAATACCTCAGCACGTCTTTCTTTCTCTTCTTGCGGAATATCGTCTGCTAAGGAGAAAGCATGTGTATTTTCTTCATGGGAATAGGTAAAAACCCCCAACCTATCAAAGCGATGCATTTTAACAAATTCCAAAAGCTCTAAAAAATCAGCTTCTGTTTCGCCGGGATGACCAACCAAAACCGTAGTTCTGAGTGCAATTCCAGGCACTTTTCTACGTATGGTTTGTATGAGTTCGTCGGTTCTTTTGCGGGTAATTCCGCGGCGCATTGCTTTCAATACATTGTCGGTAGCATGTTGAACGGGAATGTCTAAATATTTACAGATATTTTTTCTTTCCGCCATTATTTCTAGCACATCCATTGGAAATTGAGAAGGGAATGCATAATGCAAACGGATCCATTCCAAACCTGGGATATCACTCACCGCTTTTAACAAATCGCCCAGTTTCCTATCTCCATATAAATCAATTCCGTAATAGGTGCTATCCTGGGCAATGAGCATCACTTCTTTGGTTCCATTTTTTACCAAACCCGCAATTTCTGCCACAATATTCTCAATGGATTTACTCACGTGTTTGCCCCGCATAAGGGGGATGGCGCAAAAGGAACAAGGACGGTTGCAACCTTCAGAAATTTTAACATAAGAAAAATGTTTCGGGGTTGTTTGCAATCTTTCACCCAGCAATTCATGCCTATAATCTGCACCCACACTGCGAAGCAACGCGGGCAACTCTAAGGTTCCAAACCATTCATCTACTTCAACGATAGATTCTTTCAATTCATCTTTGTACCTGTGAGAAAGGCAACCAGTAACGATGAGTTTTTCAATTTCACCATTGGCTTTTTTAGCCGCATATTCTAAAATTGAGTTTATGCTCTCTTGCTTGGCATTTTCTATAAAACCACAGGTATTGATGATAACAATTTCAGCATCATTTTTGACAGATTCATGTTCAACATCAAATTCATTTGATATTAACTGACCCATCAAGACCTCGCTATCAACCAGGTTTTTAGAACAACCCAGGGTAATTACGTTAACTTTTGGATTTTTATGGCTACGGGTTTTCATTCCTGAAATATGGAAGTTATAAAATCTTGTGAATTAAAAAGTTTAAGGTCAGTGGCTTGTTCACCTAAGCCAATGTATTTAACAGGGATACCAAATTCGTGGCTGACTCCAATGACCACACCACCTCTAGCAGTGCCATCTAATTTGGTTACTGCCAAGGCATTGACTTTGGTTGCAAAGGTAAACTCGCGTGCTTGCTCAAATGCATTCTGGCCAGTAGTTGCATCAATAACCAACAACACTTCATTTGGCGCCTCGGGTCTAAATTTTTGGATGACTCTGTGCATTTTTGCCAGTTCATTCATCAAACCTACTTTGTTGTGCAATCTGCCAGCAGTATCTATAATTACCACATCGGCATTGGTTTCTACTGCTTTTTTCACAGCATCGAATGCCACAGCCGCCGGATCGGCATTCATACCATGGCTTACAATTTCAACACCCGCGCGGTCTTTCCAAATATGCAACTGATCGACAGCTGCAGCCCGGAATGTATCTGCGGCTCCTAAAATCACTGTTTTACCAGCATTGGCATAATTCCAAGCCATTTTCCCTATGGTGGTAGTTTTACCCACGCCATTTACCCCCACTACCAAAACGACATAAGGTGTAGAAGTTTGATCGGAAAGGGAAAAATCTTTACTTACAGGTTGGCTAATCTCGGGCAACAAGCTTGCAACCTCTGCTGCAAGCATTTCCATCAACTCAGATTGTTGAATAAAACTATCCTTTGCGGCTCGCTTTTCGAGTCTTTCAATAATTTTAACCGTAGTTTCTACACCAACATCCGCAGAAATTAAAATCTCTTCTAAATTGTCTAAAAATTCGGTATCAATTTGCTTTTTGGATAAAAAAGCCCGCCCAATTCGGGTAAGAAAATTTTCTTTGGTTTTTTGTAATGGATTGTTATCCGCGCCATTTTCTGGTGACGTAGCGGGATTTTTCTTACCGAAAAAATTAAAAATAGCCATGGATAAAAAAAAAGCCCCATTAGAAATGAGGCTGTAAAGTTAGTATTGAAAGGCTTATTTTTTACTAAAGTAATCTTTCACTTCAGGTTCTGGAAGAATTTCTTCGCGGAACGTATAAGCACCCGTTTTTGGAGATTTCATTGCCTTAATCGCTTTCACGTAGGCTATTCCTCCTTCTTTTTTCAGTGTTGCTACAACCTTTTTTGCCATTATTTAATCTCCTTATGTAAAGTCATTTTACGCATGTAAGGATTGAATTTTTTCAATTCCAATCTTTCTGCGGTATTTTTTTTGTTTTTGGTACTAATATAGCGACTCATACCTGGTACGCCAGAATTTTTTTGTTCTGTGCATTCCAAAATCACTTGTACTCTGCTTCCTCTTTTTGCCATGGTTTAAATCTTTCCTTTCTTAAACAGATTGTTAATACAAACTGAAATGCCTTTTCTATCGATGGTTTTAATCGTAGAAGCTGCTACTTTCAATGTAATCCACTCACCAGTTTCTGGTATAAAAAACCGTTTTGTATGCAAATTTGGGTAAAATCTGCGCTTCGTTTTCTTGTTAGAATGCGAAACGTTGTTACCTTTCAATGCTTTTTTTCCTGTTAAATCACAAACGCGAGACATAATTTTTGGGGGTGCAAAGATATGAATAAATCTTTATTTTTAAAAGTATGTTTCAAAAAAAAAGAAAAAGTAGGATTCGATGGGCTGGTTCATTGCCTCAACCTAAACTCGGAATTTGGTCCAAATAAACGAAAAAGTTGCATTAAAACCCACAAACTGGTTTGAAAAACTGGCGAAAATTGGCTCTATCGAGATGTATTTGCTATAGATGTAATCTACAATTATTGCCAATATTTAAGAGATTTGGCTTTTTGAAGGTTGGCTTTCATTGGCCAAGGCATATGCAAAAAAGACCACAAAAATTAAAACCCCAGATTGGCGTTCAAGCAAACTTTCAAACAACATGGCAAAGGCAAAGGCAGGTAAAATGGCTAACAAAAACGCATTTCGTTTGCGCCAAGCGAATAAAATACCCCAAACAAAAAACAGAAACAGCAAAAAGACAGCGGGCAACCCGCTTTGAACGGCTATGTCTAAAAATTGATTGTGAGGCAAAACCCTTTTGTTTAAATCCAATGTTGAATGGTTTGCTTCGTAACCCTCGCTTAATGCCTTTTCTACCCCTTTTAATCCCACGCCCGCAATAGGATTTTGTTTAATTACATAGATACAAGCTTGCCAAGCTTCCCAACGTTGTCCGAAGCTTTTGTCGTTTAAGTCACCCCCATCAGCAACGGTTTTTAAATCTTCCATTGAATTTACAATCCGGTTTGTAACCGAAGTAGATAAACTACCAACAGAAATAACAATGGCAAGTGCAAAAATGATGGCGAAGGGCTTCATTTTTCCCGAACCTATTGCAAAAACGGAGTAAACCAAAGCTCCTGTCCAAAAACACAGAATACCCGTTCTAACGGTAAGTAAATGCAAACAAAAGATATTTAATAAGGTTACAGTAGCCAGCAACAAGCCTGCAAACTGAGAAAATGCCTGTCTATGGCGGTGCAAAAAAACAAAACCAGACAAAGATGTAATTGCCAATATTACACTGAACTCGATATGGTAGACTTGCGAAAATACGGGAAGCGGTTTGCTTTCTAGAACCATTTGGTTTAAAAAGTGGTAATGTCTGAAATAATTAACCACACTAGCAGCAGAAAGCCATAAGGTGAAAAGGGATATAGAACTAAGCCAAACCAAACGCAGGTTAAATTTCCAGTTGCGCATTACAAATAAGAACGGCAATGCAAAGAATGGCAAGCGAATAAATATTTTTTGATTGAGCCCTGAATCGGTGGTCACTAAAAAGGCCGCAAGGATTTGCCACACTAGCAATACCGAAAGGATAAAAACAAATTTGGGAATAGCCCTGAATTTCGTTTTTTCTACCCCACTTTCAATGATAGAAAGGAGAACAGCCATGGCCAATGAAATAGATGCAAGCGCTGGTGAATAATGAATGGCTGTAACAGACAAGGCGGCACAAAATGCAATTGCATTTTGCCAAGTCAACAAATTTCGATAGGAGAAAGCCGTGCTAAACAAGTACGCGAATTACGGTGCTGCGTATTTTATTTTCACAGTTCCACCTGCAGAAGATAAACCTATTTTATCAGCAACGGCTTGGGTGATGGCCAAACCAGAACCATTCAATTCCGAATTTCCGATATTTTCTATCACACGGCAGTAAGCCATTTGTCCGCTGGCTTCGTTAATAACCACCACAATACTCCCTTTTTGAAGATAAGGATGCATTACAAAAGTGCGGGTTTGGTCCATTTTATTGCCAAATACCTTGGCCAACGTGATTTCTTCTTTTTCCACGGCAGTTTCAGAAATGGTAACCCTTGGAGAAACTGGCATTTCCGGAGTTGTTTTATCGTCCACTTTTATTTGCGGCTGTTTGATAGGCTCTGGTTTTACTTCCACCACGGGCTCAGGTTTTTGCTGGTCGGAATCGTTGGCTACAGGTTTCACTTCAGCGGGTTTTACAGGCTCTTTTTGCGCTGTTCTAACTGGAATTTTAAGTATTTGTCCAATTTTTAAACCTGTAGTGCCTAAATTGTTAATCCTCTTTAATTCTTCAACAGTAGTTTGGTGGTCTTTTGCTATTTTAGAGAGTGTTTCCCCTTTTTTCACTTTATAGGATAAGCATGTCTCTGGAGTAGGGGTTATGGCAGGCTTAGAAACGACAGGACTTGGCGTAGTTCCTGCAGCTTTTTTTTGCGGAATGAGCAACTGGTCGCCTGGGTGCAAAACTTTGATAGCGGCATTGGCAGATTGAATTTCGGCCACTGTGCTACCATATTTCTTGGCAATTTTATACAAGGTTTCACCAGATACTACTTTATGTACAATATAGGTTTTGCCGTTAACCACCTTGGTAATAGGATTTCCTTGTGAATTTGCAGATTGCACCGCAAAGAACAAGGCAAGTATGATGAATAAATTTTTCATGCTTTGCTTCTATTGAAAGAAAACAAATTTAGAACCAAATTGAGAGAGACGGGTAAAATGGTCTAAAAGCATTTCCACATTAGCCACACATTGCCCTCAAAATAAGACATTCCGAAAAGGTTTGGTGTTTTTATGAATCCCAAGGGATGTGATTCTTAGAACTTACGACGAATAGGAAATAAACACCAAAAGGGCGGTGTTTTGGCTTATAAGATTTCATCACTTCAGGGGTGGGCAGGGTTATGAATTGCTTCCCCTGCCAAATTAGCATTCGGCAATGCCCACCGAAATGTTTGCCAACCCGCCTTCCGAAGTTTCTTTGTATTTGTGGTTCATGTCTTTTGCGGTCTCTAACATAGAATTAATAACATCGTCCAAACTAATTCTTGCTGTAGATTCATCGGATCCAAGTGCTAGGTTGGTGGCGGTGATGGCTTTGATAGCGCCCATACAGTTTCTTTCAATGCAGGGTATTTGTACCAATCCTCCGATGGGGTCGCAGGTCATGCCTAGATGATGCTCCATTGCAATTTCCGCAGCTTGCAGAACTTGGTCTATGGTACCTTTTAAAGCTTCCGCCAGTCCGCCAGCCGCCATTGAACTAGACACACCTATTTCCGCTTGGCATCCGCCCATTGCGGCAGATATGGTAGCCCCTTTTTTATACAGCGTTCCAATTTCGCCTGCGGTGATAATAAAACGAACAATTTCATCTTCGTTGAAGTTTGGCAAAAAACAATATGCATACATCAATACCGCTGGAATTACACCGGAAGCGCCATTCGTAGGGGCAGTAATAATTCTACCAAAACTGGCATTTTCTTCATTTACCGCTAGGGCAAAAACGCTTACCCAATTATTTACGGTCACAAAATCCTGAGGTCCACTTTTTATTTTCAGAATCCAGTCATCCACATCCTCCAGTCTCATGTCTCCCAAAATCTTATTGTTAATCTCGTTCGCCCTGCGTTTTACATTGAGTCCACCTGGCAAAGTGCCACTTTTGTTTACGCCTCTAAAAATACAATTTTTTATTTCGTCCCAAATGTAGAGTGCATGATTCCGAATTTCCTCTTTGCTTCTCCAGGAAGATTCATTGATAAAAACCAAATCTGAAATTGAGACATCCAATTGTTTGCAGTAATTTATAATTTCTTGGGCACTATGACAAGGATAAGGAGTAATGATTTTTTTCAAATGAACCTGTGCTTGTGAATTCTCATCCTCGCCCACCACAAATCCGCCTCCCACTGAAAAATAAGCTTTGGCGATATCGGGATAGCCGTCCAATTTGGCCACAAAACGCATCCCGTTTGGATGCTGTTCTAAACTTGTTTGGTAGTCAAAAATGATGTTTTTTTCATAATTGAAATGCAATTTATGCTGGTTCAGCGAGTAAATAGTATCCCAGCTTTTAATGAGAGCTACTTTCTCCTGAATCTTGTCTGTATCTATGGTTGTATAGTCTTCATTCGACAATCCCATCATGATGGCGATATCGGTACCATGTCCATGACCCGTTTTCGCCAAGGAGCCATATAAATAGGTTGTAATTTCTGTCACATTTTGCAATTTATCTATGGCTTGCAAATATTCTAAGAACTGTTTGGCAGCAATCCATGGACCCATGGTATGAGAACTTGAAGGACCAATACCCACTTTAATAATTTCAAATGCACTGATGGATTCCATAATAATTGCTGTTTGCTATTGGTTTGTATTCCTCAACTACCAGGGCAAAAGTGCCATGGCAAACTCTTTCGACGAAGAAGGTTAATTGGAATATTATTTTATTTGGCAAAAATAGGTAGAATTTATCAGGATGAAGGAATGTGCAATTTATTCTGCGCATTTGATCCCTGTTTTGGAATAAAAAAACCGCTGGCCAGAATGGCCAGCGGTTTTCAAAAATGCATTTCTAATTAAAGTTTCACAAAGCGCAATACACGAACATTGCTATCCCAGCTTACACGTATGTTATACACACCTGGATTCAAACCTTCAGTTTCCATAGGAATTAAAGTTGATCCTGAACGGGCATTTATATATTGGGTATTGATGGTTTGCCCTATACTAGAGAGTAGCTCTATTTTTAACTCGTGCACGTCTGCAGCTACCACAACCAAAGAGGTATTGCGCCAAGTTGGGTTTGGCAGTACATTCAGGGTTACACCAGAAATCTGAACATTGACATTGTGGTTGCAAATTTCTGAGTGAATTTTACTGCCATTGTTTGTTACAACCGCAATTTTATAGAAATTATTGCCTTCCGATGGATTGAAATCTATATAGCTATAATCTTTATAGGCCGCAGTTCTATCGATATCGTTCATTAAACCAATCTGCACAAAATTCACCCCATTTGTAGATCTTAAAATTTGAACACTGGCAACATCCATTGCATCATACAAGATCCATTTAAGTCTAATGTTGTTTTTAACAGACTTACAATCGAAGCCAGAAATAGCCAAGGGCAATGGAGTGCTATTGATTGTATAGGTTCCAATGCGTCCTAACAAACGCGCAGAATCTTTGTATGCATATTGGAAACTCATGCTGGTTTGGTAAACAAGTTTTACGTAAAGCAACAAATTCTGTGGATTTAAAGTTGCAATTTGATAGCGGCTAAATTGCGGATTCCAAAATACAAAAGAAGGATCGGCTATGGTAGGATTTGCTACTAGCAACACATCCGTACCGCCTGTTTTATATGCCAATAACGCATAATTAGGATCTGGCAATGTTATAAATACTGTTGTATCCATTAAGTTGCCTGTAACACCCTTGTAGTTGCCTTCTTCCAGGTCGTTCCCTGAAATTACACCTGGCATATCTGGAAATGAAGTATTTACATCTACATCTGCACTGCCACTGGCTGCGTTGAGTTTTACAAAATGGGGATAAGTGAGATTGCCGGTGAGTTTATTGTTCAAACTATCTGGGTGCAATTGGTATGTTTTGTCATTTGCATAAGGCGTCGATTCAATTCCAAAATTCACATTGGTAACATTGGATATAACTGTGTTAACCGCAATTAGGCCGTTGGCTGCGCCTGTTTCAATCGCTGGCACACCTCCATTTGCACCATTGCCATTTCCAAATTGTTCACCTGTTGAGGCCCACAAACCTGGCAAGGCAAAACTTGATGGGGCAGTTGCCCCTATAATTGCCGAAGTAGTAGATAAACGAATAGAATAGTTCGTATTTCCATTGAAATTGTTAAATGAATAGGTGCCTA
>Ga0209181_10006633_pt1 | contig 16145 bp, 11 predicted proteins | sample MAT05_FD_187208 | JGI IMG/M metagenome (GOLD analysis project Ga0209181, IMG submission 187208) | Freshwater microbial communities from Lake Fryxell liftoff mats and glacier meltwater in Antarctica - MAT-05 (SPAdes) (version 2) | ecosystem: Environmental > Aquatic > Freshwater > Ice > Liftoff... | reverse complement strand
GAGCCCGACGGCCCCGCTCACGGTGCCACCGCCGGCGGAAGCGCCGCCGAGGCCGTTGACAATGGGCACGCCGTTGCGCTGCCACTGAACGGAGACATTCGCGTAGCCGTTGGCGGGGGTTGAAGTGAGATTGAGCGTTTGTCCCGCAGCGATAGTCCGCAGCTGGGGCTGCAGGGCGACCCACGGAATGTTGGTCTCAGTCCAGCGGGCGAAGTAAGCCGACACGTCGCCCCCGGCGGTGGTGAAGTCGCCCCCGGCGACCAAGTCGGCGCTCGGCAGAACGGCCAGCGCAAAGACGGCATTATCGAAAGTGCCACCGCTGATGCCTGTGCCAAAGGCGGACCAGGCGGTCCCGTTCCAGCGGGCGATGTTGTTCGCGCTCACACCCCCGGCGGCGGTGAAGTCGCCCCCGGCGACGAGGTCGCCGCTGGGCAGCACGGCCAGCGCGTAGACCTCTACGTTAATCCCAGTGCCCAGGGACGACCAGTCTGTCCCGTTCCAGCGGGCGATGTTGTTCGCGCTCACACCCCCGGCGATGTTGAAATAGCCACCGGCGACCAAGTCGCCGTTGGGCAGCACGGCCACCGCCCAAACGATGTCATAATCGAAACCAATGCCCGTGCCCAGCGGCGACCAGGCGGTCCCGTTCCAGCGGGCGATGTTGTTGGCGCTCACGCCCCCGGCGGTGCTGAAGCTGCCCCCGGCGACCAAGTCGCCGCTCGGCATTACGGCCAGCTCTGTGATGCCGCCTTCCATGCCCGTGCCCAGCGGCGACCATGCGGTCCCGTCCCAGCGGGCGATGTTGTTCGCGCTCACGCCCCCGGCGGTGGTGAAGCCGCCACCGGCAACAAGGTCGCCGTTGGGCAGTACGGCCAGCGCGGAGACGCCTCTATTCATGCCGATTCCCACGGGCAACCAGGACGTCCCGTCCCAGCGGGCGATGTTGTTCGCCGACACGCCCCCGGCGGTGGTGAAGAAGCCCCCGGCGACCAAGTCGCCGTTGGGCAGCACGGCCAGCGCGTAGACGGCGGGATGATCACCACCACCACTCATGCCCGTGCCCAAGGGCGACCACGCGGTCCCGTTCCAGCGGGCGATCCTACTCGCGCTCACGCCCCCAGGGGTGCTGAAGTAGCCCCCGGCGACTAGGTCGCCATTGGGCAGCACGGCCAGCGCACGGACATTGCCGTCCGTGCCCGTCCCTAAGGCGGCCCAGGCGGTCCCGTCCCAGCGGGCGATGTTGATCGCGGCCACACGCCCGGCGGTGGTGTAGAAGAATCCCCCGGCGACCAAGTCGCCATTGGGCAGCACGGCAAGCGCGTAGACCTCTACGTTAATCCCAGTGCCCAGGGACGACCAGTGTGACCCGTTCCAGCGGGCGATGGAGTTCGCGCTCACGCCGCCGGCGGTGGTGAAGCGACCACCGGCGACTAGGTCGCCGTTCGGCATCACGGCCAGCGCGTTGACGACGGAAGTGCCAAATCCACCACTCATGCCCGTGCCCAGCGGCGACCAGGCGGTCCCGTCCCAGCGGGCGATGTAGTTCGCGCTCACGCCCCCAGCGGTGGTGAAGGAGCCCCCGGCGACCAGATCGCCGTTGGGCATCACGGCCAGCGCGCCGACCAAGTTGTTCATGCCTGAGCCCAAGGCGGCCCAGGCGGTCCCGTCCCAGCGGGCGATATAGTTCGCGCTCACGCCCCCTGCGGTCGTGAACCCGCCCCCGGCGACCAGATCGCCGCTCGGCATTACGGCCAGCTCTGTGACGCCGCCGTCCATGCCCGTGCCCAGCGGCGACCATGCGGTCCCGTCCCAGCGGGCGATGTTGTTCGCGCTCACACCCCCGGCGGTGGTGAAAAAGCCGCTGGCGATCAGGTCGCCGTTTGGCAGCACGGCCAGCGCGATGACCCGCTCGTTCATACCCGTGCCGAGAGGCGACCAGGCGTTCCCGTTCCAGCGGGCGATGTAGTTCGCGCTCACGCCCCCGGCGGTGGTGAATCGGCCACCGGCGACCAAGTCGCCGTTGGGCAGCATGGCCAGCGCGCGGACGCTGGCGTTCATGCCCGTGCCCAAGGGCGACCATTCGGTCCCGTTCCAGCGGGCGATCCTGATCGCGCTCACGCCCCCTGCGGTCGTGAACTGACCCCCGGCGACCAAGTCGCCGCTCGGCAGCACCGCCAGCGCGGAGACGGTGTTGTTCGTCCCTGGCAGCCCCTCCCCCGGCAGCCACTGGCCGCCGCAGGGCTGGGCCTGGGCTGGCGTGGCGAGCAGACCTAGCACCGCCGCGAGGGCGGCGAGGATGAGGACGAACGTGTTGAACCCATACTTGCTGTGCGACATTTTCTCTTCTCCTCAGAAATTGGTGTAACCCACTGCGCGGTTACGCGGCCGTCAAACTTCGTCAGCAGAACAGGCCCGGCGAGCCTCGCGTTTCACTAACACCAGCCGGGGTTTGCTGACCATTCAGCAACCAGCCTCGAACGCATCGACAAAGGCGTCGAAGTCGTCGGCGTTGACGAACCCGTCGCCGTTAAAGTCCGCGTCGGTCGTCCCAGCCTCGAACGCGGCGACATACCCGTCGAAGTCGTCGCCGTTGACGAAACCATCACGGTTGAAGTCGGCGGGGCAGGCGGGCGGCAGTGTGCCAACGAAAACCGTGCTGTCGTCGAGATTGATCCAGCCGACATTTTCGCTCCAGGCATAGCCGCGAAGTCGATTCGCGGAAGTATCGAGCCGGGCGGGGTTTGTGGGGTTGGCCAGGGCACCGCCGGAAAAATTAACCCAGCCGATGTTCTCACCCCACGCCAGACCGGAGAGGTTGCCGGTGTTGCTGTTGTGGTTGACACCCCAATCCGACCCATCCGAGTTCGCGTAGGAGGCACCGTCGGCGGGAATACCCGCGCCGAGTTTCAACCAACCCGTGTTTTCGCACCAAATGAATCCGGTGAGGTAGGAAGGTTGAATCAGTACCGATTGCGAGCCAAGCGGATCGCCCGCATCGGCCCAGTTCATGAAACCCACATTCTCGCACCACGAGAACTTGGAGGAAGGGTCAATAGATGTCTGCGCGAGGCCGGCGGTCGGCATGAGCGAGATCATCGCGAGGAAAGAGCATCTGGTATAGCGCATGGTGCGATTCTCCAAAGTGGAACTTAAAACTAATAAATGAAATTCGCCCAAGGGTGGTTGGCGTTGGGAACGCTGGTGATGTCGCCGACCCCGGCGACGTTCACAATTGGGCCGTGCGAGTTGCCGGGGGCAATCTGGTACGGCACGTGCGCACGCACTCGATTCGCGAGCACAAGGTTGTTTCCGGAGTCCTCCACATAAATGCCTCGCCCCTCGGTTCCACACGAACGCCCCAGCACCGAGTTCCCAATCGCCTGGTTGCAGAAGTCCCAAAGAGAGATGCCCGTCTCGAAGTTGTCAAGAGCCGCGCATTCGCGAACGACGCACCCGGAGGCCACACGGATGCCGACATTGTTCTGGACCGCGTTTGAGCGTTCGATCAATGTGCCACCATTTGAATACAGACCGGCAAACCCGTTCCCGATCGCGAAGCATTGCGCGATCGTTCCCTGATCCATGGTGATCCCGTTGCCGGAGTTCGAGAGAGCCTCGCATTGCATCGCAATCCCACCATCGATGTCAAATCCCTCTAAGCGGTTGTCTCGTGCGACGCATCTCGCAAGGAGAATGCCGTAACCCGTGAAGCCATGCCCCTGGTTGTCGCGAGTAGTCACTTCCTGAATCAGGTGGGCTTCCCCTCCCGTGAGTGCGACACCATGCGATCCCCACCCCCTGATGATGCCCCGAAGGACCTGTACTGCGTTCACGCCGGAGGGAGCAGCGATCCCTGCGAGCGATCCGGGGGCGCCACGTAGTAAAAACGCACTTAAATCGAGCGAAACATCGTTGGTCGTAATCTCTATTCCGTTCTTTCCAGCCACTCCCTGAATATTCCCCGTGAGGTAGTACGACCCCGGCTCCGATATAACATGCAGCGCCGTCGCGCTGCCCGGTAAACTTTGCACCGGAATCCGCGGCTCAGCAAGCCCCATCTCGGAGCGAGCGATCTTGTCGTAGATCTCCTGCACTGTCCGCCCCGTCGGCGCGATCGGGCCAGGCGGCGGGTTCAGAGGACCTGCCTGCGCCAGCCGCGACAACGCCGCAACTCCAGCGATGCCGCTGAGTGCGCCGATGGCAAATCTTCGATTGTGCATTTCTTCTGTCATTGGTACACTCCGTTAATATATGAAGTTAGCCCAGGGGTTACTGGCGTTGGGAACGCTGGTGATGTTGCCGACGCCGGCGACGTTGACGATCGGGCCATGCGAGTTGCCGGGGCCCACCTGGTACGGTGTAGTACCACCGCGAACTGAGTTACGGATGAGGAGGTTGTTTGAACCACCTTCCAGTAGAACACCGAAGTTGATCGCCGAAACCACATTGTTGTTCTCGATCCGGTTCTTGTCATTTACTACATGGATACCGCGAACGTTCAGACGTGTTTGGTTGTCAGCGACAAGGCACTCATGGCCAACGCCGATCCCCGTACCGCTGTTGTTGTCCGCGACGCACCGCGTGAGGATGGTCCCGCCGTAGACAAAGTAGCCGTTGCCGTTGCCGGTGGAGTTACAATCAAGTACATTAGAGTTGAAACCCGCCCAGATTCCGTTGGATGCGTTGGAGACAGCAGTGCATTCTGCCACGATACTAATCACACCCTCGATTCCGTTGCCCCCGTTGCCCCAAGCAAAGCACCTGAAAGCTCGACCATAACGCAACCGGATGCCGCCTCCCCCGTTCCCGTCTGCGACAACTGACTCAACCGTCGAAATAGCCCCGTTGCCAACCGTGCCCTGCAGATCAAGGCCCCGTTGCTGCCAGTGCGAGACTGACCCGTTGCGAACGACATGGTTTCCGTACGACTCAGGCGCGATGATGCCGTTGAGGCCGCCGTTTCCTTCCATCAGATGGCCTGCGAGGTCAACAGTGACACCGGAGGCGAGGATCTCAATTCCGTTCTTCCCCGCGACTCCCTCGATGTTGCCAGTCAAGTAGTACGACCCTGGCTGCGAGATCACGTGCAGCGCCGTCGCGCTCCCCGGTAAACTTTGCACCGGAATCCGCGGCTCGGCAAGACCAACGTCCGTGCGCGCGATCTTCTCATAGATCTCCTGCACTGTCCGCCCCGTCGGCGCGATCGGGCCCGGCGGCGGGTTCAGAGGACCTGCTTTAGCCATCTTGGTGAGCGCAGCAACTCCCGCGAGGCCGGCGCCGGCCAAGATCAAACGACGATCGATGCTCTCCATGACTCTATCTCCTGTTAATTGCGCCCACTCCCGGATTCAGCACCGCCCTGCTCAACAACTCCGGCTGGGTCGATACCTGAGAGGTGTTGTTCAGGCCGTATCAGACCCATTCCCCTCCCCGAGAAAAGCGATGCTCTTGCTCACCCTCCTAGGCGATACAGCAAAATTTTTCACATTCGCTAAACTCTTGGGCGAAGTACGCTGTGTCAGAGTGAACCCGAAGCATGAGCACACCTATCCCTGATAACCCCCGACCTGCTGAATCCGCCAGCACACGTGAAGTCTGCGGTACGACGGATGCCGAGGTGGTGTCGTCGGTCTATGCGCAACTTCGGCGGTTGGCGGCTTGGTACTTCCGGAACGAGGCGAACTCCCACACCCTTCAGCCCACGGCCCTGGTACACGAAGTCTTTGTGAAAATGGCCAAGGAACCGTCCTTTGGTTCTCGCTTCTCTCCAGAGCGTCAGGCTCAGTTCCTTGGGATGGCCGCGCACGCCATGCGGCAGATTTTGGTGGACCATGCCAGAGCGAAGAAGGCGGTCAAGCGCGGCGGCAACAACCGTCGCTTCACGATCTCGGACACCGATGAGGTTTGTGGTGGTTCCTCGATCGACGTCACGGACCTTCACGAGGCGATTGAGGGACTCTCAAACATGGACCCGCGAGCGGCGCGAGTCATCGAGCTGCGCTTCTTCGCGGGTCTCAACATCGCACAGACCGCCGGGGTGCTCGGAATCAGCGATTGGACGGTCGAACAGGATTGGCGCTCGGCTCGGGCTTGGCTCGCCAGCCAACTCGGCGGATAGGCGATTGGACCCATGACTCAACAGCTCAACTCCGAGGAATGGGCGGTGGTGAAGCGGGTCTTCCTTGCCGCGATGAGCGTTGAACAGGGCGAGAGGCAACGCCTTGTTCACGAGCAGTGTGGGCAGTGGCCTCACCTCGAAGTCGCCGTCTGCACGATGATCGTGAACGATTCAGCCACACATCGACTCGATGGCGAGCCGTCCAGTATCTTGGGTTTACCTGGCTCACTCGCGGACGTGGTCGATGGCCTGACCGATACATTTCCATTGCCCGCTGCCATCGGCTCGTACCGGGTCATTTCGATGCTGGGCGAAGGGGCGTTCGGCGCTGTGTATCTTGGAGAGCAACAGCGTCCGGCTCGGAAGGTTGCGATCAAGCTGCTCCGACCCGGCCTGCTCTCTCGCAGCGCTGCGCGAAGGTTCGCGCAAGAGCCTGAGATCATGGCCCTTCTTCAGCATCCGACTATCGCTCGCGTTCTTGCTGTCGAGAACACCAGCGACTCGGCCGGCACCCCGTACTTCGTTCTTGAGTTCATCGATGGCTTGCCTCTCATCGAGCACGCAGAGTCGCAGTCTCTCTCGTTGAAAGCGCGGCTTGAACTGTTCATTGAGGTTTGCAGCGGCATTCAGCACGCCCATTCTCACGGGGTCATGCACCGAGACATCAAGCCCGGCAACATCCTCGTCACACGGGACGGCCACCCCAAGATCTTGGACTTCGGCGTCGCACGCCTTCTCGCCAGCGACATCCCAGCCATGACCACCGCCACCGCTGTCAGCCACCTGATCGGCACCCTGGCGTACATGAGTCCTGAACAAGCCAGCGGCACCGCGTCCGATGTGGACATCAGGTCCGACGTCTATTCGCTCGGCGCGGTCCTGTACGAACTCCTCAGCGGTCAACCTCCGCATGCCATGCGGGGCAAGCTTCCGCACGAGTGCATACGAGCTCTTCGCGAGGACGCTCCGCGTCCGGTCGGACAGCTTCGGCCCGAGTCGCGAGGGGACCTGGAACTCGTCGTGCAGACAGCCATGGCGAAGGAGAGAGCTCGTCGATACTCGACCGTCTCAGAGTTGGCGGCGGACCTTCGCCGAGTGCTTGGCAACGAGCCGATCGCGGCCCGGCGTCCATCACTGACCTATCAGGTTGGCAAGCTTGCTGCGAGGCACCGGCCAACGGTGGTTGCGATACTGGCGGCCGGCGTCCTTCTCGCCGGAGCCTTCGCGTGGCTCGCGGTCTCTCGTGCGCGTGAGCGTGACAACTACCGTGCGGCTCGCAACGCCGCGGACGTGCTTCTCAATCAGGTGATGACTCGGCTTGGCCCGCTCTCGGGCACCATGGAGACGCGGCGACAGATCATCCATGAACTGCGAGGCCCCATCGAACGATTCGCAGCAAGAGATCCCGCCGACAATGACTTGCAGTTCAATCTCGCACGCTTGCGACTTGTCGAGAGCGACATCGCTCTTGAGCACGATGCCGTAAGCGAGGCCGAGTCGCTCCGGAGAAACGCTCATCACATTCTCAGCCGGTTGATCGCCGCCCAGCCCGACAATGTCCGCTGGCTTTCCGAGTGGTCCATTGCCGCCGTCAAGGTGGGTGATGTGGTCAAACTTCGGGGTCAACTTGCTGAAGCCCAGTCGTGGTATGAGCAGGCACTCCAGAACGACGAGCAGTGCGTGAGCCTCGCGCCATCGGACATCTCGCTCATCGATCACTACACATGGGGCTTTCAGCGACTAGGGAACATCGAGGCTGCCCAGGGTAACTTCAGAGCCGCGGAAGCCCAGTTGCTTCGGCACCGATCGGCGTGCAACTCGCTGCTCGCGCTAGCCCCGGACCGACCCGCGACGATCTATGCCCTGGTGAGCGGCATCGCCGAGCTTCTGTTGGTCCAGGCTGAACTTGGGCAGGATCAGCAGGCTCTGCAATCGCGGATCGAACTCGTGGTGCTCGGAGAGAGACTTCTCGCGCTCTCGCCGCTGGACCGGGGGTACGTTCGGCAGCACTGCATGAACACACTGACCGCCGTCGGCGCGTTAGCCGCGGCTGGTCGGATGCAGGAAGCTGACGCGATGCATCAGAGAGTCGGTCCCATCATCGACCGCTTCACGAAGGCAGACCCCGAGTCGTCCGAAACCTGTGTCATTCTCGTCGCGCGCCACCATGTCGATGGAAAGCTCTGTGCCGCGAAGGGAGATCTGTCCGCTGCGGTAGTTCATCATCTTCAAGCGGTTCGCCTTCTCGAATGGCGGTTGCAGAGAACATCCGGTGACCAGGTTCTGGCTCGTGACATGGCAACGATTTGTAGTCGAGCCGCAACGGCATTGGCACAAACCGGCCAACGCACCGAGGCTATCACCATCTACAACAAGGGCGTATCAGCGCTACGAGCCGCGACAGCCGCGACAGCCGCGCCGGCCGCACGGCAAGACGCATTGCTCATGTTGGGCTACATGCTCCTAAGCGACGAGTTTCCTGAAACTCGCCAGCCAGCCGAGGCGCTCGCAATCTCGGAGCGACTCGGACGGGCGTCTCCCGTAACTCCGGCAGTCCTCGACCTTCAAGTGCGGGCATTGCACGCCACCGGGCGACAATCGGAAGCACTCGCCAAACTGCGGGCGCTGATTGAAGCGAACGACCCCCTGAACAACACCCGGCTGACGGCTTGGAAAGCTCTACTGGCTTCTTGGGCAACGCACGAGAATCGCTGAGCCCCAACTGCTGAGGTGGTCCTGAAGCGTGCCGAGCAGGAAGGTACAAGTGTTCGAACCCACTCGACTGATTCGTACATCGGGAAGGCCGAGAGAACCCAGATTTAGAGGCCCCGATGGCCACACTGGCTCAGCAGACTCTCTACGAGCAGTCCGGCGTGGATGAAGCCTTGCCGGGCGGGTTCCTGCGACTGCGGCTTTCGTCGGGATCGATCCCCCTCCCCTCTCAGGAGTTCTCGGGCCTGATCCTCGTCAATCTGCGTGATGAACCCCCACCTCTCACCGGCCAGCAGCCAAGCGAAGAGCCCGCCGGGATTCCGCGTCCCGCACCGACGGGCGTGCATGGCCAGACCCACGAACCGCAGTCGGCCCGCCTCGCTCCGCTCGGCGAGCCCTCGCTCGCACGCCTGTCCGCAGTCTTTTGCTCACGCTCTCAGGTGCGTGGCCGCGGCTTGAGGATGAACTCCGTTCGCTGGGGGTCATCAAGCTCCCCGGGAATGCCAGAGGCAGGGAGCACGAACGCGAAGCCATGGAGCGGTTGCTTGCGCAGGCTATTCATCGCGCCCTGCGATCCTCAACCGGCCCGGGTTGAGGTGCGGTGAGGCTGGGCGCGATTGGGCGAGCCGGAGCATGGGTCACTCCCTTCCTCAGAGCATGCCCGAGAAGCCCCTCGGACTCAGACCCGTCCGGCAATGGGTGGGGGCAGTGCGGCGGGCAGGTGCGGGTGCGGTCCATCACCGGCCCGGTCATCCTCGCCGGGGCCACGGCCGGTGAGCCCCGACGACGATGCCCGAGCCGGCAGAACCGAGAATCTTCAGTCCTGACAACGGGTGAAGCGTCCTGAGCGTGCGGACTCCACCGCAAAGAGAACACCCGCCCGCCGTCATCGCATAACTCCTGAAGCCGGTGGAGTGGCGCTCCCCAGGTCTCCAGAAAGGAAGTTCTATGGCCAGCAATGGAAAGCAGAGCAACGGGAACGGCGGGAAGGCCAAGGCCAATCCCCCCGTCCACACAGTCCGCTACGGAGCCGTCAAGGCCGTGGTCTGGGAGAACCAGACGCAGCACGGCACCATGCACAACGTCACCGTGTCCCGGTCGTACCGGGACGAGCAGGGTGAATGGCAGGAGAGTTCATCGTTCGGAGGCGACGACCTGCTCCCGCTCGCCAAGGCCCTCGACGCCGCCCACTCGTGGATCCACGAGAATCGGCAGAAGGACAAGGAAAGCGAGAAGCAGGCGGCGTAGTCCAACCATCGTTTAGAGGTTTGTTCACGAGACCATGTTCAAGGAGCCCGGAGCGCCACTCCCCGGCTCCAGTCGCCGCGCTGACTCGGTCCGCCGGGTTTGCTCTCGGCATGCCTTGTTGGGGCTGCTGCTTCCGCGGACCGCCCGGATCACCCGGAGGTCTTGGTCTGGAGCAGGGCCTCCTGCTCGGCCTTGATTCGCGCTCGAACCGGCGGCTCGGCGACCACTCGGTCCATGCCCCATGCGGCATAGAGATCATCGAGGCGACGATCGGCCTCGTCAGTCATCCAGCACGCACCGACCTGACTCACAAGCGCCACATGAGCGTGGAGCAACTCGATCTGTGCCTCTTCGAACCGGCGTTGCCTGGACAAGCACTCGCCCAGTGCAGAACGGCGACGTGAGGTCTCGAATGGCTCGCTGTCACCATTCGCGATTGCCTCGCGCAGCAACGGCTCAGAGGCGAGCAGACTCCCACGCCGCAACTGGATCATCCCTTCGTAGCCCGGGTGGGGTGAGGGCGTACCGGCGAGTATCAGCTCCTGGTGGGCTTCGTCCAGGAGTCCGAGCTCGATCAACGCCGCGGCGACGCGCAACCGCTCACCCGCGGCGACGCCGGGGGTCAGGCCCGCACCCTGCACCTCGGCCGCTTCGCGGAACTTGGCACGACGCATCAGGATAAGCCAAAGGTTTCGTTTCGCGACAGCGATATCCGACGAACCGGTCAGCCGGCACGCCTCATCGTACTGCCGGAACGCGGCTTCCGTCGTGTCGTCATACATCTTGAGGAGCAATCGGCTGTAGCCGAACCCGTTCAACGCATTGACGTACTCGGGATGCGTCGTCAGCTTGGCACGCTGGAAGTACTCGATTGCTTGCGAGTACACGGGCTCCGCATCGGCGTATCGCTGCGTGAAGAAGTAGATCTGCGCGATTCCCGCCAAGCTGATTCCGACCCGTGGATCATCGGGTCCGGCCGAGGCCATGAGCGCATCCCGCGCGGTGACCGTCAGCGCTTCGGCTTCCTCCATGCGATTGAGCCTGAACAATACCTTCGCAAGCGCAAAGGCGTCCACGCCCGTCCGGACAGCAAGCGGGCCACGAGCGGTTCGATTAATCTCCCATGACCTGCGCGCGAACGGCTCCGCGTCAGAAAATCGCCCCTCCTCGATGTAGATAGTTGCGACGTTGCCGACCACATCGGCCGTGCTGGGGTTGTTCGGACCCCACTTTTGTTCGGCAACTTTGCGAACGTCGGTGAGTTCGGCGCGGGCCTCGTCGTACCGTTTGAGGTGAACAAGAACATGGCCGATGTTCTGCCTCGCAGACAGGGTGCTTATCGACTCTGGGCCCGCGCCAGCTCGGCACTCATCGCGAGCCCGTTCAAAGTACCGCAGTGACGCCGCAGGATCGCCCAGATAGAAACTCGCTTCGCCCGCTTGGTTCAGCGCCTCTCCTCGCGACAGATGCTCCTCCGGGAGCGGACCGCTGGTGCTCCCAAGTCCGAGGAGCGAGACCCGCAGCGCTTCTGCATACTTCTTTCGCTTGTTCAGGAACATGGCTTCCGACACAAGCACCGCCGCTCGGAGCGGGCCTTGAGACATGTTGCCCGTATCACCCACAACATCCATGACGGTCCGCAGCGTGACTTCCGCTTCACCCAACGCATCGGCCTGGATGAGCGATTGGCACTCTCGGGTGCGAGCCAGCACCCATTCGTCCGAGCCGGTGCGGCCTTGCTGCTCCGCGAGGATCGCCGCCCGCCTGTAGCGCGAGGTGGCATCAGGAAACCGCCCCAGTCCGAGGTACACATCCCCGAGCGCTGCCTGAAGGGCACGCTCGGCGTCGGGTTGGTCGGCGAGCGTCCGCTCCGCCTCCCGCCACGCCGGGTCCAGAAAATCAACCAGACGTGCATCGGCGCTGCCTTGCATCGGATTCCCCGATTCGAAAGACCGCGTGAAGAGCGTCAATGCCTGTTTTACGTGATCGGCACTCCGCTGGGCCCGCTGCTGAGCATCACGCTCACGCACCGCCCACACCGCGGCGGTGACACCGCCACCCACGATGCCCGTCAAGGCCAGTATCGCCCCAACCACCAACGCCCGATGCCGCTCCGCGAACTTGGTCAACTCATAGACCGGTCCGGGTCGTCGGGCCAGAATGGTCTGGTGCTCCAGGTGGCGACGGACGTCGGCGGCGAACTCGGCGACCGTTCCGTACCGGCGTGATGGGTCCTTCTCCAGCGACTTGGCCGCGATAGTCTCGATGTCACCGCGGAACGCACGCGAAACCGTCCCGAGCCGGGGTGGCGTCTGGGTCTGCACGATGCGGAGGGCTTCGGTGAGCGACTTGTCAGAGACGTCAAGTGGAACCCGCCCGGCAAGGAGTTCGAAGAGGATGACACCGAGCCCATACACGTCCGCTCGCGCGTCCACGCGGTCGGCGTCACCGGCGGCTTGCTCCGGGCTCATGTAGGCCAGCGTTCCGATGAGTTGACCCACCGACGTGGCGAACGTGGCGTGACGGGCATCGGGATCGAGGGACCGCGCCACACCGAAGTCGAGCACCTTGGGATGACCGTCCCTGGTGACGAGGATGTTTGATGGTTTGAGGTCCCGGTGAATGACCCCGTTGGTGTGGGCGTGCTGCACCGCATCGCATACCGCCATAAAGAGACGAAGTCTCTCCACCGTCGAGAGCGCTTCGGCCGTGATGTAGTCGGTCACCGGACGACCGTCGATGTACTCCATGACGAAGTACGGTCGAGGTGCCAACCCTTGCTCAATGCCTGACTCGATGACCTGCGCGATGCCGGGGTGCTGGAGACGCGCCATGATCTCGGCCTCCCGCTCCATGCGTCGGAGGGCCAGCGGGGACGCCACACCGGGCTTGAGCACCTTGAGCGCCACGCGCCGCCGAGGGCTGCTCTGTTCGGCGAGGTAGACGAAGCCGAATGTTCCTTCGCCGATGAGCGAGAGGACACGGCAACTCCCTATTGATTCGGGATGGCCCGCCTCCCTTGCCGAGACGATCTGCTCGGCGGCCGAGCTCATGGCCAGTCCCAACGCGGCTTCCGGCCGATCCACGAACGGCGGTGCTGCGGCATCCGCTTCCAGCAAAGATTCCACTTCACGCCGGAGACCCGCGCGACCACCGCACTGGCGATCGAGGAACCGCGACCGCTCCGAGGCCGGAAGTCCTGCGGCTTCCAGGAACAGCGCCTTGACGTCGTCCCAGACCGGCTCGCTCGCCTCGTTCATGGAGCGACCTCCGTGCCCGCATCTCCTTTGCGGAACTCCCGAGAGAGCCAAGCTCGCGCGTGGCGCCAGTCCTTCTCGACGGTGAAGTCGCTCACGCCCAGCACCGCGGCCGTTTCGGCGATGCTCAGTCCCGCGAAGAACCGCAGCACCACCACCTTGGATGCCCTTTCGTCCTTCACCGCCAGGCGTTCGATCGCGTCGTTGATATCGAGCACATCCACCTCGGCACCCGTGTCCGCCAGCAGCGACATGTCCAGACTCACGCCCGCGTTGCGTCCCCGCTTCAGCGCCCCCTTGGCGCGCGCGTGGTCCACGAGGATCTGCCGCATTGCCTTGGCCGCCACCGCCAGGAAGTGGGAAGAGCTCCGCCAGCGGTTCCCTTCACCCGCCTCCTCGCGGTAGAGCTTCATGAATGCCTCATGCACGAGGGCGGTTGGCTGGAACGTGTGTCGTGAGGGCTGACGCGCGAAGTAGCTCACCGCCAAGCCTCGCAGCTCGTCGTAGAGCAGCGCGACCATCTCCGCAGTCGGTGGCTTTGCCCCTGATGCACCGGGTCCATCGGGTTCGGTCGGGCGTGGGGATGACGCTTCAGACTCTGTTGGCATGCGAGCGGCCCCCGCGATCTTCCGTCGGGACAAACATGCGGATTGTACGGAATCTCGTGGAGCCCGCATAGGAACTCGGCCGCGATCGTCGTGGATAGGGGTGGAGGGCCGTTCGGAACTGGCCGAGAACCTCAACCTTAGCCCCATCAATCAAGGAACGCACATGAACACGAAACTGATCACCGGCGCCGGACTGCTCCTGACCCTCGGACATGCCAGCCCGGCACCAGCAACCATCGTGACCAACGGCAGTTTCGAGGAAGGCGTGGTGCTCGACGGCTACAGGACCGTGCTGGCGGGTGACGCCTTTGTTCGCGGATGGGAAGTCTTTGGAACCAGCATCGATGTGCTGACGAGCCCGAGGTGGACCGCGGCATCGGGCGTGCAGTCACTCGACCTCGCGGGCACGCCGGGAGTCGGCGGCGTTCGCCAGTGGGTTGCGACGGAACCCGGATCGTCATACCTCGTTCGGTTTGCGCTCTCGCGGAATGACGAGGGGGAGGGCGACAAGACGGTGCTCTTTTCGTGGGGGTCACAAACGGAGCAACTGCTGGGAGGGCCGCAAGGCTCGTGGAGCATAGTTGAGCGGCTCTGTGTTGCCACCGATCCGGCCACGCTCATCTCCTTCGCCTCGCCTGAGGTTGGGCTCTATGGCGGAACGCTGGACGACGTCTCGGTTACGGCGGTGCCCGCACCCGCCTCGGTGTTCCCGATCGGCATTGCGGCGTTGGCCGCTCGCCGCCGCCGGAGAGGAACCCGCTAAGGGCGTTGTTGCCGAACTGGACGTACCCGCATGGAGGCCCGCTCGTGAATCAACAGAACAGTCTGAGACCGCCGCACGAGTTCGTGCTCTGGAGCGCGGTGACCGTGAACTCGACGCGGCACACGCGGCGGCGCTGTGCGCCACATGCTCTCCGGGCGCGGCCCAATCACGGTGAGGAGTGGCTCCCGCGATATTGGTGGGCAGAGTCATTTTTCTCTGGCGGGTGCGCACTCCTGAGTTCGTCGGAGCGCGACGCGGACCCAGTCGTAGCGACTGATGCGTGCGATGGGTGTACGAATGGGTGCTGGCACGCGTGTGCTCCCGAGAAACAGGTTCATTCCCAAGGAATCCGGTGTCGTAATGAAGCGCTCTACCAAGACCCCCCGCGCTCGCGCCACGAAACGCCCCACGGTAGAGCCGGTGCCACCGGCCGTGGACGACGCGATCCTCTCCATGCTTGCGCGGCGAGTGCGAGTGCTGACCTCGGCACAGATCGCAAGGACGTGGTGGCCCTCGGGCACCGCCGCGGCCAAGCAATGCCGCTCCCACCTGCTGAAGCTCGCCCGCAATGGCGATATCGAGATCTTCAAGATGATGGCCCACCCGGAGATCGAACTCGCGGAGCCGCTCGCGGTCTGGCAGGTCGGCTTGGCCCTGCCGGACATGGGCTCAGTATCTCATCGAGCGAAGCGGCGATGGCCGCTTGCCTCCGTGCAAACCGAGATGGTCGCGGTGACAGAGCAAGGATCGGCCCGGTTTGCCACATCCGCGCCGCGGCGGCCACGCATCAGCGAGGCCACTCACGACCTGCACCTCACGGCGGCGTATCTGCTCATGGCGAGGACACTGCCGACCCGTGCCATGAGCTGGCGATGCGAGGCGGACGTGGCAGCGTGGCTCGTCAAGCACCGGCCCCCGGGCCTGCGCAACCAGAAGCTCCCCGACGCGATGGTGCGGGACGGTCGATCAAGCACGGCGATCGAGTTCGTGGGCGACTACCCACCCGCCAAGCTCCGCGCCTTCCACGATTTCTGCCGGGAGCAGGGCTGGGGATACGAGCTCTGGTGATGCACAAAGATCTCCAACGCGATGAGCGGATTCTCGACCACCTCGGGTTGTACCGGATCTCATTCCGGTCGGTCATCTCGTTGCTGTTCTTCGGCGGTCGCACACCCGGAAATGTCCTTACTCGCCTCACGCGCGAGGGACGCGTCCAATCACGTGCCGGTCTCCCAGGACGCCTGAGGTACTACCAGCTCACGCAAACCGAGGCGGCCCGCCGCGGCCTTCCCGCGGGCCGGTCGCGCGCCCCTGACCTGCCCCCCTCTAACCGGTCCAGATCCAGGTTCCGTAATCTGGTGCTTGGGCCAAGGAGGGTTTTCCGATGGGCAAGCAGGGATACACGGCGGAGCAGATTGTCAACAAGCTGCGTGAGGCGG
>Ga0209181_10006631_pt1 | contig 16151 bp, 13 predicted proteins | sample MAT05_FD_187208 | JGI IMG/M metagenome (GOLD analysis project Ga0209181, IMG submission 187208) | Freshwater microbial communities from Lake Fryxell liftoff mats and glacier meltwater in Antarctica - MAT-05 (SPAdes) (version 2) | ecosystem: Environmental > Aquatic > Freshwater > Ice > Liftoff... | reverse complement strand
AACGATGTACCAGGTTTTACCCAAGGCAAGTTCTATTTTTCTGCAGGTATTGGAACTGTGAATTTAAATTATGTGCTTGCTTCTAAACTAAAAAATTCCATTGCCCCGAATTGGAAACATGTAACCATTGACAAAAGAAATACCTGGTATGGAAAAGCCGAGTACGCAATTACACCCCATTTGGGTTTGGGTTTAGATCTGGCTTACAGCGGATTAGATGTGAATGTAAGTATGGATAGTGTAACAAGCCTAAATATACCCATTTCTGGCAAACTAAGCTATAGAACTTGGAGTGTTTTGGCGCGGGTCAATTATCATATTTTAGAAGAAAACAATTTTGACTTTTATTTGGGATTGGGCATTGGATATAGAGCAAATAATCTATCTGTAACGAGCAATGATACCAAAACGGATCGTTGGAATTTTCCGGTAGATTTGGGTTTTATTACCAAGAGAATTCCGCACACATTGCGTGTGCCAACCATAGGTGGCGATTTAACACTGGGCATGCGCTACCATATATTGCCACCGGTGGCTATTTATGCAGAATTAGGCCTGGCAAAAACATTTTTGCAGGTAGGCGTAACAGTGAGAATTTGATAATTTGCAGGCGAAAAATGCAATAATTGCATTAAAAACACAAAATAATTGCCTTTTTTTAACAAAAAGCACCACAAATTGATGTTTTTTGCATTTTCTTTGCCCCCCATCAAAAAACATAAATTATGGATTTAAAGGAAATACAAGCATTGATAAAATTTGTGTCTATCAATGAAGTGGATGAAGTAGAAATCAATCGCAAAGATTTTAAACTGGTAATTAAAAAAAATCCAGTACAATATGCTACCCCTATGGCTATGCCTCAAATGGTTAGTGTATCTGCACCTGCAGCGCCCGCACAAATTGCCGCTGCACCTGCGGTTTCTGAACCCGCAGCATCAGAACCCAAAGTTGACAATTCGCTTGCCATAAAATCGCCAATGGTTGGTACCTTTTATCGCAGCTCTGGCCCAGATTCAGCTGTATTTGTGAATGTTGGTGACGAGGTAAAAGCTGGACAAGTCGTTGGGATTATTGAAGCCATGAAACTGTTCAACGAAATTGAAAGTGAAGTAAGTGGACGCATTGTTAAGGTTATGGTTGAAAATGCCAATCCTGTAGAATACGACCAGCCTCTGTTTCTTGTGGAGCCCATTTAAATCTACACTTTTCAGATGTTTAAAAAAGTATTAATTGCTAATCGCGGGGAAATTGCCTTACGGGTAATACGTACCTGCAAGGAAATGGGCATAAAAACCGTAGCTGTTTATTCAACCGCAGATGCTACAAGCTTGCACGTTCGTTTTGCAGATGAGGCAGTGTGTATAGGGCCTCCAGCAAGCAAAGAAAGTTACCTAAATATGCCTCGCATATTGGCTGCGGCAGAAGTTACCAATGCAGACGCAATACACCCGGGATATGGTTTTTTGAGTGAAAATTCGAAATTCAGTGCACTGTGTAGAGATCATGGAATCAAATTCATTGGAGCAACACCAGAGCAAATAGATTCTATGGGAGATAAAAGCAATGCCAAAGATACCATGAAAAGAGCTGGTGTGCCGACCATTCCTGGTTCTGAAGGATTGCTTGAAAGTTTTGAGCAAGGAAAAATTATTGCGGCAGAAATTGGTTACCCTGTCATCATGAAAGCGACTGCAGGTGGCGGTGGAAAAGGGATGCGTGTGGTTTGGAAAGTGGAAGAAATAGAAGGAGCATGGAATAGCGCCAAGCAGGAAGCCGCGGCCTCTTTTGGGAACGATGGCTTGTATATGGAAAAATACATAGAAGAGCCGCGCCATATAGAAATCCAAATTGCTGGCGATCAATACGGCAAGGTTTGCCATATGAGTGAACGCGATTGTTCTATTCAACGCAGACACCAAAAATTACTTGAAGAAACACCGAGCCCATTTATGACCGACGAACTTCGCGAAAGAATGGGTGTAGCTGCCAAAGCGGCTGCTGAGATTATCAAATATGAAGGTGTGGGCACTGTAGAATTTTTGGTAGACAAGCACAGAAATTTCTATTTTATGGAAATGAATACCCGCATTCAAGTTGAACATCCGGTAACTGAAGAAGTCATTAATTACGATTTGGTGAAAGAGCAAATTCTTATAGCTTCGGGCGTGCCTATTTCTGGCAAAGATTATTACCCTACCAAACATGCTATAGAATGTCGTGTAAATGCAGAAGACATATACAACAACTTTAGGCCTTGCCCAGGTAAAATTACGGTGTTACATAAGCCCGGTGGGCATGGAACGCGCGTAGATTCCCATATTTATGCGGGATATACCATTCCGCCGTATTATGATAGCATGATAGCCAAGCTAATCGTTTGTGCCCAAACTAGGGAAGAAGCGATTGTAAAAATGGAACGCGCCTTAGGCGAGTTTGTGATAGAAGGGGTTAAAACAACCATTCCTTTGCACCTGCAGCTGATGCAAGATCCGGAGTTTAGAAAAGGCAATTTTACAACAGCCTTTATGAACACCTTCGAAATAAAACATCCTTAATAAAGTACAAAAGAAAAGCCCGGTTTAACGGGCTTTTCTTTTATTTTGCGAATTTGAAACCAGTTGCGTTGAAAAGCAATTTGATTTTTGGACTGGTGATTTTGTCAATTTCTTCTTGACTTTTATTGTCGTCTTTGGCCCAATCTTTTAATTTTTCTACACTGGTAGTGTCATAGGAAAAGCTGCCTTCTGCCATCGCCATTTTGCCCTTACAATCTTTTGGGATAGTGAATTTGTGGTCGAAATCCACCATCACATCTCCATCTTTGGTTTTGTAGTTAAACCAACAACCTTCGCTTTGGCAAACGGCAGAAATTTCACCTTTTACAATCTTTGATTTTGCATCGCCAGATTTAAAAGCAATAAGTGCCTCATCAATTGCAATGGCTTTGCTGACATCAAAGTCTGTTCCATATACTTTGCTTTCACTACACTGGGATAAAAGCATACAACTTACCAATCCTAAGAATATTTTTTTCATGGTTCAAATGTAATCGAAAAATTTAAATTGAATAGGAGATTCTGTTTAAATAAAATGGGAAAAAGGGTTTTTGGTGTTTGTTTGCTTTTTTGGGAGAAAAGAAAAAAACAACTACCCAAAGTTATTATCGGAAATAGATGCATCCCATAGAGCTTCGGGCCTTTGTGGCAAAAAAAAAATAGTACGCAGGGGAGCAATCCGCTGCGTCCAGCCGCAGCGGGGGCGAGGGCGGACGCAAAGAAAAAAACAACTACCCAAAGTTATTATCGGCAATCTTATTTTTTCTTTTTTGCTTTATCTAGCCTCAAAGCAGCGTAGCGAGAAAGATTTAAAAGGTTTTTGAAATTTTCAGGAAATGGTTCGGTAGGAATTGCTTTTCCACCATTGTCAAAAGCATATTTTTCATTTGAATTTCCCAAAATAAAATATTTTCCTTGTTCAAGATATCCTGCATAATTGTCTGACGTAAAGTATACAAAATTGCGGTTTGTTTTAAACAAATTGTTGGAAAGCGGATGCTCTAAATAGGGTAACCCCAAATAAGCGGCTAGGGTGGGGGAAATATCTGGCTGGGCGCCTAAACAATGTATCCTTTTCGCTTTGGATTCTGCGCCTGGTTTGTATATAAGCAATGGAATGTGGTGGAAAGAAATAGGCAAGGGAAAATCTTCTTTCCCAGACATATGCCCGTGGTCGGCCACCAATATAAAAACTGTATTTTTATACCAAGATTTGGTTTTGGCCACTTCAAAAAACTTTTGCAAACTCCAATCGGCATAGCCAATTAACTGGTCTTTAAGTTCTCCTTTAAATATTGGAATATTCTGTCCAGTAGGAACAAGAAACGGTTGGTGGTCGCTAATGGTTAAAATGGCATTAAAAATGGGCTTCTTTTTTTTAACCAACTCATCCATATTGCGGATGGCAAAAGCCAAAATATTATGATCAGCCGTTCCCCATCTGGAGCCGCCTTCTAGGTCTTTTGGGACATTCACTTTGTCCACCACAGAATCGAATGAATGACGCCATAAAAAATTTCCCATATTGTCAAAATACCTTGTATGTGGTATATGGAAAATATTGAAATAACCTTGGTTTTTAAACATACCCGGAATGCCTTTGTTTTCTGAATATTCCATCCATCTCAGCATGTGTTTTTGCGGAATAGATGCTTCGCCATAAAACGAGGAGAAAATACCATTGTAAGTATGTTCTCCGCTGCTGTAAAATGAATCAAAATAAATAGATTTTTTAATGAGTGAATTTAAAAATGGAGTTCGGTTTAATTTAAAAGATGCCATACTTTCCATGAGAATAAATACCACATTGGGTTTTGTTTTACTGCTGGTAGAGATTGTTGAGGTTGTATCGAGGTATTGGGTGGCCATTTCCATTAACTCTGTTTCGGTTTCTGAATTATATGCCCCTAAAGATTCAGTGTTTTCCGCCAAAGAATTATACAAATTATATACAGGATTCATGGCCAATTGATTGAAAAAATAATGCTCACTTACGTTGGCATCTTTCATGTTCAGAGGGGTCGCCCTAATTCCCCCCCTTATTCCAAAAAAAACGAGAAGCATCAGTGCACTGTGAATGGCAATGCCCCAATGGTTTGCGGAGGGTTTGTTTTTTTTATTTTTCAATAAATAAATATGAAGAAACAAAAGAACAACAATGGCAATGAATAAATATAGAATACCCAGTCTGTATATTTTTTCATGCCACAGCATGCCAAACATTTCGTTAGGTGTTTCTATCCAATTCAGAATAGATGCATTAATATGGGTGGCAAACTGCTGGTAAAAGTAGATGTCGGCAATGCAAATAAATGCAATAAAGGCAAGGCCAAAACGCAAGTAAAATAATTTGAAATTTACGCAGATCTTGGGAACTATTGTTTTTTTTATGGCATAAAACAATTCCAAAAAAATAACAGGGAGAAGCCAACAACAGACAACTGACAAATCAAAACGAAAACCTACCATCATAGATTGCAATGGGGGATTGTCAACCAATTCAAAATTGTTTAATCTAAAAAATGCATAACGACAGGCGGTCATGCACAATAGTGCCAATATTGCTGAAATAGAAATAGAAAGTGCACCCCGCATGGTGCGCAAAATTACGAAAATGTTAAGCTAACAATTCTTAAAGAAAACAATTTGGTAATAAAATCTTATTCTTCTCTAAATCCAATCTCGGAATAGCATGAATAAAGCAAATAGGGTTTCCGTTTTATTTCAAATGCAGCCAAACCCGGTATCCAGCTTTTACGGATTTGTGCAGCCGACATGCCACTGAGAAGTTGTTGCTTTAATGCTGCCGTGCCAGCTAAGTTGTCGAAAAACGGGTTAAAAAATTTACTTTTATCTGGGCATTCTTGCACCAACAATTCCAACCATTCTATATAAATGCTCCGAATGTCCACCAGGTAATTTTTGGCAAAATCAGTAACCAAAAAACCTTTGCAAGTATCATTTAAATAAGGAGGATTGATGGTTCTACCTGGAATATTATGGGGTACAAATTTATATTGACCGACTTTTAGCCAGGGTGCACCAAAGCACTCGAAAGGATAATCGGTGCCTCTGCCCATGCTCATTATGGTGCCTTCGAACAAACCCATGGAAGGGTAAAGAATAATTGATTCAGCCGTTTGAAGATTTGGCGATGGCGGTATTGGAAGAATATACCTGCGGTTGTGGTCCCAAAATTCATTTTGAATGACCGTCAATTGACATTTTATTTTGCCTTTAAGCCAACCTTCACCGTTGATCATTCCGGCAAGCTCACCCAATGTCATACCATGCACCAATGGAATAGGGTGCATTCCCACCATGCTTCTTTTGGTACTGTCCAAAATTGGCCCGTCTGTATAATGTCCGTTAGGATTGGGTCTGTCAAGCAATATTAATTGAATGTCGTTTTCTGCGCAGGCTTCCATCACATAATGCAGTGTGGTTAAATAGGTATAATAACGGACGCCAACATCCTGAATGTCGAAAAGCACGATGTCAACCCCGTTTAAGTGTTCCGAAGTGGGTTTTATATTTTGCCCATACAAAGAGATCAAGGGTATTCCTGTAACCACATCTTTGCCATCTTTTACTTCTTCTCCATTGGCAGCATCACCCCTGAAACCGTGTTCGGGTGCAAAAATAGTTTTAATATTTATGCCACGTTTCAGCAGAGAATCTACCAAATGCGTTTTGCCGATTTTACTGGTTTGGTTTGCAACAATGGCTATGGTTTTACCCTTAAGTTTTGGAATATAAACTTCCGTTTGATAAGCCCCTGGTTTGGCTAAATCCGCAGCATTCAGTTTTTCTGCCGAAAACTGAAAAAATATATAGACCAAATAAAGTCCAATCGTAGTAATTTTGACCCTCCCCATGAATTGGCCGTTTAAAATTGCCCGGCACTTAGCTACAAAAGAACAAAAATCGTTCTCAAAAACAATCATTCGGTTGGCAATAGTCGCGGTTGCTTTGGGCAGTTCTGTCATGTTTATAGCATTGGCAACGGTTTCAGGCTTTCAAAATGGCATAAAAGAAAAAGTAATTGGCATTCAAGGACACATAATTGTGGATAATTTGCTCAATACAGAGGGTTCGGTACCCACCCCTTTGGCCCATAAATTTGAAAAACTGTCCAATTCTATCTTTCAAACCTCAGGTATTCTAAATGTTTCCGCTTGTTTGATTCGGCCTTGCATTGTCCGGTCGGAGGGTGAAATTGATGGAATGCTTGCAAAAGGTGTCGATCGCAATTATAATTTTGATTTTTTTAAAAGGAATTTGGTGAGTGGCAAAATTCCCGATTTTGATAAGGATACCAATCAGGCAATTATCTCTGAGGCTACTTCCAAAAGGTTGAATTTGAAAGTAGGTGATAAATTACAGGCCATATTTTTTAAAGAAGAAATAGAAGGTCCTCAAATGGCGAGGGCCATAGTACCTGTTATTTGCGGAATTTTTGCAACAGGACTTGAAGAGTATGATAAGTCTTTGGTAATAACCTACCGCGGTTTGTTGCGCAAAATGCTGCCCAAAAATGAGTCTTTCACCCAATGGGAAATTGTGTTGAAAGATTACAACCAAGCAGAAGCAATAAAAACAAGCATAGAACAAAAACTACCGGCTGGTGTATTTTCTGTTAACACCGTGCAGCGATACAACCGCCAAATCTTTGATTGGCTGGGCTTGCTAGATACCAATGTGATTATCATTTTGGCATTGATGACATTAATTACCAGCATAACCATGTGCACTACTTTGCTTATTTTGATTACCGAAAGAACCCAAATGGTGGGTGTGTTAAAAGCCCTTGGTGCCGCAAACCAATCCATCCGTAGTATATTTATTTACCAGGCTATTTTTATTGCAGCCACAGGCCTTGCCCTGGGTAATATTTTGGGTTTGGGTGTTTGTTTCCTGCAGCAGAAGTATGCATTTATAAGACTGCCGGTAGAAACCTATTACGTAAACCACGTATTGATAGACATAGAAGCATGGCATGTTTTGGTAGTAAATTTAGGAACCTTGGCCATCTGTTTTGTGGTTTTATTCTTGCCCGCCATGATTATTTCTAAGCTAACAGCAGTAAAAACCATGCGGTTTCAGTGAGAAGGAAGATTTAAGTTTTATCTATCTTCAGAAATAAAGTTTTCCTATTCAATTCCAGTCATTTTGCTTCATCACGCCACATAAGCTTCGTGTAGCACCATTTTTACATTTTTAATTTCTTTTTCCGACAGCAGTCCTAAAATTTTAACAATTCTTTTTTATCTATCGTTTTAATTTGGTCAATTACCGCCCAACCTTTTGTATGGTTGTGTTTAACTGCCACCCTCGTTGGGTATTTTTTGGATTGGGTGGTCATAGCAGCAATTACAACTGTTTGCAAATAGACGTTCATCTCATTTGGGGAAATAACAATGTAAGGTCTTGTTTTTTTTATCTCACTCCCCATCGTTGGATCCAAATTCACAAGTACAATTTGGTAGTGTTTTAATCCCATTTTTCAAAACTTTAGTCCCCGAAAACATCATTTATTAGCAGCTCAATGTCAGTCTCTTTTTGCGCAGCTTTAAATGATTTTTCTTAACCCCATCTTACATTGGTGTTGGGTTTTAAAATAATACAATCCTCTTCCAATATAATTTCAATGCTGTTATGAATACCATATTTGTCAAGAACCACCTTGGGCAACCTAATTCCTATGGAGTTTGCTATGGAAATTATGGCTAGGTTCATTTTTTATATGTAAATACAAATAAGTACATAGAAGTGGATAAAGCAAACAAAAAAAGGAGACCTTTCGATCTCCTTTTCCTTTTCCTTTAAGTTTAATTTTAGTTAAATATCAATCTTCGCATATTTTGCATGCGTTTCAATGAATTCCCTTCTTGGTGGAACCTCATCACCCATTAGCATACTGAAAATACGATCGGCTTCTGCGGCGCTGTCTAAAGTAACTTGTTTAAATGTGCGGCGGGTAGGGTCCATGGTGGTTTCCCATAGCTGTTCCGCATTCATTTCTCCCAAACCTTTGTAACGTTGCACACCTACAGATTCTTCTTTTCCTTCGCCTGCAAGTTCCTTGATTTTTGCATCGCGTTGAGCATCATTCCACGCGTAGGCAGATTTTGTTCCTTTTTTTACTTGATACAATGGGGGAGTAGCAATGTATAAATAGCCATTCTCTACCAATTTTTTCATGTGGCGGAATATCAAAGTAAGTATTAGGGTTCTAATGTGGCTTCCATCCACGTCCGCATCCGTCATAATCACAACTTTATGGTAGCGTAGTTTGTCCAAATTCAATTCTTTTACGCCATCTTCATTGGTACCAATATGCACACCCAAAGCGGTAAACATATTCCGAATTTCTTCGTTATCGTAAATTTTATGTTCTAGTGCTTTTTCTACGTTTAGGATTTTACCACGCAAAGGAAGAATGGCTTGAAACTCACGGTCACGACCTTGCTTGGCAGTTCCGCCCGCAGAATCTCCCTCAACAAGAAATATTTCACACTCTGCTGGATCTGTTTTAGAGCAATCGCTAAGTTTACCTGGCAGTCCCATTCCACTCATGGCACCTTTGCGTTGCACCATTTCACGTGCTTTTTTAGCGGCGTTTCTAGCTTGTGCAGCCAGTATTACCTTTTCTACAATGATGCGGGCTTCCTTTGGGTTTTCTTGCAAATAATTTTCAAGCATTTCCCCTACGGCAATATCTACTGCACCCATTACCTCGTTGTTGCCAAGCTTGGTTTTGGTTTGTCCTTCAAATTGGGGCTCTTGCACTTTAACGGAAATAACGCCAGTTAAACCTTCACGAAAATCTTCTCCGCTGATCTCAATTTTCAGTTTTTCCAGTAATTTTTGTTTTTCAGCGTAGGATTTTAATGTACGGGTAAGTGCCCTGCGAAAACCTGCCACATGGGTTCCACCTTCAATGGTATTGATGTTGTTTACATAGCTGTGCAAGTTTTCTGCATAACCCGTATTGTATTGAAATGCAATCTCAACAGGAAATCCTTGTTTATCACTTTCCGCATATACGGGCTCAGGGATCAATCTCTCGCGTGTACCGTCTATAAAACGAACAAACTCTTTCAATCCACCTTCGCTGTAAAAATTGGAATTTCTAAAACTACCATCTTCATTGGTTTCTCTTTCATCCGTTAAGGTCAAACGAATGCCCCTATTCAAAAAAGAAAGTTCACGTAAGCGATTTTCCAAAGTCTCATAATTGTATTCGGTCACCTGAAAAATGGAATCATCCGGTACAAACGTAACTTCAGTGCCTGTGTTGGTAGATTCTCCAACAACCCTTACAGAATACAACGGTTTGCCTGCGCTGTATTCTTGTTCAAATATTTTGTCTTCACGAAAAACCCGTACATGTAAGTGCTTACTCAATGCGTTTACGCAACTTACACCCACACCATGCAAACCACCCGAAACTTTGTAGGTGTCTTTGTCAAATTTACCACCTGCGTGCAAAACCGTCATTACAACCTCTAGGGCACTTCTGTTTTCCTTGGTGTGCATGCCTGTAGGAATACCACGTCCGTCATCCAATACTTTTACTGAGTTGCCTGGTAAAATGGTAACATTGATGTTTTTACAATATCCGGCAAGGGCTTCGTCTATACTGTTGTCCACTACCTCATAAACAAGGTGATGCAATCCTTTGGAACTGATATCTCCAATGTACATGGCAGGCCTTTTGCGCACTGCTTCTAATCCTTCGAGCACCTGAATATTATCGGCGTCATAATTTCCTCTGTTTGTATTGGTCATTATTGTCTTAAAAAATAAAGGTGTAAAGATAATGCACAGGGGCTTTAAAAACTGCCTAAACGGTTGATTTTATTGGCTATTTATCCACATTTGGAATTAGAAAGAAATGGCACAAACTTGAGTTTGGCGCGGGATAATATTTGAAATTACCTCACCTTATTTTTACGGCTGAATTAAAGTCCACAAAACACCCGAATTTTCTATGAAATTGACATTGCTTTCTATGTATTTGCGTTTAAATTGGATGTTTTTTAAACGGGCTTCAATCAACCTCAATTCTCGGGTGTTTACCAAAAACATATTGCTTTCTCCAGTTTCCATTCTAATCAGTTCAGACTTGTACAACAAGTCGTAGCCATTAACTACTTGGATATAGTTGTTTTTTATTTCTAAATAGCGCAGCCGCTGTTGCCACAAGGAAATCGTCTTGTTTTGAATCTCTCGCTGCTTTTGTATAAACTTCAATTCATAACTTTCGGTTTTCAATTTAGCCATTTGAAAATCTCCGCGTTCTTTTCGCAGAATAAGACTAGTACCGAATTTAATTCCAAATTGATAATCGTTCAATGAATAATCTGGATTTTGATAAAAAGCCCCACTGCCAAGCGCACGGTATTTTATATTCAATTCTGGCAACAAAGCTTGCTTTTTTAACCGCTGGTCTAATTTTGCCATTTCAATATCAACCCTGCTATTTATTAAGTTTGGATTTAATTCTAAATGCAGTGTATCTCCCAACGACAAAGCCAAACTATCGAGCAATGTAAACCCAATTTCCTCGGGAATTGCACTCTCTGTGGGTTCTAAGGGCTGCCCACTATCGGTCCACAAATGCACACTTAGACCCATCCTTGCCTTTATTCTTTTTGCACTCGACTCTGACAAGGCAATTTCAAAATTTTGTTGTTGTACCCATGTTTCTAAAGTATCTATAAATGCTTTGCTGCCAGCCAAAACTTCATTTCGAATGGCTTGCAACCTCACATTTGCCAATGTTTTGGATTCTTGATACATTTCGTATTCTTTTTGGGCAACATACCAGTCTGCATAGGCATTTATTACCTCTCGGCAGAGTTCATTTAGCTGTAAGTTTTTTAAGGCTTGGTTTTGGCCTATCATTAATTTGGCTTTGCGCAATGTATTTCTTCGCTGGTCCGTTATCAGATTTCGCAATATGGGCAAAGTTAGGCCAATAGAGGATAAACCACCGGCTGGGGTAGTTTCATCTGGATTTAAATAGACACCAGAAGCTGTGTTCGTGCCTACCCATAAGTCGGCTCCTGGCCAAGTGGGAATAACAAGGTTTAAATTTCCGAGGTCGTAATAATTTTTACCGCCATAAAATTTATTTGCGGTTTCATAATTTATTTTAGGGTCAAATGCACCTCTAGAACTAAGCAAATTTGCTTGTGCCTGATCCACCAAAATGCCGGCTTGCTTGGCAACGGGATGGTTTTTTCTAACCAGAAGCAATACTTCCTGAAGGGTGAGTGTTTGTGAAAAAATAGATGAAAAAGTGACAAAAAATACAAACGAAATAGATAAGAATTTAAATCTTTTTTTCATATTTATTTTTTCTTTTTTTCTGGTTTTGTAACTGTATAAAAATCTGCGGGGAATCCATTCCATTGGCGCCACATTTCATACCAAATCGGCACAGAATTGAGCAACATAAAACCGCGGGAACCCGTGCCAACCCTCAACTGTTTTGGCCAAGTTTTGCCTTTCCATTCTGGTGCAACCAAAACTCTGTATTTCCCATTTGCCGATGGCGTATTGTCGATGGCATAAACTGTACCTGGAAAAGTACCATAGGTCAAATTAGGCCAACCCGAAAACACAACGGTAGGCCAACCATCAAAAACGAACCGCACCTTATTGCCTTTATTTACAAGGGGCATGTCCACTGGGTCGATATACATTTCCACGGCTAGGTTTATGGCAGAAGGCATAATAGTACAAACCGCAGAACCGTCTTTTATGGTTTCACCAATTCCGCTTGCAAGAGATTTGGTAATAAAGCCGTCCTGTGGCGCCGTTATTGTATAAAATCCGTTCCGTATTTGGTAATTTGAATATGAATTTCTCAATTTACTTACTTCTGCTTCTGATTCCATTTGAGAACCAATGGTACTAAAACGGTCACCTTCGGCTTTGGCTAATTTTTCGTTGTATTCTGCATTTACATTGCGTATTTCAAATTTGGCATTTTCCACGGCTACAGCGGCACTGTTTAATTTGTTTTTTGCCGAGATAAGTTTTGCCATTGATTCCTGCATTTTGGTGCGCCTGTTTTCTAAATCTAAAGGTGATTTTAGGCCCTGCTTTAACAAAATACTGTCCCGGGAATACTGGCTTGCTGCTACCGTGTAATTAATTCTAGCCGCTTCCAACTCAGCTTCTTCGCTTTTAAATTTTAATTGTTCTTGCTGGTATTTATTCTCGCTTTGCTTTATTTTTATTTCTCTATTAATTTCCAACTGTTGTATCTGCATATTTATTGCATTTACCTTAGACGAATAAGACAATACAGAGTTTTCCTTTGCTTGTACTTGTTTGTTGGTCTGTTCTAATAGCCTAGGATCCAAATACGAGTCTTTTATTTCTGATATTTTTACTATGGTATCTCCTTTTTTTACAAAATCGCCTTCGCGCACAAACCATTTTTCTATCCTTCCCGGTATCATGGCTTGTATTTCTTGGGGTCGCTGGTTTGGCAACAAAGTTGTAACGGCACCACCACTTTGTATGTTTTGTGTCCATGGCATAAATAGCAAAACAATAACCATAATGAATATAATGGCAAGGAGTCTTTTCATTCTCTTAGAAACCCATATGCTATCATGCATTAGCGCAAAGCTGTGAAATTTTTCTTTGTCCTGATTCATAACCAAATCACTGATTTAATGCTTGAATTTATATTTTTGGTATCGAAATTTCCCAAGTCTAAAAATACAGATTCTTCCATAAAATAGCATTTATCTAAACTTTCAAGTATTGGGGCATAATTACTTATGACAATTGTAGTGCAATTTAATGTATTTATATATTGCATAATATTTTCTATTTCTTGCCGGTTAAAAACCGACCAAATATCATCGATTAAAAGCAATTTGGGCTTTCCATAAAGTGCCCTTGCTAAAACTATTTTGCGCATAATATTGGTTGGCAATCCAAGCTCTGCATCAACTTTGTGGTTAAACCCACCCGAAATAAAAGTAGTGTATTTGTGAAGGTTTAAAATATCTGCAAGATGGGCAATTTCATCTAAATTTATGGGCTGCCCTAGGGCTATATTTCTGGCCAATGTATCCTCAAAAACATCGTTTCCTTGAAGGCATAAACCTGTGATTTGACCCAATGACTGTAGGTCTATGTTTTCTAATGGAATATTGTTAACTAAGGTATGCCAATCCGTTTGAAATTCACCAGTAAGTGTTTTTAATATACGGGTTCTACCGCTGCCCGGTATGCCACAAATACCTATTTTATCGCCACTGTTTATTTGAAGTAGGGTTGTGCTATTCAATTTTGAAATAATGCACAATTCAGGCGATTTGTTTTGGGTAAGGTGCTTTGCATCCTTGGGCTCCTCATGCAAATGCGCATCGGTAATGTATCCAAGTTTTTCCAATGCTATTCCTGAATCATATATATTTTCAACTGTAAGAATTACTTTTTCAACAGCAGACAACAAAGTAACAATTAAAATTTCTGAAGCCAAAAATTGACCCAAACTGATAGCCTGGTTGACCAATAAATAGCTACCCAAAACAATAAGAGACGTGGTTAATATTACTTTAATAATTACGGCAATGTAAGATTGGCTGTATAAAATTCTAAAATGGTCTTTTCTTCCTTTTAAATACCCTTGTAAATATTCATCGGTTTTTTGTAAATGGTATGAATCATTGCTTTTTAAATTAAATATGGTTCTGTTTTGTGCAATTTCTATTAACCAATACGCGGTTTTAAATTTATAGTCGCTTTCTGCCCTAGCACTTATAATACCGCGATTCCATGTTAATTTTAAAACAGTAAATACGGTAAGGGCAACTACAATTCCGAAAATTAAAAACAATGGGTGGTAAACAACCAATAGTGCCAATCCAAAAATGATTTGTAAAAGCGAAACTGAAAAATCCAAAATCAGTTTTGAAAAACTTTTTTGAACCGTAATTACATCAAGAAATTTTTGGGATAATTCCACAATGCCTGCATGTTTTTTCTTTCTTATATCGGCTTTAACAATTCTTCGGCTAAATTCAAAAGCAGTATTTACAAATAACCTTTGTTGGATGGTTTCCAACAAACTCATTTGTGCCAGACGAGTAATGCCCGCAATAGAAACCCCAATTGTAATTACCACTACCAATATGTACCAGCCGGATGTTAGAGTTCCCCCTAAAACCAAACTCATAAGCGCTTGAATACCCAAGGGAAGAACCAAACTTATTGCTCCGCTTATTATGGCATATGTATAAAGAAAATTAATGTGTTTTCTTTCTTGGCGGATCAGTTTCCAAATTCTTTGTAAGGGAGTAATTTCTAAATGTTCCATTATTTTAATTTATTAGGCAAAATGCTAAAGAGAAATTTTTCAATATTTTCTACACCAATTGCTGTTTTGGTTTTGTTTTTATGATGGCTTTGTATAAACAATTGTTGCAGGGCGCTGTCTGCAAGGCATATGGCCATGGAGTTTGAATAAGGGTATAGTTTATTGTATTCTTCAATGTATTCTGCGATGCGAGAGATAAGTCGTTGATAACCTATGGTTTTGCCATGGTCCATTTCGTTCTGAATATGTATGGTATAATGTGCTTTTACCCCTTCATTTATGGCAGTAAGCAATACATTATTTGCAAAAGTTCTATTCGCTAGAAATTCGAATTCCGGTTTCGCCAGCGCAGAAATTACCCGCTTAAGTTTTATTTCTGCATTCTCAATATTCTGACAGTTGAAAACAATTACATACTCCTGCCAACTCCAATAGATATTTAAAATATACAATAACAACTGCTGTTTGTTGTTGAAATATCTGTATATCGTTGCCTCTGTGCAACCCACTTCACTCGCTAGTTTTTTAAAAGTCAACTCCTCCAATCCAAAATTTCCCAAAAAATGGGCTCCCATTTCAACAATGGATTCACCTATTTCACTTCCCTTCGGATTTTTTAAATACAAACAATTTGGAAAATGTAATTCCAAATTTTGTGTCAATTGTTTCATTATTTTATAGTAAGGCTATAATAATAGTGAGTATTCGTATAGCGTTACAAAAGTAATACATTATAAATCTAAAACGGTAACCTTATGCATGAAATAATCCTCGAAAACGACGAAATATCTTCCTTCCTCGTTTATTTGCCTCTGCCTTGCACCATAATAAGTGCAGTGTAAATCATTATTTTAATATCCAAGCCCAATGACATGTTTTCCAGATATAAAATATCATATTTCATACGGTCAACCATTTGATCTACATTTTCTGCGTAACCAAATTTCACTTGCCCCCAACTGGTAATCCCAGGTTTTATTCTATGTAAACGCTTATAGTATGGTGCTTTTTTTACAATCTGATCTATGAAAAATTGTCTTTCCGGACGAGGGCCTACTATACTCATATCGCCAATAAGCACATTGAAAAATTGGGGTATTTCATCCAATCGCGTTTTTCTAAGCGACCTTCCAATGCGGGTTATTCTTTGATCGTTTTCTTTACTCAGTTGCGGTCCCGCTGTTTCTGCGTCTATGCGCATACTTCTAAATTTGTATATTGAGAAGGGTTTTCCAAGG
>Ga0209181_10006627_pt1 | contig 16155 bp, 6 predicted proteins | sample MAT05_FD_187208 | JGI IMG/M metagenome (GOLD analysis project Ga0209181, IMG submission 187208) | Freshwater microbial communities from Lake Fryxell liftoff mats and glacier meltwater in Antarctica - MAT-05 (SPAdes) (version 2) | ecosystem: Environmental > Aquatic > Freshwater > Ice > Liftoff... | reverse complement strand
ACCTTCCCCGTCGCCAACTTCAATCTCGGCGGCGGCACCTTGGGCTTCGGCTCGGTCGCAGGCGGTGCCGGCACCCTTTTCCTCAAACCAACCGCATCCCGCGGCACGGTCATCATCGACAACGACAGCGCCGTTGGCGAGACCACCGAGCTCACCGGCGAGGTTCTGCTCAATGCCAACCTCACCGTTCGCGGCGGCGGAATCCTCGGCCCCACCCAGGCCGATCCCTCGCTCCTCATGCTGCTCACCGGCGACATCACCATCGACGAGTCCGGCCAGATCAGCGCCGATGCCCGCGGCTTCCCCGGCCGCCAAGGCCCCGGAACCCTCCCTTACGCCGGCGGCGGCGGCGGCGGGGGCGGCGGCTACGGCGGCCGTGGCGGTGATGGCAGTGACTTCACCGGCGGGCCTATGTATGGCTTCGCCGATCTCCCCAGCGAGATGGGCTCGGGTAGCAGCGGCCACTGCTGCCGACTGGCGGCGGCTGGTGGCGGACTGATGCAGATATACACCGCCGGCACGTTCACCGTCAACGGCCGCCTCTCCGCCAACGGCGAAGGCCCAGTCAACGGTACGACCGGCGGCGGCTCGGGCGGCGGCCTGCTCATTTCGGCGCAAACCGTCACCGGTAGCGGCTTCATCACCGCGGGCGGCGGTGACGGCCTCGCGACTGACTTCGGCGGCGGCGGTGGCGGCCGAATCGCGGTTTACAGTTGCGTTCTCTCGCTCCCGCTTGACCACATCACCGCCAGCGGCGGTGCCGGCTTCGCACCCGCTGACGACGGGTCGGTCGTGCTCGGCGCCTCCACTGCCCGCGCTACAGCCGCCCGGGCCTGCGCCGGCAGCACCATCACCCTGCGCGTCGTCGGCGCCGGCACCACCGGCCCCTACCAGTGGCGCTTCAACGGCGTCGCGCTTAGCGATGGCCCGCTCCCCTCGGGGGCCATCGTCAGCGGCGCTCTGACCGCCCTGCTCACCATCTCCGGAGTCACTCCCGACGAAGAAGGCAACTACGACTGCGTGCTCACCGGCACCTGCGGTGGTGTGACCACCAATGTCACCACTTTCCGCGTTTGTGCCACCGACCTCAACTGCGACGGCGAAACCAACCCCGACGATCTCGCCGACTACATCTCCTGCTACTTCTCCGACCCCCCGTGCCCCCAGGCCGACTTTGACCGTTCCGGCAATGTCGACCCCGACGACCTCGCCGACTTCATTTCGGCCTTCTTCGGAGGATGCAACTGACCGATCGCTCCATCATCTGCCGCAGCCGCGTCCAGCGTCATCCACAAGCGCCGCGCTCCATCGGAGGATCCCGTGTTCAACCCGCTCCGAAGATTCCGGTGGTACGCCCGCCGGGATTCTGGCCGTCGGCGTCGCGTCGGTCCGATCGAATGCCGCAGAGGTTATAGCCACACTGCGGAAAGTCGGTGGGGCGATTCGAGAGTTGTAACCCGCCTAGCTTATTCGCAGCGGAGGGTGGTGAGTCGCGGTTTCCTGCGTTACACTTTCCACCTTCCAGACTCCCGCGTCGAACTCCCCGGCACAAAACCATCGGCAATTTCTGGCACATCTGCTGGTCGTTGAATCACACCAAAGGCACAGGTACTCACAATGCTCAATATTATGAATAAGCCCAATCCGTCTCTGCTCCTGCTTGCGGCGGGCGCCGCATTCGGACTCCCGCTTGTTGCGGCAGCACAGCAGGTTGACTCCTCATGGGTGTCGGCGGCGACTGCCAACTGGGCGACGCCGGCACGTTGGAGCACCAATCCGAACATTCCCAACAACGGTGTGCCGGGAGGGCAGACGTACCGAGCAATCTTCGCGGTCAACTCCGCAGCGTACACGATCACGCTCAACACCAACATCACGGTTGATCAGATCCTTCTTCAGGCATCGAACGCCACCATCAATCATGCCGGTGGCACGCTCACTCTCGTTCAATCGCTCAACCGGACAGCCGGGCAGTACCAACTCGGTGGCGGTACCATCTCGGGCGGAACACTCAACATGGGCGCCGGTGCCTCACTGCGACTCAACGTCGCGGCAACAAGCACACTGTCGGGCGTCACGCTCAACGGTGGGATTAACAAGATCTCGACCGCAAGTGTGGACGCGGTCTCACTCAACTTGCAGAATGGCTGCACAATCAACGGCGCGATGAACTTTGGTGCCAGCGCGGGCGTCATTCGGGTGCGCGATGGCCTCGCGCTCACAGGACAGGCCACGCTGGGCGTTGGCACCACCCTCCTCTTCGACGGGGCACAGGCGTTCAACACCGGCACAATCAATCTTGCCAACGGCACGCTCAGTTCGCTCACCCCCACCGTGCTCACGCTTGGCTCGGCCGTGACTTTGAATGGACCCGGGACGATCGCTGGCGACCAACTCGTTTCAAATGCGTTGGTCATCGCCACCGGCGGCGTGCTCACAATCAACCCCACATCGCTCTCCGGAAACGGGACGCTCCGCGTGGTGAACGGCGGCACCCTCAACTTGTTCACCGGCACAAGCACCGCGTGGGGCAGCGTCGGAACGTTTTCGCTACAAGGTGGCACACTGAATCTCGGCGGTGTTTTTTCCAGCGCCGAACTCGCAACGATCCAGCGCAGCGGCGGTGTTCTCCAGGTTTCGGGCACCGCCAACAACACCGGATCAGCAATCAATCTCGCCACCATCGGCAATCTCGAACTCACCGGGGGAACGATTCGTGGCGGCTCGGTCAGCACGGCGCCCGGCGGAGCATTGACGGTTATCGCTGGCCTAAACTCCCGCCTTGATGGCGTTGTAGTCAATGGAAACTTGTCGACAACAGGAAGTTCGGTAGCCACGACATTGACGCTTGCCGGCGCCAACAGCGTCACGGGTGACTTCACGTTGGGCGCTTCGCAAGGGACAACGCGTGTGACAGGTTCGCTCGCCGTAGGCGGCACGATGCGAATCGGCGCGGCGAGCATCATCAGTTATCAATCTGCGACTGTGCTCGACAACCATCGCGTACAGCTTAGCGGGGGCCAGATCGTCTCGAGCGGCGCTCCGGGCCAGGGGGTCACACTGGGATCTGGCTCCACGATTACGGGCAACGGAGCGATCACGGGCACGGGGCTCACGAACAACGGGCTGATTACGGCTTCTGGCGGAGTTCTCAACATCTTCAGTTCGTCCGTTTCAGGCGCCGGCGACTACGCCGTCACGAGCGGAGGAACGCTCAACTTCCTGACGGGAACGGTGACGCCATGGACCACGCCGGGCGCATTTGTGCTCAGCGGAGGCGCGCTCGATCTCGGTGGTTCGTTCGCTAGCACAGTGCTCGCACAGGTAGTCCGCACCGGGGGACAACTGCTCGTTTCGGGCACCATGAACAACAGCGGGCAAACCCTCAATCTTGCGGCCGGACCCGGATCGATGACGCTGCGCGGATCCACCATCACCGGGGGCGCGATCGTGGCGCCCGCCGCCGCGCCGCTCTCGGTTATCGTCGGAAGCAACACAACACTGACCGGCGTTTTGATCCAAGGGAACATCGGCTTCTCGGGCACGACGGCGCTTACCACCCCCACGCTCCGGCTGAACAACTGCGTCGTTGATGGATCCCTCGATCTCGCGGCACTCAGCGGCGCAACGACCGTGGTCGGTTCATTCTCGGTTACCGCCGGTGTCACGGTCCGCAACGGAGCAACGCTCGACTTCCAGAGCGGGCAAACGTTGAGTATGCCGTCCCTTTCGCTTCTCGGGGGCGTGCTGACCGGCAGTTCGGCCACCGGCCTCACCATCTCCTCGTCGACGACCGTGAGCGGCGGTGGCGAGATCCTCGGTGCACGGCTGGTCAACAACGGTCGCGTGCTTGCGAACTCGGGAACGCTTTTTGTCCGGCCCTCCGCGCTGAGCGGGCCGGGCTCGTTCGAAGTCTTCTCGAACGGCACGCTGCATTTGTTCACTGGAACGTCAACGCCATGGAGCCCCAGCGGACCGATCCGATTGAACGGCGGTTCGATCAACTTGGGCGGGGTCTTCGCCTCGTCGGTTATTGGTGGGATCGAGCGTATCAGCGGTCTGATCAACATCACCGGCACCGCCAATAACGCCAACTCGTCCATCGTTATTTCGCCCGGCACGGGCCCGGTAAGCCTCGTTGGGGGCACAATTGTTGGCGGACTCGTCTCGCAACAAGGCGGTGCTCCCCTGATTGTCTCCAGCGTGGCCGGCAACCGGCTCCTCGGCGTGACGGTCGAGGGGCCGCTTGTCATCGGTTCGCCGTTTGGTCCCACGGCAAACCTGCGTCTGCGCGACTCGCTGACGCTGAATACCGCCGCAACTTTGGGGTTCAACAGCACTCTGAATTTAGAGAACGCAACGACTATCTCGGGAGGCCTGATCAACGCGACTTCCGGGATGAACACAATCGGGGAGTTTACGCCAGGAAGCACTCTGACTTTCACGTCCAGCTCAGGCCTGACAGCGCAGTCCGGGGCTCAAGTTAACGTGAGCGCGCGCGTCGTCAACAACGGGCAGATCAGTGCTGAGGGGTCCGGCTCCAGGCTCAGCTTCAACGGAACGACATTCTCCAACACCGGCGTGATCGATGCTCGACAGGGTGCAACCGTGCAGATTGGGAGCGCGACCACCACCTGGACCAATACCGGCACCATCGCCGCGCCGGGCGGAACGGTGGTCTTGACCGGCACATCCCTCGGGGCCGGACTTCTGTCGGCAACCACCGGCGGCACGATCGTGTTTGATTCGACAATCAGCAATGCCAACTCCGTCATTTCCGTTACCGGAACACCGGCGGCGCTAGAGGTTCGAAACGCCCGGTTCAACGGTGGAATCGTCAACCTTCCGACTGGTGTGCCGTTGCGGGTCGTCGGCCCGCCGCTCTCAGCGCCGGGCCTCATTCTCGATGATGTCACCTTCAATGGCGACATCACGCTGACCCGCCGGCTCAGCCTCAGCAACGCTGCGCCTGGTCTCGAACTCGTCAAAGGCGCGCAGCTTGGGACCTCCACCGTGCGGATCGAAGGCCAGAACTGCAGGGTGGAACTTTCCAATCGCAACGGGCATGAAGGTGGGACAGACACCTTGACTGTGAGCGGCGGCACATTCTTGTTTGATCCCTACCCCGCCGGCCCGGTCACAAGCTTTGAAGTGGCCGAGATTCAGATCGACAACAACCTCACGTTGACCCTCAGCCCGACCAACACTATCCGCGGCGGCAACTTCAAGTTCTCAAGCTTCAATGGCAATCCGAATCCTTCGTCGCGACTCATTGCCAACGGCACGATCATTGCCGATATCGAAGATGCACCGATCACCTTTCGACTCGCCAACGTCATCAACAATGGGACGATTGGTGCAGAGAATTTTGGAGTTTTTGATACGACCGCCGCGACGAGCTTTGTCCACGCCGGGAACCTCCGCATCCGAGACGGCATCGTCAACTTCGGATCAATCGCCGGATCGGTCCGGATCATGCCGGGCTCGACGCTTGATCGCATCGGCGGTCAGTTCAATCTGATGGGGACTGTCGAGAACAGCGGACAGCTCCTCGATGTGGCAGCGCAAACGGGAACAATCAATATCGTCGGAACGACACGCATCAACGGCGGCACTGTTCGCCTGACCAATCCGGATTCCTTCACCTTCAATCCGACGATCTCAAGCGGGCCGGCCAACCTTACTTTTTTCAACGTCGCGCTCCAAGGAGATCTCAATATCCTCGGACCTGCTTCCACGGTCTCCTTCGCGGAATCTCTGCAGACTGATGGGACCATTTTCGTCGGCCACAACGGAATCTTCGTCTCGCGAACCGCCTCGGGCCCGTGCTTCGTATCTGGCAATATTCGATTCGTCAATCAAGGTGTTTCCGAAGGCGAGAGGACTGATTTCGACGGACTCAACACGCTCGATGGCTCCATTCTGGAACTCACTCCGACGTCGGTGCTGTCCGGCGGCCTGGCCACCATCGGCGGTCGTGGCGCCCGGCAGCCTGCGGTCGCGACCGTCATCAATCGTGGCTTGATTCGTGCGGATGTCCCCGGCCAGCGACTGACTATTTTTCCGCGCACGTTTACGAACCATGGGACGCTCGAAGCCCGCGATGGGGGATGGCTCGCTATCGGTTTGAACGCGTCAGCCGGGTCGAGGTGGACGAATAACGGCACCATCATCGCGCACCAGGGCAGTCTCATTCAGTTGTACAACAACGGCGACTTCGCCAATAACACAAACAATGGAACGATCACCGCGTTACCCGGCGGAACGATCGACATGAATGGCGAGTTCGGGACAGTACTGCTCAACACAATCCGCAACAGCGGCGGCAACATCGTCCTCCACGGCATCAGAGACACCGGAGCACCGCTCACCCTGAACGACAACACCGGATCATTCACATTGAACGGCGGAAACATCGATCAGTGCACGTTGACGACCTCGGGATCCGCTGAGTTGATCGTCTTGAACGCCAACATAACTCGAAGTTCGATCGGTGGGACGGTTCGAGTGCTCGGACAGATGTACGTGAACTCGCCGACCGGATATACAGCCAACACGCTTATCAGCGGCCCCGGTGCTGAGGTCCGTTTCTCCAGTGCCAGTCAATCTCCCGCAATCACAGTTCCGGCGGGCACCTTTGTGTTTGACAATAGTGCGAGCGGCGCACGCCGGATTCTCTCAGGCCAACCGAGCTTCCATCAACCGCAGGTGTTGACCTTTGGTCCAAACGTACTCATCCGCGGTGGCAACGGGAACGTTCGAACAAATGTGGCCACTGCCATCGTGAATCAAGGCGTCATTCGCGCCGATGTCGCGGGCGAGTCCATTGTCATCAACACCCCGCAGTTCACCAACGAGGGTGTCATTGAGGCCATCAACGGTGGTCTTATCGTCTACGACCCGACCCTTCCGGTACGGCGCGGGGATGAACCCTCGACGTTTGCCAGCGGCGGCGCACTGCGCATTGGCGCTGCGAGCGCCATCATTTTCAACGGCGGAGCGGACTTCGAATCGACGTCCGTCCTCGAGTTCATGCTGGCCGATTCCGGCGGTTGGGCCGGATACGGACACATCTCGGCATCCCGGTTTACTCTCGCAGGAACGTTCCGTGTCACGTCCGCAGGCGGCTTCGTGCCCGCCATCGGCGAGTTGATTCGCTTCATTGACGCACCGTCCCTTACGGGCCAGTTCGCTTCGATAGAACTTCCCATTCTGCCCGCTGACCGCTGGTGGGATTCCTCGCAACTCGCCAGCCACGGAACCATCGCGGTCATTCCCGCTCCGACCGCGGCCGTGGTCGGGGCCGCCGCCACCGGCCTCGCCCTCTTGCGCCGCCGCCGCCGCGCGTTGCTCGGCACGGGGGCCTTGGGAACCGTGCTTGGATGCGGCGCGGGAAGCCTCCAAGCGATACCGCCTCTCAACCCAGTTCTCTATCCGCCCCAGGCCGTCGCAGGTCTTGCCGCAGGTCGAACCGTGGCCGTCGTGAACGACGTTTTGCTGTCGCCCACCGGCGACATTGGCTTTACTGCCAAGCTCACGCCGCTCACCGGGTTCAACCCAACTGAACAGGTTGTTGGATACTGGCGCGGGGCCACCGGCGCCAGAATCGTGGCGCGCTCCGGAGACCAGCCAGTCGGCGTGAATGTCCATGCGTTCTTTGATAGTGTGGTGGGTCCTGACGCATTCGCCCCGGTGAGCATGAGCGGGACCGGCGGCGGTAGCCAGCTTGTTTTCGCAGCCCGTCTCACGGGCATCAACATCTCGAGCTCGAACAACGTCGGGTTCTGGTTGGCGAATGATGCAGGCACAACTGCCATGGCTGCTCGCCTCGGTCGACCGGTTGAAGGCGTTGATCGTTCAATTTTTCTCCAGACTTTTCCGGGCGCGTTTACGCGGCGCTCGCGTGTGAATGTGGACGGCAGAATGGCGTTTCTGGCGACCGTAGCCAACCCGCTGGTATCACCGGGTATCTGGACGTACGACGCCGTCACAGGACAGGCACTCGTCGCGTTGACTGGACAGGCGCGTCAGGACAATCCAAACCTGTCGATATTCGATTTCCAGACTGATTTCCAGATTGCTCCCGATGGAAGGGTGCTGTATCGCGCACGCGTGCGACACCCTCAGTTGGTGAATAGTCGCGCCGAAGCCGCGATTTTCCTTGACGATGCCCTTCTCGTTCGCAGCAATCAACAGATTCCCGGCGGCTTGCCAGGTCAGACTTTTGGCGATTCCGACGCTCCGTTTGAAGCCCCTGTCGTCAACCGGTTCGGTCCCGCTCAGATCGCCTTCGCAACGACGTTCATACCGGGAATGCCGGCACCCAGGGTCCTCCTGCTCGACGCGAATGGCACACTGCAGTTGATCTACCGGTCGGGCGATCCGGCCCCGGGCTCACCGCCGGGAGTGACACTTGGAATCCCGCACGTGGCTGCTATCAACGATGCCGGCGTCGCGGTGATCTTTGCCGAGTTGAATCGCGGCACCTGCACAACGTGTGCAACCACTGCGCTTTACACACACAACGCCGGAGCACTGCAACCCGCCGCGTTCTTTCCGATGACCAACATCCGAAACCTGCCGCCAGCAGCGGCTCTCCCGAGACCTGCGACAGTCTCCCTGAACAGTTCGGGACAAATGGTCTTTGACGGCCCTCTCACCACTGGCGCGTTTGTCAACGCTAACTCCGCGTTCGGCTGGTCCGCCCCACGCGGCGGTGTCTTTCCGATCACTGTTGCCGGCGATCAAGTCGAGGTCAGGCCCGGCATCTTCCGGACCGTTCGAGAGGCACGCCTCATGCCCGGCGAGGGAACGGTCGATGGCACCGCCGGCTCTATCCCCGCCATCTCGCCCGACGGGCGGATCGCCCTGCGTCTGACATTCACCGATGACACCGTTGGCATCTTCACCTCGACGTTTGCCGACGTTCTGAATCACGCCTTTCCCTGCCCGATCGATTTCTCGGGCGATGGAATGGTCGATCCCGATGACTTGGCCGACTACGTATCCGCATTCTTCAGCAATCCGGCCAACGAACGCGCCGACTACAACCTCGATGGCGTGGTTGACCCCGATGATCTCTCCGACTTCATTTCCGCGTTCTTCATTGGATGCACCTGACGGCCCAGTTGCTTGAGTGAGTCCATAGACGATCAGGCCGCGGTTATCCGCGCGCCAAACACCTGCCAGCGCAGCTGATTCCCCTGATTGCGGCGAGAATGTTCCCTCCTTCTCGATCCGCTCCGCCACCCCTCTACACTGACCCCCGAATCCCGGAGGGATCATCTCATGGCGGCGGAGTCCACCACAACCAAATCAGCATCCAGAAAAACCAACGCGCCCGATCCCAAGGCTGCCGCATCGCAGGCACCCGGCGCGCCCACGCCTCCCTCCACTTTCACCCACCTCCACCTCCACAGCGAGTACTCACTCCTCGACGGTGGCAACCGCGTCGACAAACTTGTCGCCCGTGTCAAAGAACTCGGCATGGATGCCGTGGCCGTCACGGATCACGGCAACATGTTTGGGGCGGTGGTGTTCTACCTGGCGTGCAAGGAGAAGGGCATCAAGCCCATTCTGGGGGTAGAGGCCTATGTCGCGCAAGGCCCGCGCACCGATCGCACCTACACCGGCAGCGGCGACGGTGGCTATCACCTTGTGCTGCTGGCCGAGAACATTACCGGGTGGAACAACCTGCTGGTGCTGTGCAGCGAGGCGTATCTCACCGGCTTCTACTTCAAGCCCCGCATCGATCGTGAACTTCTTGAGAAGCACAGCGAAGGGCTGATCGCCATCAACGGCCACCTGGGCAGTGAGATCGGCGACCATCTGCTCGCCTTCGAGCGGACCGGCGATGAGCAGCACTGGGACAAGGCCGTTGAATCCGCCACCTGGCACAAGCGGGTTTTCGGCACGCCCGCCCGCAACGCGTTCTTCATCGAGATGCAGCACAACGGGCCCGAACAGAACAGCATCAACAAGCATGTGATCCGCCTGGCACGCGAGCAGGGCCTGCCGCTTGTGTGCGATAACGACAGCCACTTCCTCCGCAAGGAAGACCACGATGCCCACGACACGCTCGTCTGCATCTCCACCGGCAAGGCCAAATCGCTCGAAGACCGCATGCGCTATTCCGAGGAGCTCTACGTCAAGAGCCCCGAGGAAATGGCCGAGATCTTCGAGCCTTACGGCGAAGCCGGCCGCGAGGCCCTCGCCAACACCGTCGTCATTTCGGCCCGCTGCAACGTCACGCTCCCCATCGGTGCCAGCAACGCCCCGATGGTCCGCATGCGCCGACGCGGCACCGCCCAAGGCGAGCCGTCCAAGTGGACCAGCCTCCCCGACCACGCCGACCCGCAGTTCGCTGGCGACCTGACGGCCTGGTACAACGCCTTCTGTCGCGAGTTCGAGGTCGTCCCGTTCGCCATGCCCGCAGATGCCACGGATGAGCAGAAGCAACTGCTCCTCGAAGAAGCCAAGACCGAATGCGATGCGGCGCTTCACCGCCTCAGCGAAGCCGGTTTCGTCTGGCGCTATGGCTCTGAAGCACTCGCTCAGCGCCCCTCAGACTTTGTCGCCCGCCTTGAGCGCGAGCTCAAGATTCTCTGTGACAAGGGGATCGCGGCGTACTTTCTGATCGTTTGGGACTTTGTCAACTGGGGTCGCCAGAACGGTGTGCCCGCTCTGGCGCGTGGCTCGGGCGTTGGCACCATGGTGGGCTACGCGCTGGGCCTCTCCAACGCCTGCCCGGTTCGCTACGGCCTGCTCTTCGAGCGCTTCACCGACCCTGACCGCAGCGAATACCCCGATATCGATATCGACCTCTGCCAGGACGGCCGGCAGCGCGTCATCGAGTACGTCCGCACCAAATACGGCCACGTGGCGCAGATCATCACCTTCGGAACCCTTAAGGCCCGCGCCGCCATCCGCGACGTGGGCCGCGTCTTTGAGATGCCGATCCCCGAGGTTGACAAACTCGCCAAACTGGTGCCCGAACAACTGGGTGTGACGCTCGACAAAGCCCTTGAGCAGGAGCCCGATCTCCAAGCCCTCTACGACCGCGACCCCAAGGTCAAACGCATCATCGACAACGCGCGGGGTATCGAGGGCCAGGCCCGCCACGCCAGCGTGCATGCCGCCGGCGTCATCGTCGCCACCCGGCCGCTTCACGAGATCGTCCCGCTTTACAAACCCAGCGGCGAACAGGGGATCGTTACCCAGTGGGACGGGCCCACGTGCGAGAAGATGGGCTTGCTGAAGATGGACTTCCTTGGCCTCCGCACCATCTCCGTTGTCGAACGCGCCAAGCAGCTCATCAGCGCGTCCCTCACCGAAGAAGCCATCTACGCAGCAGTCGGTCGCAAAGTCGGCGACGGCGGCCCCAAGCCGCTCGATCTCGACCGGATTCTTCCAACCGATCAGACCGTCTTCAGCATGTTCCGCCGCGGCGACACGACCGGCGTCTTTCAGTTTGAATCGCCCGGTATGCGCCGACTGCTGATGGACATGAAGCCCGACCGGCTCGAAGACCTCATCGCCGCCAACGCGCTCTTCCGCCCGGGTCCGATGGACCTCATCCCCGACTACAACCGCCGCAAGCACGGCGAAGACACCGTGCCCAAAGTCCACGAGATCGTTGATCGCTACACCGCCGAAACCTACGGCGTCATGGTCTATCAGGAACAGGTCATGCAGATCGTGCATGGGCTGGGCGGCATCAAACTCCGCGATGCCTACTCGCTCATCAAGAACATCAGCAAGAAGAAGCATGACAAGATCGAGAAAGAGCGGCCCAAGTTTGTCGACGGTGCGCAGAAGCAGGGCCTCACCAAGGCCGGCGCCGAAGAACTGTTCGAGTTGATTCTCAAGTTTGCCGGCTACGGTTTTAACAAGAGCCATTCGACGGGCTACGCCATCGTCGCTTATCAAACAGCGTATCTCAAGACCTATTTCCCGCGTCAGTACATGGCCGCGTTCCTCACCTACGAATCAAGCGCCAGCCAAGCCGCCGACTGGGTCCCGTACCTCGAGGACTGCAAGAACACCCGCACGATCAACCCCGCCACCGGCGAGACCATCACCGTGGGCGTTGAGGTCCGTCCGCCGGATATCAACCTTTCACTCGCCGATTTTGCCGTGGTCTTCGACAAAGACGAATCCCACGATGCTCGCCACGGCCACGTTCGCTTCGGCCTGCGCGGCATCAAGGGCGTTGGCGACAAAGCCATCGAGAGCCTCATTCGTGAGCGAAGCTGCCTGGGCAAAAACCCCGGTCAGCCTGCACTCGCGCCCGGCGTCGCGCCGCTCGCCAAGCCCTTCATCTCGCTCTTCGACTTTGCCGAGCGCGTCCCCATGGGTGGCGGCTCCATCGGCGGCAACAGCGGCAGCGTGAACAAGGCCACGATCGAAGCCCTCATCAAGTGCGGCGCGATGGACGGCCTCCACGGCCGCAAGAACCGCGCCGCCATGGTCGCCAGCATCGAAGCCGCCGTGCAAGCCGGCTCTTCACTCCAGAAAGACAAGGCCTCCGGGCAATCGTCACTTTTCGGCGGCCCCTCGCCCGCCGCAACCGCCAAAGCGCCCGAAGCCCACGACCCCGACCGCGGCCTTGCCCGCGTCGCACCCTGGACCGAGACCGAAACCCTCGTTCTCGAAAAAGAAGTCGTCGGCCTCTACCTCTCCAACCACCCGCTTGATGAACACCGCGCGCTCATCACCCAACTCGCAAACGCTACCACCCGCCAGATTCGCGACAAAGTCATCCCTGCCGAGATGCGCGTCGTTCTCTGCTGCGCCATCCAGGCCGTCAAGACCATCATCATCAAGCAGGGAAAGAACGCCGGCAACAAGATGGGCGTGCTGACCCTCGAAGACAAAGAAGGCGTCGTCGAGTCCGTCGCCTTCACCGATTGCTTCGCCAAACTCGGTGACCTCGCCACGCCCGACCGCATCGTGTTTGTTGTCGGCAAGATCGATCACGCCCGTGGCGATCCGCAGATCATTATCGATCGCGTCATTCCGCTCGACCAGGCCCGCACCCTCCTCGCCCGCGGCCTGCGCCTCACGATCGACGAGCGCAAACTCAACGGCTCCGCCGCGACCATCATGCAGCAAGCCGCCGATCTCGTCCGCGCCGCCGTTCGCTCAGCCCCGCCACCCGCCGCCCCCGGCGCTGACCTCGCCGGTGCCGCCACACCCGCGCTCGGCAACCCCATCATGGTCGAAGTCATCGTCAAAACCGAATCCGGCACCGCCCTCCTCGACGCCGGCCGCGCCCGCCTCGCCCTCACGCCCGACTTCATGGGTTCCCTCGCCGGTCTACTCGGCGAGAATGCCGTTTCCCTCATGGGCCCCAAGGTCGAAGTCGTCAAGGCCGAGGCCAAGAAGTGGGAAAAGCGCGGCGGTGGATAACACCCGTTTAGCCAATGGCAAGCCAGCTTGCCTTCCAACCATCAAAGGGCAAGTCCAAGGTGATTGACTTGCCATTCAGCCCACCCGCGAGAGTCCCGGAGGCCCTCTAAGGCTTCAGCATCCGATTCCGTTTCTCCGGAATCACGACTGAAAAATCATTCCCCTCGCCATCCAGCACGATCCGCCAGAATCGCAGCAGATCCATCCCCAGGATAATCTGCTCCGAACCTTCGTACATGTCAAACGCGAAGCAGCACGGTGGTGCCTCGCCTCGTTCAACCGTCGCCGTGTCAAAACGCACACGGCCGCGCTGGCCGTCGGTTTCACGCGGCGAACTCAAAATGAACTCGACCTCATAGCCCGGGACATTGCTCCTCGGCGAACCGTCGGCAAGGCGAAAGTCGCCAACCCTGCCCCTGATGAGCCGAAAGTTCTTTTCCTCAAACCAACGCACAACCTTGCGCGGAATGATCGACGACTCAGCGCCGCTGTCAATCACAGCGTTCAGTTCAAGCGGGTAGTAGACGTTTTCATAGCGGCTGTGGCGGATCGTCGCGCTCAGATACACCCGCGAAACAAACCCGCCTCGCTGCGAATAGTCACGATGAAGGTGCAGCCGTTGCGGCATCCGGTGGGTCTGCGCGTTCTCCATCAACCACGAGCGAACCGGCACACCTGCAGATTGACCGGCTGGTCATCGATATGAAATACCGATCCATCAGGATTGCCGTTGCCCAACCGCACCAGCTCGTCGGCCGCCTCATCGTGCGATGCGAACTGTCCAACGATCTCCCGACCAGAGACTGCAACCCACGGCATCGCCGCGCGCAGCTCCCCGCGCGCTCGCTTCGCTACGAACGCATCCCACTCCCCGTATTCTTCAGCTGATTGGCTGCTGGCTGAGCTTTGGCCTGTCATCGGTAAGCCTCGCTGATGGGTTTTGTCGGAAATCCGGCAACGCTTCAGAGCGCTGGAGCAAAGGTCGATTGTACACCAAACGAAAGTATGACACACATTCAGGCACTTGCCAAGGGTCCCACTGGTTATCGTCGCAAGTGCCTGTGTCCGTGACCTTCGCCAGGTTACTAAACACCGTCCCAACAGACCGGACAGGCGGCTGCCACGTCCAACGCCGCTACCACTATTTCCCCGCCTCCCACCGCGTCTTCAAATCATGCTCCACCTTGAGCAGATCAAGACACTTTCCCACCACAAAGTCCACCAAATCCCCCACCGACTGCGGCCCGAGATAAAACCCGGGGTTGGCCGGTGCGATGATCCCGCCCGCCAGTGTCACCGTTTCCATGTTGCGGATATCGATGAGTGACAGCGGGCTCTCGCGATGCACCACCACCAGCGTGCGCCGCTCCTTGAGCGTCACCATCGCCGCGCGCCCGAGCAGGTTGCTGCCGCTGCCCGACGCGATGTAGCCCAGCGCCGTTGATGAGCAGGGAATCACCACCATGCCATCATGCAGAAAACTGCCCGAGGCGATCACCGCGCCCACATCTTTGTGCGGATGAATGAACAGCCGCTTGTTCTCAATCTCACCCGCTTGCGCCGCCATGCTCGGCACCAGCGAAGCGAGCGACAACTCTTTGATCGACAGTTCGTCGCTCAAGAGCCGTCGGCCATACTCAGTCACAACCAGGTGGACCTCATGCCCGTGCGTCAACAACTGCTCAACCAGCCGCGTTGCATAGACCGCGCCCGAGGCGCCAGATACTCCAACCACAATGCGTTTCATGCCTTGAGCGTAGGTGGCCGCCCGATTTTGCCCCGGCGCAATCGCTGGCCCGGCCAAGCCCAAATCAATCCAGAACCCGCATCGTTCACGGTGACGGGGCGCAATGGGCTCTCCAGCCCCACCACGCCCGCTTCGCTCACGCCAGATCAAACACCAGCAGCTCGCCACCCTCACCGCTCTCGATGAGGATCCGCCGCTCGTTGCTCACCGCCGCGCCATCACCCTCGATAATCCGTTGACCGTTCAAGCTCGCGCCGCCGCGCAGCACCTGCACCCAAGCGTGCCGCCCCGCACTGATCGCCACGTCATGCGTGCCGCTCGCACCCAGCGTCACCATCGTCACCGTCGCATCGGCGTTGATCTTCGCCGACCCATCGCGCCCGTCCGCCGACGCGATCACCCGCGCCGGCCGCGCCGCCGTCGCCGGGGGAATCGGCAGGTCCACATAGCCGGCCTTGCTCCCCGCACGATCAGGCTCAATCCAGATCTGATACAAGTGCGTGCCCTCAGTCGTGGACGGGTTGAACTCGCTGTGCTCAAGCCCTTCACCAGCCGACATCACCTGCGCCATCCCCGGCACCAGCTCGCGCTGGTTGCCCAGCGTGTCTTTGTGAGCCAGACGACCCTCAAGAACCACCGTGATGATCTCCATGTTGTCGTGCGGATGCTGCCCGAAGCCGCGCCCGGGAGCCACCCGATCTTCATTCATCACGCGGAGCGACCGAAAGCCCATGCGCCTCCGATCGACATACCGCGCAAACGAAAAGGTGTACTTGGCGTCCAGCCATCCATATTCGCCCTTGCCCCGCTCGTCAGATTTGCGAATCACCAGCATCGGAGACTCCTTCAACGGGCATGGATATATTGATGAGTATCAATACGTCCGAGACCATCAAAAGTTCGCGCTGCGCGCTTCGCCATCCAACTGCCCCCAGCACGACCACTTACGGCGCCTGACCGTCTAAACAGTTCCCCCTGACTTCACAATCCTCCCCTCC
>Ga0209181_10006626_pt1 | contig 16156 bp, 12 predicted proteins | sample MAT05_FD_187208 | JGI IMG/M metagenome (GOLD analysis project Ga0209181, IMG submission 187208) | Freshwater microbial communities from Lake Fryxell liftoff mats and glacier meltwater in Antarctica - MAT-05 (SPAdes) (version 2) | ecosystem: Environmental > Aquatic > Freshwater > Ice > Liftoff... | reverse complement strand
AAGACGACGGGCCGGGTATCCCCGTTGAAGCGCGTTGCTCTGTATTAGAACCGTTCATCCGCCTACCAGGGAGCGGCGGTCAGGGATGTGGCTTAGGACTCGCCATAGTGCGAGAAATTGCTGTTCTTCATAAAGCGCGAGTGGAGATCAGTACCGGCGCAGACAACACGGGGACGCGAGTTTTCGTCACATTCCGGCCAGATAGCAATTAACCGCCAAGAAAACAAAGTTTTGGCTGGTTTTATATGGGAAGAATGGGAGTTGCATAATTCGTGGGCAAGTCTCGAAGTATGTGGCGCGCCACAGCTCTCCAAAATATTCTCGTAACTTTGCGTCTTGACAATCCGTTTGTTTCCGGCACGATGTGGCATGCAAAATTTTTTCTACAACTTCGATAGCCTTCATGAACAGTCCTAACGTCTCACTCTCTTTCAAGTTCTACGCGCTCCGCTATTTATTGCTATGGTTGAATAAGGAGGCTGCGCTGTACAAAAAAATGAATGAGCCAGAACTTGAATTGGGTGAAATCAGGAAGTCACTTAAGCACTTTGGAGTCTCACGGAGCTTCAAAGACCTTAAAAATAAAGGACCGGCAGAGAAAATTCGCACGGCGCTGCTCGAAGTGAGGGCACTAGAGACTGATGAAGTTGAAAAGGTAATTATATTAGCGGAAAAACTAAGCGTTAAATTTAAAAAGAACAACCTGTCCGCATCGTCAAAGCTTCTTTGGCTTTCCGAACGCGCACCTTTCATCATCTACGATTCTCGAGCTAGAACGGGGCTAAGTCAAATCTCCGAATACAGCCCCAAGGCCGGTGACTACGTTAAATACAGCGAACTTTGGCGCGCAGCTTTTAAGTCGAACAAAGACAACATTCTGAACGCCGTAAATAGGCTCCCTGAAGTTATCTCCTTCCTTCCTGCCAATAAGCTCACCGAAAAACAACTGTTGGTGATGGTAAAAAAGACATGGTTCTTAGAGAGGGTGTTCGACAACTATCTATGGGAACTCGGCGGTGAAGGCTATCGCGTCTGAGTTTAAGAAGTGCCTCCACTGTCATAATTAATACGCTTATCGAATTTCGTCGTTTGATCGCAGATGCGTTATCCAACCTTGGCAAAATACTTTTCTACCACGTCATGTTCTAGCAGCTAACTTCATTGGCTCCATCATCTGCCCTGAGTAACCAAACTTGCTGTTTGAGGATCGTAAACCAAATCGGTAATCGATCCATCCCGAATGCGCTCAACCGCTTCGTCAATCACATGGAGCGGCACCAGAAACCACTCTCTTGGTTTGACAGGATGCCCGAAGCGGTCTTCGATAGTCAGGTCGAGCTGTGCTGCGCTAAACAAGCGATGAAAAATGTTTTCCAGTCGGGTGCGGTTTACGTTGTGCAACGTGTAGATGGCGACAACTTCCACCTCGGCCAATAAGTACGTGGCATCTTTTTCTGCATTGGCGATGCGTGTTTCCACCTTTCCACCGGTCACGCCAATTTTGTGGATCAGCTTACGGTGCTCGGTGATGAATGGGTTACTGGACAAGCTGCGCAGGACATAGATGGTTCCTGTTTCGATATCATTAAGCTCCACCTTACTGCCAAATAATGGGCCATAGTCCCTACGGATGAGACAGCGTCCCACAGGCGTGTCTCCATCAGGGTAGAGCGAACGCGAAAGTGAGCGAAGCAACAGATCGCTCTCGGTATGGTTATCAAAAATGACCCGCAGTCGTGGGTTCTCACGACCATCTTTGGTCTTACTCTCCTCATGCATTTCAGCCACGTAAGCCACCTGGCCGCCAATGATGAAGAAATCTCCCAATTCAATACGGGCGTTCTTAACGAAGGGCTTGGTCATCCAAGTGCCAGCCTTGAGACCCGCTCCAGCTTCGTCTAACAAAGGTTTGAAGAGATCGAAATCTTTGCAGGGGGTGCGGTTAGCAATTTCTTCTGCCGCCTTGATTACAACGTAAGGTCGTACATGGCGTAACACAGTAATGTCGTCCTGGCCGGGGGATACATTGCCGATGCCTAACTCGGCCATCAAAGCAGCTTCGTCCAATTCATCGACATTGGCGGCAGTCGATCCCGCACCCGTCAGCAAGCAGGGAGCATCCAACTCAGCGAGCAACGTGAGCGCTTCCGGCAACTTGCGTATTTGGTCCAGGCGCACTGCATACAAACGCTCGAAGATGTCCCTGCCTTCGCCATGCTGCGGGACTCTGCTATGGGTCTCGTAGAAGCGCAGGATATCCTCGAATCCGGCAATAATGCGCTCCTCGCGAGGGGGCCGGCTGCCTGCCTTGAGCGGTGCAACTTCAAGGCCTAGATCTGCCAGCAGTTCGTCTTCGTCAATGTCAGCCATTGTCCGCTCCACTTTGCTGGGCAACTAACTCCTGTGCTTTGTAGCGTGCGAAAGCGGCCACGCCTTCGGCCAAACGCTTTTCCCATGTGTCAGCGGAATTGATGTCTGGCAGTTGGCCTCGTTCCTTTTTGAAAGTTCTGGCGAGGGTTGCAAGTTCAACTGCTTCATCACGTGAAATGCTCACCTTCTTGGCGGCAATGCTGGCCTGCACCTGGCGCAGTGATTTTTCATTCATCGTTTTCGCCAGAACTGCATAGGCCGCTTCGAATGGGTTGATGCGGTCGATCATGTCGATATCCAAGTCGCGCACGTTTACAAATTTGCGCACGCCATCCAATAAGGATGTATTGCCCACCGCCGTGCAGCCGCTGTTGCTATCTGCCTGAGCTAACGCCAGCTTGGCCTGTTGCGTGATGTTCAGCGCGGCGATGGCGTGTTGACGAATAGCTTCTTGATCGGAGTCACTCAGGTCCGGGTAACGCTCCCGCACTATCTTACCCATGCGTTGTTGCGTTAACTCTTCGGGCGAAGTGTTTTCCTTGTCGAACAGACCGCGTTCAAGGACGGTTTTATCTTGCAAGAAATTGGTAACCACCTCGTTCAGGTCCTCTTTGCAGATGCGTGAGGCCTCCTTGCTTTGTGGTGTTACCAGCCCATTGATCTCCACATGAATCTGGCCCGTGTCTTTATTTACACCGAGGTTGTGGGCCCCGTATTTGTACCCTTCTTCCCCGTAATCGAAGCCTTCCTTCGGCCCTATATTTTTTGGAGTGAACTCATAGCGTGGAGCCAACACCTGCTCCATCAGCAGACTTGCGGAAATTGCCTTGAGCATGTCGTTCACCGCCTCAGCCACAGCGGCTTGTTCAGCGGTTGGTTCTGCGATCAGGTTGGTGAAGCGCGACCGTTCCTTGCCCTCTGCATCACGGGTAGCGCGACCAATGATTTGCACAATTTCGGTCAGGCTGCTGCGATAGCCAATCGTCAGCGCATGTTCACACCAGATCCAATCAAAGCCTTCCTTTGCCATGCCCAGAGCGATGATGATATCAACGTTGTCACGATTGTTCTTCTGTGCAGGGTCTTTCAACGCAGTGAGCACCTTAGAGCGCTTGGCTGGGTCGCTGTCATCCACCAAGTCCGCCACCTTTAGCAAGCGGCCCTCCTTGGGTTGCACCAGATGGAAGCCAGTATCGGGATCAACACCCTTCCATTCGCCCAGTCCGTGCATGATTTCATCCACCTCGCGTTGCTTGTCTTTAAGGCTTTCCCGCGCATTCACATTGGGAATATGAACAATGGTTTTAAGCGCTGGATCCAGCACCTTACTGATGGCATCAACATAAGGGCCAGTGTAGAAAAAGTAGCCAATCTCCAGCGACTTGAGCCATTGATAGCCATTGAGCTGCTCGTAATAAGTGTAGGTGACCGTCTCGAACCTGGATTCATCCGCCGGCCCTAACACTGCCTCACTATCGCCACGGAAATAAGAGCCGGTCATCGCGACCAGATGTACTTTGTCGCGGGCAATGAATTCGCCTAACTGGCTGCCCAGCTTGTTGTCTGGGTTGCTGGAGACGTGGTGAAACTCGTCGATAGCGATCAGGCGGTTGTCAAACGCCTCGATGCCCAACTCTTCGACGGCGAAGCGGAACGTAGCATGGGTGCACACCAGCACCTTGTCGGCGCTCTCAAGGAACTTGCGCACTGCATCCACTTTGGACTTAGCCACACGCGGCTCATCTACACCTGGGGCGTTGCACAGGTTCCACTGTGGCGCTACTTGCCAGTCCCAATAAAAGCCCTGCTGGCTCAGGGCTTCATCGGCAAAGCTACTGCCAATGGAACGCTCCGGCACCACGACAATGGCTTGCTGCAAGCCCTGATTGTTGAGCTTATCCAGCGCAATGAACATCAGCGCCCGCGACTTGCCCGATGCCGGTGGCGATTTAATCAGCAGATATTGCTCACCGCGCTTGGCATAAGCACGCTCCTGCATGGCACGCATGCCCAGCACGTTGGCTTTGCTGGAAGCGCCAGTGCCCGCCGTGGCGATAGATACCGACGGTACGGTGTAGGCGTTGGTGGGATTGGTTATAGCGTTCATGGTTCGTCCAAAGAGAATGGGGCTAGGGCACTTAACGGTGCAGCGAAGCAATGCCTTGCGTATCCGTTTTCATCCGTTTTCATCCGATTTCATCCGATTTCATCCGATTTTCAGGTAGGGCTCACCTGTGCAGGATTAACGTACTCGACATACATCGAAGCCCGCCCAGCACCGCGCAGTTCGATCTTGTGTGCAACGACAAGGCGGCGCAAAAGCTCTTTGGCCTGCCCCTCCGTTAGCCGACATAAATTTATCACTTCCGCCCGTTTGATCTGCCCGTGCTGCCGGATGTAACTCAGTAACATTTGTTCGTGCTGAATCGGGCCAAAACCCACCTGGCGCGTGTAGGCAGCCTTGTCGCTCACCACCGAATAGACCGATGCCGACAAGGTGTAGCTTCGCCCACGGGTGTTGCCATGCGCTTCAACTAAACCCGCTTCAGTCAATGCCTCCAGCGTGCGTTTAGCACTCGCTGCATCGCGCTGTATATGATGGGCCAATGCCTCTGCCGACAAACGCTTGAACTCACGCAAGGCACCCAGCGCAATCAGTGAGTCAATCGGCAGCTCAGCGTTACGCTGACGCTCAATGTCAACCACCATGCGACGGAAGTCCACATCGGCAGGTACTGTAGGCAACTGCAGCACCACAGTTTGCGCATCCGTGCGGCCATAGTCCGGCGCGGGGCGGCCAAATTTGAGCATGCCGCGATAAATCGTATCTACCCCACGGCCTGAACGCTCGACCACGCCAATGCGCTTCATGGCATCGGCCAAGGTGCGGTTACGCGGTCGCGGCTCCGTCACCAGTAAATTGGCCACGGTCACTCCATCCACCAGGCCGCCGGGGTTGCTGATCACTAGGGCATCATCTTCCAGCCGCACATGCACAGCGCCCATACGGTGGTAATCGCGGTGAATCAGTGCATTGGCTACTGCTTCACGAAATGCCGCCATGTCCACCAAGGGCACCGGCACACGGAACAGCCCCACCTGCAACTCTTGCTCGGGATTGTATGGGCGAAAGTTCGTTTCCAACCAATCCAGCGCCTTAAGCAAAGGAAAGCGGCGGAACTCGTTGAACCGTACCGCTTGCTGCGCGAGCACCTGAAATGCCAGCTCATGCGTGGCCACACGTTGCTGCAATGCCGCCTCGCGGCCGATCAACAGCAGGCCCGTGAGCGTTGGCACACGGGCCCCATCAGGCTGGCGTTGGGTGAACCCCAAGGCGCCGTCCAGCGCCTCATCGTCCAAATCCAGTAGCACACGATCACCGCCATAGTGCTGTACCGCCTGGCGCAGGCGCTCGCGCTCCAGCGGATCAAAATCAGCTAGCGTACAACCCGCCACTGGCTGGGCGGACACATCAACCAAACCAAAGCTCGATGCACGGCTGACGCGCTCGTGCGGCAACATGGGCACACATTCGGGTGTGCCATCGTGCTTGAGGCGGCGACGCAGATACATGCCCGCCGTCGTCGCCACTTCCGATACAGCTCTGGGGGCGGCGATGCGCGCCACACGGATGCCCTCCATGTCGAATGCTTCAACTGTCACCGCCAGGGACGGAGACGTTCTGGCGGCCACCAAGCCCGGCAAACCCGCCAGACTCTGGTGCGCCTCATGCAAGCCCGTGGGCGTGCCGTCGTCTTCCACACCCAGCCAGAGTTCTCCGCCTTCGGTATTAGCCAGACATGCCAGCGCCTCGACCAACTCATTGTCGGGTAAACGCGTGCGGTCGCTTTTGAACTCGATCGTCAGGCTTTCAGCGGGCGGCAAGAGGGGAAACGGCTCTGTGCTCATGAGGCCTTCTTCTCCTTGGTTGCTTTTGCGGCGGGCTTGGCTGCTGTCATCTTGGTGTAAAGCTCAAACAGTTTCTCCAGCCGCTCGGTATCGTTTTTGAAACGGCGGCCGATATAGATGCGCTCCAGCACTTCGTCGTTGCGCTCGTGGGCGCGACGTAGGTTGTCGGGCATCTTGGCGGGGTCGTAAAGATCGGCGATGGTGGCGGGGAAATGCACCTCGCGCGCCAGTAGGATGGCCTCCGCACAAGCGGTCAGGTCGGCTTTGTTTTGCTCGGTCAGCAGTGGGACGGGAAAGGTGTTCCAGCCTAGGGTGTTGGAGTACGAAAAACGCATTTCCAGGCGCACACAGACTGTGCCTATCCAGACCCAGTGCAGGCGCGAGGCAATGAGCGCCATGTTCCAGAGGGGGGCGTCGTAGAGGGAGTAGACCTTGTTGGTGACGGTGGTTGTGTTATCAATAAGGCCGGAGGGAAGGTAGTCACGGTTTTCGGAAGAAATAGCGCAAACAATGATTGAGTGGTTGCGTCCAATATTCATTTCACGCATCTGATGCGCTCGTTCAGCCATTGCATGAGCGCCGCTATCTCGGCTTGCTAAACGCATTGTTCGTACCCCTTCAATACGTTGCCGAATTGCTGCGATGGTCATTGCCGCCTCAAGGTCGCGGTCTTCAATCCATAAGCAATAGCGCCCTAGACCGCGAATGAATTCTGCCGAGCCGTAGATGCGGCGAATCAAACGTGCCTCCTGATCGCGTGTCAGGTTAAGTGAGTTAACTTCATCGGAGGACAACAGTAGATGACCACCATCGTAGGGCATATTGCCACGCAACATTTCTGCCAACTCACCTATTGGTCGCGTTTCCTTGTCCACCATCACATTGGCACCGGGCACCAGATAGGCATTGATGTGCGCTACTTCCTTCACGTCCACTGCGGGGCTTTTACCATTGCCGATGGAATACAGTCGCGGCGGCGTTTTGGTTTGCGCAGACAAGCCGACGACGGCCACCGTCACCCCCGCATTGTGGCTGGCAAGATTGGCCCATTTAAATGAGGTGTGGGCAAACGTGATCTTGCTGCCTGTGCCAAAGATCAACGGCCACAGAATTGGTACCTGCTGTCCTTGGCAAATCGAATTGGTGGAGACGAACGCCGCCGCCGATTGTGACCGCATGCCGTAATCGGCGGCTTTCATGAACCAGCCTGCAACGTAGTCGAGTGATTTCCAGCTTTTGCAGCGGTGGTCAAAAATGGCTTTGAGGTCGTCTTTTTGCTCTGCTGATTGCCATGTTGAACCGAGGTAGGGCGGATTGCCGCAGATATACGTTTCGCCACCCTCGTTTTTGAAGTCGATTTCTGCTTGATCCTGCGGCGTCCTAAACAAATCATCCGCCACCAGCTTGACGCCTGTGCCCGTCGAGGGACAAATACTTAGCCAATCTAGCCGCAGCGCGTTTTCGCAGACAATCCAATTCTGCGCATTTAGCGGCAAAAACTCTGCCACTGCGTCCTTCTGCCCGAGATACAGCACATCGCATTGGAACTCGGCAATGATGAGGGCCAGCCGCGCAATTTCGGCGGGAAAGTCACGCAGCTCGATGCCACGAAAATTGGTGAGTGGTATCTCGCTACATAGATGAGGCTCTTCTCGGCGACGGTTGATTTCCGCCTCGATCTCGCGCATCTGTTTGTAGGCGATGACAAGAAAATTACCGGAACCGCAGGCAGGGTCGAACACGCGAATGCGCGCCATGCGTTTGCGCAGGTTCAGTAGCTTGGTTTTGTTGCCGTCAGCCGCAGCCAGTTGCGTGCGCAATTCGTCGAGAAAGAGCGGATTGAGCACCTTAAGGATATTGGGCACGCTGGTGTAGTGCATGCCGAGTGCGCCGCGTTCTTCGTCATCGGCCACGGCTTGGATCATGCTGCCGAAGATGTCGGGGTTGATCTGCCGCCAGTTCAGATTGCCGGCGTTAATTAGATAATTGCGTGCCATTTGGGTAAAGCACGGCACCTCGGTACTGCCGGAGAATAAGCCCCCATTTACATAGGGAAATTGATCGGCCCAAGGACGAAAGTTGCCCGCGGCGCGTTCACCAGGCTTGGTATTCATGGCGCGGAAAACTTCCGACAAAACTGAGTGAGCGTTTGAGCCATTGCTTTCGCACATCTGCTCTAAGGTTTTGGTAAACAATCCTTCGCCATTGAAGATGTCAGTATCTTCGGCAAAAAAACAGAAGATCAGGCGCGCCATGAAATGATTCATGTCGGTGCGGCGTTCGTTCGTGGCCCAGTCGGGATTCTCATTCAATAACTCAACATATAATTTGTTGAGCTTCCCCGTGGCACGAATGTCGATGGGGTTGTCTTTGATCTCCTTGATGGTGGAGATGCCCGCCAGTTGCAGAAAGAAGCCGAAATGGTTGGGGAAATCAGCATAGGCGCAGGCGATGGTTTCGCCCCCATTTGCACCATTTTCACCATGGGCCAGCTCTTCAGCTTCAAGCGTTTGCCCGTCGGTAGCGAGGATAAATTTGGCGCGGGCTTTGCTGGTGGCGGGGCTGGCGCGCAGTGCTTTGAGTGTGTCGCCTACGTTTCCCGATTCGCAGACGGCAATGTGGATGTTGTTGCGCTGGAGTACGCCGTTCGCCACATCTGATGCGTTGTTGTTGCCTGCCCGCAGGCGCTTGAGTGAAGTTTCTTTGTTGCCGAAAGCAGCGAGAAAAGCGAAGGGGAACTCGGCCGCGTCAAAGGGCTGAAGGGCCAGTTCTGATATGGCGGCTTCAATTTCTACGACATTCATCGAACATCCTGCCTATGGATTGTCATTGCATCTTCGCCAGCTTTTGGTGGAAGGGGGTTACATTAGCAGACGCCACTGGGTACTTAAGTCACCTTGCGTTTCTGAGCTGAATCCGATTTTCGGGACAGGGAAGTCCTCTATTATGCCGTCAACAGTGGCGAGCATAAAAGTGTTTTGCAAGTTTCACCAGGGTGGTGAAATCCAACGATAAAAGCTACTGATCATCGATCTCGGCTACTAACCAAAGATAAACGCTGCCTGAGTACCCAGAATACTGTGCTGAACACCGATCATCGAGCAACAGGCAAACCATTCCAGCTAGTTGTATAGGAAGGGGAGATCATTTCTCGCCTCATTTGCCAATACTGATCTACCCCTTCGGCAGCAAGCTTTACAGTACCTTTTCCCCATCGCGTGTTAATTTTATCCATAGTCTTCATCAAGGCAGGGTTTCCTGTCTCGCAAGAAAACAATGTTGCTTGTGTGGCGGTGTCCTGTGAAATATCCATCAGCATCACGGCGGCTTTTTGATAGGCATAACCATTCTTGAACATTCGCCTCAACGCATGAAGCGCCATCTCAACGAGAACCCGTGTGTCAGACGACGGGACGACTAATTGCAATCCCAAATGCGGTTGGTGTTGTGGCTGATCTTCTCTGAACGGGTTTGTGCGTAGGGACACTTGAATCAATCCCGCTACTGAATCTTGACGCCGAAGCTTGACGGCAGCGTTGGCTGTGTAGGCCGTTACTGCCTCTTCAAGCTCGCTTAAACTGGAAATATATTCCCCGAAAGTTCGGGAGAAAATAATCTGTTTTTTGGGTGGCGCAACTTCGTCAAACGCTAAACAAGCTACCCCTCTAAGTTCTAAGACTGTGCGCTCCACCACAACAGAAAACTTTCTGCGTAATGTTGCCGGGTCAGCGTCGCGCAAGTCTTTAGCGGTCGCTATTCCTATCGCGTTGAGCCGCTTAGACCATTGATAGCCTATCCCCCACACATCTCTTACATCAGTGCTGGCCAGCAATTCATTAAGCTCTGTCGCGGACAATTGCCCCAAGTTACATACGCCGCGAAATTCCGGTCGTTTCTTCGCCGTGTTGTTGGCGAATTTAGCTAAGGTTTTTGTTGAACCAAAACCAACGCAGACGGGAAGTCCAATCCATTGTTTAACCTTTTTTTTAATCGCTTGTCCGTAGTCGGTTAAGTCGTAATTTGCGAATCCCTGCATCCCGAGGAAACATTCGTCGATACTGTAAATTTCTTGATCTGGAGAAAAGCTACTGAGCACCGACATCATTCGCGCACTCATGTCGCCATACAACGCGTAGTTGGATGACTTGGCGATGAGGCGGTGTTTTTTTGCGAAGTCTTTGAGTTGATACCAAGGGACTCCCATCTTCACACCAAGTAGCTTGGCTTCACTGGATCGAGTAATTACACAACCGTCGTTGTTGGATAACACCACCACAGGCTTGCCCTCCAGCTTAGAGTTAAACACTCGTTCGCAGGAGACATAAAAGCAATTGCCATCAATGAGTGCGTAGCTCATGTGATACGCCGAAACTCGTGAATCACACTAGTGACCACACCCCAAATAGTTAGCTCTTGGCCTTCAGATAGTTCGATGGGTCGAAAAAGAGAATTAGCAGGTAATAGGCGCACTTGGCCGCTCTGCAAATCCAAGCGTTTAACGGTAAATTCACCATCCAAAGCAGCAACAACAATGTCTCCATTGACTGGGTCTAAAGAGCGATCTACAACCAGCAGATCACCACTGTTTATCCCAACCTCAACCATTGAGCGCCCTTTAACGCGGATAAAAAATGTGGCCTCCTTATGGGCAATTAAATGTTCATTGAGGTCAAGACTTCCCTCTACATAATCATCCGCAGGGGAAGGAAAGCCTGCCCTGACTGTAGAGAGGAGAAGGGGTAGTTTTAAAATTGTGGGGGAAGAAATGCTCATAATGGCCCCAATGGAAAGTGGAGAAACATTATTGCCGAACGATCGTTCGTTTGCAAACTAAAGGCTTTGGTTTACAGCGCCGTTGGCTGTGCTCAACTTATTTATCCCGCTTTGATCATTTTTTCTTGCCGCCCCGTAGTCTCTTCACTTTTTCCACTGCCAAGATCAGTTCTGCCTCGGCTTGCGCTAAAGACGAAGCATAGCGGCTAGGTTCCTTCTGCCAAGTAGTCCAGCATTCAAAAATAAGTTGCTTTTCTTGTTGCTTGGGATCAATTGCAACTCTCCGTTTTGCATATTCACTCATTAGCGCCGAGTATCTTTTGCCTTGTCCGAGATTGGCCCACGCTTCTCCAAGCTGAATGCAAGCAACGGTATAAGGCACGAGGAAGTAGGGGTTGGACACGTCCAGTTCTGCTGAATGCTTTGCGTCGGCCAAGGCGGATAGAACAATGCCTGTTAGATTGTCTCGTACGAGAGTTTTCTGTGTTTCTTTTAGGCCGGGGGCAAGGTCAATAGAGTCAAGGCATTTATCAGCCTCTGCCACCAAATTACCTATGTGTCGAAATACTTCTTCCTACAAACCCATATTGCGCCCTTTTCACTCCCCTTGAATCAGGAGCCACGCCAGCAGGTCAAGGGAAACCTGTTTTCGCCCTCGGGGATCAGCCTCGGGCTAGGCGCGGCTTTTCGTTATGCCGCGTTTCCGTGTAGCGGTATGACTTCGGCTCCCGCCTTGAGCTTGTCGAGATAGTCCGCCCACTGTTGCATCATCTTTTTGCGCTCGGCTAGGTGTGCCGTGCGGTTGTACGCGCGGCCATTCGGATCGCGCACGGCATGGGCTAGCTGGTGTTCAATGTAGTCAGGGCGAAAGCCTAGCACTTCGTCCAAGATTGTCCGTGCCATTGCGCGGAAGCCGTGGGCTGTCATTTCCTCGCGCGTGTTGAAGCCCATGCGGCGCAGTGAGGCGTTGATGGTGTTGTCGGAGATTGGGCGTTCGGCAGTGCGCTGGCTTGGGAACACGTAGCGCCCTTCACCAGTCAGCGCTTGTATCTCGCGCAAGATGGCCACCGCTTGATGGCAGAGCGGGACAAGGTGCGGCAGGCGCATCTTCATTTTCTCGGCAGGGATATTCCACTCGGCTTTATCCAGATCAATCTCTGACCATTCGGCATGACGTAGTTCACCGGGGCGAACGAATAGCAGTGGGGCAAGGCGTAGGGCGCAGCGGGCAATGAGTGAGCCTTGATAGCCGTCAATGGCGCGCAGCAATTCGCCCGCTTTTGTGGGGTCGGTAATGGCCGGGCGATGTTCCTCTTTCTCTTGGGTTAATGCGCCTTTGAGATCGGCGGCAACATCGCGCTCACAGCGACCGGTTGCTACGCCATAGCGGAACACTTGGCCGGTGTATTGCAGCAAGCGCTTGGCGGTATGGATTGCGCCGCGTTCTTCTACACGGCGTAGGGCATGAAGTATCTCGGGGGCGGTAATCTCGGCTATCGGCCTGCTGCCTATCCACGGAAAGAGGTTTTTCTCCATCCTGACCAGCACTTTTGCGACATGCTGTTCGGAGAGTGTGGGCGCACGGCGCACCAGCCATTCTCGGGCAACGGCTTCGAAGCTGTTTTCTGTGACTACCTTGGCAATGAGCTTTTGCGCGCGCCGTTCTGCTGAGGGATCGCGCCCTTCGGCTAGCTTGCGCTTTTCGTCCTGCGCTTTCTCGCGCGCTTGTTTCGCCATTACGACAGGATAGACGCCGATAGCCAGCCGCTTCTCTTTGCCCGAGTGGCGATACTTCAAACGCCAGTATTTCGCACCCGTGGGGAGGACTTCAAGATATAAGCCGCCACTATCGTAAAGACGATAGGACTTTTCCTTGGGAGCAGCTTTCTTGCATTCCAGGTCAGTCAGCATGGGGGCATCAATCACGATGGCGGCAAATATGCCCCCAATTATGCCCCCTCATGCCCCCGGATTTCAATAAACTTTATCGGATGGCTTTGGACAAAAAACAGGCTGAAAGCCTTGTATAATCTAGATGTTATGGACTTACTTGGACTTATTTGAATTTACTAGTGGTGCCGGGGGAGGGACTCGAACCCTCACACCTTGCGGCGGCGGATTTTGAGTCCGCTGCGTCTACCAATTCCACCACCCCGGCCCTTGGACGCGTAGAATTACGCTCCGCAGAGAGGCCGCATTATCCATGATCCACTCAATACGTTCAAGCAGATGTCGACGATGCCCCTAAAACTTTCAGACTTCGATTATGAGTTACCTCCAGACTTGATCGCTCAGGCTCCTTTGCCTGAGCGATCAGGGAGCCGTTTATTGGCTATGGAAAAGGGGCAAATCGCTGATCGGCAGTTCTCCGATCTACCCAGCTTACTGCGCGCCGGAGATTTGCTTGTATTCAACGACACTCGCGTCATCCATGCGCGTCTTTACGGCGTTAAAGACAGTGGCGGCAAGCTGGAAGTGCTGATTGAGCGGCTGGTGGGCAAACATGAAGCCCTTGCACAAATCCGGGCCAGCCACGCACCCAAGCCGGGCAGTACGCTTAAACTTGAAGGCGCCTTGGAGGTTGAGGTTCTGTCGCGCGAAGGTGAGTTTTTCCTGTTGCGTTTTTCCGATGCGGAAAATTTGGTGGATTTACTGGAGCGCTACGGCAAACTGCCTTTGCCTCCTTATATTCAACGTGCAGCGGTAGATTTCGATGAGTCGCGCTACCAAACAGTTTATGCCAAAGAAAGTGGCTCCGTTGCTGCTCCCACTGCAGGGCTGCACTTCGATGAGGCAATACTGGCGCGGCTTCGCGAGCAGGGTGTTAATTTAGCTTGGCTTACGCTACACGTAGGCGCAGGCACATTTCAGCCCGTGCGCGTGGAAGATCTCTCCCAGCATCAGATGCATCGCGAAAGCTACACCCTGCCTGCGGCTACCGTAGCCGCTATCCAAGAGACTAAAGCGCGAGGCGGCCGCGTTATTGCGGTAGGCACCACGAGTATGCGGACACTGGAGGCAGCGGCTAAAAATGGCTTGTTTGATAGCTCTTTGGATAGCCCGCTTCTGACTAATAACCAGGGGGCTGATCTCGTCGGCGATACCGATATTTTTATCCTACCCGGCTTTCGTTTCCAAGTTGTCGACGCACTGATTACCAACTTCCATCTGCCCAAATCTACGCTGTTAATGCTAGTGTCCGCCTTCGCGGGGTCTGACAATATCCGCCACGCTTATCAACATGCGATTGCTCAAGGCTATCGTTTTTTTAGCTACGGCGACGCCCAATTTTTAACCCGACTAAATGAAATTTGACCTCATCACCACCGACGGCGCTGCGCGACGTGGTCGCCTCACCCTAGCCCACGGCGTAGTAGATACGCCCGCCTTCATGCCTGTCGGCACTTACGGTACGGTCAAAGCCATGTCGCCGGAAGAGCTGCATGGTATGGGCGCGCAAATCGTGTTGGGCAATACCTTCCACCTGTGGTTGCGTCCCGGGCTGGAGGTCATTGCGGCTCACGGCGGCCTGCATAAATTCATGGGGTGGGATGGCCCGATCCTCACGGATTCCGGCGGTTTCCAAGTATTCAGCCTTGGTGCGATTCGTAAAATTAGTGAAGAAGGGGTTCGGTTTCAGTCACCCATTAATGGCGACAAACTCTTCCTTACACCCGAAGAATCGATGAACATTCAGCGCGTGCTGAATTCCGACATTGTGATGATTTTTGACGAATGCACGCCCTACCCCGCCAGCCACGAAGAAGCCGCAAAGTCTATGCGCATGTCCCTACGCTGGGCACGTCGCTCTAAGGACGCCCATGCTGACAACCCTAACGCGCTGTTCGCCATTGTTCAAGGCGGCATGTATGAAGATTTGCGCGATGAATCACTCTCCGGTCTTACCGAGATTGAATTCGATGGTTACGCCATCGGCGGGCTTTCTGTCGGTGAGCCGAAAGACGACATGCAACGCATTCTGGCCCACACCGCGCCTAAATTGCCGACCGATAAACCGCGCTATTTAATGGGCGTGGGCACGCCGGAAGACTTAGTCAATGCGGTGCAACAAGGCATTGATATGTTTGATTGTGTCATGCCCACCCGCAATGCCCGCAATGGCTGGCTGTTTACGCGGCATGGCAATATCAAGATTCGCAATGCCGTCCATGCGACCGACACACGGCCACTCGACGACACCTGTGGCTGCTACGCCTGCAAAAATTTCACCCGCGCTTATTTACACCATCTACAGCGCACTAACGAAATTTTAGGTGCGCGGCTGAACACCATTCACAACCTTTTCTACTATCAGCAACTCATGCTGGAGCTGCGTGAAGCAATCGCTATAGGTCAACTGGACGCTTATGTTGCGAAATTTCATGCCCAAAGAGGTCAAAGCGATGTTGTTGAGGACGCAAGCACAGCGGATACAGCGTAATCGGCGCGCATGTCTAAGCTGTTATAATTGCGCGATTTTTCGAATTGATCGACTTGTTTACGCTGAGCTATTTGATCCATGTAACGGGTTCACGTAACTGGTTCACAAAACTAAGCACAAACAACTTACAACTTAACAAGGAAAAAACATGTTTATTTCTAACGCTTGGGCCCAAGCTTCTCAGGCCGCTCCCGCCGCCGCCAATGACCCTTTTGGCGGCTTAATGGGCGTCTTGCCCATGATTGCAATAGGCGGCGTATTTTGGTTTCTCGCTATTCGCCCACAAATGAAACGCGCCAAGGAACAAAAAGCGCTGCTCGATGCCATACAAAAAGGCGATGAAGTCGTGACCAACGGTGGCGTCGCGGGCCGTGTGACCAAAGTGGGCGACAACTACATTGGCCTGGAAATTTCCGATAACGTAGAAATTACGGTACAAAAAGGGGCTATCACCAGCCTGTTGCCCAAAGGAACTTTAAAAACTTTGTAGTCGATATTAAGTGGGGCGCTTTTAAAAAACGGAAGGCCGCTCCACTTTAAAGTCCGCTCTTCATACCTCTTATTTAACATCTCACTTTCTCGTTACCTACCGAAAATGAACCGCTATCCCATCTGGAAATATGTTTTAGTCGTGATTGCTATCGCACTCGGCCTACTCTACAC
>Ga0209181_10006624_pt1 | contig 16163 bp, 12 predicted proteins | sample MAT05_FD_187208 | JGI IMG/M metagenome (GOLD analysis project Ga0209181, IMG submission 187208) | Freshwater microbial communities from Lake Fryxell liftoff mats and glacier meltwater in Antarctica - MAT-05 (SPAdes) (version 2) | ecosystem: Environmental > Aquatic > Freshwater > Ice > Liftoff... | reverse complement strand
ACTATAAAACGTCAGCACCAGAATCGGCAGGTACATAAAGCCAAACATTAGCAGGGTAAAAAGCGCCTGCCACGGGAACGAAAATCGAGTGGGCTTAGAAAAAGTCATAAATTGGCACTACTCCGATCGCCATATTTCAGCAGCAGGGCGATCGAAATACTCACCGCCAAAACAACAATCATGCTAAGGGCTGAACCAAATCCCCAGTTTTGACTGGCTCCCAAAAATTGGTTATAGATTAGACGGGCGAGGGTCATACTAGACGCGCCTCCCAATAATTCTGGGTCTACAAAATCGCCAATGCTTGTAATAAAAACCAACAGCGATCCGGCAGCAATACCGGGCAGCACTTGAGGAACGGTCACTTTCCAAAACGCTTGGATGGGCGTGGCTCCCAAGTCGGCGGCAGCTTCCAACAGCCGTCTATCCAGCTTTTCCAGTGAAGCATAAAGAATCAGAACCATGTAAGGCAGCAAGCTATAGGTCATGCCAATGTAGACCGCCGGAGGGCGATTGAGAAGGTTCAAAGCAGGTAGCCCAACTGCTGTGAGGATACTGTTCAACACTCCTGTTGGGCGGAGAATTGTAATCCAGGCGTAGGAGCGCAGCAGGGAAGAAGTCCACAGGGGCAACACAAAACCAACCAAGAGGAGATTTCGCCAGTTCTTTGGCGCTGTGATGGCGATGAAGTAAGCCACAGGAAAGCCCAACAGCAGGCACATGAATGTGGTTCCGATCGCAAATGACAGCGATCGCCAAATCACCTTTAGATAGACAAACGATGTAACAGCGGGTTCAGTGGCTGTAGCCGGTTTAATTTCTATCGCTTGAAAAATTTGCAGGTAGTTCTCCAGTCCTGAAGGATTGACCACCTGCCCAGGTCGAATTCCTGGCACCAAACTCAACTGAAAAATTAATAGCGTCGGAATGACCAGCAACAGCCCTAGCCAAATTCCAGCGGGAGCCAGTAGCGCGATCGGTTCTAGCCACTGGGGCAGAGATTTGGAACTGGTTTCTGACGGGGCGGGGGGGGAGGTCATGGAAGTTACGAGTTGCGAATTGCGAATTGCGAGTAATTAGGAGGGGCGAGTGGGGAATGTGGTTAGCTGCTGGTGAGAATTGTCCAGTATTTTTCGTAAAGCGCTTCTGCGGCACGGGGCAATGGCACAATGCCCTGAGAGTTTTGCAAAATGCTATCAGGTGGAAATAAGGCTTCATTATTGCGGACTGGAGCCGGAAGCTGATCAAAGGCGGCTTTGTTGGGGGTGGCAAAAAATAGACGCTCTGTGACTTGGGAGGCGACGGCTGGCTGCAACATATAGTTGATCCAAGCGTAAGCAGCATCTTGATTGGGCGCATTTTTAGGAATCACCATGGCATCGCTCCACAATGAGGTGCCACTTTTTGGAACGACGTATTTTATTTTGGGGTTTTGTTGGGCGACCAGCACGCCATCGATCGAAAAGCCCATTGCCATGACTAAATCTCCGGCTAATAGCTGATCGCGCCATGCATCGGTGGTGAAGCTGGCGATCGCAGGTTTTAGCACCTTCAGTTTTTCAAAGGCTTCGCGAATTTCGTTGGGATTTGTAGAATTATAAGAGTAGCCTAGCGATCGCAGCGTTGCCCCAAAAACCTCCCGCGTATCGTTTAAAAGCGTGATTCGACCACTCAATTTCTCCTGGTTTTTCCAGAGATAATCCCAATCCTCTGGTGGCGGATTAATCTTGTCGCTGTTGTAGATTAAGCCCGTAGTGCCCCAACTGATTGGCACATGATGACGGTTGCCAGGATCGTGTACGGACGCGCGAAACTTAGGCAAAATGTTTTCCAAACCTGCAATTTTAGATTCCTCTAACTCCTTCAGCAGCTTGAGTTCCAGCATTTTGGCAACGGAATAATCAGACGGGTAAACAATGCTATAGGCGGCTCCTTTACCTGCCTGAAGCGTTGCTAGCATCATTTCATTTGCATCAAAAGTATCGGCAATTACCCGAATGCCAGTTTGGGCAGTAAACTCCCGCAGTAAATCAGCATCAATATAGTTAGACCAAGTGTAAATATAAAGTTCATTCGCTGCGCCCGTTTTCCCTTGCACTGGGCGCACTTCTGCTAAAGTCCAACCGCAGCCCGATAGCGCCAACCCAGAAGATCCGGCGATCGCGGTCTGCAAAAACTGACGACGGCTGAGAGGATTGGGTGAGTGATGCAAAATTGCTGTATGTCTCCTATCTGATACCTGACTCCTGATACCTGTTATTGACCCGTCATTGGCAGTGCTAGACAATCGTTAACATCCCATAGCAAATAGAGCGGCGTATCTTCTCCAGGCAAGTCGTCGGAGAGGCAGGGCTGCATCACGGTTAGGCGATCGCCCGATGCTAACTCTACTCCATAGTGAACATGAGTCCCTAGATACATGACCGTGCGGAGTCGTCCTTCAAATGCGTTGGCTTCATGCTCAAAGGGCGATCGACTAATACGAATTTTTTCAGGTCGCACACTCACAACGACTGACCCAGACGTGAGAGAGTCTCCAGAATTAGAAGGCTTTGCTTTCATCTTCAACCCATTGTCGGTAATCAACCACAGAGCATTAGCAGAAAACCCCTCAATTTTGCCGTAAAACAGGTTGGTATCTCCAATGAAATCTGCCACAAAAGGCGTTTTGGGATGCTCATAAATCCGTTCTGGCGAATCTATCTGTTCAATGTTGCCTTGATTCATCACCGCAATGCGATCGCTCAAGCTCATTGCTTCTTCTTGGTCGTGGGTCACCATCACAAAGGTCAAACCGAGTTCCTGGTGAAGGGTCGATAGCTCTACCTGCATTTCTTTCCGCAGTTTAAGATCGAGTGCTCCCAGCGGCTCATCCAATAGCAGCACGGCAGGGCGATTGATCAAGGCTCTCGCCAATGCAACACGCTGCTGTTGTCCACCGGAGAGTTGGGTTGGAAATCGCTTGGCAAACCCGTCCATTTTGACTAACTTTAACGCTTGATCCACTTGGCTCTGAACCTCTGCCTTGTTTTGTTTTTTAAGTCGGAGTCCAAAAGCAACATTCTCCCAAACAGTGAGATGGCTAAATAGAGCATAGCTTTGAAAAACTGTGTTGACTGGACGGCGATAGGGCGGCACTCGGTTGACCGATTGACCTCGAATCAAAACCTCTCCTGAAGAGGGAGTCTCAAAGCCTGCAACCAACCGTAGCGTGGTAGTTTTGCCACATCCAGAGGGTCCCAAAATGCTAAAAAATTCTCCTCGACGAATGGTCAAGTCAATACCGCGAACAACAGGTTCGTGGTTATAGATTTTGGAAACCTTGCGAAGCTCGACATCAAACTCAGTGTCGGCTGTCGTAAAGGTTCGATTTTCGATCGCAGCCTGAGACATAGCGGAGATTTCCCTGTGAGCGTCCAATCCTTATTTCACAATTTGATAAAGTATTGAAGCAGACATTTGGTTTATTGTATCCATTCATCCTCTTTTCACAAAGCCAGATTAAGCTTATCCAGCTTGCAATTCAATATACATGCACCCAAAGTAAACTATCCTAATCAGTCTAGGGAAATTGTGAGATTTCTTTGAATTGAATGATTATAGGTTGCCCAACTCGCAGAGAGACTCATCAATTAGCCATTTTTCTTTTGCATTGCATTTGTCTAACTTTTCCACTGCCATTGCGAAGGATAGATTCCTGATTCTGGTTTGATATTTTTGTGATGTGTTAATGGCAGTGACCTCTTGCGCTAAAGTTTACGTTTACTCAATGAGTCTTAGTTGCTAAGTAAATAATTAGTTACTAAGCAAATAAGTTGTTACTGTTGCTGGTTCATGACACTAACTCAATCGCCTTTTACTACGGTTATCCAACCTGAAACTCGCACGGTGGGACAGCGCTATCGTTCGATTTTTTTGATGGCGATCGCATCCTTAATAGTGCTGGGTGGTTTGGGGGGTCGCTTAGTATATTTGCAGCTTTTAGACGGCACTGCCAATCGGAAGTTGGCTGAAAACAATCGCATTCGGCTGATTCCTAAGCAACCTGAACGAGGCAAGGTTTTGGATCGCAAGGGTCGGATATTGGCAGGAAGCCGATTGTCTCACTCAGTGTTTTTGTGGCCTTTGGCTCGGAAGAAGGGTGAATGGGGCGGCACAATTAAGCGCCTCTCTCAAATTCTCAAGATCCCTGAAGACGTGGTGCAATTGCGGCTAGATCAGGCTGGGTATAACTCACCGTTTTTGGTGCGGATGGCGCGGGGCATTAGTCCAGCACAGGTCACGGCTCTCACCGAATATAGCGCAGAGTTAGAAGGGGTGCAGGTGGAAGCGGAAGCGGTACGTTACTACCCGAATGGGGATTTAGCAGCCCATGTACTGGGTTATACAGGCGAGCTAAGCGACGAAGAACTGAAGCGCCGTCAGGATGATGGCTATCGCTTGGGGGATGTAACGGGGCAAATGGGCATTGAGTTAGCGTATGAGAATTTGCTGCGGGGAGAGTGGGGTGGTCAGCAGGTAGAGGTAGATGGTGCGGGGCAGGTAGTGCGAATTTTGGGGCAGAAATCTACCAAGACAGGGCAGGAGGTGACACTGACGCTGGATGTAGATTTACAAAAGGCGGCGGAGCAGGCGTTGGGCGATCGCAAAGGGGCGATCGTGGCGCTTGATCCTCGGAATGGTGCCGTCTTAGCCATGGTCAGCCGTCCCGCGTTCGACCCTAATTTATTTTCAACCCGCATCACCGATGCCCAATGGCAGCAGTTACAAAGTGCGGATCATCCCTTTGTCAACCGAGCTTTGCAAGCTTTTCAACCCGCTAGCACATTTAAGATTGTGACCACGGCGGCAGGGCTGGAGTCTGGCAAGTTTAGTCCGGATACCGTATTACCGACCTATCCTTCCATCACTGTTGGCGGACTGGAATTTAATGATTGGAACCGGGCGGGATTTGGACCATTAGATTTTCCGGGCGCGATGGCCCACAGCAGCGATACTTTCTTTTATCAAGTGGGAATGACTATTGGTGATAAGACCTTAATCGACTGGACACGGCGCTTTGGTTTTGGGCGCAAAACTGGGATCGAGCTAGGCGTTGAGGAATCTCCTGGATTGGTGCCCGATGATGCCTGGAAACGTAAAGAATTGAAGGAAGGCTGGTTTTTGGGCGATACCGTGAATATGTCGATCGGGCAAGGCTATTTGCTGACTTCACCGCTGCAAGTGGCTGTGATGTTTGCGGTGCCTGCCAACGGTGGTTTTTTAGTCAAACCGCATTTATTGAAAGACAATGAAGAATCTAAAAACTGGCGTGAATCGTTAAACCTTCTGCCCACAACCGTTCAAAAGCTGCAAGAAGGCTTGCGGGAAGTGGTGACTTACGGTACCGGTGGGGCAGTAGATGATCCGAGCCTGCCTCCGATCTCAGGAAAAAGCGGCACATCCGAAGATGTGGGCGGTGGCTCGGATACCTGGTTTGGTGCCTATGCGCCCTCTGATACTCCTGAAATTGTGGTCGTCGCTTTCGCAGAGCGATCGGGTGGCGGTGGTGGCTCAGTGGGTGCGCCGATCGTCCGGCAAGTGCTGAAAGCCTACTTTGATTTGAAGAAAAAAACACCCTCTTCGCTAAAGCCTCCATCAAATCCTGCGCCCTAGAGAAGTTGGAGCCTTTAAACTCGGAGGTTTTTTGGTTTTGCTCAATTTCCCTGGGTTATTTTTGACCCAAGCGCTATTGTTTTTAGTGAAAGGGCTAGGATTATTAGATAGGATGCCCCTATCGGCGAAACAGAGAGTATTGATTAAAGAGTTCAGAACCTTTTGGATGCTCTAACCCGACGCTTCAGCAGCAATGGTCATGGTGAATAGCAACGGAAAGTAGGAGGGCGATACGTGCCCTGCACAAACAAGGTGAACGCAGTGCCTCAGGCAGCATTTAGACCTCGATTGAGTTTTGAAGAGTATGTTGATTTTTGCGCTCAGACTAACGAGCGGTATGAATTGGTGCATGGGGAACTTCAGAAAATGACCCCTGCAACTTGGCAACACATTTTAATTGCTCAGTTTTTGGAGCAGTCTTTTAACTCAGAAATTAAGCGCTTACAAGCTGCCTGGATTGCCATTAGAGAGAGTGGGCAACGAACTGAGCAAGATAGTTCCCGTTTGCCGGATGTCAGTGTTATTTCATTTGAGGAGATTGCTAAATTTCTCAAACAGACTGCCATTCTTGATGTACCTGCTTTTTTGGTGGTTGAGATTGTATCTCCCAGTTCTGCCGCTGAAGACTACGGCGCAAAATTGGGAGAATACCAAACTATAAAAGTGCCTGAGTGTTGGATCGTTGATTATGAGGCTTTAGGCGCTGCCAAACATCTTGGTTTTCCAAAAATGCCTACAATCACCGTCAATCAATTGGCAGAAAACGGCATTTATGAAAGCCAGCAATTTCGAGGGAGCGATCGCATTCTCTCCAAAACCTTTCCAGAGTTGCAGTTAACCGCAGCAGAAATCTTTAGGATGGGGCGCTAGAGTGATTTCAACGGTGTCGAAAACAACAGCCATAGTGCCTGACGATCAGGCAAAACTTATTTTTGAAAATGGCAAGATATAGAGAGAAAGATAGAAAATAGGGGGCGTGAGGGATGATGCAGCAACCCATTCATGTGATTGGTGGCGGATTGGCAGGAACCGAGGCGGCATGGCAAATTGCCCAGGCTGGAGTTCCTGTAGTTCTGCACGAGATGCGTCCCCAACGGCTGAGTCCGGCGCATCATTCCGAGCATTTAGCAGAGTTGGTGTGCAGTAATTCTTTTGGGGCACAGGCAAGCGATCGCGCTTCTGGGTTGCTGCACGAAGAACTGCGGCGACTCGGCTCTGTAGTCATTTCCACTGCCGATACCCACTCGGTGCCTGCCGGAGGAGCTTTGGCGGTCGATCGCGCCGTCTTTAGCCAAACCCTAACCGAAACCTTGGCAAATCATCCGTTGATTGAATTGCGTCGAGGCGAAATTCACGCAATTCCGACCGAGGGAATCGTTGTGCTGACTACAGGACCCTTGACCAGTCCCGATTTGGCGGCTGATCTGCATCACTTCACCGGCATGGACTACATGAGTTTTTTTGATGCGGCAAGCCCCATTGTGGTCGGCGAATCGATTAACTATGATCTTGCCTTTCTCGCGTCTCGATATGACCGTGGGGAAGCGGCATATCTCAACTGCCCGATGAACCGGGAGCAATATCTCCACTTTTGGCAAGAGCTTGGTCAGGCAGAACAAGCAGAATTGAAAGACTTTGAGCGAGAAACCGCCAAGTTCTTTGAAGCCTGCCTGCCGATCGAAGAAATGGCGCGGCGGGGCGAGGACACCATGCGCTACGGACCACTTAAACCTGTGGGCTTATTTGATCCCCGCTTGGGCGATTTTCGCGAACCTGATAATAAGGCGAAGCGTCCTTATGCTGTGGTGCAACTGCGCCAAGAAGATAAGGCGGGTCAATTGTGGAATATGGTGGGCTTTCAAACTAATTTACGCTGGGGAGAACAAAAACGGGTATTTAAGCTAATCCCTGGTTTAGAAAACGCGGAATTTGTGCGGATGGGCGTGATGCACCGCAACACGTTTATCAATGCGCCCGAACTGCTGCACCCAACGCTGCAATTTAAACAGCGCCCGACCTTACTAGCGGCGGGGCAATTGGTGGGCACCGAAGGCTATACAGCGGCGGCGGCTGGCGGCTGGCTGGCTGGAACCAACGCGGCAAGAGTGGCATTGGGGCAAACTCCCCTCGTGTTGCCGGGGACGACGATGATCGGAGCGCTGTTTGAGTTTATTAGTTCAGCATCGCCCAAACATTTTCAGCCGATGCCGCCTAACTTCGGCATTTTGCCTGCCCTGCCCGATCGCATTCGCAATAAACAAGAACGCTATGGCATCTATCGCGATCGCTCCTTTGCCGATCTAACCCGTTGGAATCAGCACCGAGCAGAAGCAGGGCTAGAAATGGCAGGGTAAAGCGAAAATCTTAACGCTATAATTCACCCTGCTCCCGTTGTGCGGTCAGTGTCCATCGTCGATACCGCTGAGGATAGACGCAGCCCGTACTGTAAACACTTTCTAAGTTGCTGCCCGACACCATGCGAAGACAGGCTGGATGGGTGCCCAATCGCCAGTAAGCAAAGGCAGCGCCCCCTGCTAAAAGACTAATTCCACCCGCGATCGCGACAGATTTTATGGAAAGATTAAATCGCATAGTTGCAGCTTCTCAAACTCAGCCTCATCTGTCAGTTACATAGCGAACGGTTTAGTTCAGAATTCGGAGTTTTAAGTTTTGAGTTTTAAGTTAGGGACTTGAAGTTTTGAGATCAGTCCTCCGCACTCCGCGCTCTGTACTCCTCCCGAACTCCACTAGCGCCATCTAAATCTGCTTGCAATAGGTTAGTTCCAGTTAAATTAGCCGCGTCTAAATCGGCAAATCGGAGGCTCGTTTGTTTCAGGGATGCGTTTTGGAGATTGGCTTCGGAAAGAGTCGCACCACTCAGATCGGCTTTTTCTAAATTGGCACCCGATAACTTGGCATTGGTCAGGTTGGCGAGGCTGAGATCAGCGGAATGCAAGCTGGCTTGAGTGAGGTTAGCTCCCTGCAAGTTGGCTTCACCCAGGTTAATCCGGTTTAGCTTAGCGTTCTGCAAGTTGGCATTTTGTAAGTTGGCTCCTGGCAAATGTCCACCCTGCAAATCGCAGTTAGGGCAATATCGGGTCACAAGCAGCCAAACAACTCGCACTTCTAGCAATCGCATCATACCAACGACAGTGAATCCCAGCAATAGCCCAGTCGCCCCAAGCGTGATGATTTTGCGTTTAGGCATTTCTTTTTTCTATATGCCAATTTTCTGGGGTGCGTTTCGACTCCGCTCAACGCACCCACTGCGATCGCCACTGCAATTTACAATTTACCCTTCGCCGTGTCGCTTTTGGTGCCAGTTCCAAGCATGGGTAATGATTTGGTTGAGGTCGGCGTATTGGGGATTCCAACCCAGAATACTGCGGGCGCGATCGCTGCTGCCGACTAAAGCTGGTGGATCGCCAGGACGACGGGGACACTCCACTGCTTTAATCTCGCGATCGGTAATCTGACGGGCAACTTCAATCACCTCTTTCACTGAGAAACCGTTGCCATTGCCCAAATTGAATACGGTCGTCTCGCCGCCTTCAAGCAAATATTTTAGCCCTAGCACATGAGCCTCTGCCAAATCGGCGACGTGAATATAATCGCGAACGCAAGTGCCATCGGGAGTTGGGTAATCGGTGCCAAAAATAGAAATAGAGTCTCGTTTGCCTAAAGCGGTTAGCAACACGAGGGGAATCAGATGGGTTTCAGGCATATGGTCTTCGCCCAATTTTCCTGCCGGATCAGCCCCCGCAGCGTTGAAATAGCGAAAACGAACCGATTTAAACTGATAAGCGCTGTCAAAATCTTTTAGCACTTGCTCAACCATCAGTTTGCTAACCCCGTAAGGGCTAATCGGATCTTGCGGGTGATCTTCTGGAATGGGAACGGTTTTAGGAACGCCGTAGGTCGCGCAGGTGGAAGAAAACACAAATTTGTCGATGGAAGCCGCCATCATCGCTTCGAGCAGCGTCAGGGTACCCACAAAGTTGTTGCGGTAGTACTTTGCTGGATCGGTGACCGATTCGCCGACGTAAGCATAGGCGGCAAAATGCATCACGGCGGCAATATTGTGACTGGCAAAGAGGCTGTCTAACAAGGGGCGATCGCAGGTATCTCCCACGACGAGTTCCACATTTAACACATCCTTTGCAATATCTTGATGCCCATAGGTAAGGTTATCTAGCACCACCACCTCATAACCCGCCTGCTGTAATGCCAGCACCGTATGGGAGCCAATGTAACCCGCTCCACCCGTCACCAAGATCGTTGGTTGCGACATGATCTGTTTCTTCCTACTTTTATCCATACCAGACTAGCCTTTCAGGTATAGAATGCCCAAGCTCAAAATAAGATCTTTATGCCGATAAAGTTTAAGCAAAAAGGAGCGCGATCGCTCCTGATAAAAAGCCTTTCACTGTCAATCAATTTGTCATTGACTAACGAACTCTAGCGACTTCTTCATCGAGGACATCGGTTCGACGAGAATCTTCAAAGAAATTGTAGTAAAGAAAACCAGCCGCGATCGCGCCCAAAATTGGAGCCAACCAGAAGAGCCAAACCTGTGCCAGAGGAGTGCCACCAACAAATAAGGCAGGCGCTAAACTCCGAGCCGGATTCACAGAAGTATTGGTGACTGGAATGCTGATTAAGTGAATTAGGGTCAAGGTTAAGCCAATAGCAGCCCCCGCAAACCCAACAGGCGCACGGCGATCGGTGGCACCCAAAATGACAATCAAGAAAATGAAAGTCAAAACAAACTCAGTCACGAAGCAGGCAAGCAAGCTGAAGCCACCGGGAGAAAAAGCCTCATATCCATTAGTGGCGAAAACACCCGCTGCCGTTGAATCAATCGCAAATCCTGGCTTACCACTCGCAATCACATACAGAATGCCAGCGCCCAAGATTCCGCCCAGCACTTGAGCAATAATGTAAGGCAGCAATTCGGAGCTAGGGAAGCGCTTGCCAGCCCATAGCCCAAACGACACGGCTGGATTAAAATGACCACCCGATATATGACCTAGGGCATAAGCACCGGTGAAAACAGTTAAACCAAAGGCGAGAGAAACTCCCAATAGTCCAATTCCTAAAGGGAAGGGAATTTGATCCGTGAGTTTTCCGCCCGTGAATGCGGCTGCCAGCACAGCACTGCCGCAGCCACCTAAGACTAGCCAGAAGGTTCCAATAAATTCTGCAAGGAGTTTTTTTGTTAGAGGCATAGAGGCTCATCCTTCCAAGTAAAAGCAAATCGCTAAATACACTTTTGGTGATTTACGCTACCAATTTTTCATTTAGCATCTGAATTTTATCAAGAGGATATAAATTTATAAATATTTTTAGTAATTTTAAGTTTTTATAAGATAAGAGTTAATTCCGATAGATGGCAATCTGATCCATTTGGTAAGCTAATCGTCATCTACTTTTTCCAAACTGATCCCCTAACAGCAAGGGTTTCAAGCCCGATTTTATGCAACTTGAATGCTGATCAGCTTATATCGCAGGGCGATCGCGCGACTCAGTATTTATTCGTGTTGAGAAAAGCAAAGAAATTCTGGCGATTGCCGTATTATTGGCAATGACAACAGGGCATAGAATAACGACAAAAATCCTCAAAAATTGCTTTTTAGAGCAAACTAGAGCGATTTACGGCTTTTGTGGGCTGTTTGACGTTAGAAATTTTCAAAGGGGCACCATGATTCAATGTTCTTTGGGTACTGGGTACTCGATCGCCAGTGGTGCGATGAGGAGTTTTAATCTACTGCTTGGGCAAATGCCTACCGTGGTGACTCCCACTACATCGGCTCCTGGGGCGTTCGATATGGGCAGAGATTTACCAGGATTGCTCTTAAATTTGGGAGGGGCGCTCGCCATCTTTCTAGTTGGTTTGGCGATCGCATTCTTGTTGGCATCCCTGGTTCGGGGTCTACTCAACAAAACAGATTTGGATAATCGGATTACCAACCTGACCGCTAGTGAAGAAAATGTAACTAGCATTGAAGGCATTGCCTCAGCAGTTGTTTTCTGGATTGTGATAATCCTGGCGGTGGTTGCAGCATTAAATGTACTCAAACTCACGACCGTCTCGGAACCTCTCAATAATTTCCTCAACCAAATTTTTGCCTATCTGCCGCGCATCGGTGGGGCGGCAATCATTGCGGCGATCGCTTGGCTAGTGGCAACCATCACTCGACTGGTGGCAATTCGGATTGCTCACTCTTTTTCCTTGGATGACAAGTTAAACCAGGCAACCGACAGACCCGCTGCGCGATCAGGACAATTGCGGCTCAGCGAGACCCTCGGAGATATTCTCTACTGGTTTGTTCTGCTATTTTTCTTGCCTTTCATTCTAGATACCTTAAAACTGCAAGGACCGCTGCAACCCGTTCAAAACCTGCTCAGCCGATTTTTAGAAGCGATCCCGCAAATTCTCACAGCAATCTTCATCCTGGCAGTGGGCTATGTGGTGGGTCAGTTTGTCCAGAAATTAGTCACCAACCTGCTCACCAGTATTGGGTTTAACAACATTTTGGTCTGGTTGGGGTTGCCGTCCCAGGCTGCTGTCATTCCTCCACCACCGCCTATCGATCGCCCTTACAACGATCCCTTGTTAATTGAACCCGATGCAGGCAGAGGAATTTCGACCCGTACTCCTTCTGAAATTGCCGGAATCGTGTCACTGATTGGCATTTTGCTATTTGCAGCAGTGGCGGCGATCGACGTGTTAGGAATTCCCTCTCTAACAGCATTGGTCGGTGGGCTGTTGGTAATTTTCGGACAGATTTTGGTGGGCTTGGCGATTTTTGCGGTGGGGTTATATTTTGCCAACCTTGCCTACAACTTGATTGCTAGCTCTGGCACACCTCAATCTAAGATATTGGGGCAAACGGCAAAAATTTCGATTTTGGTGCTGGTGTCCGCATTGGCACTGCGGCAAATTGGGATTGCACCGGATATTATCAATCTAGCGTTTGGCTTGCTACTCGGCGCGATTTCAGTTGCGATCGCGATCGCCTTTGGTTTGGGCGGACGGGATGTTGCCTCTGAGCAACTGCGAGAATGGCTTGCCAAATTTAAGCGCCAGTAGAAATCCTAAATCTTAAACAAAAGGCACCTGCTACTAGGGCGATTTCCGGCAAAGATTTTACCCTTCGACTCCGCTCAGGGTGCAAGCTGGCTGAGCGGAGTCGAAGACAGCAGGTAATTTGTTTGCTAGAAATCTCCTAGGTGCCTTTTGTTTGCAAGTTTGCCTAACGCTGGGTCATTGTGTCAGTCAAACGATCGATCGCCGCTGTTAACCGCTCCTGAGATTCCAGCATTGGCTCGGCTGGGGTTTCTGATTGCCGCGCAGAATAAATTCTTGAAAGTCTCTCAAAACCCCCGTTGCACTCGTTCGTCTTGCCATAGGTATCGCTCCTGGCACACTGCAATTTAAACAACCTCGCACAAGTGATCAGCAAGTTGAACCCAGTATCAAATACTTTACGCGATGTGCAAGTAGCCAACCTTACCCCAAATTCCTCTCCTGATGAAACAGGGCTGTCAGATATTTCCAGTTCTTGCTCTTATCAGCAGGGGGCTGTCTTTTGCCATTTCTAAAAAGCCGCCTATCTCTTCATTTCAGTTCTTTTTGCGGCTTCTTTCTCTAAAAATCGCTGTAAATCTTTGGAACAGGCGAAAATGAGAGGATATGTCCTGGATGTCTCTGTATGACCTGTTGCTTAAATCCTGAATGCCAGCAGCCGCAAAATGCTGATGATGCTGAGTTTTGTCTAAGTTGTGGTGCCAAACTAATTTCCACACTGCGCGGTCGCTATCGGGTAATACGAGCGATTGGACAAGGAGGCTTTGGCAAAACCTACTTAGCGCTGGATAGCGATCGCCTCAATGCCCGCTGCGTCATCAAACAGTTTTCGCCCCAAGTAAAGGGCACAAAGTCGCTTGATAAAGCCGTGCAACTCTTTCAGCAAGAAGCAGAACGGCTCAATGAACTAGGCGAACATCCTCAGATTCCAACGCTGCTAGCCTATTTTGAACACGAGCAGCGGCTTTATCTGGTGCAGCAATTTGTTGAAGGACAAACCTTGCTGCAAGAAACTATCCAGCATGGGCATTTTGGCGAACGGCGGATTCGCGAAGTGTTAGTGGGTTTGCTGCCATTGCTCAAGTTTGTTCACGATCATCATGTGATCCATCGTGATATTACGCCGTCCAACGTGATTCGGCGGGCAAGCGATCACAAGCTGGTGCTGATTGATTTTGGCGTGGCAAAACTACTGTCAGCAGAAACAACGGGGCAACCCGGTACGCGGATTGGAACCGAGGGCTATGCGCCGATGGAACAACTACGCGGGGGCAAAGCGTATCCAGCTAGCGACCTTTATAGCTTGGCGACGACCTGCATTTTCTTGATGACCCACGTTAAACCCGATGATTTGTACGACCCGATGGAAGGGCGCTGGCTGTGGCGCGATCGCCTGCATCAACAAGGAAACAGCATTAGTAACGCGATCGCTCAAATTCTTGACAAAATGCTGAAAGATTTAGTCAGCGAACGGTATCCCTCGGCAGATGCCGTCATGCGAGATCTGCGATCGGCGCTGTCTCGTCCATCAGCAGGATCACCCACAACTGCCTCTAGTAATTCCTCTCAAACACCTCCCACCTCTTCACCTCTCACCTCTTCGCCGTCCTCGTCTCAGCCTCGTAGTACTCCACATATTTCAGGCTCTCCACCTGTTGCTCTTTCTGGGCAATCTCGTAGTCAATCTAGTGCTGCATCCAAACCCAATGTGTCGGCGGGGCGGCTGTCCACTCCACCCTCCGGTCAAGGGAACCGATGTTTGTATACCCTCACCGGGCATTCTCGTTGGGTGATGGCGGTATGCATCAGTCCAGATGGTCACTCGGTCATCAGCGGTGGGTTGGACAATGCAATTCGGGTCTGGAATTTGGAAACGGGCAGTTTGATGCAAACCTTGAAAGCACATACCAAACCCGTCAACTGTTTATCCATCAGTCCAGATAGCCGCATGTTGGCGAGTGGCAGCGATGATCACACGATTAAACTGTGGAACCTGACCAATGGCAGTTTGCTTCACACCTTAACAGGGCACTCCGACGATGTGAAATCAGTGGCGTTTTATGGCGTGGGTCATCTTCTTGCCAGCGGCGGGGAAGATCGGACGGCGCGGATTTGGCAATTGGCAACGGGGGAAGCCCTGCGAGTTTTTTCTAATACGGCAGGAATGATTCGAGCGGTGGCGGTGAGTCCAGATAGCCAACTGCTGGCTAGCGGTGGATTGGATGACCAAATCAAGCTGTGGAGCCTGAAAACCGGAAATTTGATCCGAACGTTGCCCAAAAACCATTTTGGAGCGGTGAATGCGATCGCGATCGCCCCCAACAGCAAAACCCTAATCAGTAGTAGTAAAGATAAAACCATCAAAATTTGGAACCTGACCACGGGTGAAGTGATTCGCACTCTCAGTGGACACACTGATTCGGTCAATTCCATTGCGCTCAGCAGCGACGGCAAGACCCTAGTCAGCGGCAGTAGCGACACTACAATCAAACTGTGGAACCTAGAAACAGGCGACCTAAAAGCCACCCTTAGCGATCACATTAGCGGCGTAAACGCAGTCAGCATTAGTCCCAATGGCTACCGAATTGCCAGCGGCAGTTCAGACAACACGGTCAAATTGTGGCGAGTACGATAAAAAAGGACAAAGCCTAACAAGATCGCTCCTTACTGTTCCACGCCTTTGTTTACTCATCTAAAAATAGTAGGTTGCCACAGGCGAACACCATCACTGCCGCCGCCGATAATGGTGCGCTGATCGGCTCCAAATTCTACAAACATGCCGCTGTATTCTGACCCGCGTAAGGTGCCTAAAAATCCGGGGGGTCGAATGCGCCACAGGTTAATCGTGCCGCCGTAGGTTGTAGCAAACAGGCGGCGATCGCCGCTTACTGCCACATCAGCCCCCACCGAATCGATCGCCCGAATAAACCGCCCCGATTCCACATTCCATAACTTGATGCCGCCTTGCCCTTTGACCCCATCGCTGCCCGTAATCAAAATCTGGCGATCAACAAAGCTCAGAGCATTGAGATCACCCGAATTAAAGGTGTATTGTTTGGTTCTAGTTGCCAAATCCCACAGAGTAGTTTTCTGTGCGCCTGCTGCCAGCGATCGCCCATCGGGGCTAAAGGCAAAATCATTCGCTAAGCCTGCATCTAGCGTGTAGAGCAACTGCCGAGTTGCCACATCCCAAACTTGGATGCCGTTAGGACTAATTGCTCCATCTGCCCATTGCTGTAAACGACTGCCACTGGCTAAACGAGTGCCATCGGGGCTAAATGTTAAACTGGTCACTCTCCCTGAGTCCAGGGTGCCTAACAAGGTGCCCTCGGCTACGTTCCAGAGCTTAATGGTTTGATCAAGACTGCTGCTGGCAAGCAACGTTTTGTCGGGGTTAAAAGCAAGGTCGGTGATCCAA
>Ga0209181_10006623_pt1 | contig 16164 bp, 7 predicted proteins | sample MAT05_FD_187208 | JGI IMG/M metagenome (GOLD analysis project Ga0209181, IMG submission 187208) | Freshwater microbial communities from Lake Fryxell liftoff mats and glacier meltwater in Antarctica - MAT-05 (SPAdes) (version 2) | ecosystem: Environmental > Aquatic > Freshwater > Ice > Liftoff... | reverse complement strand
CACTCACACAATCTTTGTTTGAAATCAGAAATACAAGTGTGCAGTTTCGCAGTTTTGAATCAACGATACTTCCAGATAATATCGGGGATGAACTTGATAAAATTACAGATGAAATTATAGCAGCACAGGCAACAAGAAATCCAGGTGATCCTGTATTTTGGTTACGCCAACGCAACATGGCCATAACCTCAGGCATTGAAGAAAGCATTGAAAACTTTCTTGAACCAGTATTTTCTTTTGGTCCTTTTATCAACCAGCAATCAAAACAAGGTTGGTTCGATTTTTTTCCGGTACACAAACAATTGCGGTTTGAAGTTTTTGATAGCGGTGTACCTGAGCTACTGGTCATCACCCTGCCATTAGCTGATAATTTTCCCACTGCCGGAAGGCATAGTTCACTCAACTTTCAAGACTGCACTATCTGGATTTCTGTTAAAAGCATTGCTCAGAATGGTGATAAAAAATATTTTGGAGTAAGAGCAAAAAATTGCGAACTCACTTTTCCGGGTATAGTAGCTGTTCAAGCCACAGGCTTTGTTACCATTTTTGCACCAGCCTTTCAAATTAGTTTTGAGCCATTTGACAAATTCACCAATGGTATTGAAAATAACGCCCAACCAAAAGCAACCTATCCAGATAAAATTGTTTTTTCATTTACAGGAACACAATTGTCAATGCAATCTTTCGATAAATCTGCTATCAATGTAAACGGCGACAGCATTGAATTTAATGAAGGTGTAAATATTAACCCTGTGTATCTTGAGTCTGAAAGTCTAATTCATTTTCCATTGCCTGCCGATAAAGATTCATGGGAAATTATCAGCAACAATACAGAAAGATTTAAACTAAACGGAAAAGCGGTTTTAACGGATACGGGTTGGTACCTGCCTGTAATAAGTACTGATAATTCTTTGTCGACTAGTGGCCTGGGCATGAATATTTTTTCAGGATATTTTGGATTTAAGGGTAAGGAGGGATTAACACTTGAATGGCCAGGCTTGGAAAATGGAAAACTTGCCATCAGTAAATTCCTTCTGCTAGCCAGGCCCGGAAGAAGCAATTTGACCTACACTTATGCTGCAACGCCCCGCATTAAGCAGCAGTTTATGATGTGGAAGGCAAGTGCAGATGGAGAAGAACGCAGTTTGATAACAATAAAACCGATGCCCGCAGGCGAAGGAATTTGCTTGGATGATAACCAGCAAATGGAAGTACTCATTCAAACAGTAAATATTTCGGCACAGGTAGACCGTCCCTTAAATACTGCTAAAAAGCGCTTTGATATTACTGGCCATAAAGGTGCTGCCGGGTTTATAAAAATTCGTGAAAATAGGGCTGTTTTTATTATTGGCAGCCACCAGCCAGCACCAGTGGGGCAGGTTAAAAAAAGAAGAATACCGCAAAGCCTTTGTCTAAGCAATGCGCTATTAACTGTTGATAATCCGCTTAATATTTTTCTTGAAGGAAAATTAGAGCCGAATGATATCATCAGCGCAGGCTTTTTATACACCCGCTTTCCCGTGTACCGGTTAACCCATACTTTGCCCGACCCCTACATCAGCAACCAGGATTTATTTTCCGTCCAGGATTTATTTCGTTTTAATGGATTGTGGAGAACCGGTCAGGATACGTTGAATGATCAGTTTTTGTTCTCAGTTACTGCGACGGTTCAATGGAAGGAAAATACAATAAGTGTCGAGTTCAATATAAATCAGGAAACAAGCGGCCGGGTTGTATCCAACGCAGAATTGTTTGAGCGGTTAGCACAAAGCAGCCATCCTTGTGAACCCGACGAAGCCGGCAATGGTTCGCTTACAGGCGATATTACAAGGTTGAAAGATATTGATCCGGAAAACGTATTGGGCGCTTATGGATTTTTGCAAAGCCTGCCGGGAAACCGCTCCCTGCTTGATGTGTCGGGCAGTGCCAATCTTTGGGGTGTATCCTTTTCAGACAATATTCCCGACGATAAAACACCATTTGTTGAGAGCCTCGGCTTCTCTGCCCGCTTCCCTTTCCGGATAAAAAATATGGACCTTGTAAGTTCGGGGCGAATGAGCCGGTTGTTTACGCTTCCACACATTCAATGGGAACCCGTGATGAAGATTGAAAACCCTGCGGCACCAGAGCCCGGCCTTTTTTCAATCATCAATTATAACAGTAACGGCAACCCCACAAGAATTTCCAGTGCTTCAAAAGGCGAAGTAGTGCTGGCACCGTCAAAATTATACGACTTTATTGTTGCCGGATATAACAACCCTAAAAAACCTCAGGGTGCTGCCGCAAATTTTACATTACCCTTCGGCATTTGCGCTTTCGCCTATTTTAATCCAAAAAAAATAGCCGGTTTCCCAAGTGCCGTTGCCAATGCCAACGAGCCCGGATTTTCCGGAAAAAAAACCGGGGAACTAAACGGCGCCATGCAATTGCAAATGCAGGCCACTGAGCAAACGCCTTCTATAATAAAAACCGGCAACAATCCGGTGCCGTATTTTATGGGTTCCGCCAGGCTACTACCAAATGTAAATAATGGAAGTACCCCTATCCTCGGTACGGTGGTAAAAAACTCGTTTTCGGAATTCACTAACGGACTCTCTGCAAAAGTGCCACTCCAACGCATTGATTTTTCAGGATATGGCGCCAGCATATTCAGCAACTGGCAAAACGAACGGGCAAATTTTGGGCGGGTAAACCAGGTAAAATTTGATGTGTTGATTGGGAGAACGGCACATGAAGTGGTGCAAATAAAAAGCATCTTATTCCCCTGGGGCGTGCCGGTCGTTCGCTCAATTGTTATACAACGAAAAAATTCGGGTATTGTAACCCGCCACGATTCTGGCTGGATAGCACAAGGCCCCGGCGAATTTAATTTTCTTTCGAACAAGCCTGGTTTACCGGAGATGAATCCATATAATTTTCATCCGGGATTGGTAACGGGTATTTATAATGTAACTGAAATTAGAGAATTGCCGAGGGACATGGATATTCCTTTTCCCGGCAAACCGGGAAAGCCGCTCCTGTTTTCAGGTGTTTATTTCAATGGCGATATAGAGATAGAAAATATCAGTAAGGGAGGAGTGCCAAACGCAGATATGACAAAGTCACGGGTGCACTCAGCAGGGCAGTTTGGTTATGTAATGCTGGCTGATCCGGCACTGGTTACAGATACCACCACCTTGGCGGAACTGTTTAAGCCGCCGCTTTTTAAACAGCTACTAAATAATCCAAAAGTAGGCGGCAGCCTGGGCGGGCCCGTAAATGCCATCATGAATATCGCCGCTACCGGCCAGCGCATGCAGGTAACAAGGGTAGATGTTTCTGCAAGCAATGAGCCAACACCAACCTTTGTGGTGGCAGTGCGTGGCACGATAGAACTTCCGAAAGAAGGCTCGTGGACTATTGTAAAATGCCTGCCATCAAAAGATATTGTTCCACTTACTCCATCGGAGCTGGTACCCCTTATCCGCAACGGCTTACTTAGTATTAATTCAGCAACGGGAGCAAGAAAGACTGAGTTTGCCAATTCAAATCATTGCCTTGGCGATCCTGCTGAAATAGATAAATATGTGTTGAACGCCGTGCCGGCACTTCAATATAGTTTGTTACAGACGACCGGCACGCAAAAATTGCTGTTCAGGCGCCCATCATTCGCCGCAGGCATACAACAAATCGCTACTGAGGTTCCCGACCTGGCCGATGCTTTCAGGCTGCTGAAAGGCAAAACTATTTTCCCCAATCTTGCGGATACCCTGTCATTGCCTGTTGCTGTAAAAGGATTAAATATTACCGGAAACGGCAACGGATTAAAATTTGACGACGCTTTATTTGCGGGAGCAGATAACCTGAACGATTTTACACCGTCTCAATTAAAAGGCGCCGGCCCTGATGCGCAGGTTTTTAAATTGATTGACGAATCGGGTTTTCAGGTATTCATCACCTACCAATCAAAAGATGAACAGGCTTCGAAGTTTCAGGTTGATTTAAGCAGTGATGCAGTGGATGGCGCCAGAAAAAAATGGCAAACAGTAAATAAAGATGTTGCCATTGTAGTAAACCTTGGTTCAATAAAGCCCTTACTCACTTTAAGAGGTCAGTTTCGGTCCGAAGCAGGCAGTGACCCCGTATTTGAAAAACCGGAATGTGAATTAGGCAACGAGCTTCAGGCAGTGAAGGACATCCTGCAGGTGCTTGGTACATTGGCATTGAAAGGTGATGTAGTTGCAGATAGTTTAAAGGTGATAATGGGAAACAGCCCCGATAGCTGGAATTATAAAATGAGCATTGAGCAACGCATTCCGGTCATTCAATTTCCAGACACAGCAAAAATCACCCTCACTACACCGCCACCGCTTATTATTGAAGCTAGCCTTTTGCTCGGTGTATTTTTTAATCTCTCACTTAGTCCAGATCCAAAAAACCTGATCAAACCCGGCGCCGGTGCCGTTTTTGGTTTTGAGGGCATGATACAAATACAGTTAATCACAATTGGCATCGCAGCAGCGTATGGCGTGGGTATCACCAAGGTAAAAGCATACGTTGATCTTACCGATCCCAAACCGCAGTTTGAATTTACGTTTGGCTTTGGAGCTACCGTAATTGTTAATCTGCCCGTGGTGGGATTGGTATCTGTTACCCGTTCCTTTAGTCTCACCGGCGACATTAGTTCCGGAAGATTTCTTGCCGTGGCCGGGCAGATGCTGAGAGGCGTGGTATCCCTTGCCGGTGGGTTGCTGATTGTTGCCATACAAATAGAAGGGAAAGCCGGTATTGAAAGAAAAGAAGTTGAACCTGAAAATCAAAGTACCGTTGCTTTATTTGAGATGATCTTCTCACTTGACGTAAGCCTTGCCTTTGTTATCAGCTACGATTTTACGAAACGCTACTCAGAAAAAATAACATTAAGTTAAACCCAAGTTTATAATTATGAACAATTCTGAAACAAAACTCTTCATCTTTCCATTGCTGCAAAGCATTGTTATAAATGCAGATATAAAAAAATTAGTTTGCAATATTGTTGTCATGCCACGGTTCAGTCCATTGCTATCGTTAACCGGGCAGGTTATAGTAGATGGAATAGAAAAAAACTTTATACCGTTTGCAGAATCATCCCTTGCGTTTGATGCATTTTTGGTAAAAGACAATGAGCTAATGCCTGCATTGGATCTACACGATGAAAGATATGCAATGGCACAAGTTATATTACGGGAAGTAAATGCCGACCGCAAAGAGTTGTTTACGCAGATAGGTGCCTTTTTTCAAATAAGTGCAAATGAAGATTTTGGAAGAAAGATTACCCCTGCTCCCATAAAAAAATATCTACCGGAGGCATATAGAAAAGCTTTTGGCTTTGCCGGAACAAGGCAGGGTGCCGTTACCGACGACAGCTACTTCTGTGCACTAAAAGAAAATAGTTTTGCAAAACGTGAAGACCCCGATCGTGATACCGTAAACTGGGCGCAGGTGATGGCCTTCTGCCTGCACCAGCCCGAGTTGGCAAGGCAGTTGGGAATGCTTTATCAAAATGTAGAGATCAACCTGCCGGATGCAGCATACTTTAAAGATGGCGGCTGGCTTTATCTAAATGTAAAAGATACCAGCAGTTATGGTGATTTGCCTGAAAATAATATACAGCGCTATTCCGCCTGGATACCTGCCGTTACTACCAGCCGTACCTTGTTTAGCCCGGTAGTTTTTCCGGTTGAAGGTGCTGCCGCAGGTGCCGGCACTTTCGATGATGTTTTTGACGAGCTCTTGCGGTACAATGATGGTTTTGCCAAAATAGTACACGCCAGCCAGCCGGTAAGCCCCAACCACCTGGGTGAACAAGCCAACGGTACCGCTCCTGTAACTGACATGGGTATACGCCTGGCATGGGATGATGAGCAGGTATTGGAATGGTACAACCGCGGCTTTCAATCGCTGGGTAAAATTGAAGTTGGTGGAGGTGTGAGCGATACACCTTTGATGGTAAGCCGCTACCGGGTAGATGTGGCTGATGCGGAGGCCGATGATATTTTTCTTGATAGGGATGCACTGGAAAAAAAGTTGAAATGGAAGTCGCAGGTGTCAGTGATATCAGATGAAGTAAAAGCAGGCAACATTAATCTTGGTTCGGTTAATACCGAATTAGGCGTACAGGTTTTGCCCGCCAAACACGGCGATAAGGGCGACTACTGGCTGCCGGCGTATTTTGCAAACTGGAACGGAACCAGCTTATGTTTGCCAGATCCCCTTCCCGAAAAACTGAACCAGCTGGATGATACTAAACGGGAACTTGTTTTACAAAAAGGCGGTAACCCCGACGATTTACCCAGGATGATGTATGCGCAACCGGAAACCGACAAAGTAGCTTTAAAATATGGTAATGTCTACGCCTTCCGGGTGCGGCTATCTGATATTTCCGGTGGTGGCCCGGGCCCGGATACCACCTCAATAAACCGCGGCGAACATAAAATTGCCGTTCAAAAATTTAAGCGGTTTGTGGCACCGCAACCGCCGGCGATTACCCTTGCGAACGATGGGCAATCGGCAACCATCGGGCGGCCCCGGTTAAATTATCCTGCTATTATGTATACCGCTGTTGACCAACAGTTAGCAGCAGATCAGTTATTGCTTGACAGGCAGCATCTGATCAAATTAAAAGCCAATCATAAAGTTACGCTTGATAGAAAATGGCTACGGGAGGTTAGCCTCCCCGACCCGGATGTGACGCAGGTAGAAATTGTTGTAGAAATAAAAAGCCTGGATATGGACCGGGAAGATTCATATCATGGGATAAAAAAAATATCACCCAAAGAACCTTTTGTTTTTCTATATAAAACGCTCCGGAGTTTTCCAGCCTACGAGTTAAATCATGATCGTATAGATGACTTGATTGATTTGGAATTTGCTTACCAGGATATCAGCCTCATTCATTTTTTAGCACCAGATGATGAACTGGGTTTTGCGGGAAATATACACAGCGAAATTGGCCCCCTGCAGTTACCATCAGCAAGAGATATTCGCCTTACCATCCGCTCGTTTTGCCCCAAAGAAAAGCCGGATTATTTCGGGTCGGAAGAATCGAAGAGCAGCATTCCTGTTATTCGAACGCTACGCCATGATCCTGTAAAACTGGAAGAAGCTATTTTATTGAAAGATGCAAAAGATCCGCTGCTTAGTATTTTCTTTCTACCCCAACCTGCTTTTACCGCCCAATTAAGAACAGAACAAAAAATGCGGGGCAAGGGTAACCAAACAGATTTAGACCTGCTTGACAGGCTGGCTGCCTTAACAGGACTGGTGCATAAAAACGGATCAATTTTAGGTGCAGATAATATACGCACACAGATGGGATGCAGCGCTTTGATCAATCATTCTGTTTCGCCCGATCATAGTTCCATCACCTTTTCCAGCCGTGATGATTTTTATCATAAATGGATCAATGTTATTCAGCTTGACCTGAATAGAGACTGGACATGGGATCTGCTAAAACCAGATAGTTTTAAAATATTCCGGGAATGGAGACTGGATGGCGATGAAGCCTTTCAGCCCAAAGAAGACCTTGGAGGAATTTTTCTTACAAAAGGTTTAAACTGGCAGGCAATGGAAAGCCCGGATCGTTCTTTTACCCGGTTAATATTTTTTGACGCCATAGATCCAAAACCCGTTGCCGGTGAGTTTCCGCAACCACTTGAGGTAAACTACTTCATTGAGCCGCAGTTTAAACAAATTACGGCAGGCGTTGTAAAAACCGATCTTGAATTTGATGCAGAAACAACCAATAAAAAACTGGGCATTTTGTTGCCCATTACCACCGTGCCGTCACAGGTACCTAAAGTTGTTTCGGTCGGCATTGCGTTATCTGCAGACAGTACCGATGAAGAATTGATTGCAAACCAGTATTCGCAAACCGCAAACCGCAACCGCTACCTGTGGGTTGAGTTTGATAAACCGCTGGCAAATGAGAACGACCTGTATTTTGGACGGGTGCTGGCTTACTCGCCGGATCCCATGCTGGCCGCCGAAGATATGCTGAAGGGTGCTTCGCTGGCAGCAGATGGAAGTAAAAGACTAATTAGTGATACCAATCCAAACCTGGATGAAGACTGGAAAACGTATTTGTTAAAGGAGCAATTTGAACCGCCGATTAATCTTGATCCCGAACCAATACGGGTGGTAAGGCCGCTTCAGCCTTTCGATCAGTCGGGCCTCAATGCTATGCAGCCTATGACACCCGCCAACAGCGTTGATGAGAAAAAACCGGTACATTTTTTATTGCCATTGCCGCCTGGGCTTTACCCCGACTCTGAAGATTTGTTTGGCTTTTTTACCTACGAGTTTCGGGTAGGTCATAACAATCCCAAAAAGTGGTGTACAGCGCAGGGGCGTTTTGGTTCACCTTTGCGGCAACCTGGTGTGCAGCATCCAGCACCGCCTATGTTATTGAGTACTGTGCGTGACAGGGGAAAGATACTGGTGAGCACACGCCATGCACAGTCTTTTTTTAATGGGAGCAATGTTACTCCGGCAGTTCCAAGAACAGATATTTATGGATGCCTTTATGCCCAGGTATTGCAGGCTGATGGCATACATTACCGGAACATTCTTATTGAGAGAATCATTTTGCTGAAACCTTCTTTTACAGTAAACATTGCCAAAATAAATGCTTACAATAAGCGTAAAAAAGAACAGGAAGATGTGAGTAAACCTTTTACACCGCCAGAGCCGCCCGTGCTTTTTCCAGGTACACCGCCTTATGCCGTCGGATTTTGGAATCTTAAAAACGTACAGGAAAAACTGCGATACCTGGGCATAGATGAAAATACGTCACTGAGTGTTTTATCTATCGAACTAATGCCGCCAAACAACTTTTATGACAATGAACTAAAGTCACAAAATCCTTTTATAATTGTTCCGCCTTTGGCACCGCAGGAACTGGCGCTTGACAAAGTAAGAATACTAAGAACATCCAGATTGTGTGCGGTTACTGACACCTGTGCTGTGGAGGCCTGATGTGTATAATATTAAAAAATAAGAAAAAATAAAATCGTTTTATAAAATAAAAGATAGCATGATTGAGATTGTATAATCTTGTCTTGTTTATAAAATTTTTGAATGAAATTATCAGCTCCTGTCATCAATAAAAATTATTCAATATTATTTGAAACCTAATTTAATTTATGAAAAAAATACTAGTACTTCTCCCCTACTTTTTATCTGCCGGTTGTGCAATTGCCCAATCAGTAGGCATTAATAATACAACACCGCATAGCAGCGCTATATTGGATGTAAGGAGTAATACAAAAGGCACGTTGCTTCCACGAACATCAACCATATCCAGGCTTGCTATCTTAAACCCTGCGAAAGGGTTGATACTTTATGATAGTACGGTTTCGTCATTTTATTTTTATAATGGCACGGCATGGGCACCAATTTCAGCAAGCAGTAGCGGCTGGAGCCTTACCGGTAATGCTGGCACCAACCCTGCAAATAATTTTATTGGCACCACCAATAACCAACCCCTGCGTTTTAGAGTAAATAATGTATGGGCAGGAGAAATACATCCATCCAGTGCGAACGTTTTCATAGGTGTGAATGCTGGTAACAGCGCCACTACAGGAACTGCTAATATTGCCGTTGGTGAAAATTCTTTATTCGCCATCACTGACGGAAATTTTAATACAGCACATGGGTACTATTCGCTAGCGCTAAACAAATCCGGTTTTAGCAACACCGCTGTTGGAAGTTATGCCTTAACCAATAACACTATTGGCAACCACAATACTGCGATGGGTAGAAATGCGCTGTTTGCCAATACAATTGGAGAGTTTAATACAGCCATAGGCGAAGGTGCTTTATTAGCGAATACTTCTGGAACTTCAAATACTGCACATGGCTACCAGGCTTTGTTTTCAGATATAGAGGGCTCCGGAAATACGGCAATGGGATCCGGAGCTTTGTTTGCAAACACAAGTGGATTTTACAATACTGCAAATGGATTCGGCGCACTCCGCAAAAATATCGGAAGTTATAATACCGCTACTGGTACTTTTTCGTTGATTGAGAACATTTCAGGAACATTCAATACAGCTACCGGTTATGATGCACTTGGTAATAATATTTCAGGCATTGATAATACTGCAAATGGAACTAGCGCACTTAAATTCAACCAAAGCGGGAGTGACAATACTGCTATGGGCTTTCAGGCGCTTTTTGAAAACAAGGGGAATAGTAATACCGCTACTGGTAGTTTCGCACTTAAACAAAGTAACACGGGGAACTACAATACTGCTGTAGGATATGGAGCGCTAATTAACAATGTTGGTGGAAATTTTAACATAGCGATTGGATGGAACTCTGGTACAGGTGGTGTAAACGCTGCTAGCTTATTCAATACTATAGGCATTGGCAATTCAGGTGCCTTTCAAAACGGAGCTTCCAACCAAGCCATTATTGGTGATGGAAATATGGTTTTCATCGGTGGAAAAGTAAATTGGGGCGTTGTGTCAGATGCCCGTATAAAAAATACCATTGTGGAAGATGTAAAAGGATTGGATTTTATTTTACGCCTTCGGCCAGTTACGTATTACATCAGTAACCAAGCTATGAACGCCACCACCGGTGCTAAAGAAACGCCTGATTTTTCGGGTAAATATGATGCTGAAAAAATAAAGTACAGTGGATTTTTAGCGCAGGAAGTAGAGCAGGCTGCCAAAGCTGCCCATTACGAATTCAGTGGGTATGATGTGCCTAAAACTGCTTCTCAGATGTACACATTAAAATATGCAGAGTTTGTAGTGCCGCTTACAAAAGCTGTGCAGGAGCAACAATTAATTATAGAGGAATTAACTAAGCAGGTTGCGCAAAGCAAAATCCTGGCGATAGTAGGGAAGCAACAGGCTATAATTATAAACCAGCAACAACAAATTGATGAATTGAAAAGTACAATGGCCCAACTAAAAAGCGAAATGATGGCTTTAAAAAATAAATATTAACTGTTTGAAAACTAATGTAGTTTATGAAAAAAATAATACTTCTTCTTCCCGTCGTTTTATCTGCAATTTGCGTAATTGCCCAATCAGTAGGAATCAATAATACCACGCCGCATAGCAGTGCCGTATTGGATGTAAGGAGTAATACGAAAGGAATGCTGCTTCCACGAACATCAACCATATCCAGGCTTGCTATCTTAAACCCTGCGAAAGGGTTGATACTTTATGATAGTACGGTTTCGTCATTTTATTTTTATAATGGAACGGCGTGGGCACCAATTTCTGCTAGCGGTAATGGCTGGAGCCTTACCGGCAATGCCGGCACCAACCCTGCAACAAATTTTATTGGCACCACCGATAACCAGCCTTTACGGTTTAGAATAAATAATATTAATGCCGGTGTGATAGATTCAACTTTAAATAATACTGCAATAGGTTTTCGCACACTGGATTCTATTACTTCGGGTACTTTTAATACAGCTAACGGATACAAAGCATTAACAGGTAATGCTGCAGGTTCATACAATACTGCCATGGGCGCTAGTGCACTTCGCCGAAACACTATCGGTAGTTCTAATGCGGCATTCGGCACAGGATCTTTGCAAAATAATTCTACCGGAAATTTTAATGCGGCTGTAGGACATATTTCGCTTAGTGCAAATACTACCGGCAGTTCAAATACCGCAATGGGCAATACAACATTATATTCCAACACAACAGGCAATTACAATACAGCCACCGGCGAGTCTGCTTTGTATTTTAATTTAAATGGTAATTATAATAGTGGAAATGGCTATCAGGCCCTTAGTAAAAATACAACAGGCAGCAACAATTCTGCCAATGGGGCAAAGTCTCTTTATTCAAACACCATAGGTAATTTTAATACAGCGGTTGGTGCAAATGCACTTGGTGCTAACACTAACGGCTCTAACAATACTGCCATTGGCGAAACAGCACTTTTCTCCAACACAACCGGATTACAAAATACGGCTAGCGGCTACCAGTCGCTTTTTGCAAATAACATTGGGGAAGGTAATACTGCCAACGGCTATAAAACGCTCTTTTCTAACAGCACGGGAGTACGAAATACCGGTATCGGTTTTAGTACTCTTTATTCCAACAGCACCGGGCAAAGTAACACAGCCATTGGAGAACTTACGCTCTACGATAATACTTCAGGTGAGTTTAACACCGCCCTGGGCTCATTTGCACTTTCTTCTAACATCAGCGGTAACGATAACACTGCAGTTGGCCAATCAGCACTCCAATATCTAAAAAATGGAACAAAAAATATTGCGATTGGTAGCAATGCTGGCAATGCTTTCGGTTCGCCCAATGTAAACAACACCATCAGCATTGGCAACGATGATATTTTAAACGGCGCCAGCAACCAGGTAATTATGGGCAACTTCAGCTCTACCGGTTATTATTCCAACAATCCATGGGCTACCTTTTCTGATGCAAGAATAAAAAGAAATATTAAAGAAGAAGTAAAGGGGCTTGATTTTATTATGCGCTTAAAACCTGTTACTTATTACAAAAGCATTAAGGAAATGGCAAAGCTTTCAGGCCATAAAGAAACAGCAGATTTTCCCGGCAAGCATGAAGTGGAAAAAATAAAGTTCAGTGGCTTTCTGGCGCAGCAGGTAGAGCAGGCAGCTATAGAAACAGGGTATGATTTTAGTGGGCTTCACAAACCCAATAACAGTAAAGACCTTTATGCACTGAGTTACGAAACTTTTGTAGTGCCACTTGTAAAAGCCGTTCAGGAACAACAAAATATGATATCGGCGTTAACCCTCCAGGTACAACAAAATAATACTACAGCAACCAACAAAAATCAGCAGGTAATTATAGAAAATCTGCAAAAGCAAATAGTTATGCTTGAAGAAAGGCTGGCAGCATTGGAAACAAAGAAATAGAAATATCCAACGGCATAGCGATGGGTAAAAAAAATTAGAAAACAGATGAAAGCTTTCTGAATTGCGAATAAATATTTTAACCAAAAACAAACATTATGAAAAATTCTTTCCTCATCACCCTAAGTTTCCTTTTAATAGTTGCCTGCCAAAGTTGCCAAAGCCAGGCAACAAAAGCAGCAAAGCAAACTCCGTCCGCCGCTGCATCCATTAGGCCAGGTACTATTGCAACAACAGCAGGCGGGTTTACCATGACAGCCAAGATAAACGGCATTACCTGGAGTGCTGCATCCATAATGCCTCCTGAAGCTGCTGGCAGAATAGTTGGCTATTATGATAAAGAATACATAGGCCTCCCGTACAATAAGCAATATATGAAAGCCGGTAAAAAAATTACTTTGGGGCCTGATGAAGCTGCTGATATTTCTTTGACAGGAGTCGGGCTTGCGACAACAAAAAACGGTGAAATGGAAATTACAAAAGTGGACGGTGAATGGGCAGAAGGGAAATTTTTCTTTACCAGCAGTATTAACGATACAAATAAAATAGTTGTAATTACCGAGGGGTTTGTTCAGGATTTCATTAACAGCAATGCACTGATTATTTATTAAAAATTACGTTACTCCTGGTCCTGAAACGAAAGAGCATTTAAAACATTTTTATTTTAATAATTTTTAAATTGGATTAATCAATTCATTCACCACTATAAAATATGTTACATGAAAAATTTAATTTTTTGCTCAATCATTTTCTTCTGCAGCTTTGCCGTTAACGCTCAAAGTGTATCTATTACCAATGATGGCAGCGCTCCGGATGAAAGTGCTATGCTGGATATTAAAAGCACCACCAAAGGAATGCTTGTTCCAAGGATGACAACAGCACAGCGAACAATTATTGCCAGCCCTGCTGCGGGCTTGCTGGTATTTGATACAGACAACAATAGTTTTTGGTTTTACAATGGCGTAGCCTGGAACGATTTATCAGCAGGCATTGGCAGCATTAGCTGGACTGCAAACGGCAACGATATTTACAACAGCAATACCGGCAATGTTGGTATTGGCACCAGCACTCCGCCGGTTAAGCTTACTATCCAAACGCCCATCAACTCACCCGGATTTCAACATATTGGTGGTGCAGATTCCATTATAGTTACCGAGGGAGTTGGCGGTGTTTCCGCATCTATCGGCACTACTACCAACCATGCTTTCCGCATAAATGCTGGCGGCACAGGCAAACTACAAATTTATCCTACAGGGAATGTGGTGGTAGGCGAGAATAGTGATGGCTCTTATGGAAAATTTACTGTAAAAACCCCCAACAATAGTGATGGTATTTCTCACCTCGGCGACAACGGAAATATTTTGGCAACAAGAATGGGCGGTACATCTGCCGGCATCGGTACTTTTTCAAATACCAATATGCGGATTTTCGCCAATAGCTATTCTGCAATGTTTATCGCCGCAGGCACAGGTAATGTTGGTATCAATACAGATGATAATAACCCAGCATTTAAATTGGATGTTGGAGGAAGAATGCGACTAAGAACACAGGCTGATGGTAACAGCGCAGGCGTATGGCTCAACAATCCGGCTAATACCAACACAATCGCTTTTATGGGCATTGCAAATGCTGTAACTACCGGCTTTTACGGCAATGTTTCCGGGTGGGGCCTTGTGATGAATACCAACACCGGCAACGTAGGTATTGGCACACTAAACCCAACTAACAAACTTTCGGTGAACGGGGTAATACAAAGCAAAGAAGTGGTAGTGGAAGCAGGATGGGCTGATTATGTATTTGATGAAAAGTACAAACTCAAGGCATTGGATGAAGTTGAAAAATTTATCCTGCAAAATAAACACCTGCCCAACATACCATCTGCCAAGGAAGTGGAAGAAAAAGGATTACACCTCGGAGACATCCAGAAAAAAATGATGGAGAAAATTGAAGAACTCACATTATATGTAATTGAGTTGAAGAAAGAGGTTGAAATACTGAAAAAAAACCAGGATAACCCGGCCTTAGGAAAAGAAAATAAATAAAATATTTTAAAATAAATGATCATGAAATATATTTTAGTTGGCATACTGCTGGTAATTATTCAAAACATAAGTGCCCAGGTAAAGCAAGTACGAAGAGATGATTGCGGAACACCTGCCCCGTTTGAACCTTATCAGCTCGAAAAAAAAGCACTAAACAGGCCACTGGCTACGCTCCCATACATTATTAAGGTGTTGGTACATGTATGTGCCGATGATGACGGAACCAATGTCGCTGCTAATAAAGCAGATATTCTAAGACAATTACAAAACATGAGCAGTTACTTTGCCCCCCATAATATTTGTTTTATTTTAAGTGGCATTGAACAAATAAACAGTTTGGATTTAAACAACCACAACACCGAAACTGAAAAAGACGAGTTAGGTCCATACCTTGTTGCCAATCACCTCAATATTTTTATACATAACCGTTTGATGGATAATACCGGCGGGCTAAATGGAAACGCTTATGGCATTCCAAACTGGTATCTTAGCATGGTAGGTACAGCGATTTCCTCCACTACCAACAATAGTACTATGGCGCACGAAATGGGCCACGACTTTGGGCTGTACCATACTTTTGAGCGATTTCTGAACAATGCAGGCATGGCAACCAAATCAGAAAATGTACCCCGATCAGGCGCTTGCTCCAATTGTACTGACAATGGAGATCTGATTTGTGATACGGAGGCCGACCGGGATGAAGGTGTTGACGATTTGTGTAATTACACTGGCTCGTTGCGTGACGCCTGCAACAACCTTTTTGCTCCCAATACCCGCAACATTATGACTTATGGCAACAGGGCCTGCCGTGATTTTTTTACAGCCGGCCAGGGCGGCAAAGCAAGAAATGCTATTGATGGATCGTCAACGCTAACCAATGCCATCGCACCGGATAACCAACCAGTTTTTGCTGCTATCATAACGGCAGGCAGGCAGTTTATCCTGGCACGAAATACCATCACCATTAATGTAAGCTCTTTTCGTGTAGAAGGCATTGCCCGTATGAATATATGTGCCAGATCCGTAAGGCTGAAGCCGGGTGTAAAGTTAGCACCGCTTGCCAATGGGTTTACCAGTATCCGGCCAAATACATTGTGCCAGTAGATGTTGTTTACCAGTTGCCGTTACCCTGCATTAGCGTGTGGTAAAATCTTTTATGGGAAGAGTACGATGATTCATCAGGCCAAATTTTGCTGGCGGATGGCAATATAGCAAACATTTACGTCTGGA
>Ga0209181_10006619_pt1 | contig 16172 bp, 26 predicted proteins | sample MAT05_FD_187208 | JGI IMG/M metagenome (GOLD analysis project Ga0209181, IMG submission 187208) | Freshwater microbial communities from Lake Fryxell liftoff mats and glacier meltwater in Antarctica - MAT-05 (SPAdes) (version 2) | ecosystem: Environmental > Aquatic > Freshwater > Ice > Liftoff... | reverse complement strand
CTTCAAAGATGAAACGTTTGATCCGTTTATCAATCGCATCTTGCGGCAACTGGTCAGCCAGCTCCAGGCGACTGGGGCGATCGGAGTGCCGGAAGTTACGCCCATTAAGGAAGCCAAGCTTCCGGCTCATTCCTTCCGGGCTGACAGTATGGTGGGAGACTGGATAGAACAGCAGAAGAAAAGAGACTATACCCGCCAAGGGGCGATCGATTGGATGCTGGAGCAGGCGACGTTACTAGAGCCTGTGAAGGAACTTCGCACCCAGACGCAAGTGCTAGGCGCAATCAAGAAATTCTTAAAGGGGAAAGACAGAGCACTCTTGGTAGACCTGCTTAGTTACCTGAGCCAGCAATGCCCAGAGGAACGAGCTAGGCAACGAGTGAAGGAACTGGCAACGCTAGGGGCGATCGTCCTGGTTGTAGGGGAAGGGAGCGGTAGAATTCACCTTCCAGGGGACAATAGGCAGTATAAGTTTGTTCAGCTTAAAACCTCGTAAAATAGCCCTAAAAAGCCCTGATCCACGCGATCCACTGATCCACTGATCCCCAATATGGGGCATTTTGGATCACCTGGATCGCGCCCTGTTTTTGGGGCTTTTCCCTTGCGGGTAACGGGTTCTAGCTTTGTGAAGTTAAGATGAAGTTAAAACACTTTTATATAAAGTTTTGATAAAGTTTGGACTTTTTGCTGTTGACAGTTTTGTATGCGTTGTACAGTGTGTGAGTGGGTAATAAGAGCGGCAAAACGCCATACCCGCAAAACCTAACCTAGTCAGTACGCAATACAGCCATAGGGCAAGGTAGCCGATCACGAGGTTCAACTAAATATCAAGGCGTTGTTTGTCAGTCTGTAACCATCCTTTAAGGTTGCTTACATCCTGCTAAATAGCGGGAATTCACTTCTATTCTTTTGGAGAGTTTCACAATGTCCTTATCTGATGTTTCCTTAAATTCTACGCAAGATTTTATGATGGTTCAAACCGTTAACGGTAAGAATAAAGAGTATCCTTTGAGAGTGTACGGGAAAGGTTTTGAAGGGTGCGAGTGGTCTATAGGATCTGTTAAGGGAGAGAAGATCTCGGATCTTTTATTCCTTAATTTACATCCTACGTTAGGGCTTGAAGCGCTTCCCGCATTCACAAAAGCCGCACAATCTGTCAATTCTGAAGATCTTCTAAGTGCTCTAGAACTGGTAGCAATGGAAACACTACCAGGAGAGTTCAATCTAGAGGGAAGCGGATCTGTTTTTCTCGCAGTTGCAATCAAGGCTATCGGCAAGACTAAAGCAACGAAAGACGGCGTTAAAATCAATCAGAAAACCACTCGATCGAAGTTAACTACAAAGGACTGGATCGACGCTTATCTGGAAGTTGAGAGACAAGCTTACTTGCCTGCATATTGCCGGAATGAGTTTATCACAGTAACAGCGGATCTTGGCTTATTTATTGAGTTTCCAGTTATCAAAGTTAAGGAAACAAAGACAAAAGAAACACAGCAACAGCAACAGCAACAGCAACAGCCTAGCAACGTATCCAGTAATGGGCACGGTAAGATCTCGGATCTAGTCACAGCTTAATCACGCACAGAGCAACGGTTAACCGTTAACCGTTAACCGTTGCCCTATACATTCCTTTGAGAGAACAATATGACATTATCTAGGCAGTCAATCCATTTAGGATTGCAACGGGCTAAATTTGACGTGCTGAATGGGATTCCCTCACAGCATAGCGAGATGAAATACGGATCTTTCCTAGGGTATCAGTCCGGATCTAATCCTGACGTGTGGGAATGTATGTCAAAACTACACTTTGAGATTTTAGATCCTGCAAAGGATTTTATCTATTTAAAGCGGTTTATATCTGCAAGTTTTCTAGCTAAACATGACGGATGCAGAATAAATATAGGGAAAATTCTACGCGCAAGAGGATATACAAAAGATTATCCTTACAGCAGTATTTTCACATTGCCTTATTTTGTCAGTCCCAAAATTATGGCGGCTTGTTTGATCGTCAATAAAGGAAGATCTGATATTACTCCGGAGGTTCTAAAATTTGCGGCAAGAGTTGAATGGGAAGTAATACCCGCGCTAGTTAAAGTAAACAATTCTACTTTGTACCGCGTCCACAGCAGTCCGGATCTAGTCAAGTCTGAATGCATTCAATCATTTTTGAAAGTTAAGAAACTAGCTACACGCGAAAGAAAGGGATCTAGTTTTGTTAAGCCTAAATACGTCGAAGCTACTAACGAAACTAACTCGTTTTTAAGCAGTGGGATCGTAGGTCAAGTATTCAGCACTAGCCTAGTGGATCTAATCCTAGAACCTATCAATAATAGAGGTTATGCGGTTTGCAACGTCGTATTATTTAGGAAAGACAGAGGAACTACTGAGAACATAGGGCAGATCCGGAATATTAAAGGCAAGTTATACTTTTCTAGCCCTATGCTGTTAACGTCCGATCATGACAAATGCGAGCATGATCGGATGATGAAAGAGAAGCAGTTAACAAAAATTCAGTTTGATCGTAGATCCGTAGAATTGAAAGATCAGATCAAAAATATAAATCTTTCAATCTCAGAACTTAAGATCCGGTTAAAGGGATCTAGCTCTGAGACTATGCCAGATCACGCAATGAAAGAGCTTAACACTGTAAGACTAAGGGGATCTAGCTGTACAAAATTAGCTTTTCAATTAGCAGATCTAGAGCGTCAAAAATACGAAATTGAAACAAAATTATCTAGTATTTTTGAGTCAACTCCGGATCTTAGATCCGGTTATCATAGATTGGATTCTAGCCTTATCCCTAGCGTGTTGATATTGTTTGATCGGCTAGGCTTAAAACCTAACAATTTTCTCAGATCTATGCCGATAGATTCACCCATAGCGAGTCTAGACTTTTGGGAGTCTCATTTTTGGGTCAAGTGTGATCGGCGTGATCACACTTGCCCTATATTGTTTCTGCAAGATAAGAGAAAGGGATCTACAAGTGGGAAAATTAAGCGCTAGATCCCCCCCCTTATTCCCTCCATAGAAAAACGCCCCAGATTAAAACCTGGGGCGTTTTTCTATTGGGGCAATATTCCGTTGCCGCCGATAAACGGGGTTCGCTGGATCGCTGGGTCAAGCGATCGCCCCCATTCACTTTACAAAATACATAGGAGAATCATGGCAACATTAACAACCGAAAAGACATCGTTGATCACTGGCTTATACAACGAGCTGGGATACATTTTGTATGAAGACGGTGTTGAGATCCATCGAGCTGGGAATAAAACGAATAGTAATGTGGGAAGCGTGCCCACTCATAAAGGGGTGGATCTGTCCACCATAGAGGGATACTGCAAGTTTAAGATTTTGCGCCTAGCCCGGAATAATTATGCATACCAGGAGGGGGCGATCGCTTATGAAAAAGATCTTCCCCTCGTCCTGGATGAGGAATATCGGTATCTAGAGATCTAATCACCACCACAGGCGATCGCCCAACTAGCGATCGCCCCAATAAAAAGCTGTTCCAGAGCAATCTAGGGCGGCTTTTTATTGGGGCAAAATTCCGATGCCGCCAATAAACATGGGGGTCGCTGGATCAATGGTCTGGCGATCGCCCTCGTTCGTTTTGCAACGTCCATTCAATAACTAGAGGAGATCAAAATGCCAAAACCCACCGCATCAGAGATGCTTACCAAGGCAAAAGGAGCCTTGGAAAGCGGGCAAGATATCACGGGATTCTGCTTCGAGTGCGGCTACGAGCAGGACGGCGTTGAGCCGGACGCTGAGGGATACGCGTGTGAGGAATGCGGTTGCCCAGAAGTTTTTGGGGCTGAACAGATCGTTCTAATGGGAGGAATTTAACCCGGAGGAATGCCCTACATCACGCTGAAATAACCCGACCAGAAGGCATCCGATCGCGTAGTGCTAGAACTATCGCCGTCGCCGTCCTTACTGGCTCTACGGGTCAGTGCTTCGTGCGCGGGCGTAGTTTTGCGCCCGCGCTTCTTTTTTCCATCCGTGAGCTGTTCCAAGTTCGATGGATCATTGTTGGTGCGATCGCCATCCTTGTGATGCACGACCGAGCCATCATTATCCTCAGCTCCGGCAGCAGCACGGTACGACCGCCTGCCATCTTTGTAGGCGGGATTGTTCTCTCCCTGGAGTGCTAAGGCGCGTTTGCGTTTGTGTTCTGGGGATTGTTTATGACCAGTTTGAGGCATAGTTTGATCCTATTCGTAGGATCAGTGTGCCCATTTGATTTAGCCCTATTGTTTTAATACAAAGGGTACGCTAGATTGTGTAGTACGTTTGTTTGGTTTGATAGGCGATCGCGCAGACAGCCTTAAGCGCCGTTAGTTCACGATACGACTGGAGATCAAAATGACGTTAAGGCTAATTGTCTTTACCCGCGATGGGGAAACCGAGACTGAAACCTTTCTAAGCACTGGAGGGAAAGTCACAAAGTATTTAGACGACGGGCTTGTTGAATTTGTCACAAGCTGCGGATGGACTGCGATCGTTCACGAAAGCAGTCTAAAGCCGTTCAAGAACAATGAAACGGAACCGACGAGTAACTAGGAGAGATTAATGCTGACTTTAACAATAAAAATTACTGGCTTTCAAGAAGGAGATCTTGATCTTTCTCTGCAAGAGGTTAACAGGCTTATCGCCCAGGGGTACACCTCTGGCTTGAACAGTAACGACACTGAGAGCTACGAATTTTTCACATCAGGGGAAGAGGAATCGCCCCCTGTAGATGACGAAGATTCCGACCATCAATAGGAGAACTGTAACTGTGGAGCCATACACGATATGGAGTGCTCTTGTTTACTTTGATGTGGTAGAGGCAGACTTGCCTAAGCTGCAAGACCAGAGGGTCTATCCGCCCATTCAACCCCATGATTCCGTGTGGGTAAAGTGTCGGGGTCGGGGTCGGGGTAGGCAGTTCAAGGAGGAGGCAAAGATAAAGATGCGAGAATGCTATGGATTGCGGGTCAATCCCACTGATGTAGGTTTGACCTCCAGCACTCGTTATAACAGCTAAAAGTTAAACACACACGCGATCGCCCTTTCCTATTGGAGAGGGTTTTTGTTTGAGAACACTTAGGAGAAGTCATGTTTTACAAGCCAGAGTTCAGGGTTTCCTACCAAGGAAAAGCTTCCTACGTCGTAGGCATTTGTGTACAGGGGAAAGGCGAGCCTAAGATCGAGGTTTGCGGTTATCTGCATCACACAGATCTGATTTACCTAAATGATCCAGAGTCATTCTGGACGACGGGGGTTGCCCAAGTAGGCGCAGTCTCCTGGGAGTCAACTAGCGTCCCTTTCGAGGGATGCAGACACAAGTTTCCCGATGAATCCCTCGTTAGCGAGTTCCCCGGTCGCACCGCTGGGCGTTGGAGCCAAGATTACAAAACCTTTGAGGTCGAAACTCCCCCGGTGCTAGTGGCGAACTCGCTGGGCTTTGATACCAAGGAAAGCGTTGAGCGCGACATAGCCAACGGCTATACCAAAAGAAGTCCTTCCTTGTGGGAGGGCAAGGCGAGCGAGATGGATAAGGATTTGTGGTTTGCCACAATTTTCCCCCACCTCAGCCCTTATTTCCAGGTAGCTATCGTCAAGAACATGGACAGAACCAACGTCGGTACGCCTGATGGTTTGACAATTCCAGATCAACCCTATGTTTACAGCCTGGGGGACAACGCCTGGGATATTCGCTGGTATCAGCTACGGAAAGAGGTGCAGTACTTCAACAAAAGCGGCTGGACTAGCAAGGAATTTCACGCCAAGAAATTCCACAGCAAAGAGGAAGCCAATCTAAGCCTAGATGCAGCGCTACAGGCGATCGCCTCTGGGAACGATGAGGAGAAAGGATAAATCATGCTGATTGGAAGAAGGGGACGGCTCCACGTAGCGGAGCCTGAGATCGTTTTGGTGTTTGATGGTAAGCCCAGCCCCCTAACAAGCGCGGATCTCAAGTCACGTTGCGGATTCAGTCGCCGCAACAATACTGAGTCAAGAGAATGGTATGCGCGCTACTCGCACGATCGCCTGAGATCGATTTGCGAATACCTGGGGCACTCCATCGACAAGGTGCCGATCGCCATTGTGGAGCAATTCTTGTCTAGTCCTCCGTCCGTTGCGGAGAACCGGATCTACCTGCAAGACGCGCAGGGAAACACATACCTGTTCGCCTGGTATGTCGATGGCGATGGGTTAGTGGTGAAAGACCTAGGACTCGATCCCAGAATCGACTGTCTAAACACAGTTTATTTCTGGGGACGCATGTACCAGGTATACAGGATAGAACAGTGGGAGGAACATGGAGGAACTTGATCGGTTTCGATTAGTAGAACTCGACATTCTACTGAATCAGGTTAGCGGGATACCCAAAAGCAAAGCCACCAGAATCACTAAAAAGATCGCCACGGAAATAAATCCGTGGATTTTTTTTAAGAACGCGACTTCCTGGCAGATGGAAGACGCTGGATTCACGGCTACGCAGGCGTTGCAGCTCTGTGCCGCGATCGCCTTGGGTAAGCATTGCGCCTTCGCCATGCCAGCGCCAGACCTGATCGTAGAGCCAGCGATCGCAGCGGCAATTTTCCAGCAAATGATTGGGGAATGTTCCGTCGAAAAGTTCGCAGTCTTGGTGCTAGACATCAAGAATCACCTGCTTGCCAAGGTGATCACCGCCACAGGAGGGGTGGCAGAATGCATTGCCGCGCCGAGGGAAATCTTCGGCGCTGTGATCTGGCACGGCGGATCAAGATGCGTTGTCGCGCACAATCATCCGAGCGGGGATCTAACCCCGTCACCGGAAGATTTAGCCCTGACCAGAGCGCTGATATCTGGCGGGAAAATCCTGCATCTTGAATTGCAGGATCACATCATTGTGACTGCTCAATCCTTTAAAAGTTTGAGAACAGACACAAACCTCTGGAACGAGTCGGATAAGCGATCGAGTGCAGTCATCGAGCTTGTCAAGAATTAACCCTAATTAAGAGGACAACATGGAAAACAATCCAAAGCGTAAAGTCAGTTTCGTTGTAGAAAGAAGCACGGAGTTAGGCACCTTTGCCTCTGTTACCGCAGTGGTTTCAAGCAAACTCCTACGCAACGGCGACAACTTTGTCAAAGCACTCACGCAGGGCGTAACTGAATGGGTTCAAACGTCAGAAGCTGGGAAAGCCTGTTTTGATCATGCAGGGGATGACTTAAACATCGGGGATCTGCTGGTATTTGCAGATCCCTCATTGCGGCAGATCCTAGAAAAATTTGGGATATTTGAATTCTGTACAGATTACGATACCGCTGAACATTCTGGGGACTGGCATTTCGACACATGCCTGGTTGACGAAACCCAGATCGAGAGCTTTGAGGATAAATTTATTGGGGCAATCGGTGACCAGCACTTTGCGAGCATACTGAAAGATCACAACAGCGATCTGGACGAGAAAGACTTTAAACTTCTCAGCGATCGGGCGATCGCTTTTAGTAAGCACACAGTTCCAAGGAGTGGGGACTTTATCGAATTTCTGGGCGGCATCACACGCCGGATGTCGCACGTCTGGTGGGGCGAATCTGTCCAAACCTCAGACGAAAACGGTGGCTCATACTATCTGACCCCCGGTGGCTATATGAACTTTTCTGGGTCGCTGTACCCGATCATCCCGATCGAGGCTTTGACGATCAAAGAAGAGACACGGATGGGCGCGTGCTGGTTCTTTCACCACAATGACCAGACCGCTCACAACGGGTGCCCCGTCAGCATCCCTTGCCGAGTTTGGACAACTGAATTAGCAGCTAATTAGAGGACAGAAATAAATATGAAATGTTTTTACGCCCCCGGTGCAACGTGCATCATCGACACAATCAACCCAGAAACCGATCGCTCATCAATCGGCAATGAATCACTTGCAGACATTCAGAAGCGCTATCCACTGGCGGAGATCTGGAATCTGGATGAAGCAAGCAAAGAGATCCAGACACGCCTTTACGCCAGCACAATTTCAGCTCCGGCTGAAATAACGGCTGAGCGATGGGACGAGCTGTTGAACATCTTACCGCCGATGAAATGGAGAGGAGGAGAACACAGCGAGAGTTTTATGATCTCGGAAGCAACCGTTATCAATCTGCATTGCATTTTGTGTCGAATTGGTGAACGATATTTTGAACTCACCGATCGCCGCAGCTTGAGCCATGAGGAAATTGTGGCTAAGTGCATGGAGTTTATGCCTGCAATCAATTCAGGAGAAATCTCATAGTGGAAGATTTGATTCAACAAATCAAAGAGCATAACCAGGAACTAGACGAGCTAGATACGGAAATCCTGATCAAACGGGCGATCGCGTTCATGGCGCACGACAAGCCGAGGGTTGGGGACTTTGTGGATTTCAGCAACGGTGTTACTAGGCGTATTTGTCTTTTCCATGAGACAGAAGAATTGCAAACCGCAGACATTGACGCTGGCAGTTTCTTCCTCTATGAAGGCAGTGCCAGCTTTTCCGGTACGTTGTGCGGTTGCATCCCGATCGCGGAACTGATTCGCACAGAAGAAGTCCGAATGGGGAAATTCTGGTTCTTTCATCACGGTGAGGTCAAGGCGTACAACGGAGTGCGTTTCGTGTCGCCCTGTCGAGTTTGGAAGACCGCACTGGAAGCTGGCATATTTTAGAGCGCACAGCCGGGATTAGCGCCCCGGCACCTCACAAATGCAACAGCAAATGACAACAATAACTGGCGAGTCTAGTGCCGAGACGCGCAGAATTTCACGCGCAGATTTCTTACACGACTATGCCCCGGAGTTCATGGATGCTGTAGCTGGAGAAATTGACAAGATTTTCAACGACCCAGAAGACAGTCTGCACGCCGAGGAAACCATCAGACAACAGAAAGTCAATCGCATCCGAACCGGACGCGACCTAGATCTAGACCCGTGGGACAACGATCAGGATTACGCAAAGGTGTATACCTATCTCGACTTTGCCGATCGCCATGACGATCGCCAGAAGGTTGCACTCTGGTTTAATGCTTGCATCGAAGCCAGCAAGATTGATTGGGTGTATAAAGACGATTCAGCCTCAATCGAAATCGAGGCTGTTGCGGAGTTTTGGACTGTGATGCCAATCCCCCAAGGGGTCAATCTTAGTTTTGATGGCAGCACTAGCTTTAGTCATGCCGAGATACGGCATCTGATCTGGGACTGGTTTCATCCCGTCGTACCCTTGACTACGGTTCGGGCACTGGGCAAGAAGTTAGCCGCCTGGTCGCTCCAAGCAAATGACGCGATCGCCCGTCTCGCCGCTGTCCTCTGTGAGGGTCAGAAGAAACCGCCTGTCAGGTTTGTCTGGGAGGTATTGCCCCTGCTTAAGCAGCAGCAGGGCGCTGTCCAGTTCAGTCTGCTGGGGAAGCCGAAGAATCCCGATCAACTGGATGCACTGGTTGAGCAACTAGAAGAATACTGCACCCCACCGTAGGAATTTATGATTACCCCCCTAGACGTGCAAAAGCTTTCCACGAAAGCTGCAATCATTTGCGCGATCGACCTTAGCATCGACAAAAGTATGCCGATTTACGTTTATCAGGGTGCCCTAGATACCTGGTACTGGCGTGATTATGGGCAACATGCCAATAACAATAATGCATACCCCCATTATCGGTTTTGTGTCGATTTTGTAGGCGGCATTGCTCGTGAGAGAAATGAATGGAAGCAGATCGTTGAAGTCCCGCTTTTTTCAATTGGAGAAGAAGTCGAAGTTCTCTCCGAGGAGGATGGTTGGCACGACGGGAAAATTTTGGATATTTTCATTCATCGACCTGCGCTCCGTGACGAAGATCGTGACTACAGAACTGATTGGGATGGGGTGGTAGGTCGAGATTTTATTCGCAAAAAAACTCACGTTTCACATCCATAGGGGCACCGTGATCAAGACGGAAAAAGCAACGACAGAGAATAGCAATAGCATCTGCGTTCTGACTCGGAATGGTTTTCTTATTACCTATTTCGACTCGGAAGACACCGCTATTGGCTACATGACCAAGGCAAGAGGGAACTACGAAAGATCATCTGATTGGGCGATCGCCACTTGCGAGATTGAGAACTACGTTAACCTCTTGCTTGTCGTCGAATTCATTGCCAATCCAGAGCACAGGATCGTCTGGCAAGTTCACAAAATAACAAAATATAGGAGTTAAAAACTTGGCTAACTTAAAAGAGACGGCAGAGGGACACCCAAATCTCTTTGCCGTGGTTTGTGGCGTGAAAATTTATCGCTGCCACAAAAACGGCTGGGGGAATGGGAGAGAGATACACTTTAATTTCTCCACGGGGAAGACTCAACGCTCTCACGGGGAATATCAGTTCGGCACCGGAGAACTGGGATGTTACCCCGACGAATTCGGGCAGGGATGGGTAGCAGAATACGAGGAAGAATGCAAAGTGGCGATCGCCCAGGCACTCGTAGACGGCAAGATCAGATGCCCTAGAGGCGTTAAAGTTCAAGCGTCAAGGCACATTCCCGTGACTGACCCACGCCTCTGGGTGATAACTCAAAATGGGGTTCCTAGTCGATATTTTCAAGAACAGCAGGACATCCAGGACTACCTGGATGTCCTGAAGTCTTTCTATGAAAACGACGAGGGTGAATGGGCGATCGAAGCCACCGAAAATCTTGGGAGAAACCGAAAGCTCACCGTGAGTCTGGTTGGAGATCCAGAGCCGTTCATCACTTGGCAAGTCCATCGGGTTAAGCGGGCGATCGTTTACCGCGAGAACACCGGGGAATAGGAAGAGAAAAATGAAGCAAAGAACATTGAAAAGTGGTCATCATCTTCTCATCTTCAAGCTAGATGTTGCCAACGTCTTAACTGAGGTTTACCACCTCGTTGTTTGAGCCTCAAACTGCGGACAAGCGCATATCAACCTGCCAGCGGCTTGTATTCCACTGGTCTTACGTGAGGAATTATGCTTTACACAGAAAACAAGACCGGGATTATCGTTCAGAAGATCAGCCCTTTCTCACTGTCTTACAAGCTGCCCGATCGCCTGGGTGAGAACGGGGAAACCATTAAAGGAAAATGGAACAGTATGCCCCACCACTGCCCGCTGCCGGGAGTCATTGACAGCAATGAAAATCCCAGTTTCTGGGCTGAAGATCGCCTCTACGATCTCATTGGGGCAGAACTGTGCGCCTTGCCAGAGATTTGGGTTTCAGCGCCAGATGAAACCTGGACAAAAGCCAAACGGCTGGCAGGTGAGGCGACCATGATCGAGTCGGGCGAAACCAAGATGCGCTGTGCGGCACAAACAGTCCTAGAGGATTACTGCCCATTCTTCAACCCAAGTAAGTTGTTCACCTATGAGAACGACGTCAAGGAGTTCATATCAGCCAAGAACCTGCTCCCAAATACCCCGCTTCGGGTCGATGAAGCGATGTGGGACTACTGGCTTGGGGTGTTGCCTCCAATAGCAATAGGGATAGGGATAGGGATAAACCTAGAAACCTGTGAACCCCACAGCCAAGCAGTCAGATCTGTAAATGCCTCATTCATCACTGGAGAGGGCATTCCACTGATTGCAGGCTGGAGTGCAAGCACCTACACCCTAATGGGGGTTTCGGGAGATGTCAAAATTTCCAAGGCAGGCAGGCAGATAGGGACAGCGACCAGTTTATTTTATTCACGATAGGCGGGAACTTTGAAAATTCAAATTGGCGTAGCTTTCACACCTGGGGGCGAGTTCGGGGATGGCACGATCGCCTTCCAGTTACAGTTCGACATTCCACAGCTCATTCAACAGATAAAGCCTCTAGAAGAAATCCTAGAGGGCGAAATTATTGACAATGAAACAAACAAGGAGAAACCGCGTGGTGGAACTAAGGCAAAGCGTCCCCGGCGTGTGCGAACAGATCGAAAGCGCCTTACGTGAGGCAGGCTTCAAGCACACCTACATAGGCATTCCACCCAGAGGGACGGACGTGCGGGGACTGATGGAAATACTCAGGCAAACGCCCTTAGATCGACAGATCTGGGGGCGTTTCTCTCATCAAGAAAACGTAGAAAAAGGATTGGCGACGATCGCCAAGATCGTCCCTGTCGCAATAGTTAAAAACCATTCCTTCTACATCTTTGTACCCGAATCATTACTAGGAGAAATCACTTGACTAAGTTTAATGGGATTTACGATTACGAAACTTTTGATTCAGTAGACCCTGCGGGACTGTCTGAGGCGATGCAAGGTTATTTGAAGCGTAAAAAGGATAAAGCTTCTGTTATCCTTTTTCTTCGCGTAGGGGACTTCTATGAAGCCTATTTTCAAGATGCAAAGACTGTTGCCGAGCATCTTGAGCTAGTTTTAACGGCTATGAAACTAGCGCCGGATAAGGGGAGGATTCCTTTAGCAGGTGTACCCTATCACGCTATTGAGCGTTATGTTGCCACGCTAAATTTTAAGGGTTTTGAGGTTGATTTGATTGAGTAGGGCGATCGCTTTCACCGAATAGGCAACATTCCGTTCCCGCCGATAAACACAACACAACATCTCCTATCGCCCCTGCAACCGCAGGGGTTTTTTCATGCCCAAATCTAGACGTACTCCCAACGGAGCCATCCTCTGGGATGGACCTTCCCTGCTGAATGGCGATCGCATCATGGTGGTCATCACAGGCTTAATCCGCTCCACCGTTAATCGTAAAACTGGAGACATGTACCAGACCTGGGTAGCGCCGACAGACGTGGTGCCATCAATTGCGATCGCCACGGGGCAAGATGCCTCTGTCTGCGGCGACTGCCCGCTCAGAAAAGATATCTGCTACGTCAATTCCATGGGCATCAACTCCATGTGGACTGCCCACCAAACTAACCCACTTCCACGCCTAGATGAGAGGGCATTTCTAGAAATTAAGAGGTCTGGGATACCGCTGCGAATTACAGCCTACGGCGACCCAGCAGCAACACCCTTTGAGGCTTGGGAGCCATTACTTAAAGCGGTTCCGTTCGCCACGGGCTATACGCATCAGTGGCGCAACTGCGACCATCGCTGGCGCAGGCACCTGATGGCTTCGGTCGAGACAGAGCGGGCAGCGCTGGAGGCACAGCAGATGGGCTGGCGAACGTTTCGGATTATCTCTTCGGGCGATGCCTATTTGCCTGGGGAAATTCTCTGCCCAAACACCCAGAACAAAACCATTAACTGCCGGGAATGCAAGCTTTGCGATGGTGCTGGCGATAGTGCTGGCGCATACGCCAGCAAAAAACCGAACATCGTTAACCCTGTCCATGGGGTGAGATGGAAAAAATCGTCATGGGAGGCGATGCAGGGACTTCCACCAGGTATTTCACCGATCGCACATTCCAATAGCGACGAAGTTTCCCTTTCCCCCTTAATCCCACAGAAAAGTCAGGTCGGGGCATCGTCCCTCGCCTAACCCACTTGTCGATCGTCCACTTGGAACGCCCGATCAGTCTGGCAAGCTCCAGGTCGGATAAGTACACCAAACCCTTTACTTCGAGCCGAGTCCCCACCCTAATGAGCTTCAACCAATCGTCAATGTCTTGTTCATTCCACAGCGACTTATTCCCCCGACCGCCCCCAATGGTTACGGGAGCAGGAAATAAGCCAAGGCGCAAAAGCTTTGGCAGGCGGCATTTTTGAACGCCTGTACCTCTAGATCCGATGCCAATCTTTTCGGCAACCTGCTCTTTTGTGATTTGCATTGCTCAGTTCAACGTGGACAACCACCCCGATCTTAAACCCTCTTGCGTAAACGCAAAGGGTACATTAAAATCTGTAGTACAGAAGGAAACACCATGTCACCATTAGAAGAGATCATTCAGGGTCAAGAGCGTCATGCTGAAAACGGCGGCGAATTTGCCGGATGCGTCATTTGGTGGGATGTCCAAGTGGCAGGCATCACCACCGGAGATCTCAAGGATCTAGCCCAGCGCGTCGGGTTGCCCAGCCAATATCTGCCCAGTACGATTTCGCCAATTTCGGCGTACAAGCGATCGCTGCAAAAGATTCCAGCGTGGCTGACGGGGCAAAAGTTAAAGCTCATTCCTATTAAGGAAGATGGCGGTGCTGGACCCGAAATCGTCCATGGTGTCTGCCAAATCCGAGTGGACGTGGCAGCAGAGGAGGCAGGGATGGATCAAATCACCACGCTGCGCTTTGACAAAGCTACCCACAGGATTAGCTGTGGGAATAGCGATCTGGAAGCCTTGATGCAAGAAAAATACGGTCGCAGCTTGCTACACAGCGAGGACGACATTCGTGGCATCATCGTCGCTGTGACGCGCCAGGTTGGGATTTCTCTCCGCAAGGCTGGGGGAACGTACTGGGTGCCAGCACAACACCAGGAATTGGTGAATGCCGTTACCAATTTGGCGGCAGGAATCTCGATCAATAACAAGGTGAGTCAGTTGCCGCTGTATGAGAGCGACAGCGTGACCTCAACCCTGACTGACGCAGCGCAGTACACGCTGGAGAATGAGTTGAGTTCGCTTCAGAAAGATCTAGAGCAAATTCAACTGGGTGGCGCTACGCCAAGAGCTGTAGCGTCACAAATGGTGGAGATTGAGAAAGTTCGCGCTCGTGTGAATTTATTTGCGGGAGTCTTGAACTTTACAACCTCCGGGTTGGAGCTTCAGCTCGGTCGAATTGAGAACGATATTCGCCGCGTCGTTGGGTTACCTGTGGCGATCGCTTCACAGCAAGAGTCTGACGAGCCTGTGATTACAACGACCTCTAGCGCATCTCCCGAAGAGATGGTGCCACAGAAAAGATTCATGGTAGCGACCTCGCCGATGGGGTTCTAAATCGCGTTCTTTGTTTGGGGCAAGCACTGTCTTGCCCTCGTTCTTGTTTTGCTTACCAACTTATATTCTTTTGAGGTTTTCCCGATGTCTTCTCTTCAACAACAGATTGCTACTCTCCGCGCCGAAGCCTACAAAGTTTTTCCTGAGATGGATCTGGCGGTTACGTCAATCCTGGTCGGGTTCCTCTCGCGGCAAAACACCATGCTCTACGGCAAGCCGGGGGTAGCGAAGACTGCGTTAGTAACGGCGCTGGCGAATTCTTTTACCAATGCCATCTTTTTTCACAAGGCGATGAACAAGCAGCAACCGCTTGAAGACATTTTCGGTCCGCTCTCGCCCTCAAAGTTAATCAGTCAAGATCTATTCATGCGGAATACCGCAAATCGAGCGCCAGAAGCTGACTTTATCCTTCTCGATGAAGTTGGTCGCGCATCCGATACTATCTTGGATTCGTTGCTGGAATTGTTCAACGAAGGAACGTTTGAGAACGGTGGCGTGCGGCAGAAGGCTCGAAGAATGAGTGGAGTTTGTACATCCAATTCAATCTTGGCGGGGAACGCCTCTGGGCATGAGGCATTCCTAGACCGTGTACTGTGCCGAGTTGATGTCCAAGACCCAGTAATGCTGGAGTCGTGGAAATACATCTTGAAGATGAAAGGATCTCCAAAACTCCAGACGGCGATCGCTGTGGAGGACTTGGCATTAATGCAGCAAGAGGTGAGCGAAGTGTCTGTCCCTGACAGCATTTTTAACCTGCTCGTCAATATCAAGGATCGGTTCATGGAAGAGGGATTGCGGATCAGCCCTCGGCGGGCACGACAGACGATCGAGGCATTAAAAGCCTACGCCTATCTAGAAGGTGAGTCCGAAGTCTTACCCGACCACTACGAACTGGTCGCAAAAACCTTTTGGGATGTCCCCAAGGATGCGACAGTCATCCAGAAAATTGTCCTGGAAATCGCTGCGCCTAAACAAGCGGAGATCGTTGCATTAATGGACGACGTTCGCAGCAAAGTCACAACTCTCGGTGCGCCACCGTCTGCAACAGCGGCAAGTGAGATTCGGAGTCTGTGGGGGACTCGCTGCACGGACATTCAAACGGAGATAAATCGGACAAGTCAAGCGCTACGAGAGATACCGGGAAGTAAGTCAGCCCTAGCGATCGATGAACTGGGCGCGATTGAGAGCGATCTCAGGCTGAAGCTACAGACGATGTTCGGCTTCGGCACAGGAGGAGTATAAAAGTGACAACTCCCACCGCTAATTGCTCAAAGCAATGTAGCGGGGGCTTCTCAAATTCACAAATGAGAGTTGCTGATTCACAGGACTCGTATCCGAGTATCCTCCACAGCCAGCAAACGCTAGTCCAA
>Ga0209181_10006613_pt1 | contig 16181 bp, 14 predicted proteins | sample MAT05_FD_187208 | JGI IMG/M metagenome (GOLD analysis project Ga0209181, IMG submission 187208) | Freshwater microbial communities from Lake Fryxell liftoff mats and glacier meltwater in Antarctica - MAT-05 (SPAdes) (version 2) | ecosystem: Environmental > Aquatic > Freshwater > Ice > Liftoff... | reverse complement strand
CGCCAGCAGCCAGAGTGCTTCCGCACCGATCACCTGGTGCATGGGCAGCGGGTCGATCTTGTCGAGGTCGGGCAAGGCCTCGAGTGCGGCGGCAGCCGCTTCGAGAATTCGCACCAGGTGCGCCAGAACCTCGGTCGGCGGATGCTGCGCCGCGAGCAACGCCTCGCTCTGATTGACGGCGAACCGCCTGCTTGGCAATCCGACGTCCATCAACAAGCCGGAGGACTCGCGCCTGGCCTGCGAGACCGTCATGTCGTTCAGAGGTCGCAGCAAGCCGATGACCGTGGCGAGCAGCAGTGCGGCAAGCGAACGCCGGCCTTGCGCGCCCGCCAGCGCGGCCTTCCAGCGCGCGTCCAGCAGCGACACCGGCGACCGCAGCGCGCCCGTCACCAACGCCGCCGAAGCCATCGCCGGCGCCACGCTCCACGCCAGTGAGTCGAGCCTGTCGAGCAAAGCCTGCGCAAAGACTTTCGACGAAATGCAGGGCGGCGCAGTAGCCGTTGAGCTGGGCAGAAGCTGGGGCTTGCGCAGCGACTGGATCAGGCCACGTGAAAACAAGCCCAGCGGGTCGGCCAGGCTGCTTGCGTCGGCGTTGCCGCCCACCTGGCCTGGGCGCTGGGTGCGGCCGAGGTTGGAACGTGAAAACCAAGGCATGCCGCGCAGCAACTGCGGTACCTTGTTCACGCTCAGCACCATCTCGCAGACGAATCGTTCAAGCGCCTTGGCGCGCACGTTCATCAGCAGTGAGTTGATGCCCTCGACAAAATACGAGCAGGCGGTGGACAGCAGCCAGTACAACGCCACCATCAAGATGATGATTTCGAGCGGGGCGTTGAGATTCATGTTGCGGGCGCATGGCGGAGCGTGAGGGCACAAATTTGCGCCCAGCGCGCCGGCCGCGCATCGCCCGAACTGATGACGTCGCCGGCCGCGACCGAACCATCGCCCGCGCCGCGCGCACTGCGTTCTCGCAGAGTGTGGCTGCCGATGGGATGCGTGCATGGCTACCCACCCTCAGCCCCACGCCGCGCGGCATGGCAGCCGGCAGCCTGTTCGGGATGTCGGTCGGCTCAGGCGCGCGGGCACCCGCCGCGCCGTCGGTCTATGTCGTCAGCCTGCCATCCCGGCGCGCCGCCGGCGTGTCGTCCGGCGCGAGCGGTGGCTCGGCCAGCTGCAACAGCGCGATGGGCAGTGTGTGGGTGTCGAACAGAACGGCCGCAGGTCGACTATGACAGCCGACCCGCCTGTTCGAGATGCTCAACGAAGAACCGCAGCGCATCGCGCTCGACCTCCTGCGGCGCAGAAATCCTGGCCGCACGCTCAGGGTCCGTGACGCATGGCCGAACAGTCGCCCGCGGGTCGGCGCAGCCGCGGCCGAGCTATTCCGCCGCGCGGTTCAACCTTTCGCTGTGCCAGTAGACGTCGTCACCGCCCAGGCCGTCGAGGTTGGCGCGGTTGAGCACGCGCGCCAGCACGAACATCAGGTCGCTGAGGCGGTTCAGATAATGGCGCGGCGCGTCGTTGATCTTCTCGTCCGCCGCCAGCGTGACGAGCGCGCGCTCGGCGCGGCGCGCCACCGTGCGGCTGACATGCGCCAGCGCCGCGCTGCGCGTGCCGGCCGGCAAGATGAACTCGGCCAGCCTCGGCAGCTGGTCGTTGTAGAAGGCCAGCGCTTCGTCGAGGCGCAGCACGGCGTCCATCTTCAGCAGTTCGTAGCCCGGGATGCAGAGCTCGCCGCCCAGGTTGAACAGTTCGTGCTGGATGACCACCAGCAGCTCGCGCACATCGGCCGGCAGCGGCTCGGCAAGCAGCACGCCCAGGCCCGAGTTCAGCTCGTCGACGTCACCCATCGCCATCACGCGAAGATGGTTCTTCGGCACGCGCGTGCCGTCACCGAGGCCGGTGGTGCCGTCGTCGCCGGTGCGCGTGGCAATCTGTGTCAGGCGGTTGCTCACTGGAGCCCCTCGTTCGACGAGTGCATCGACCGACCCCCCGAGGGGATGCGGGCCCGCTTGGCGGCCCGGCGCTCGGCCCGTTCAAGAAGAGTTTGACGAGCGGTCATACGGCCTCCAAGGCTTGTTCAAGATCGGCCATCAGGTCGTCGATGTGTTCGATGCCGACCGACAGCCGCACCATGTCGACGCTGACGCCGGCCTTCGCCAGTTCGTCCGCGCCGAGCTGCCGGTGCGTGGTGCTGGCCGGGTGGCAGGCCAGCGAACGCGCGTCACCGATGTTGACCAGGCGCGTGAAGAGCTGAAGCGCGTCCTGGAACTTCGCCCCGCCCGCCAGCCCGCCCGTGACGCCGAAGCTGACGATGCCGCTGGCGCGGCCGCCCATGGTCTTCTGCACCAGCGCGTGGTCGGCGTGATCGGGCAGGCCCGCGTAGTTCACCCAGCCCACCTTCGGGTGCTTCTGCAGGTAGGCTGCGATCTTGACGGTGTTCTCGCAGATGCGGTCCATGCGCAGCGCCAGCGTTTCGATGCCCTGCAGGATCAGGAAGGCGTTCATCGGCGAAAGCGCCGCGCCCATGTTGCGCAGCGGCACCACGCGGGCGCGGCCGATGTAGGCCGCCGCGCCGAGCGCCTCGGTGTAGACGACGCCGTGGTAGCTGACGTCGGGTTCGTTCAGGCGCTTGAAGCGCGCCTTGTGCTGCGCCCAGGGGAACTTGCCCGAGTCGACGATGGCGCCGCCGATGCTGTTGCCGTGGCCGCCGCAATACTTGGTGAGCGAATGCACGACGATGTCGGCGCCCAGCTCGATGGGCCGGCACAGCGCCGGGCTCGGCACCGTGTTGTCGACGATCAGCGGAATGCCGTGGCGGTGCGCGATCTCGGCCAGCGCCGCGATGTCGGTGATGTTGCCGAGCGGGTTGCCGATCGACTCGCAGTAGATCGCCTTGGTGCGCGCGTCGATCAGCGGCTCGAAGGCATCCGGCTGCCGGTAGTCGGCAAACCGCACCTCGATGCCGAGCTGCGGGAAGGTGTGGGCGAACAGGTTGTAGGTGCCGCCGTACAGCGTGCTGGCCGAGACGATGTTGTCGCCGGTCTCCGCGATGGTCTGGATCGAATAGGCGATGGCCGACATGCCCGAGGCCACCGCCAGCGCGCCGATGCCGCCTTCCAGCTCGGCCAGCCGCGCTTCCAGCACCGAGGTGGTCGGGTTCATGATGCGCGTGTAGATGTTCCCCGCCACCTTCAGGTCGAACAGGTCGGCGCCATGCTGGGTATCGTCGAACGCGTAGGCCACCGTCTGGTAGATCGGCACCGCGACGGCCTTGGTGGTCGGGTCGGGCTTCTGGCCGCCGTGCACGGCGATCGTTTCGAGTCTCATGGTGGGTCTCTCTGTGGGTGACGGACCGGGCGCGGCTGGCGCAGGCCGGGCCCGCAGTTTAGCCAGCGCTGACTGATGCTGCAGCGCGGCGACCCGCCGCCTAAAATGGTTCTTCGTTGTCGCGCCCCCACGGCGCACCGGAAGGACACCCGCCATGAACGCACCGCTGCCCGACCACGTGCTGCCCCGCACCGAACGACGCCCGCTGCCGGCGGCCATGCTGGCGGCGCTGAGGGCGCGCTTCGGCGAGCGCTGCAGCACGGCCACCGCGGTGCGTGAACAGCATGGCCGCGACGAATCGGCCTACGCACCGCTGCCGCCCGACGCCGTGGTCTTCTGCGAGAACACCGAGGACGTGGCCGCCGTGGTGGCGCTGGCCGCCGAACACGCGGTGCCCGTCATTCCCTACGGCGTGGGCTCATCGCTAGAGGGTCACCTGCTGGCCGTGCAGGGCGGCGTCAGCATCGACCTCGGGCGCCTGAATCACATCCGGCAGATCAACGCCGAAGACCTGACGGTGACCGTGGAAGCCGGCGTCACGCGCGAACAGCTGAACCGGGAGATTCGCGACACCGGCCTCTTCTTCCCCATCGACCCCGGCGCCAACGCCACGCTCGGCGGCATGAGCGCGACGCGCGCCAGCGGCACGAACGCGGTGCGTTACGGCACGATGCGCGAGAACGTGCTCGGGCTGAAGGTCGTCACGGCGTCGGGCGAGGTCATCCACACCGGCACGCGCGCGAAGAAGTCGAGCGCGGGTTACGACCTCACGCGGCTGTTCGTCGGCAGCGAAGGCACGCTGGGCGTGATGACCGAAATCACGCTCAAGCTCTACCCGCTGCCCGAGGCGGTAAGCGCGGCCGTGTGCTCGTTCCCGAGCATCGACGCTGCGGTGCAGACGACCATCCAGATCATCCAGATGGGCGTGCCGATCGCACGCTGCGAGTTGCTGGACGTCAACGCCATCCGCGCCGTCAACCAGCATTCCAAGCTGACGCTGCGCGAGGCGCCGATGCTGCTAATGGAATTCCACGGCAGCGAGGCCAGCGTGAAGGAGCAGGCCGAGACCGTGCAGGCGCTCGCCAGCGAACACGGCGGCACCCACTTCGACTGGGCGCGCACACCCGAAGAACGCACGAAGCTGTGGACGGCACGCCATCAGAGCTACTTCGCTGCGCTGCAAACGCGCCCGGGCTGCCGCTGCCAGAGCACCGACACCTGCGTGCCGATCTCGCGGCTGGCCGAGAGCATCAACGAGTCGGTGGCCGAGGCCGAAGCATCGGGCATCCCTTACTGGATCGTCGGCCACGTGGGCGACGGCAACTTCCACCTGAGCTATCTGTTCGACCCGAACGACCCGGCCGAGATCGCGGCGGTGGAGCGCCTGAACGTGCTGATGGTGCAGCGCGCGCTGCGGCTGGAAGGCACCTGCACAGGAGAGCACGGCATCGGCCTGCACAAGATGGCGTACCTCGTGGACGAGGCCGGCGCCGGCGCGGTGGAGATGATGCGCAACATCAAGCGTGTGCTCGACCCGAAGAACATCATGAATCCTGGGAAGATATTCGCCATGTAGAAACCGCGAACCGGAAGCTGAAAAGGCCCCGCATGGGGCCTTTTTTGCTGAAGGGCGTGAACCCTTCGAGCGGATGTCAGCGGGCGCGGCGGCGGGCACATGCGAGACCGGCCAGTGCCAGGCCGACAAGGGCCAGCGAGCCGGGTTCAGGGATCACGGCACCGGTGCCAACGATCCGACGTAGTCTTGCCCGCGGCGCAGGCTGGTTTCGTCGATGCCCACGATGCGCACCTGGCTCATGTCCTGTTTGCGCCGGGTCTCGGTGACACAGTGTTCGATGCGCCGCCACAGCTGCGTGTCCTTGACGCTCAGCATCTTGGCCGACTGGCGCACCGGCAGGCGCTGGCACAGTGCCAGTGCCAGCGCTTGAAACAGCAGCGCGCAAGCCGCTGGCCTCGCGCGCCCACGGCACGGGCAGCTGCGAGGTCTTGCCACGGGCCGGGTACGCCATACGCGGCACGCCGGCATGCAGCCAGGCTTCGAACTGGAAGAAGTCCAGGTGGCGCCACGAGCGCGCCCAGCGGTCGTGCACGGGCTGCGCGGTTACGCCGCAGCTTGGGCGGACGAGCGTCTTTGCCCCGTACACCATATCGAAGTCGATGCGGGGTGCTTGGCGGTGTCGAGCTTCACATCAGCAACGGCCGAAGGCGCCTGCAGAGCCGGTGTTCCGGCGAACAACGCTTCGATTTGAATGTTCAAGATGTCAACTCCGGCAACAGGCCGGTGGACATGAGGACGGGCTCAAATGCAGCCTGACCACATGCCCACCGGCCTCGACTATGACCAGCTATTTCGAAGGCTGGATTCCACACGAAACGACGAGGGGCCCCCATCCCACCCCCGCCGTCTGGGCGGCGAAAATCAGTGCTTCGTCTCGGGTCGCGAGCGGAGATTGCAGCCGCAGCGCCAGTTCCAGGTAGGCGGCGTCGTAGCTCCTCAGCCGAAAACGCAGCCCCAGCGCCAGCAGCCCGCTGCGGCCCACGGCGTGGCAGTCCACGGTGATCGGCAAGGCACCGATCTGCGTGACCACCGCCTGGGCATGCTGTACGTTCATCCGCTGGCGCAGGCAGCTGGTGTGCAGCATGTTGGTGAACTCCAGTTCCCACACCGCCGGCACGTGGGCGACGTCTTCCCGGACGTCGTTCCGCAAGCGCTGTGCGATGGCGGCGCTGTAAGGCGTGGCCTGGTTCTCGAAAAATCAGACGGCGACGACCGAGTTGTCGAGCACGAACGGCGTTCCGCGGGCCTTCGGTCGCGCCCTTGTGCAATGGCGTCACTCAGCGGGATGTCGAGCTTCACGCCTTGAAACAAGGTGGCAAGGTGGCAAGGCCTGGAATGCCAGGTCGACCTGCTGCCGTAGGTCGGACGCCCGCGAGCCGGCTTCAGGTGCTTCGGTGGCGAACAGCCTGGCCATCGGCACACCGTGCCGGGTGATGGTGATCACATCGCCACGCTGCACTTGCAGCAGAAACTCCGGGAGTCGCCTCTTCGCTCCGAAGACAGGCACACTGGGCATGGTCGACTCATGAAAAAATTGGTCGACCAGATGATGGCAACTTGTCGAGATCTGCGCTTCAGGCAGCCGGCGCCGGCATCGTCCAGCGCTTGCTGACCTCGCCCTTGCCGTTGACGCTTTCCAGATGGACGCCGAAGCCCCAGAGCCGCGCCACGTGCTTCAGCACCTCATTGGCGGTGTCGTGCAGCGGCCGGTCGTTGTGCTGGAAGTGGCGCAGCGTGAGTGAACGGTCACCTCTGAGGTTGACGTTCCAGACCTGGATGTTCGGCTCTCGCGAGCCCAGGTCGTACTGCCGCGACAGGCTCTCGCGCACACGCCGGTAGCCGGCGTCGTCGTGGATGGCGGCCACTTCGAGTTCCTTGTCCTTCTCGTCGTCGCGGATGGCGAAGAGCCGCAGGTCACGCATCAGCTTCGGGCTGAGGTACTGGCCTATGAAACTCTCGTCCTTGAAGTTTCGCATGGCCTGGTCGAGCGCAGGCAGCCAGGGCGTGCCCGCGAGATTTGGGAACCATTCCCGGTCTTCATCGGTCGGGCTATCGCAGATGCGCTTGATGTCGGTGTACATCGCGAAACCCAGCGCATAGGGGTTGATGCCGCTGTAGGCCTTGTGGCCGACCGGCGGCTGGTAGATCACATTGGTGTGCGACTTCAGCCACTCGATCATCACGCCGTCGGTCAGGTAACCGTCGTCGTACATGGTGTTCAGCAGTTTGTGGTGCCAGAAGGTGGCCCAGCCTTCGTTCATCACCTGCGTCTGGCGCTGCGGGTAGAAATATTGCGCCACCTTGCGCACGATGCGCACGATCTCACGCTGCCAGGGCTCCAGCAGCGGCGCATTCTTCTCGATGAAGTACAGCAGGTTCTCTTGCGGCTCCTCGGGGAAGCGCTTGCTCTCGGCCGCTTCCTCGGCCTTGCCTTCGCGCTTGGGCAGCGTGCGCCAGAGGTCGTTGACCTGGCGCTGCGCGTAGGCCTCGCGGTCCTTGCGGTCGGCGAGTTCCTGCGCCAGCGTCTTGCGGCTGGGTCGGCGGTAACGGTCCACGCCGTGGTTCTGCAGCGCGTGGCAGGAGTCCAGGAAGGACTCCACGGCGTCGAGGCCGTGCTTTTCTTCGCAGGCCATCACGTAGTTCCGCGCGTAGACCAGGTAGTCGATGATCGACGCCGCGTCAGTCCACATGCGGAACAGGTAGTTGCCCTTGAAGAAACTGTTGTGGCCGTACGCGGCATGCGCGATGACGAGCGCCTGCATCGCCATCGTGTTTTCCTCCATCAGGTAGCTGATGCAGGGGTTGCTGTTGATGACGATCTCATAGGCCAGGCCCATGGCGCCACGCTTGTAGTTCTTCTCGGTGCTGATGAACTCCTTGCCGTAGCTCCAGTGGCGGTAGTTCACCGGCATGCCCACGCTGGCGTAGGCGTCCATCATCTGCTCTGCGGTGATGATCTCGAGCTGGTTCGGGTAGGTGTCGAGGCCGAAACGCTCGGCGGTCTGGCGGATGATGCGGTGGTAGGTTTCCACCAGTTCGAACGACCAGTCGCTGGGCCCGGGCAGATGCTCTGATGGGCGCTCGGCCGCAGGCAGCGGCTCGGTCAGGGCTGCAATGGAGTTTCTGCTTTTCATGCTGCCTTCGCCCCTTCTTTCTTGAAGAGATCTCGAAACACCGGGTAGATCTGGCTGGCCTCGGTGGCCTTGCGCATCGCGAAGTGGCGGTGGCTCGCCGTCAGCTGCGCGTATTCTTCCCACAGGTTCTGCTCTTCGGCGGCCACCTGCACATAGGCGAAGTAGCGGCACAGCGGCAGCAGCTTGGTGGCCATCAGTTCGCGGCAGCGGCCGCTGTCATGGTGCCAGTTGTCACCGTCGCTGGCCTGCGCACCGTAGATATTCCACTCGGCCGGGTTGTAGCGCGCCTTGATGATCTCTTCCATCAATACCAGGGCGCTGCTGACCACCGTGCCGCCGGTCTCGCGGGCGTGGAAGAAGTTCTCTTCGTCCACTTCCTGCGCCTGCGTGTGGTGGCGTATGAAGACGAGGTCGATCTTTTCGTAGTGCCGCGTCAGGAACATGTAGAGCAGGATGAAGAAACGCTTGCTCAACTCCTTGCGCCCTTCGTCCATCGAGCCCGAGACGTCCATCACGCAGAACATCACCGCCTTGCTGGTCGGCACGGCCACACGAATGCGGTTGCGGTAGCGCAAGTCGATGGGGTCGAGGTAGGGAATGCGCGCGACTCGGGCGCGCAGGTGGGCGATCTCGGCTTCGAGTTCGGTGATCGCCTGCTCGGCCACCAGGTCACCCGGCCGCAGCGCCAGTTGCAGCGCCGCAAGCTGCTCTTCCAGCTCGCGAAGCTCACGCCGTGAGCTCGCGCCGATGGCAATGCGCCGGCCGATGGCGCCGCGCATCGAGCGCACCACGTGCAGGTTGTTCGGCGTGCCGTCGCTCGAATAGCCGGCGCGGTGGTACTTCCATTCAGGCACTTCGGCAAGCTGGGTGCGGATCAGGTCAGGCAAGGCCAGGTCGTCGAAGAAGACCTGCATGAACTCTTCCTTGCTGAGCGAAAAGACGAAGTCGTCCTCGCCCTCGCCGGAGTCGCTGGCCTGGCCTTTGCCGCTGCCACCGCCCGCGCCGCCTTTCGGCCGCTCGATCCGGTCGCCGCGCACGAAGTCCTTGTTGCCGGGGTGAACCACCTCTCGCATGCCGCCCTGACCGTGGCCGAACACGGGCTCGGTCAGATCCTTCTTGGGGATGTGGATGTCTTCGCCACGCTCGATGTCGCGGATGCCGCGGCCATCGATCGCGCGTTTCACGGCCTCGCGGATCTGCTCCTTGTGGCGGCGCAGGAAGCGCTCACGGTTGCCGATCGACTTGTTCTTGCCGGCCAGCCGACGATCAATGATTTGCTGCATGTTGCTCCGGCCTTACCCCCTCTCCCCCTGGGAGAGGGTTGGGGTGAGGGTGGTGGTCCGCAGAGAGCCCTCACACCCGCCCTCTCCCGCCAGCGGGAGAGACGGGAGAGGGCGCAAGTCAGGGTGGATGCGCTTCATGTTTGGTGCCTCAGGAGCTTTTCCGCACTCGCAAGTACCACTCGCACAACAGCCGCACCTGCTTGGGCGTGTAGCCCTTGGCCACCATGCGGGTGACGAAGTCCTCGTGCTTCTTGGCCTCGTCGGCGCTCGCCTTGGCGTTGAAGCTGATCACCGGCAGCAACTCTTCGGTGTTCGAGAACATCTTCTTCTCGATCACCGTGCGCAGCTTTTCGTAGCTCGTCCACACCGGGTTGTTGCCGGCGTTGTTGGCGCGCGCGCGCAGCACGAAGTTGACGATCTCGTTGCGGAAGTCCTTCGGGTTGGCGATGCCCGCGGGTTTCTCGATCTTCTCGAGTTCGCCGTTCAGGCTGCCGCGGTCGAAGACTTCGCCGGTGTCGGTGTCGCGGTACTCGTGGTCCTGAATCCAGTAATCGGCATAGGTCACGTAGCGGTCGAAGATGTTCTGGCCGTACTCGGAATAACTCTCCAGGTAGGCGGTCTGTATCTCCTTGCCGATGAACTCGGCATAACGCGCGGCCAGGTGTTCCTTGATGAAGGCGGTGTACTTCTGCTCGAGTTCGGGCGCGAACTGCTCGCGCTCGATCTGCTGCTCCAGCACGTACATCAGGTGCACCGGATTGGCCGCCACCTCGGTGCTGTCGAAGTTGAAGACCTTGCTGATGATCTTGTAGGCGAAGCGCGTGCTGATGCCGCTCATGCCTTCATCGACGCCAGCGTAGTCGCGGTACTCCTGGTAGCTCTTGGCGCGCGGGTCGGTGTCCTTCAGATTCTCGCCGTCATAGACCAGCATCTTCGAGTAAAGGCTGCTGTTCTCGGGCTCCTTGAGGCGCGTCAGGATGGCGAACTGGCTCATCATCTTGAGCGTGCCAGGTGCGCAGGTGGCCTGCGCCAGTGAACTGCCTTTCAGCAGCTTTTCATAGATCTTGATCTCTTCACTGACGCGCAGGCAGTACGGCACCTTGACGATGTAGATGCGGTCGAGGAAGGCTTCGTTGTTCTTGTTGTTGCGGAAGGCCTTCCACTCGCTCTCGTTGCTGTGCGCGAGCACCACGCCGTCGAACGGTATGGCGCCGAAACCTTCGGTGCCCTTGTAGTTGCCTTCCTGGGTGGCGGTCAGCAACGGGTGCAGCACCTTGATCGGCGCCTTGAACATTTCCACGAACTCCAGCAGGCCCTGGTTGGCCAGGCACAGGCCGCCGCTGTAACTGTAGGCGTCGGGGTCGTCCTGCGCATAAGTTTCGAGCTTGCGGATGTCGACCTTGCCGACCAGGCTGCTGATGTCCTGGTTGTTCTCGTCGCCCGGCTCGGTCTTGCTGATGCCGACCTGCTTGAGGATGCTGGGACGGCGCTTGACGACCCTGAACTTGCGGATGTCACCGCCGTATTCTTCCAGCCGCTTCACGGCCCACGGGCTGAGCACGCGGTTCAGGTAGCGGCGCGGAATGCCGTATTCGCTTTCGAGGATGGCGCCATCTTCCACGGGGTCGAACAGGCCCAGCGGGCTCTCGTTCACCGGGCTGCCCTTGATGGCGTAGAACGGCACTTCCTGCATCAACTGCTTCAGCCGTTCGGCGATCGAACTCTTGCCGCCGCCCACCGGGCCCAGCAGGTAGAGGATCTGCTTCTTCTCTTCCAGCCCCTGCGCGGCATGCCGGAAGTAGCTCACCACCTGCTCTATGGCGTCTTCCATGCCGTAGAACTCGGGGAAGGCCGGGTAGACCTTGATGACCTTGTTGGCGAACAGGCGGCTCAGGCGCTGGTCGTTGCGGGTGTCCACGGTCTTCGGGTCGCCGATGGCCTTGAGCATGCGCTCGGCGGCGGTGGCGTAGGCGATGGGGTCACGCTTGCACTCGGCAAGGTAATCCTCGAGCGACATTTCCTCTTCACGCGTGCGCTCGTAGCGGGCTGCGAAATTGCTGATCACGTCCATGCGGACCTCCTGTGTGTAGGAAGGCGACGACGGGAGGGCAAGCCCTCCATTCGCGCCTGGGAAGTTCTGATGAAGTCCCGGCTGTACGGGCCCAGGCTCCATCAGAGCTTTCCGGTCATCAGCAACGCTGGATCATCGGCAGCATGCGTTCAGCATGATTCATTCAACTCGAAGGCAAGGGCTGAAGAGAGGCCACTTTTGCCGGCAAATCGCGATCTCCGTCACGATCTTCTCGACATACGAAATCTGGGCATGCGGTACGCAAGACGCGTGCCCTGTTCTGCGAGACGCCCCGCGCTGGCGCACCGCATATCAACGCGCCGGAAAGTACCTGCGCCGACATCCCTAAGTTCACTGTGCGACATCATGCACCGTGATGGCGCTCCGTGCACGGCCCGGGGATTGCGCGCCGACGCATGGCGCGACCCGATGCGATGATGCGGTGCATGAACCGCAATCTGTTTCTGCTCGCCCTATGCCAGGGCCTCTTCCTCACCAACAACGTCACCTTCATCGCCATCAACGGCCTGGTGGGCCTGAGCCTGGCGCCGCTGGGCTGGATGGCCACGCTGCCCGTCACCGGCTACGTGGTGGGCGGCGCCTTGTCGACCCTGCTGGTGGCACGGCTGCAGGCGCGTTTCGGGCGCAAGCGTTCGTTCCAGGCTGGCCTGCTGGTGGCCGCGCTGTCGGCGGCCGTGTGCGCTTACGCGGTGGCCCACTCGAACTTCTGGCTATTGGTGGGCGCCACCCTGGTGGCGGGTTTCTACAGCGCCAACGCTTCGCTCTACCGCTTCGCCGGGCCGGAACTGGTGGCGCCGGCTTTCAAGGAACGTGCGATCTCGCTGGTGCTGGCCGGCGGCATCATCGGCGCCTTCGCCGGGCCCAACCTGGCCAGCGCCACGCGCAGCCTGCTCGGCGTGCCGTTTGCGGGGGCCTACGTGGCGCTGGTGGGCGTGGCCCTGCTGTCCATGCTGGCGCTCTCGTTCATCCGATTCCCGCCGCATGTGTCGCCGAAGGCTGGCGCCAGCACCGGGCGGCCGCTGTCGGAAATTGCTCGCCAGCCCGTGTTCATGGTGGCCGTGGCGGCCTCCGCCCTGGGATACGGCGTGATGAACCTGCTGATGGCCGCCACGCCTATCGCCATGCAGCAGTGCAAGCACCCTTTCGACAGCGCCGCGCTCGTGCTCGAATGGCATGTGCTGGGCATGTTCGTGCCGAGTTTCTTTACAGGCCACCTGATCAGGCGCTTCGGCGCCTTGCCCATCATGAGCGTGGGAGTGCTGCTCAACGTGGTCTGCATCGTGGTGGCGCTTTCGGGTGTCGACCTGATGCAGTTCCTGGTGGCGCTGTTCACGCTGGGTGTGGGCTGGAACTTCCTCTACACCGGTGGCACCACGCTGTTCACCGGTGCCTACAGGCCGGAAGAAAAGAACAAGGCGCAGGGCGCGATGGACTTCTGCGTGTTCTCGACGATGGCGGTGAGTTCATTCGCCTCGGGCGCGCTGATCACCACCCAGGGCTGGACCTGGCTGAACCTGGGTTCCTTGCTGCCGATCGCCGCAGTGGCGCTGGCGCTGCTGTGGCTGGCGAGGGGGCGGCACCTGGCGCGCCACGCGAGTTCGGGCGCGTCCTGAAGTGACCGCGCCGGTTCACGGCGCCAGTTCAGGGGGCAACCAAAGTGGGCCGTCTCTCAGCTTTCGCCGGCGCCCAGCTTTTCGAGCAGACTGTTCAGTTCGTCCAGTGACGCGAAGGCGATGGCGATCTCGCCCTGCTCGCCGCGGCGGGTGCGGCGCTGCACGCGGATCTCGACGGCCGCCGTCAACACATCGGCGAGCTTTTCTTCCAGCCGCAGGATGTCGCCCGGCTTGCCTTTGGCCGACCGCGGCGCCGCTGACGGGCGCGCGCTGACTGTGCGCGCGACGAGCTTTTCAGCCTCGCGCACGCTCAACTTGCGGGCGGCGATCTCGTGGGCCGTCATCACCTGCTGGGCTTTTTCCAGCGGCAGCAGCGCGCGGGCATGGCCCATGTCGAGGTCACCGGCCATCAGCATCTGCTGCACAGGCTCGGCCAGGTTGAGCAGGCGCAGCAGGTTGCTGGCGGCGCTACGCGAACGACCCACGGCCTGGGCCGCCTGTTCGTGAGTGAGCGCAAACTCCGTCACCAGCCGTTGCAACCCCTGGGCTTCTTCCAGCGGGTTCAGGTCTTCACGCTGGATGTTCTCGATCAGCGCCATGACGGCAGCGGCTTCGTCGGCCACCGGCTTGACGAGCACCGGCACCTCGGCCAGTCCGGCCAGGCGGGAGGCGCGCACGCGGCGCTCGCCGGCGATGATCTCGTAGCGGCCACCTTCCAGCGGGCGCACCAGCACCGGTTGCATCACGCCCTGGCTGCGGATGCTCTCGGCCAGTTCGTACAGCGAGCCTTCGTCCATGCGCGTGCGCGGCTGGTAGCGGCCAGGCTGCAGCAGGTCGAGCCGCAGCGATGACGGATACCCGGCGGCGTCACCCGGCGCGTCGCTGACCGTGGGGCCGAGCAGCGCTTCGAGGCCGAGGCCGAGGCCCTTGAGTTTTTTGGTCGCCATGCGGGCGATTGTCACCGAGCGCGGGTCAACCGGCACCACCCAGGCGCAGCAGCCAGCCCTGCCCTTGCGGCCAGTCGCCGAGCCCCGAATCGGCATTGATGTGGCCGGCAGCGGCCAGGCTGAGACATTCGGCGCCCCAGTCCGCTGCCAGCACCCGGGCCCGCCCGGCTGCGGAAAACGGATCGTCTTCGCTGATCACCACCGTGGTGCGGAACGGCAGGCGCTGGCGCGCGATGGGTCGCCAGTTGGACAACTGCGGCGGGGCGTCGTCACGTTCGGTGTCGGGTGGCGCCACCAGCAGGGCGCCGAGTACGCGCGCGGTGTGCGCCGAATGCGCCGCCCAGGCGGCCACCAGATGGCAGCCCAGGCTGTGTGCGGCAAGCAGCGTCGGGCGATCTTCCTCAATCAGCACTTCGTCGAGCCGGGCCATCCAGTCGCCGCGGCGCGGCCAAAACCAGTCGGCCTGCTCGACACGGCGCCAGCCGCGCTGCCTCTCCCACAGCGTCTGCCAGTGGCCGGGCCCGGAATCCTGCCAGCCGGGCAGCAGCAACACACGTGCCTGGGTCGTCATCTGCCTGCCTTATGCTCGGTCGCCATAGTTCATTTTGCGCGAGAGGTTCGTCATGACCCATACCGTCTTTGTCGACGGCCAGGAAGGCACCACCGGCCTGCGCATCCACGAGTACCTGGCGCAGCGCAGTGACATCGAGGTGCTGCGCATTGCGCCCGAACACCGCAAGGACGCGGCCGAGCGTGCGCGCCTGCTGAACGCCGCCGACGTGGCGTTCTTGTGCCTGCCCGACGCCGCCGCGCGCGAAGCCGCCGCGCTGATGACGAACCCGCGCACCTGCCTGATCGACGCCAGCACGGCGCACCGCACCGCGCCCGGCTGGGTATTCGGCCTGCCCGAACTGGCGCCCGGCCAGCGCGACCTGCTGCGTGCCAGCAAACGCATCAGCAACCCGGGCTGCCACGCCAGCGCGTTCATCCTGCTGTTGCGTCCGCTGGTCGATGCCGGGCTGGTGCCGGCCGGCCTGCCCGTGACGGCCACCTCGATCACCGGCTATTCCGGTGGCGGCAAGAAGATGATCGAGCAGTATCAGACACAGATGGAGCTGGCGCTCACTTCGCCGCGACCTTACGGCCTGCAACTGAATCACAAGCATGTGCCGGAGATGATGGCGCACACCGGCTTGAGCGTGGCGCCGCTGTTCATGCCGATCGTCGGCAACTTCTACAAGGGTCTGGCGGTCACCGTGCCGCTGCATTTGTCGCAGCTGAGGCCGGGCAGCACGGCCGCGGCGCTGCAACAGGCGTTCGAGCAGCGTTATGCAGGCGAGCGCTTCATCCACGTGAAACCGCTGTGCGACGCGGCCACGCTGGAAGCTGGCTTCTTCGATGTGCAGGCCAACAACGACAGCAACCAGGTCGACGTCTTCGTGTTTTCCAACGGCAGTCAGGTGTTGCTGATGGCGCGGCTGGACAACCTGGGCAAAGGCGCCAGCGGCGCGGCCGTGCAGGCCATGAACGTGCACCTGGGCTTGGACGAGGGGCTGGGGCTTTGATGCCGGGTGGTGCTGGCCTTGCCGTTCAGGCGGTTGATACGGGCAGCGCGTGATAGTGGTACGTGGCGGCGTCGGTGAAACCGAGCCGATCGTAGATGTGGCGGGCGTCGTGGTTGTCACCTTCCACCTGCAGATAGGCGACGCGGGCGCCCTGCCGGGCGGCCAGGGCCAGAATTTGCCCGCACAGGCTGCTGGCCAGGCCGCGGCCGCGCTCGTTATCCCTCGTGTGGACGTCGTACAGGCCCACCAGTTCGGCCTCGATGGCGAACTGGCCGCACGCCAGCAGCCGGCCATCGGATTCGTCTTGCAAGGCCCAGCCTTGATAGCGCACGGGCGAATGTGCCAGCCGTTCCGCATGCGCCGCACGCTGGCGGGCGGGCGAACCACGAAGCGCTCCCACGGCTTCGGCGAAGGCCGCCCGGACAAGCATGACCAAGCGCAGGCGCGCGGGCAAGGCCGGCGCCGTGGTGGCGGGCATTTGCGTGCGGACCATCACGCACGTGTCGTCCACCACTGTCAGGCCACGGGCAGCGAGTTCGCCGCCCAGCCCTTCGGGCATCGAAAAAGGCGTTATACGAAAGACCAGCGGCAAGCCCGCTTCCTCGAACAACGCCTTGGCCAGTTCCAGCTTGTCGGCCAGC
>Ga0209181_10006612_pt1 | contig 16185 bp, 12 predicted proteins | sample MAT05_FD_187208 | JGI IMG/M metagenome (GOLD analysis project Ga0209181, IMG submission 187208) | Freshwater microbial communities from Lake Fryxell liftoff mats and glacier meltwater in Antarctica - MAT-05 (SPAdes) (version 2) | ecosystem: Environmental > Aquatic > Freshwater > Ice > Liftoff... | reverse complement strand
GGCCAGGGCTGAGGTAGCACCCGGCTGGTAAGGCCACCTCATGGTTCAGCGGCTGAATGGTGATCGGAAGGTCTGATGGGTCAAAGAGAAGCACTTTCCCACCCATATAGGCGATAGATTGATCACTAAAGCATTCTGCTATGGCATTCAGATAGTCTGGGGCCGGGTAACAGTCGTCATCGGTGAAGGCAATAATCTTGCCCTGCGCCATCTGGATCCCTGCGTTTTTGGCGTGTGACACGCCTTTTTTGCCTTCATGCACCACAACAACACGAGCTTGCGCTGCTGATGCAAATTCGGCGATGACATCAGCGGTGTGGTCGGTAGAGCCGTTGTCGACAATGACGATTTCATAAGCGACCTCTGACTCCATGCGATTCAGTGCTGCCAAACATGCGGGCAGCGCAGAGGCACGGTTGCGTGTACAGACAACCAAAGAGATTTGAGGTGCGGTCAGACACTGCGTGGCATGCATATGGATTAGCCTTGCCAAACAAGTTCTGGCTCAGAACTCTTAAGGGGTGCCACAGGGGCTGGGTGTATCGACTCAAGCGTTGGCATCATCAGCCAATGTTTGTGCGCCAGTCGTTTGTAGTCCGCAGGGCAGCTTTTCGCCCAGTCCAGAACCAGTTGTCGAGCCGTGGCCGGAAGTTCTGCTGGCGAGAGCAGGCGTCGATCCAGGTGGTCTGCAATCGCTGCATTTTCGAGCTTGCCGCGGATCTGACGAAAGTAGCGTTTGATGTGTGCCTGCACATCCTTGGGGTGCCACCACCTGGCTGGGTTGATTTGCCAGGACGCTTCAGGATGGACATGGATGCGATAGTCTTCCCAAGCATGGCTGCGCGGGTCAAGTGCAAAGCACAAAATAGCGCCCATCAAACTGTCGGTGCGGTAAAGCCCCACGGGAAGGCGAATGTGTCTGTCACGCATCTGCTGAATGGTTTCACCCTTGATGCAACAAAAATTGCCATGAAATCCGGTGTTGATGATCATGTTTTCCCGCAACGTCTTGGCTGAGCGCCCTGTGGTGGGTACGCCAGTTCCGCCCATCGCGCGGGGGTTGGCGGTGGCTGCGTTGCCCAGGAGTTCCACCGCGTCGGGGTTGAGCCTGACATAACCGTCGATGAAAAAAGCAATGGCTTCACCCGCCCAGATCCGGTGAATGTATTGGTTCCACGCATTGGCTTTGTCGCCCAGTGGGATGGACCAGACCTGGATCGCCGGGCTGGCGGCAAGTCCTGCAGGAGCAGTTTGCCGCCGGGTCAGTTCGGTGGTCAAGTCACTGGCCAGTGTGGGGTTGCCGTTGACCAGGACATGGACCACGGCGCAAGAAGCGCCCGACACCAGCGTGGCATCCAGCGTCTGCTGCAACTGTGGCAAAGACTCACGGCAGGCAAAAATGACCACAGCCCAAGCTCGCTGGTGAGTGCTCATAGGGATGCAAAATTATATGAAATATATAGCATGCCACGCTTATTCCATAAGGGCTAGAGGCCGATTTGTTATAAATTTTCCGGGGCCTTTGCCGCCTGCCGCAAAAAGGCATCAAACATCAACAGCGTCCACAACGGTGCCGAATGGTCACGCTGGCCGCTGAGGTGCTGGCGCACCATGGTTTGCAGTGTCTGCGGATTGAAATACCCGGTGGCTTCGAGTTGCGGGCCCAGCACCGCTTGCTGCAGGCGCTCGCGCAAGGGGCCGCGCAGCCATTTGGCCAAGGGCACTGAAAAGCCCATCTTGGGCCGGTACAGCACATCGTTGGGCAAGCTGGGCTCAAAGGCTTTTTTCAGCAGCCATTTGCCTTCCTGGCCGCGGATCTTCAGGCTGCTGGGAAGCGTGGCCAGCCATTCAATGAGCTCATGGTCCATCAGCGGTTCACGCACTTCAAGCGAGTGCGCCATGGCAGCGCGATCGACCTTGGTGTTGATGTCGCCTACCAGCCAGGTTTTGTAGTCCAGGTACTGGACCAGCGCCAGCGGGTCGGTGGTGTTGGCGTTGGCGGCGTGCTGCTTGAATACTTCCTGCGCGCGATACCCCGCCAAAGTACGCTTGAACCCAGATGAATAAAGCGCCTCACGCTCATCTAAACGTAGCACCGAGACGCTGTGCAGATAGGCCTGCGTGGAATCGAGGGCCAATGCCTGAAAGGTGGTTTTGGCGCGGAACATGCGCGGCGCCCAGTCCAGCTTGGGGTACAGACGCCCCAGCGCGCCAAAAATAGGCTGGCGCAGGCCCATAGGCAGACTGCTGCGCGCACGCTCTTCTGCCGCGTGCAGGCGGTAGCGCCGGTAGCCGCCGAAACTCTCGTCACCGCCATCGCCTGACAGGGCCACGGTGACGTGTTTGCGTGCCAGCTGACAGACACGGTAGGTAGGAATGGCCGAGCTGTCGGCAAAGGGTTCGTCGTAGAGCCAAGCGAGCGTGTCGATCAGGTCAAAGTCGTCGCTTTTGACGATCTCCAGATGGTGGTCGGTGTGGTAACGCTCGGCCACCTGCTGGGCAAAGGCGGACTCGTTAAATTTGGGGTCGTCAAAACCGATGGCACAGGTGCGCACCTGGGTGGTGGACACACTCGCCATGGTGGCCACCACCGCGCTGGAATCCACCCCGCCAGACAGAAAGGCGCCCAGCGGCACCTCGGCCATCAGGCGCAGGCGCACTGATTCGTCAAGCCGCGCGCGCAATTCATGCACTGCATCTTCGGTGTTGATCGGGTTGTCAAGCGTAAAGCTCACGTCCCAGTAGGGTTTGGGCTCGGGCAGGCCCTGGCCGTGGCCCAGAGTCAGCGTGTGGGCTGGGGCGAGTTTGTGCGCGCCGGTGTAGATGCAGCGCGGGTCGGCCACATAGCCCAGGGCGAAGTACTCTTCAACTGCCAGTGGGTCGATGCTGCGGACAAAGTCCGGGTGTGCGGTGATGACCTTCAGTTCAGAGCCAAAAATAAAGCTGCCGTCCTGCAGCAGTGCGTAAAACATCGGTTTGACGCCCATGCGGTCGCGCGCCAGGAACAGCGTTTGCTGGTTGCGGTCCCAGACGGCAAAGGCAAACATGCCACGCAGGTGCTGCACACAGGCTTCGCCCCAGGCTTCCCAGGCGTGGATGATGACCTCGGTGTCACTGCGGGTGCGAAAGGTGTGGCCCAGCGCTTGGAGCTCGGTAGTCAGCGCCAAGTAGTTGTAGATTTCGCCATTGAAGACGATGGCCACGCTATTGTCTTCGTTGAACAGCGGCTGCTGCCCGGTGGACAGGTCAATCACCGACAAGCGCCGGTGGCCAAAGGCCAGGCCCGGCTCCAGGTGCAGGCCGAGTTCATCGGGGCCACGGTGCGCCTGCACGTTGTTGATGCGCGTCATCAGTTCGGGCGCAAAGTTGCGCTTGCTGCGCGTGTCAAAAAGTCCGGCAATGCCACACATAGGTTCAGTTCGGGGGACGTTGGTTGTGTTGGGTGGCTTCCAATAGCCCGATGAGTTGCGCGCCGTTGGTCTGCACAAACGCCTGCAGGCGCTGCGCACCCTCGTCGCCCTCACCCTTGTTGGTGTAAAGGATCAACACCGCCGAGTCGTCACCGCGCCCCAGCAGACGCTGCAGCGCACCCTGCAGCTTGGCCTGGGCGTTGCTGGCGGTGAGTTGGCCGTTGACCCAATACACCAGCCAGACGGTCAGGCGCTCACCACCTGGGCTGGTAGTTGCGGACACGTTTCGCAGTTCGCCCTCGCGAATGTTGACTTGTTTGCTATTAAAAGTGATGTTTTTGCCCTGGCTGGCCACTTGTGCCCAGAGTGGGTCCTTGGACTCGACCAGAACGTTGGCCGAACTGACGAGTTTGTGCTGGTAGTTTTGCTGGCGGTAGTACCCGACATAGACGCCCACGCGTTGCTCGCCTAACGCATAGCTGGTGTTGATCTGGGCCGAGGGGTTGTCAAACGCGGGCTGAAACTCAAGGTCAGGTATGGCTTGCGCGGCCCAGCCCGCTGCCAGCTGGGGCGGTGCCACAAGCTGCACGGGCGCATTGTTTTGCGCCTGGTCCAAGCCCCAGCGGGCCGCCAACGGCAGCGCCACCACGACGGCAGCCAACACGGCCACCAGCACAAAAGCGGGCGCTGTCGGGCTGGGTTTGCCTGGCAGTGGCTTGTGCTGTGTGACCGCGTCAAGGTCTGCTGCGCTGACACTGGGCTCGGGCTCCGACCAGCGCGCGCCAACGAGAAACATCAGCATGATGACGATGCCAAAAAACACCCAGCCATAAATGATGTGGTCCACCCCTGCGGCCAGTTTGTTGCCCGAAAGGTGGCCGAGCATGACGATCATGTAGGCGCGCAGCCAGTTGGCAAGCACCGGGACGATGATCGAGACGATGATGAACAGCACCCGACGCTTGGTGGACTGATAGTTCAGGTAGGCAAACAGCGTGCCCACGGTGAGCGAGGCAATCAGGTAGCGCACGCCGCTGCAGGCTTCGACGACCGACCAGTTGCCAGACGGAATGACAAACTGCAGCCCCTCGCGGTAAACCGGGATGCCGCTCAGGCGCAGCGCGGTCACGGTGAAGTCAGCCGTCCACGCCATCAGCTGGGGCATGGCAAATTCACCAAAGGGCACAGCAAAAAACAGGAAGGCCAGCGGGAAGGTCAGTGTCCGCGTTACGGCCAAGCCCAGCACGGTCGGCACCAGCAGCGCCAGCATGGCCACGAAGGCGAACTGTGTCACGGCGTTGACCGCCACCAGGTCACCCAGCAGCCAGCCCAGACCGCTGAGCAGCAGCAGCGCCAGCACCCAGGGGCTAGGTTGGGGTTGCAGTAGCGCCAGGTGGGCGCGTTTGTGCCACACCATCCACAGCACGATGGGCACCACCAGAAAACCGTGGGTGAAGGTTTCCGAGCGCCACCAGATGCCGACGATGGCGCTGGCGGTGTCAAAGTACCAGGCCAGCGTCCAGGCAAGCAGCATGACCAGCACCATGCTGGCGGTTCGCCACTGGCTTTGGGGGCCGCGTTGTAGGGTGGTGCTCATGGCTGGGTGGTGGGTTTCAGGTGTTGATCGATTTTGGACAAATGCGCAGACCAACTGTAATCGCGAAGCACCCGCTGGCGGCCCTGTGCCCCCACGCTGGTGCAACGCTCTGGGGATGCTAACAAGGCGCCTACCTGGTTGACAAATGCTGCAGCGTTGTCGGCCGACAGCAGCTCGGTTTCAGCCTTGGCAGCAATGGCCTGCGCGCAGGATGCCGAGGCCACCACCGGCCGGGCCATGGCCATGGCTTCAAGAATCTTGTTTTGAATGCCGCGTGCCACCCGAAGAGGCGCTACCACCACGGCGGCGTGTTGCAGATACGGGCGCACATCATCCACCGTACCGGTGACCACCACCCCAGGCCCGGCCAGCGCCTGCACTGCGGGGGTTGGGCTGCGCCCGACAATGTAGAAACACAGGTTGGGCCAGGCTTGGCGCAGCGCGGGCAGGATGTCGGCCACAAACCAGGTAACAGCGTCGATGTTGGGCCAATAGTCCATGGCGCCGGTAAACACCAGAGGTATCTGCGGGGGGGCGTTGCCAGCTTGCGCAAAAGGCGACGAGCGAGCCGGGTCGGGTGCAAAAAACTCGGCATCCACGCCGTTGCTGATGGCATCCACACTGATTGCGCTTTCCGGCGCGTGCTGCCTGAACAAGGCAGCTTCGTTGTCGGTGACAAAAAACGAACGCTTTGCCTGTTGCGCCACCCGCCGTTCAAAGGCCAGCAGGCGTGCGCCTTCACGGCGGTACAGCCATGACAGCGGCCAGCGGTGGTCTGGGGCGTATTGCGTCCATTTGGCCGAATCCACATCGACAAAATCGACCAGCATCGGCGGGCTGGAGCGTGCGTCGATGTACTGCGCCATGACCGATGAAAAGATGACCACCGCATCGATGTCATGTTGTGCCAGCGTCTGCTGTACCCACGTTTGCAGACCCGCGTTTTGGTAATAGTGCTGGCTGAGCGACTGTCGGGTGAGCAAGCCCGCCAGGCTGCGCAACTTGGCGGCGCGCGGGTTCAGGCGCGCCACATGCAGGTCTGGGCACAGCGCGCGAACGGTGTCGACGTGGGCTTCGTCTTCCGGGTCGTCGATAAAAGTGCCCAGAAAAACCTGGTGCTGCTGCGTCAGGTGCTTGAGCAAATGGTACGAGCGCACCTTGTCGCCCTTGTTGGGCGGGTAGGGCAGGCGGTGCACCAGGTAAAGCAGCTTGCCCATGCTGAGTGTCAGGCGAGGTTGCGCACGATGAATGGCCCCAGCCAGTTGGCCAGACCAATGGGCATGCGCCGCCAGGTTTCAATCAGCAGCTTGAATTTGGCGTTGGAAGGGTTGTTTTGCGGAACACTGTCGCTCTTGTAAAGGCGAAAGGCGTAGTGCAGCTGGGTGGGCTCAAAGCCCCAGTTTTTCTTGAAGGCGTAAGGGCCGGTGCCCTTCTTGCTGCGGCCGTAGTCAAACACTTTGAGCCCGCGTGCACAGGCACGGCGCATCAGCTCCCAGTATTTGAAGTCATTGGCGGCCAGATCGCGGGCGGCTTCATCGTCACCCGCATAGTAGGGCAGCACCTCATCGCGGAAGTAAAAGCTCAGCACGCTGCTCAGGGGCTTGCCGTCTGGCGAGACCACCGTCAGCACTTCGCAGTCCGGGCCAAACACCGTCATCAGTGCAGTGAAGTATTTTTTGGGCAGGGCGGGTGTGCCATGGCGATGCACGTTGTCGGCAAACAGGGCAAAAAACCGGTCTGCGTTGGCGTCAATGTCGCTGCGCAAGTTGTTTTTAATGCCTTTGCGCACCATGGCGCGCTGCTTGCGCGGAACGGCCAGCATGTTGGCGTCTTCCGTGGGCAAAATTTCCTTGCGGAAGGTGACATACAGGTCTTGCGTGGGCCAGTCGGGGTGGCGGTTGTCTACGCAGCGCAGTTCCAGATGCGCCACACCCAGCTTCTGGGCGATGGCTTGCGCCTCTTGCTCCAGCGCGTCTGCGGCTGCCGTGTTGCTGGCCGCGACACCGCCGTACACGGTAAAAGGCAGGCTGGTCAGCGAGTTGCCAAACAGCCAGCTGTTGATATGGCCCAGTGGCAACACGCCTTCGATGCTGCCGTCAGGGCCTTCAGCATACAAAAAATAACTGTCGTGTTTGAACACCTCGGTGACGATGCGTTGCCAGCCAGAGCGGTGGAAAAACGTGGCGTCAGGGCAGGCCAGCACAAACGCGTCCCAGCGTTGGGCGGTCGCGCTGTCGTCAAGCGTGAGACGTTTGACAGTGGTCATGCTTCAGGAACAGGTCGTCCACACGCCCCCAGCTGAAATCGGTCAACAGACGCTTCAGCCGGGCTTGGGTGTGGGCAATGTTGACGTAATGGCGAAAGCGCGTTTTCGCGCTGATGCCGGCGATGCGCGGTTGCCCGGGGTCAATTTCCCAGGGGTGAAAGTAAAAAATGCCGGATTGCTGGTCGCGGCTGTTCACGCGCCGAATCAGCCAGCGCGACACCGGATACGGCAGCAGCCGGAAGTAGCCGCCGCCACTGGACGGGAAGTTGCGCTCAAACAGCCGCACCGTGGTGATGGGGATCTCGATCAGACCCGGGCGCACTTCGTAGCTGAAGCGGGGTGAGTCCGGCATGCCGTAGTGGTCGTGGGCGATCGGGTAAACGCTGGAACTGTAGCGGTAGCCGGCTTTCAAGAGCGTGTCATACGCCCATAAATTATCTTTACCAATAGAAAAACTAGGAGCACGGTACCCAGTCACTACCTGGCCTGAGAGGTCTTCAAGCATATTTTTAGCAACGTGAACATCTTCAAAGAAGGTGTCCGGAGTCTGGTCGCTGGCACGCTGGTGAGCGTAGCCATGGCTGGCCAGCTCGTGGCCCTGCGCCACAATTTGGCGCACCAATTGCGGGTAACGTTCAGCCACCCAGCCCAGGGTAAAAAAAGTGGCCTTGGTGTGGTGCTGGTCGAGCATTTCCAGAATGGTGTTGATGTTGCGCTCCACCCGGCACTCGCGCGTGTCCCAGTCGGCGCGGGCAATGTAGGGGGCGAATGCCGAGACCTGAAAATAGTCTTCGACATCAATGGTCATGGCGTTGGTAATGCGCGGCGCGGCCATGTGGGGCTACCCCTCTTTGTCTGGGGTGGTGCCGCTGGCGACTTTGACCAAGCGCTGCAGCATGACCAAAATTTCCAGGTTAATACGCTCCAGCCGCAGGGCGCTGCCTTCCAGGCGGCGCAGCCGAACGTCGTATTGTTCGGCATTCAGCGTGGCGATCTGCCCGGAAATGGCTTGCCCCAAGCCGGCGGGTAAATGCAGCTTGGTCAAATCCACATCCAGCGGAGCGGTGGCATACCCCAGGCCCTGGGTAAAGGAGTCGGACCAGCCCGGGCCATCTGGCGCGGGTGATGTGGCACCTGTCCTGGTGGGCGGGGTGGACTCGTCGTAGAGTTCATTGGCCACTTCAGTGACGGCTGCAAGGTCAAATGTGTCCTTGTTGGCCAAAAAACCCGAGAGCAACAGGCGGTCGCACAGCAGGTTGATGCGCCGGGGAATGCCGTTGGTGGCTTTAAAAATGGCTTCAAAAGCGGCAGCGTCAAAGCTCGGCCGCTCGGGCTTGCCACCGGCGCACTTCAGGCGGTGCTCAATGTAGCCCTGGGTTTCCGCCAGGTCGAGCGGGCCAATATGGCAGGTAGCGGTAACCCGCTGGCGCAGTTGCTGCATGCCCGGGCTTTGCAAAATAGTCCGGAACTCGGGTTGGCCAATCAAAAAAGTTTGCAGCAAGGCCTGCTGGCCATACTGAAAATTGGAGAGCATGCGCAGCTCTTCCACCGCCCGGTGGGTGAGGTTTTGCGCCTCATCCACGATCAGCAGGCAGCGCTTGCCCTGGCTGGTGTGATTCACCAGAAAGGCCTCCAGCGCCATCAGCAGGTCAGACTTGGAAACGTCTTTCACGCGTACACCAAACGCAGCACCCACCATGCGCAGGGTGTCTTCGGCATCAAGCTGGGTGGTGACCAGGTTGGCGGCGACCACTTTGTCGGCATCCAGGCTTTCCAGCAAGCCGCGCACCACGGTGGTTTTGCCCGCGCCCACCTCACCGGTGATGACGATAAAACCTTCGTTGCGCATCACGCCATATTCGAGGTAAGCCTTGGCGCGCCTGTGTTGTTTGCTAGCGTAATAGAAGCGTGGATCGGGGTTGATCTGGAACGGTTCGCTGCTTAATCCGAAAAAGTCTGCATACATGGGCTAGAACTGAACATTGAGGTTGCCTGTCACCGCGTTTTCGGTGTAGGGGTTGGCGGCGTTGTCAGACACCACATGGCGCAGGCCCAGCGAAGCCGCTGCTTTTTTGCCGACCTTGCCAGTGAGGTTGACATTGAGCGACTTGAGTGTGGTGTCCTGGGCAGCTGTCGAGCCTTCTGTGGCTTGGCGAGACAACACCAGGCCCAAGGCGTAATCAGGGGTGAGACGGTGACTGTAGTTGATGCTGAAACCGTTTTGAATAACGGTGTTGGCGTTCGACAAGTTGTCAATAGCGCTGGCAAAGGTGTCGAGGCGGTTGCTCTGCGTGCGGGTCAGCAAAAAAGTGACAGTGTCGCGGATGCCCAGCAGGGCAAAAGACAGATTCTGGCTGCGCTGCAACGCTACGGCGGAGGTCAGGAAACTGCTGACCACAGGGGTATTCGCGTTGAAGCCGTACTGCTGTAGCAACTCATTCACTCTCAAGGCACGTTCCGCGGGCGTAAGCGCGCTCCCTTCCAGCTGGTTGTAGAACAGGTCATATACATTGCCAACAGTGCCAAATCCGCTTTGGTTAGCCGTGGTTGACACGTCTTTGGTATCGGTAAACCGCCATACCGTGCGCGCACTGCGGTGCTCAAAGCTCCAGTTGTGGGTGTTACCAAAAGAGCGTCTGCCGGTGACAGCCGAAAACGTGGTCCGCTCTGACGGGCGCCAGTTCACGCCAACGCTGCTGGTGTTGTAGTTTTGTTTGTCCAGGCTGGTGTAATTGTTGGATTCCTGGCCGGCGTTGGCTGACACATTGACTTGCGGTGTGACGGCATAGGTCAGCCCCAGGCTGTAAACGTCAGCTTCAGTGGTGCGCCCGGCGCTGTAGCTCACCTGCTGGCTCGACGCATCGGCGGTCCAGCCCAGACTGCGAAACGCCGACGCATTGCTGATTTTCACCACACTGTTGGTGCTGGCGGTATTGGAGGCAGTAGCGCTATCGCTGGAGGTTACTGCTCGGGTAATTCGGGCCTCGTAGTTGGCCACACTGCCAAAGCGCCCTTTAATGTAGGGCGACAGGCGGTAATTAGCCACCTCGGTTTGGTTGGCGTTGACGGCCGTGTTGTTGGTGGACTGGGTGCCAAATGCCGACACCGCCTGCTGCGAAATATTGCCGCTGAAATCCACAAACGCCCAGTTGTCAACCGCTTCGAACGTGCCAAAAGTATTGAGCGCGTTTTGCTGGCGGCCGGAGGAGCTGCCGCGCGCGTAGTAAATTTCGTTCAGTGAATAGTCGAAATAGGTTTTGAGCCGCGCACCCTGAATGTTGATGCGGATACCGGGACTCACTTGGGTGATTTGATCAGACTTGGGGTTGCTGCCTTGCAGCGCCACATTGTCAGTCAGGGTTTCAGTGACTGACACGCGCGGTACGATGGAAATAGTCCGCGCGGCATCCTGCGCCCAGGCCATGGGAAGTGGCAGCAGCGCCAGCGCCGCCGCGGATAAGGTCATGCGCAGCGGTTTCATGCCGCTTGCTCTTCTACTTGGCCGTAGCCGTAACCGCTGCCATAGCCATAGCCATAGCCATAACCGCCTTTGAACAATGCGCTGGAACGGTTCAAAAGCAGCAGCTTGACAGGGCACGCGTCAATGGTCGCCAAGGCTTGCTTGACTTCAGACTGCAGTGTTTTCCCCGCATGCACCACCAGCACCACCTGGCCCATGTGGGTGGCGAGCACGCGCGATTCTGTGGTGATCAACAACGGCGGCGAGTCAAACACGATGATGCGGTCCGGGTAGCGCGCCGCCATGTCTTCCAGCAGCCTGACCATGGCATCACTTGCCAAAAGCTCTGTAGCGCGCGGGTGCGGTGTGCCGCTGGGCAGAATAGTCAGTTTGTCGACGTTGGTCTTGAGCAACACGGACGACATGTCCAACGTGTTGTCCAGCACCAGGTCAAGCAGGCCCGGCCCGGCAGGCAGACCCAGCATGCGCATGACAGAAGGCCGCGCCACATCGGCATCGACCAGCATCACGGTGTTGTCAAGCTCGGTGGCAATGCTCATGGCCAGGTTGATGGAGGTAAAGCTCTTGCCTTCACCGGGCAAAGCGCTGGTGACCATGATCAGGTTGCCGTTGGTCAGGATGGAAGCACCTTTGCCCATGGCGTTTTTGATCAGCGGGCGTTTGATCACGCGGAATTGGTCCGCAATCTTGGAGCGCGGCGAATTGGCGTTGATGATGCCTGCTTCTTCCATGGCATCCAGACCCAATTCAACCCGACGTGACACAACCACTGGCTTTTCAGGCGGTGGCGGTTCCGGCGGAGCAGTTTGAGGAGTAGTTGCCGCAGTGGGAGTGGGAGTGGCTGGCATGTCGACACCAGCCTGGCGCAGTTGTTCCAGTCGCCTGGCTGCCTGTTCAATCAAGCTACTCATAGATTCATCCTGCCTGCGTGGACATCAGAAAAAGCGCCGCCATGCCAATGCCGAAGACAACGATCAAGGCGCTGGTCGCCGCTAAAAACTTTGTCAACTCTGATTTGCGCCGCTGTGCGCCGCCGTCATCCACCACCAGAGACACCACGCCCAGCAAAGGCAGACCCAGCGACTCGCTCATCGCGTACGCGTCGTAGTACACCGCACGGAGTTGGCTCAACAGAAACGAAACCCCAAGACCAGCGCCGAGTGCGGCCAGCAAGGCCAGCGGCATCAACAGCAGGCGGTTGGGTGCAACAGGTTTAGGTGAGGCACGGGGCGGGTCAATCAAGCGGAAATCTGCCACGCCGGTGGCACTGTCAAGATCGCCAGACATGGTGGCCGACTCGCGGCGCGTGACCAGGTCGTTGTAGTTCTTCTTGTTGATCTCGTAGTCGCGGTTGAGTTGGGCGTATTCGGCCTCAATTTGCGGCGCCACTTTCATAGACTCGCGCGCCTTGGTGTAGCGCGAGTCGTATTCCGACACACGGGCTCGCAGGGATGCTACCAGCACTTCTGAAGTGGCCATCACACGGCTGAGCTCTTGGTAGGTCAGGCTGTTGTTTGCGGGGGTTGCCGCTGGGTTGGCCAGGGCTGCTTTACGCAACTCGGCAATCTCTTTGCGTTTCTGGTCTTCCAGGTCCTTGATTAGACGACGCGCGCCAACCACGTCTGGGTGCTGCTCGGTGAAGCGTTGCAACAAGGCATCCAGACTGCGCTTCTGTGCATCGATGCGAGCATCAATCTCTGGGGTAGAAATGGCGCCCGAGTTATCAGACATCAGGTTTTTGGACTGGGTGGCACGCTCCAGTTCCAATTGTCTTCTGGCGGCATCACGGGCATTTTCAGCCTCGCGCAGCTCCAGCCGGGCTTGACGCAGTTGTTCGCCAATGCCACCGAGTTGCCCGGCCATGTCGAGCCCATCGGATGATCGCAGGTCAAGGTTGCGCAGCTTGAACTCTTTCAACCGGGCTTCGGCTTCCTCGAGTTTGGCCACATACGTCTTGATCTGGTCGTCAATGAATTTTTTGGCTGCGTCGGAGTCTTGGCGCGAGGTGCCCATGCTGGACTCGACAAAAATCGACACCAGCGACTGCACCACCTTCTTGGCCTTTTCAGGGTTGGTGTCGCGGTAGGCCAGGGTGTAGATGTTGTCGCGGCCAACGGTTTTGATCTCCAACGTTTTGCTCACCTGGTCAATGAGTGCGTCTTGCTGAGCCTTGGACGAGTTGCCCAGATCAAGATCTGCCATGCGGATGAGCTTCTCGACATTGGGACGAGTGATCAACGTGCGGCTGAGCATCATCACCTGTTGCTCAACGTTGGGCTGCACTGCCAGGCCCGACATCAAAGGTTTCAGAATGGACTGGGTGTCGACAAAAATACGCGCAGAGGCCTCGTACTTGTCTGGCACGGACATCACGGTCACCATACCGATGATGGCGACCACCCAAGCGGCGATCAGGCCAAGCCAGCGGTGTTTCCACATGCCTCTGGCGATGGTTGTCACCTGGCTAATCAGCTCATCCATGGGGGAGGTTCTTTTTGATCAAGGGATATGCGTCGCAAAACCAAACCAGGCTCACATTGAGCCTGGCATAGGGCAGAAAAATTAAAACCAGCCTTGCGGAATGATCAACACGTCACCCGGCTTCATTTCGACGTTGGCCGAGATGTCACCGCGTTTGATCAGGTCTTTCAGGCGCACCGAATAGCGTTTGTCGCCTTCGGCTGCACGCGTGATGGAGGCACCATTGCCGTCGGCAAAGTCGGTCAGGCCGCCCACTGCGATCATAACGTCGAGCAAGGTCATCTTTTGCTTGTAAGGCAGGGCCTGCGGTTTGGCGGCCTCGCCTACCACACGAATCTGTTCGCTGTAGGGGCCAATAAAACCGGTCACGATCACGGTCACTACCGGGTCACGCACCAGCTTGCTAAGGGCTTTTTCCACATCACGGGCGATCTCGATGGAGGTTTTGCCCTGCACCACCAGCTCATCCACCAGCGGGGTGGACAGCTTGCCGTCCGGGCGAACCGGCACAGACATCGACAGCTCCGGATTGCGCCAGACGATGATGTTCAGGTTGTCGCCGGGGCCGACGATGTAGTTGTAATCCGGGGTAGCCGCCGCCGCCGGTGCTGCGGGGTAGTTACTGGTGCTGGCGCAACCCGCCAGCCAGACGGCGACCAGCCCGGTCACGACGATGCGGCCAAAACGATTGAAGACAGATGCGGTGGAAAAGAAGCTATTCAAAATAAATCCCCTGGGTGAAGCCAATGCAAGACGCGGGAAGCCGACAAGAGCGGATGTTAAGGCAATATAACGCAAAAAGGCTGCAAGTCTGCGGCAGAAAACGAATCCGTTGCAGCTCGACCTCTTGTGGGTACCAGCTATGAGCATCATGAACGCCCTGGATTGGGCGAACTAGCAAAAATCTCAAATGGACGAACCGCGCATCTGGTGCTGGCAGCTGGCCCCTTCCCATAAAACTCTCGCTTGACACCCGACTGATGCATGGCCCTAAACTGGCGATCACAGCTTATTAGCTAACGTTATGCGGCTGTGCTAAATTTTTGATCGGAGTTGTCAATGAATTTGCCAGTGAATGTGTTGTCTGCTATTGAGCAATGGCGAAGTCTGCTGGGGTCTGACCAGGTCTTGACAGGCGCCGAGGTTCAAACCGCCTATGGCGCTGACGCCAGCGGTTACGTGCGACGGATGCCGGCGGCGCTACGCATCTTGGATAGCGCTGTGCTGCCAGAGGTTATGCGCATTGCAAATGCGCAGCGGGTGGCGGTCTACCCCATCAGCACTGGCAAGAACTGGGGCTACGGCACAGCACTGGCTGCGCGCGATGACTGTGTCATTCTTGATTTGGGTGGCCTGAAAAAAGTCATTCACTTTGACGCCGAACTTGGTGTCATCACGCTAGAGCCCGGCGTCACTCAAGGCATGCTGGCAGATTTTCTGGACGCAGGCAATCACCCTTTTTTGGTTCCTGTGACCGGCGCTGGCCCAAGTTGCAGCGTGTTGGCCAACGCGCTGGAGCGTGGCTATGGCGTGACCCCCTATGTGGACCATTTTGGCGCGGTCACCGACATTGAAGCCGTGCTGGCCGACGGCAGCCGGTACCGCACCGCACTGCGGGAAGCCGGTGGCGAAGAATTGGCGCGCCTCTTCAAGTGGGGCATTGGACCCTACTCCACCGGGTTGTTCACCCAAAGTGGCTTTGGCATAGTGACGCGCATGAGTCTGGTGCTGGCGCGCCGCCCAGAGTGCGTCAAGGTGTGTCTGTTCAGCCTGAAAGACGATGCCTTGCTGGAGTCTGCGGTATTGCGCATTCGCAGCATCATGGGCCGCCTGGCTGGCACGGTCGGTGGTATCAACCTGATGAACCAGCACCGGGTGCTGAGCATGGCCTCGCCTTTTCCGGTTGACCGCGTAATCGCCGGCGGCTTGATACCGCCAGACGTCTTGCAAGCCATGGGCAAGCAGTACCAAGTGTTTCCATGGACGGGGTTTGGCACCCTCTATGGTACGAAGCGTATGGTGGCGGCTGCACAGAAAGAAATCAGGGCGCTACTGGGTGACCTAGCCAGCCGCATGATTTTTTTGACACCACAACGCGCACAACAGTTGTCTAGCCTGACCAAAGTTTTGCCCGGCCAATTTGGCAAGGGTCTGCAAGGCATGACAGGCACACTGGCCAAATCACTGGAACTGGTAGCCGGGCGCCCCAACGAAACCGCCATGCCGCTGGTCTATTGGCGCAACCCCAAGCCCCCGGTTGGCAACTGGAAGGACCCCTCAGCCGACGGCAGTGGTTTGATCTGGTACGCCCCGCTGGTGCCGATGCGCCCCGCAGACGTGCGTGCCTATGTGGACATGGTGAAAGACATCGCTCCGCGCCATGGCATGGAGCCACTCATCACCTTCACCACCTTGAGTGACAAATTATTCGACAGTACGGTGCCCCTGGTGTTTGAACGCGACGACCCAAACGCCGTTGCGGCCGCGGCGGCCTGCTACAAAGAATTGCTGCACACGGGCCGAGCCAAGGGCTGGTTTCCTTATCGGGTGGGCATCAACACCTTGCCGCTTTTGATGGACATGCAGACCGACGCCAAAGTTTTCCATGACAGGCTGCTCCGCCACCTGGACCCCCATGACATCCTGGCACCGGGCCGCTACCGATAGTGGCGCTGAGCTTTGGCCAAGCTACCCAATCGGCTCGCCATCAGCTCAAAACCGTTCAATTCACCAAATTACACGACACCGGCAGGCAGCCAAGTGGAAGTGGATGACGCTCAAACGGGTTCAACTTGGCTGGATTTAGCGATCACATCTCTTGTTTTTCAGTCAGGAACGGTTGTAAATGGCATTGTCAGTGCATCTTTGAGCATCGTCGGTGGTGATGCTATGGGATATTTCTCGCCACTGCAACTTTCATACACGGCGGATGCATTTTTCAATCCAAACG
>Ga0209181_10006611_pt1 | contig 16185 bp, 14 predicted proteins | sample MAT05_FD_187208 | JGI IMG/M metagenome (GOLD analysis project Ga0209181, IMG submission 187208) | Freshwater microbial communities from Lake Fryxell liftoff mats and glacier meltwater in Antarctica - MAT-05 (SPAdes) (version 2) | ecosystem: Environmental > Aquatic > Freshwater > Ice > Liftoff... | reverse complement strand
ATCGCAAGTCACGATCAAGAGTGGCGCATCTGGACGTATGAAGTTCGTGATGTTGGACAACTAATCGATACGAAGCGATGAAGACAGAAACGCCAGACGTCCTCGTGATCGGCCTCGGTGCGATGGGTAGTGCCACCGTGTACCAGCTCGCCAAGCGTGGCGTGAAGGTGGTTGGCATTGACCGCTTCACGCCACCGCATACTTTCGGCTCAACGCATGGGGAGACGCGCATTACACGTCAAGCGATAGGCGAGGGCCGGCAGTTTGTGCCATTGGCGCTGCGATCGCACGAAATTTGGCGGGAAATTGAAGCCAAGACGGGTAAACATCTGCTCACGCAGTGCGGCGGACTATTCATCGCGCGCGCGGGGTCGTCGAGCCATATGCATGGTCAGGCCGATTTTCTGGGCAAGACGATTGCCGCCGCAGAAGCCTTTGGTATTGTCCACGAACGCCTTGATGCGGAGGCGATTCGCGCACGGTTTCCGCAGTTTTCGTTACAGGGCGATGAAGTCGGCTACTACGAGCCGGGTGCCGGTTATGTTGCGCCGGAAGATTGTGTATCCGCACAGCTCGACCTTGCGCAGCGGCTGGGTGCGGATATCCGCGTCAATGAAACGGTTAAGGAAATTGTCGCCGCTGGCGCGAGGTCACGCGTGGTCACTGACAGGTCGCAATACAAGGCGCGCGTCACCATCGTTTGTGCCGGTGCTTGGATTCCGCAACTTGTGCCGTCGCTCGCCACCGTGCTGAAGGTGCGCCGCCAAGTGCTGTACTGGTTTCCGGTGGAGGGGCGCATGTCGTATCAGTCGCGCGATTGCCCTGTCTTTATCTGGCACTGGGGTAGCGGCCCGGACGATGTGTTTTATGGCTTCCCGCAGGTTGGTGAAGAGCGGGTAATCAAGCTCGCTTCCGAGCAAGACATCCACGAAACTCTGCCGGATGACGTGAATCGGGAGGTGGCGGCCGGAGAGAGCGCGAAGATGCACGCGGACCACGTTGCCGGAAAGTTGCGAGGCATTGGCGCGACCAGCGTGCGAGCGGCGACGTGTCTCTACACCAACGCGCCAAGCGCTAACTTTGTGATCGGCCGACTTCAAAGTCAGCCTGACACCATCGTCGTATCCGCTTGTTCCGGCCACGGTTTTAAGCACTCGGCGGCCATCGGCGAGGCGGTCGCCCAGATGGCGATCAGTGGTGCCGAGCCGGATGTGTTGTTGCCGTTTTCGCTGGAGGCATTGGAGCGCGCGACTTCGACCGCATAATTGCGTCTTGGACAGCCGATGTAGCGTCGGCCGTCTGAGCCCCATGCCCCCGCCCCCCGCGCCCGCCCAAGCTGGAGCCCAATCAACGTCTCTGTGAACCAGCATGCTGACCTTCGACAACCGCTTCCTCCGCGAACTTCCCGGCGACCCCGAAACTGCAAACGCCACCCGCCAAGTGAAGGGCGCAATGTGGTCGCGCGTCGCGCCCACACCAGTCGCCGCGCCGCGTCTGATCGCCTACTCTAGCGAGGTGGCTGACCTATTGGGCCTCAGCGAGGCCGCGATGCGCAGTCGGGCGGTCGTCGATGCGCTCGGCGGTAATGGACTTCTTCCCGGCAGCGATCCCTACGCGACCGTCTATGGCGGCCACCAGTTCGGCAATTGGGCGGGACAGCTCGGCGATGGTCGTGCAATTTATCTCGGCGAAGTCATCAACGCCGCCGGCAAACGCCACGAGTTACAACTCAAAGGCGCAGGGCCGACGCCATACTCTCGGCGTGCCGATGGAAGAGCCGTGTTGCGCTCGTCCATCCGCGAATTCTTGTGCAGTGAAGCGATGCACCACCTCGGTATCCCGACCACCCGGGCACTGAGCTTGGTCGCGACCGGAGACAAAGTCGTTCGCGACATGTTTTATGATGGCCGCCCCGAACACGAGCCCGGCGCGATCGTTTGTCGTGTCGCGCCATCATTCACGCGCTTTGGCCACTTTGAAATTCACGCTGCGCGTAACGACGTGGCGCTCCTGAAAAAACTCATCGACTTCACGATTGCTCGCGACTTCCCAGAGTTGACGCTGCCAATCGATCCGGTCGGGCGCATCGGCGCTTGGTTTGCGGTCATTGCAGAGCGCACTGCGGTCATGGTTGCACACTGGATGCGCGTGGGTTTTGTACATGGCGTGATGAACACCGACAATATGTCGATCCTCGGGCTCACCATCGACTATGGCCCGTACGGCTGGGTGGATAACTTTGATGCCGGGTGGACGCCGAACACGACCGACGCCGAAGGGCGGCGCTATTGCTACGGCCGCCAGCCGGAGATTGCGCGCTGGAATCTGGAGCGGCTGGGCAGCGCGTTGATGATGGTGACAGACGACGATTCTGCTGAGAGTCGCGAGCTGACGGATCTATTGCAAGCGGGCATGACAAAGTTCGATGAGGCGTTCGACTTGGCGACGCGCACCAACCTCGCGGGCAAGTTTGGTTTCGCCGCATGGCGCGAGGAAGACGCTACGCTCGTCAACGACGTATTCAGGCTAATGGGTGACGCTGAAGTCGACATGACAATTTTCTTCACGCGTCTCGCAGAAGTTGGCATGGAGGCAACCGCCAATCGCGCATTGATGGCCGACGCGTTTTACCGCGATGATTTGCGTGAGCTACATGAGGCGGCATTTAATGGTTGGTTAGGGCGCTATTTAGCTCGCACGAAAGCGGACGACTTCGCATCCTCCGATCGCGCTGCGATGATGGCAAAGTTCAACCCGCGCTATGTGCTGCGCAACTACTTGGCGCAGCAAGCCATTGACGCCGCGACGGAAGGCGACGACAGTCAAGTGATTGAGCTACTCGACGTGATGCGCAAACCTTACGATGTGCAGCCGCGGCGCGAGCGCTTTGCTGAGAAGCGACCGGACTGGGCGCGGCAGAAGGCGGGATGTTCGATGTTGTCGTGTAGTTCGTGATTAGCGCACCCGCTACCTCTTATCTGCAACAACCCTGCCTTCTGGATTGAGATAGACGCGGTACACATTGCCGTCCTTGCAGGTCGCGATGTGGTCGTTGTCCTTTAGCTTCTTTGCGCTTACGACCTGCCCACATGGCAGGCCCAATAACGCGATTACAGATGTCAGATCCCTGAGGAGCACCGGATCTTCTGCGGCTGTCACCTGCGCGGCAAAAAATGCAAACAGAAAAAGCACCAGCGTCCGGTGTTGCATGGTTTTCTTCAAAGTCACTCTCCTAGAATGGTTAGATTGTTGCGAACTTGGCGGGGTCAGAGAGAATGCCCCAAATCGCCTCGCGGGACGCCACGATCGCGTTGGCAAGTGAGCGGTCGGCATCTTGCAGCAGCGCGAGTACTTTTTGCAGCAGCATCTCGTATGGTCCCCGCAATGCCGCGAGCGTTACCTTGAGGCGCCCCGCGTAGTACGCGCGAAATTGATCGAGCAAGTCGTCAACCTGATTCTTCAGTGCGATCTTGGTGAAGACGCCAATCGCGCTAGTTTCCTTGAGTCTGCTCGTAAGCGACTTCATATCCAGCGGCGTAGCCCCCGCTGCCGCCACTGGTGCCGCCGCTGCTGCATTTGCCGATCGCGTGGTAGCGGTAGCTGTTGGCGGTGTGGTGGGCGACGCAGAAGCTGGAGCCGGCGCCTTGGCCTGAGTCGCTGCGGGCTTGGCAGGCGGCGTAACCGCCTTTGCCGACAGCGGTGCTGCTGGCAACTTCGCCTCGATGTCACTGCCGGTAGCGGTGGCCACGGCGTCTGACGGAGTCGCCGTGGCCGCGTTTGGAGAAACGGCAGGCGCGAGCGGTGTAGCGCTTGGTAACGCAGCCGCGCTTGGTGGCGGCGCGCTTCTTTCGGTCATCACCACCGGTTGTTTTGTCGTTCCGGCGCAACCAGAAATCAACAGCGCGAACGCTGTCGCCGTCAGGCCGCGAACAAGTATCGAAAACAGTTTTCTGCAAGGCATATCGAATCCAATAATAATCAAACCATGTCATCAAGACATCGTCAGTGGAAGTTAGTGTCAAAAGCTAAGGCAATCAACATCATTGTCGCCCAGCCGACACCCGATTGCATCGTCCCCGCCTCCTGCTTGTGCCGGAAGTCAGGCGCTAGCGTGAATTTTTCTGGTAGGGCAGATAAAGCTGGCACCGTCTATTTGACCCCTATATTAAATTTACTTCATCTGCTTCGCGCTACTGACGTTTATTTTCATTGCGCTTCATGCTGAGATAGTCGCGTTGCTCTACTTCGTGCAGCTGTCGCGGGTATCGCTCGGTGGCGGCGAACCAATCGTTGATGCGTTTTTCGAATTGCGCTCGCGGTGGCAGTGTCAATGCGCCCAGGTACGCTTCGATAGCCAAGTAGTACCGCATGGTGTTGCGCTCTGCCAGACCACGAATGCCATCGACGTATGTCGTGGCGCCTTGCGCATTTTTACCGATGACCGTAAAACCGACTTTTGCACGGCCTGATGTGCTGAAGTACGCGAGCATGGCAAGTCTGCCGGTTATGCCGTATCCGTACGAATATGATAAATGCACGAACGTGCCACCCGTCGTGAGAGGGATGGCCTCGAGCGTGATACGGTAGTTGTGGGTGCTGAGCGGACCGGCATCAGCGCTCAATATAATTCGCTGGTATTCGGCGGTGTTCGTGGCAACATTCCATGAAAAGACGAGACGAAATGAGTCCTTCAACGGCTGCTCGACTTTGTTGCCGACGTTCATGACGAGCGAAGTGGCTCCTTTCGCGACTGCTACGCGGCAATACTTGGTATTTAGATGCAAGTTTAGGATATCGCACCACGCTTGCGGCTTCGCGAGCGCTTCGCTGAATACGCCGAATGCATCCGGTACAACGGCGTAGATTTCCCCCCTAACATCTTGCGAGTTGTGAAATGAGTCCAGCACCAATGGGCGTTTGAAATCATTGTTTGCGAGCCGCTCGCGCATCGCAACGTGCTGCGCACGCAAGCCCGCGACCGGCTCGATTTCTATACCGCCTGCCGTGGGGGCTGTGGGTTCCGCAAGAGCCACGCCGGGAACTGCGGCAAAGAGGTAAGCGAGAAACACCGTCAGAAATGCGGCCACTCTCGTTGACGAGTACGGCAAATTCTTCACTCCCGCCTCACTGGCAAATTTGTCCAGCTCACAGCCAGTAGACCCACAACCGCGCCGCTTGCTCCTTCAGGCGCATCAGTGGCGAACGCGCAGCCCACGTTTCGCGTGTGATCAGTGTTGATGCTGATAGGTCTTTTTCGAACAGCTTGTTCATCTGTGCACCGAACTCCGAGCCTAGGATGACAGCGTTTATTTCGTCGTTGTGTAAGAAGCTCCGCCAGTCGAGATTGGTCGATCCCACGGTTGACCAAACGCCATCGATCAGCGCAGTTTTGGCATGTAGTAACGCCGAACCTCGTTCGTAAATCTTTACTCGTGACTTCAAAAGTGCGGTGTAGTAGGAACGACCTGCGTGAAAAATCAAGCCGGAGTCGGTCTTGCTGGGAAGAATGAGTTTGACATCCACCCCGCGCGAAACGGCGTCGGCTAACGCCCTCATGAATTGTTCATCCGGTGCGAAATAGGCGTTGGTCAGAAGAACTGACGTCTCCGCGCTGTTGATTGCTGAGATGAGCGTGCTGTACATTTGCCCGCCGCCATCGTCCGATGAACTGGCGATGGCTCGGACAACCTCCTTGCCTTTTACAATTTGCGGTGGAAAGTACACTTTGTCTGGTAATACCTGGCCACTTTGTTTGGTCCAACTCGCCAAAAAGTGCTTCTGGAACTCGGCTACTACCGGGCCTTCCACCATTAGATGGGTATCGCGCCATGGCAACTTGTCTTGCGGCTTAATGTCCTTGCGATCTTGTTTTTTGTGGTGCCCAGACAATCCACTGGAATAAACACTGCTGATGTTGATGCCGCCCAGAAAAACCGTTAGCCCATCAACGATCAACAGTTTGCGGTGATCTCGTTGGTTAAGCTCCCAGCCTTTTTTCGCAAGCAATGGGTTGACGGGGTTGAATTCCAGCGTCTTGATACCATTGCGGTCCAGCCGTTGAAAGAATTCTTTTGGTGTCGCAATTGAGCCAATACTGTCGTATATCAGCACCACTTGCACACCTTGCTTTTGCTTTGCGATCAGCGCGTCGGAAAAACGCCGACCGATTTCATCGTCTTCGATGATGTAAGTTTCGATATTGATATGTTGCTTGGCCGCAGCAATCGCCTTGAACATCGCGACGTAAGTGCGTTCGCCATCCTCGAAGAGTGTGGTCCGGTTGCCGACCACCAGTGGACTGCCTGCGACGGCTTCTTCGATTGCAAGATGGCGCTCGAAAATTCCCGTATCTTCGCTACCGCGACTCAGACCAGCGAGGATTGCCTTGCTCTGTTGTACTGACAGCGGACCGCGCGCGCCGTGTAGTTTCGCGGTTGGCGATGGTGTTTGGCCAGGCGATACTTGTACCCCACCTGGATTGGCGAAGCTTGCATTCTGAGCTTCAGAACCCTGTTGAGGAAGCGGAGCGCAGCCAATCGCACCAGCGAGTAGGATCGCCGAAAGCGCGCTTCGGCCATAAAGCCGAACTACCGACCTGATTGAGCTGGTAAGATCGATGCGCACAGTATTCTCCACGTTTGCAGCGCTTTCGCGGACCAAACTCGACCGAACTACGCTCGGCACAGGGCCATAAATGGCTGACCCGCGAAAGGCAGGCTAGAGAGGGCGGTAGACAAGCCTGTCTATTTCGGTTTCGACGTCGGCATATTCACGGGCTTTTCATTCTTTGCCAACCAATCGTCGAACGCTTTAATCTCCTTGGTTTGAGATTTGATGATGTCTGTGGCCATCTTGCGCAACGTGGCGTCTTTTCCCTTTTGAAGCTGGACATTTGCCATGTCCAAGGCGCTCTGGTGGTGCATTTTCATCATCACCGCAAAATCATAGTCAATGTTGCCGGAGCCTTTCATCGACTCCATATTTTTCATGCCGCCCATCATCGACTTGTGCATTTCCATGGAACCCATGGAACCCATTGAGCCGTGTGGCATGCCCGTCGGTTTATCGGCGGCAAGCGCGTTGCCAAGAAATGCAGAACCTAGAATTGCCGCTGTGATCGCCGCAGTGCCCGCTCGGCTGCCAAACATGTACGCTTTCTGAAACTTGGTGGTCGCTGACATGGCTGTTAGCCTTAAGGTTGGGGAAGAATACGATGATAGTTTGCGGACACGGGCGTTTCCGTACGCCAGCGCACATTGATCGGTGGCCATTCCAGCGATACCTACCTTTGCGGATAAATCGTGTCTGACTTGGATGCCTGGCTGGTCCGCGAAAGCGATGGTGTGACATCCCTGTGCCTCTTGGGTTGTCGTACTTCCCCTATCGGTCGGCGTGACTCTCGCTGCGTTGACACGTAAAATTCACTTGATTCCTAATCCGGGTGTTTCTGGTGTTGCGCAAAGCGACTGACTCCGATCCCTAGTGTTGCTCAAGTAGTGGTTCGGTGCTGAACGTAAAATCGGAACACAATAGCGTGACATTCCAACTATTTATCCTAGGAGAAACGCAATGAGCCACGCATCGATGTTGAAAGCAAGAAGGCAAAACCAAAGACACAAGCGGGAGATCGAAGTCGAAGCCAAGCGCGTGAAGCGAGAGGCCAAACTTGCCGCGGCGGGGCCAGCTGTGAAGAAGGAAAAAGTCAAGAAGGAAAAGGTCGAGACCGAGAAAGCGAAGCCGACAAAGGTGAAGAAAGTGAAGCTGTCGAAAGAAGAGATGGGTCGGGCGGAATCGAAGAAAGGGAAGGCCGACGCAAAGTAGCAGCAAGGTTCGTGGTCAAAAATGGCGCGCCAATTCGATCACTGCGATGTGCAGTTCCTTTCATCCCGGGCTCGACCCGGGATCTCATGCTGAAAACTAAAACACCGGCGCCAGGTCCCGGCCCGCGAGCCGGGCCGGAACGAGAAGACCGCTTTGGTGAGGCGAAAGCGCAGGGGTGGACGGCCAGAAGTTAAACTCGCCATTCCGCGTGCCTTTTCAGCCCTAAATGCCCGAAAGCGCCCGTCAGTCGGGCAGTTTGGAATCCGCTTGCGACGCTGCATGGATGCGGTCGAGTAACACTTCCCCGTAAAATAGCCGCTGACTGTTGACGTGATGGGCTCTCCCTTGTTCTCCTTTTTCGAAAAACTCGTCGATCCGTACCCGGAATCGGCGCCGCAAGCCACGCCGAATACGTTCGCCGCCTTCATGTGGTCGGCGACCAAGGGGCTGCGACCGTACATGCTCGCCATGACCTTGTGCACAGCGGCCATCGGCGTGTTCGAGGCGTATCTGTTCAGCATGTTGGGCAACGTAGTCGATTTTCTCGCCAACACCGCACCGGCGCAACTCTTCACTGAACATCGCACCAAGTTCATGTGGCTGGTCGTGATTCTGATCGCGAGCCCGTTGGTGGTGGCGCTACAGGCGAATCTGAAGCATCAGTCGATGATGGGCAACTTTCCAATGCTGCTGCGCTGGAAGTTTCATCGGCAGATGCTCGGCCAAAGTCTTTCGTTCTATCAAGATGAGTTCGCCGGGCGTGTGGCCACCAAGGTCATGCAGACCGCGCTGGCGGTACGCGATTGCTGGATGATCCTGGCTGACATTCTCGTGTTTGTGCTGATCTACTTCGTGACCATGGTTGCCATCGTCGGTAGCTTCAGTCTTTGGGTGCTGCTACCTTTCATGGGCTGGCTGGCACTGTACGCGGTGGCGGTGATGTACTTTGTGCCGCGCTTGGCCAAGATCGCGCAGGCGCAAGCCGATGCGCGCTCAATGATGACCGGCCGCGTCACCGACGCCTACACCAATATTTCGACCGTGAAGCTGTTTTCGCACGCCAATCGCGAGTCAGGTTACGTGCGGTCGGCGATGCAGGAATTCATGGAGACGGTATACCGTCAATGGCGGCTGATCACCAGTTTTGAGATCGTCAATCAGATGTTGAGCGTTGGTTTGATCGGTAGCACGGCTGGTGTCACGCTGTGGCTCTGGACTAGGGGTGATGTGGGCGTCGGGGCGGTGGCCGCGGCGACCGCAATGGCGTTGCGGCTCAACGGCATCTCGCACTGGGTGATGTGGGAGTTCGCCGCCTTGTTTGAGCACATCGGCACGGTGCGCGACGGCATGACAATTCTCTCAAAGCCGCACGCGGTGGTGGACGCGCCGGGTGCCAGGCAATTGACGGTGTCGAGGGGCGAGATTCGTTTTGAGAATGCGACCTTTGACTACGGCCGGTCGGTGCAAGATGGGGGGCGCAACGTCATCGATGCCCTGACGCTGACCATCAAACCTGGGGAAAAGATCGGCTTGGTGGGTCGCTCCGGCGCGGGCAAGTCAACCATCGTTAATCTGCTGCTGCGGTTCTACGATTTACGCAGCGGACGCATTCTGATTGATGGGCAAGATATTGCCGGTGTCACGCAAGACAGCCTGCGCACTAACGTGGGTATGGTCACGCAAGACACCTCGCTGTTGCATCGCTCGGTGCGCGACAACATCGTCTACGGTCGTCCCGATGCGAGCGACGAAGAGATGATCGCGGCGGCCAAGCGTGCGGAAGCCCATGAGTTCATTTTGCAATTGAGCGATTTGAAAGGGCGTGTTGGCTATGACGCCCACGTCGGTGAGCGAGGTGTGAAGCTCTCCGGTGGTCAGCGTCAGCGCATCGCGATTGCGCGCGTGAAACTTAAGGACGCGCCGATACTGTTGCTCGATGAGGCCACCAGCGCGCTCGACTCTGAAGTTGAAGCCGCGATCCAGGCGAGCCTCTACAAGTTGATGGAAGGCAAGACCGTGGTAGCGATTGCACATCGCCTCTCCACCATCGCGGCCATGGATCGCCTGATCGTGCTCGATCAGGGGCGCGTGGTGGAAGAGGGCGACCATCAATCGTTGCTTAAGCGCGACGGTCTGTATGCGCGTCTGTGGGCGCACCAAAGCGGTGGATTCTTGGGTGATGCACTCGATGACGCCGAGTTACAACAGATTCAGCGTGCCGCGGATTAGCGAAAACGCCGCTGACGAGATAGCCCGATGAATTTGACCAGCTTCCCGCGCCGCTGCTACACGCCGTTTGCCACACCCATCGAGTTCCTGCCGAATTTGAGCCGCTCACTCGGTGGCCCGAACATCTACATCAAGCGCGACGACATGCTGGGTTTGTTTCCCGGTGGCAACAAGACGCGCAAACTCGAGTTTCTGGTGGCCGATGCGCTGGTTCACGGCGCCGATACGCTGATCACCTGCGGGGCGCCGCAATCGAATCATTGTCGGATGACGCTGGCGGCCGCGGCGAAAGAAGGCCTCAAGTGCCGCTTTGTGATTGAAGAGCGTGTGCCGCACAGTTTTCACGAAAGTGCCGGCGGCAATCATTTCATGTTTCGCCTGATGGGTGTCGAGGCGCTGACGGTCGTGCCGGCGGGGACTGATATGACCGCGGCGATGCAAAGCATTGCAGCCGAGCTTGCTGCGGAGGGACGAACCGGCTACATCATCCCCGGCGGTGGCTCGAACCCGGTCGGCTCATTGGGCTATGTCGCCTGTGTTCAGGAAATCGTCGCGCAGCTCGACGAACAGTCTCTGCAGATCGACCACATCATTGTCGGATCGGGTAGCGCCGGCACTCATGCCGGCCTCCTCGTCGGTCTGCAGGCGATGCAAAAGCAAGTTCCGGTGACTGGAATCGGCGTTAGCCGCGACCCCGCGCAGCAAGACCCACTCGTCTATCGTGAAGCGCAACAGACTGCCGCGCTGCTAGGCCTCGACTGCGAGGTACCACGCGAGCTGATCAAAACCGACGGCGATTACTGGCGACCCAAGTACTCTGTGCCAAATCAGCGTGCCATCGAGGCCATCCAGATGCTGGCCCGACTCGAAGGCATTCCGCTCGATCCGACCTACACCGGCAAGGCCATGGCTGGCTTGATCGGCATGGTGCGCGCTGGGGTGTTCCGCAAAACCGACAACGTGCTGTTCATCCACACTGGTGGCATGCCGTTGCTGTTTGAAAAAACGGACGCAGTGCTTGGACGAACGTCAGTGCCGGACCGCTAAAGAACCGGCTACAGTTTCATCTCTAAACCAAGACGGACGTTGGGCTTGGTGGGCTCGCGAATGGTGGTTTGTGAGCGGCCTGATGCGTCGGCGTAGGTGGTTTGGTTTGTCGAGGCGCGATGCAGGACGTTATAGAACGTGACCCTGAACTGCGTCTTCGGATTAACCTTCCACAGGCCATAGAACTCGAGGTTGCGCGTGGCCGTGCGCCACGCTTCGACGTTGACAGCCAGACGTGAAACGCCGGCAGTGCTGAAGCTGTAGCTACCGCCCCCGGAGAATTTGTCGCTCTTGCTGCGCACGTCAAAGCCAGCTGTTGCGCTGAAGGGCGTCTGGTTGTCGAGTCGATTATTGGGGCCGGGAACGCTGTCGACATCGGACCAGTTGCGGTTCAGGTTTAGCCGAAGATCGATGTTTGGCGCGGATGCGTATATTTTCTGAACGGGAATTTTTGTGTCGAACTCTAGGCTGCGTGAAAGCGCCGTGCCATCGTTGATGGGGAGGTTTACCCAGCGCCCGTTGATAAATCGCAATCCGGTCCGCTGGTAGCCTGTGATGCGTCGAAGCGAGCTAGAGAGACTGATCGATGCGCCATTTCCCCAGAATTTTTCCGCAGTGAGGTCTACGCCGGTCGCGAGCTCTGGCCGCAGATTTGGGTTGCCTTGAAAGTCGGGTGTGGTGGGCTTATTGTCTTCGGTGCGGAACACCGTCGGTAGCAGGCTGTTGATCGGCGGTGCCTTGTAGGTGCGCGTCAACGCGAAGCGTAGTTGCTCGCCTTCGCGATCAGGTAGTTTGTATAGTGTTTGTGCCAGCGGACTCCATACGCTGGATCGATTGGTGACCGCTTGATAGCCCGTTCCTTCGGTCGTCGTGGCCACACCCTCCCAGCGAAGCCCGGCGTAAACGGACCATTGCTTGGTGACATTCCATTCGTCCTGAACAAAGGCCGCAAATCGAACCACTAAGGCGTCCGACTGGTCGTCGCTATCGCCATTCGGAATGACGGGCAGCACACCTGGGAATTTTTGGTCACGCTGCATTTTGTTCTGATTGCGTTTGCTTGCGCCGGCGTCCCAGCCCGCCATCAGCACGTGGCCTTCGACGAGGGGTGTTGAGTACTTGCCGGTGAAGGTAAATTCGCGCGTCGTACGGCCCAACTTGGAAAGGCGCTCATAATTTTGTTGGTTGGCCGTGTTGAATCCGCGATTGAAATCACTAGTTTCAAGCGTGACGTAGCCCAAGCCGATTTTGGTATCGAGTTTGACGCCCCCGTCAAACTTTGCAACCCAATTAAGGTCCGACCGGACAATCTGTGCTGCAATTGAGCCGACAAAGTCGCTCGACATAAACAGTGGTGGCGTTCCCCGTGCAACCGTGTATCGAGCATTGCTTTGTGCCTCCCACCCAAATTGACGTAAGCGAGTCTGCCACGTCAGCGTATCACCATTTTTTGACGTCCATGTGAGCCGCGGATCGAGACCAACACCCTTGTCCTTGCTGTCATCGCGGTCTTCGGAGAAGCGGTAAAACGTTTCGCGCCCCGTCGCGTCAGACGCCGAGTCGATCTGGTGTTTGGGCGCGCCGGATTCGCTCCGATATGCGTGCCCCGTGACTGAGTACGCCCAATCCCCGGCTTTGTCCGACGCCACAAAGCTGACGCGCTGGCCGTGAGAGTATTCGCTTTGGTCATACTGCAATCGAATTTCGCGTTGCGGCTTTGTGATCTTCTTTTTCATCACAATGTTGATCGTGCCGGCAACCGATTGGGTGCTGAATTCGGCTGTTGCGGCACGGATGATTTCAATGCGCTCGATATCGTTGGGCGGAATTTGATCAATCGTGAGGCCCGCTGGTGCGCGTTCACCATCGATCAGGATTTGCGTATAGCCGGCCAGCCCGCGCATGCGGACACTGGTGCCCTGCACGGTAATGCCCGGCAGGCGCTTCAAGACGTCCGCTAACTGCGTGTCGCCAAACTTATTGATCTCAGCCGACCCGACCACGATTTTGCTGGCGGTGTCGTCTTTGCGTTCGTCGTACACCTGCGAGTCCTTGACCTCAATGGTTTCGACCTTGGGTGCGGGTTTGACAGCGGTTGGCGTGTCGGCCCGGGAAGACTTGCCTGCTGGCGTTGGTGCCAGTGCCTCGGGCGGTGGCGTCGAAGGCGGCGAAGGCGGCGTTTGGGCCAGGCTAAGGCTGGTCGCGCCTTGGGCGCAGAATAGAAGAATGGCGGCCGGCAGAAGTCTTGTCTGGGGTTTGGTCAATTCAAGTCCCTGGAAATTGTTCCTAGTGTAGTGCTTCGTTCTGTTTGGCACTTATTCGATCCAGCGCTTACGAAGGCGACGCGCGCGATAAAAGAACCGTCATTCCCGCGCAGGCGGGAATCCAATTCAGTTGGGTGTCACTAAATACTGACAACGTAGATTCCCGCCTGCGCGGGAATGACGGCGTAAAGCCAAGTATCAGGAAAAAGTAGTGCCAGATCAATGGCCAATAAGGTGTATCAATTGCGAAGCGCCACACTAGCAGCATTGAGCGGCTGCAGGCCTGATCGTAAGCCGGTCGCTAAACGCGTCAACATTGTGGCGTTATTACCGTTGGTCGAGCCTGCCGGGTACAAGCTTGCGACCGATGGCTGGCACGAGTCCGCAAAATACCTGAAAAACAGTGTGGATGTCGCGCACTCGGGGGGATGTTGGTGCATTGCGCCAGACAGACCGGAACGGCCGACAACCAGTTTCCCCATTGTAGTGCTGCGTAATTAACGCATTGTAACGTTAGCCACCTGCAGCAACGACATTTGCAGACCACGCAGGCAACTTTCATCGCTTTAAAAATCGATTCGGTGCAGGCCGTTGCGGGGTTCGAATGACGGTTCTTCTAGTGCAGTTCTAGTCCCGTAAAACTGGAATCGAACAAGTCGTAAACAGCATGAAGCACCACACAAGCACCCACTGAAAGTTCCCAAACATGACAATCTTGCGATTCCTGTGTCAGCACGTTGGTGCGGACGCTGCCAGACACACGGTAGCCGTTTTGTTTATTGCGTTTGCGGTGGTCGCGCCGGCCTTGCCGGTGTCTGCGCAATCCTCACCCACCACAACCGTCATCGTCGTTCGGCACGCCGAAAAGGGCGATGACGATCCAACGGATCCCAAACTCTCGGCGGCGGGCTCAAGGCGCGCCGAGGCACTGGCCGTTGCGTTGGCCGACAGCGGCGTGGGCAGCATCATTACGACGCATCTCAAGCGGACGCAAATGACGGCCGCGCCGCTCGCCGCGCGGAGCGGCGTGAAGCCGACGGTGTTGAGCGTCAAGCGCGGCGATGTTACCGCGCACATCGCTGATCTGGTCGCGGCCGTCGATGCCGCCCGAGCTCGACGCAACGGTGCCATTTTGGTGGTTGGCCACAGCAACACCGTCCCGCTTCTCATCAAGGCTTTAAGCGGAGTACTGGATGCTCATATGTGTGATTCGCAGTACGCGCATTTATTTGTCTTGACGCTCGGCGTGACGGCGACGGAACCGGTTCGATTGGTGCGGGCAACGTACGGTGACGCGGACCCGGCGACGGTTGCAGATTGTCGATAACCGCCACCGGCGGGCGCGGCCGGAGACCATCAGCCAAGTCGCCAACTGGTATCGATTTTGCACGATAGCCAGCCATGCGCTAGCATGGCGTGTCCCTATAAAAATAAACACGCACAAAGGCCAATTAATGAAGACAATGTTGGAACGTTTCTCGCGTTGGGCGAGGCAACTGGAGACATACACGGTCGGTGTGAAGAACAAGGGCGTCGTCGTCATAACGGCCTTCGGTGTCGCTTGGCTTTGCGCGTTGGGATTGCTGGTCTACGGCCTGTACAAGCTTTGAGGATCGGCTGATTTTGTATTCTGTTGTTGCTACGGCGTCGCGCCAAATTTAGCGTCTGCGGTGATTGCCGAAGTGATTTCTTCGACAGGTGAGCTGATGGTTTTGCGCACTGCTGGAACGAAAAAGCTTGGCACCGATACCCGATGTGCCGGTCTGGTTGGGGTGTTCGCGGCGTAACCCGCAAGGCGCGCAGCGTATTCTCGGGATGGGTAGGTCACGGCGGCTCTCCCGGATTGCGTTTCACTCCATCCGGGCTACGTGAGATTTGCTTTGTCGGGGAAACTGCCCGGTGGAAACCAATTCAGGCCACGAATAGAAAAGGTAACGCAAGTAGGTAGCGCATACCGCATTCACCAAAAATTGCGTGTAAGTCTTTAGCCAACAAACCGCCATTTCACTCACCGCTCATTCGGCTTGGCCTTCGCAATTCATTCACCGGACCAAAGGCGGTGCCAATCGCAAAACAGAAGCAAATGACCGCAAAAAGAGTTCTCCTTAAGCGGCACGCCGGTGCCGCTTATCATCTGGCGTTGCGGCGTTAGCATCCGCGTTCTACCAGTGTACGCCCTGCGTAATCTGCGCAAACGCCATCGCCTCGGGCGTCATCTCGACGTCTTTGGCGACTTCGCCTTTTTTGCCTTGCGAAGCGGTGGAGTCGGGGAACATGCGGAACGCCGCGTTAAGAATAATTTGCGTGAGCTTCGGTGACACCGCATGCAATACGGCACCGGCGATGCCGAGACGTGTGGCGATACGCACAGGCTTGTAGACGATGGCTTCGACCACCAAATCCGCTGCTTGCTCAGGCGACAACGTCGGTACCGAGTTGTACATCTTGGTCGGCGCGATCATCGGCGTGCGCACCAGCGGCATGTTGATGGTGGTGAAGTGAATGTTGTCGTCGACGAACTCCGACGCGGCGCAACCGGAGAACGCGTCGAGTGCGGCTTTGGATGCGACGTAGGCAGAAAAACGCGGTGCCTGTGTCAATACGCCAATCGACGAGATATTGATAATCTGGCCTTGATGCTGCTTCATCATCGCTGGCAGAAAGCCCATGATCAAACGCAACGACCCGAAGTAGTTAAGCGACATGGTGCGCTCGAAATCGTGGAAGCGCTCAAAGCTGTTGGCGATGCCGCGACGAATCGAGCGACCGGCATTGTTGACCAAGTAGTGAACGGTGCCAAAGTCTTTGAGGACGCTGGCGACCA
>Ga0209181_10006609_pt1 | contig 16186 bp, 9 predicted proteins | sample MAT05_FD_187208 | JGI IMG/M metagenome (GOLD analysis project Ga0209181, IMG submission 187208) | Freshwater microbial communities from Lake Fryxell liftoff mats and glacier meltwater in Antarctica - MAT-05 (SPAdes) (version 2) | ecosystem: Environmental > Aquatic > Freshwater > Ice > Liftoff... | reverse complement strand
TTACCCCAACGTCATTAGGAATCTTGAGTCCAAGAATTTGTATTGCCTTCATGGCGCCTGTCAATATCTCATCACTCATGCAGAAGATGGCATCGGGTTTAGTATTCCTACTCAACCCAGCAAGAACCAAATCACATGATTCACTCGCTGATTGAGCATGTTCAATTATTATAGATTGGCTTTCTCCGGCATAAGCAAATACCTGCTGATAGGCTGAGAGCCTTTTTTGTGAAATCGAAAAACGAATGTCTCCAAAAATGGAAAGAATTTTTTTCTTATTGTGTTTTAGTAAGGACTCAGCCACAAGGGTGGCTGCGCGTTCATCATCCACACAGGCTTTTGTGGCGCCTAGCATCTCTAGAACCTTGTCAAAAAAGAGAATAGGAATATCATATTCGCTAAAATTCTGCAAGTATTCTTCTTGTATTGTTTTTGAAGTAACACAAAGCATTACCCCTGAAACTCTCCGTTGCTTGCATGTTTTTAAGTTCTGCCGTTCTATTTCTGGATCATCGCCTGACAAAAGAATTACTAAGGAATATCCCAATTTTTTCGCTTCTGCTTCAGCTGCGGAAATAAATGAATCGTAAAAAAAACCGGATAAGGAAGGGGCAATAATGGCGATTTCTCGACTATTGTTTTGCCTAAGCCCAACAGCAAATAGATTGGGCTCATAGTTTAGTTTCTTTGCAGCCTCAAGAACTCGGGCTTTAGTAGCGGGAGCAATGTTAACATGATCGTTAAGTGCCCTAGAAACTGTAGAAGGGCTAATATTAAGAAGTTTGGAAAGAACGTGTATAGTAGTAGTTTTCATCAGCACAATATTATTCGGCACATCAAAATAAAGATTTTAATGCATCAAATCAAGGTAGTTTCTCTTGGCAAGTTGTTCTCTAACTTCAATGGCTGGAAACGTCTTAATAACTATAGCAGCATCGGGTGAAGATAATTTGCAGTTTGCCACGCCCGAGTGAATGCCTTAGTGGCACACATTAAACCTCAGGGCATCCGATACAATTAATAATGTGTTTAACTTGCAGGCTAATATTGATACCATCATGGATTTACAATACCGTCAATTTGTCTCGGGCATTAATTCGCCAAGTCTAAATTTTCGTAACACGTTGAGTTAAGTTTTACTATTTATTGTCCTACATCTTAGTGGCATCTCTAAAAACGTTTGCTTTTATGACCTCAACCCCGTCTCCGAAAGAGAAGGGGAAGCGGAGTTTTTAGAAATGCCTTATGTAAGCGTAGGGCAATTATTTAATTTTCAGTCCGTGGCTTTACAAAACTTAGTAAATCGACTTCGTCAATTTCGCTCCCTTCATAAATGGATAGGCATTAGCGTTGTTCTATTCATGATTATTACCGCTAGCACAGGTGTGTTACTTGGCTGGAAAAAGAATGTAGCCCTACTGCAACCCCCCACATTAAAAGGAACGAGTCTCTCTTTGCGCGATTGGGCAAGCTTCGATCAGGTAGCCGCGAATGCAATGCATGCAATTGATTCTGTAACGGGAAGAAAAATTGAAATAGACCGCATGGATGTGCGACCGGATAAAGGAATTATTAAAGTTACTTTTAAAGAAGATTATTGGGAAGTTCAAGTAGATGCAACTACCGCTAAGACTCTTTCCGTATCACAACGCCATGCCGATTGGATTGAACACATTCATGATGGATCGATTGTAAGTGAGGGATTCAAATTGGTTTACACAAATTACTTAGGATGGGGACTACTATTTCTCTCTATCACGGGTTTCTGGCTTTGGTATGGCCCCAAAGCAATCCGAAGAAAGAAAGGTATTTAGTCAGTCTGATTATATACCAACTTCAATCTGAAACCGTATTGTCCAACTATCTGTATTTGCATTACTAGTTTGAAGCCACTGATTCTTCTCAAGCGTAATATCACTTTGAAGTTTTACACGATGTCCTTTAATGTACTTATTTACACCTATTGTGTATTGTCTAGTCAGATCATCTAGCGTTTGTATTTTTTCAAACGGATTTATCTGCGAATATCTAGCTACAATTTCATAGTTGTTCTTGAACAAGTAGCTGCCTTGATAATTTTGACCGAAGCCGGTATAAATGAACCGAACATCGCCATCAGCATTTATGGTAATCGGGTCAGGTGAATTTCTTTCTAACCATTCACACGCCAGTGCCCAACCATTATATTTTATCAAAAAGTCTGTCATGAAAGTGGTCATATCTCGGGAGTCATATAAAAACTTTCCTAATTGCCCACCTGCACGCGTAGTATTTTTATTTTGCGATAACGTAACGCCAAGCGAAATTTTTGGTTTTGATTCACGCATCAAGTCACCTTCAAAATAATCGCCCCCATTGGTAAACGGCCCGAAAGGGAGAAGCTCAATTCGCCCGGTATAATCAAGTCCCCGATCAGACGCTACAATATTTCTTCCCTCGCCCGTTGAAATTGAACCACGCAAAACATAGTAAAGTTTTCCAACGTAATTGTTGTAGTAGGCCTGAACCCCAAAATCACGGTCAATATTAAATGTCGAGTTAACAATCGATCTATCTGCAAGTTGTAAATCTCCTGAAGAATTTACCCGTTGTCTATTTCCAGGTAATTTAGTTTGACCCAATCCAATAGAAAATGTTTTGTTTATGGCATAAATTACCATTGCATCTCGAATTACATTAGGAAACCCGGTATCGTCAAAATCCATATCGGCACGGGTAAAAGAGAGTTGAATCAGGTAAGTAAGTCTCGGGTTATAAATGTATCCATCAAAGCGAAGCCTCAATCTTCTCACCCTAGCCTCTACCTGATCGATAGAAAGATCCGAGGCACTTTCTGTGCGAAAGGCAGCACGGTTTTGCATTCGAAAGCGAATGTTTAAAAGAAAGAGGCTGTCAGGAGATGTTATGCCCAATCCCTTTCCAAAAGAGAAATAGGGAGAAGGAGAAATGGTCTGGGCTTTTACAAAGGAGGTAGTAAATACCAGATAAACAACGACCAGATAGAGGGATTTTCTCATGCCTTTATAAAAGTAAAAATGTTATCAAATTGTACTTGATCTGATTGAAAAATAAATCTTACTATTCAATAATCGACTAATGCGCCTCTAGCCAATTTTTACCAATCCCTACCTCTACTTCCATTGGCACATCTAAAATCACTGCCGATCGCATCAGCTCAATTACCTTTGGTTTCACTATGTCTTGTTCATCTTTATGAAGATCAAAAACCAATTCGTCATGCACCTGCATAGTCATTTTAGTTTTTAGCTTCTCAAGGGCAAGCCATTTATTTATTAAGATCATGGCGATCTTAATTATATCAGCAGCACTACCCTGAATGGGTGCATTGATTGCGTTGCGTTCGGCAAACCCGCGCGTAGTAATATTTCTTGAATTAATGTCGCGCAAATAGCGTCTGCGGCCAAGTATAGTTTCTACATATTCGTTTTCACGGGCAAAGTTTATGGAATCATCCATGTAGCGCTTAATCGCAGAGAATTCCGTAAAGTAAGATTCAATTATTTCAGCGGCTTCTGTTCGCGAAATTCCTAAATTCTGTGAGAGACCAAAGGCAGTGCTTCCATATAAAATTCCAAAGTTTACCTCTTTCGCTTTACGCCTCATATCAGGAGTCACTTTTTCCAAGGCGACTTTAAAAACCTTGGCGGCTGTAGTCGCATGAATGTCGCGCCTTGTGCGAAAGGCTTCAATCATTGTTTCATCTTTGGCAAATGAAGCTGCAATGCGTAATTCAATTTGCGAATAGTCGGCTGACATAAAGAGATAGTCTTTGCTTCTTGGCACAAAGGCCGCACGAATTTGCCTTCCCTTCTCTGTACGAATAGGAATGTTTTGAAGATTTGGATTGTTAGAACTTAATCTTCCTGTTGCGGCTACCGCTTGTCTGTAATCGGTATGAATGCGTTGATCAAATTTGCTTACCATTTTTGGCAGGGCATCTACATAGGTTGATCGCAACTTTTCGTATTCTCTAAAATCAAGAATCTTTTTTACAATCTCATGTTCATCGGCCAACTTAATCAATACTTCTTCACCCGTTGCATATTGCCCCGTCTTTGTTTTTTTTGCTTTGCCTGCCTGCCCCGAAGGCAAGTCTTGCAACTTCATTTTGTCAAACAAAATTTCCCCCAATTGTTTTGGTGAGGCAATGTTAAATTCTGTTCCTGCAATTTCAAAAATTTCCTTTTGAACTTTGTGACTATCGGTCTTTAGCGCATCCGACATCCAATTTAACGTTTCAGAATCTATGCTTACGCCTTCAAACTCCATATTAGCCAACACGGTAAGCAATGGCATTTCAACATCATGAAGCAAACGCCATTGGCCTTTGCGCTCAAGGTCTTTCTGTAATGGAGCTTTTAACTGAAGCACTTTATCAGTGCGTTCACAAATTTGTTCAGCGTGTGAAGTTCCTTCAGCTGTTAATTGATAGTCCAAATATTGGCCACAAATAATACCTAAATCGTGAGAAGCTTCGGGCTCAATAAGATAATGAGCCAGCATGGTATCAAACAATACTCCTGCTACATGAATGTTCAGTTTCTTTAAAGCAAGAACTCCGGATTTTATATTATGCCCAACTTTATTGATGTGTTCATTTTCAAAGATTTCTTTAAACTCATTGATAATACTTTCACTATCAACAGATAAAAAGAATGCTTCTCCCGGATTAAAAGATAGCGCCAAACTCTTAATGTCATAATCGAAATTCTCCTCACCACTGGTAATTACTTCAAATGAAAATTCCTTTTGTTCTTTAAGTTTTTGAATCAGATTTTGGCGAGCATCTTCCTTGTCAATTACAGTATAAGAAATAGAAGTACTATCAATAGATTTCTTCTTACTCTGTTCTGCAGGTGCTTCGTTCAATCCAAACATGGAAAGTTGTGCCACCTTTGATGATGATGTTTCGGAAGTTGATGTTGTTGAAGACCCTGATGACTGCAATCCAAAGATGCGCGGCATCATGGTTTTAAATTCAAGTTCTTCTAAAATTGGCTTCAACTTTTCTGCATCAGGACCAGAGTAAGCAAGATCTTTCTCATTCCATTCTATTGGAACATCAAGAATGATAGTCGCCAATTTCTTTGAAAGAATTGCCTGCTCGCCAAACTCTTCTACCCGCTCTTTCTGTTTTCCTTTCAACTCACTTGCATGCGCAATAACGTTTTCAACTGTTTTGTATTTCTTCAATAGTTCAGCGGCAGTCTTTGGCCCTACACCCGGTATACCTGGAATGTTATCAGAAGTATCGCCTTGTAGCCCAAGGATATCAATTACCTGCGAAACATTTTCGATGTCCCACTTCTCACAAACTTCTTTGGGCCCCATGATGTCAACTGAGTTGCCCATGTAAGCAGGTTTGTATAGTTTGATTTTATCTGTCACCAACTGGCCAAAGTCTTTGTCGGGAGTCATCATAAAAACTTCGAAGCCCTCTTGTTCAGCTCTTTTGGCAATGGTGCCGATGATATCATCCGCTTCATAGCCATCCATTTCGAGTATGGGAATATTAAAGCCGCGAATGATCTCTTTAACTATTGGAATTCCGGTCTTTATATCTTCGGGTGTTTCCTGACGAGTTGCTTTATAAGCTTCGAAAATTTCATCCCGAAAGGTAGCCGCAGCGGTATCAAAGGCAACAGCTATGTGAGTTGGTTTTTGTTTTTGAATTACTTCTAGCAAGGTGTTTGTAAAACCGAAAGGAACAGAAGTATTATGTCCTTTAGAATTTATTCTGGGATTTTTTGTGAATGCAAAGTGAGCGCGGTAAATAAGGGCATAAGCATCCAGTAAGAAAAGTTTTTTATCAGCCATGTGGCGAAGGTAGCAGGATTATTTTTGGATTTTTTCACCTACTTTTCTGTATCTATGATAGATTTACTTTTCTCTTCTTTCGGCAATTCAATTAAATAAGAATTGTATGTTTTTTCGGTATAAGTTTCGATTTAATCGCTCCGAGCCGATGGATACCGGGAAACTTTATACCTGCATGGTTAGTGTTGTTGGTAAAAATAACATGTAAACCAGCATTCAGAATTCGTGGTTGTTTACGGTTAAGTAACTATTTTGTTTATTGGGCGAACTGATGAAGGTAATTTTATCAAAATTTGAGAATATATTTCAGGCAATTGCCGTTTACAAAAATTGTCTCGATCTTCAAGGACTGATTTTCCTAAATTATCCACATGAAATGTTTTGAAATTATTGTTGTATTTGTCTTGCTGGTTGTTTGCCCAACGTTTGGTCAATCAAAAATTACTCCGGCCACACGATCGGAACTTTCAGGCATTGAACTGTCAGCCGGAACCAAACAAGACAAACGAATTTTGGCCACTGCATCGGCCAAAACACTGCTGGATATGATAGCTAAGGATAACAAAATTACTTTGGAGGAAGGGGTGGAGGTTTTTAATTTAGTCGGAGCGGTTGGATCGGGCACTGTGGACCAGATAAAACTTGCTGCCCAAAAAGCAGGTTGGCAACTTACATCACTTTCCGGTCAACCTAAGTGCTGGCTGCTCAGTAAGAGCACCACCACATTATTGATGTATCTCGAGTCGAACAAAAAAGACACGCAACTCTATTTATCGCTTGTGAAGGTAATCCGTACCGATACTGATCCGGTCTTATCACAAAGCGTAACCCCATCACAAAGCGGCACGAATGCTCAAGCTGGTAACACAGTTCCTGTAGCCCCAATGCAAAAAGAAAGTGCGGATCAAAAAGTTGTAACGGTTCCCTCTCCATCACCCCCCTCAGGCTTTCAATTTTCAACCATCACCTTTGATGAGGGCTGGGTAAGTACGGTGCGCGAAGATTGGGTAGAGGTAACGAAAAGCAATGTCAAGGTTCTTATTCACTATCCCAACGCGACTACGAGCAAGTATATTTCAAATTCTGATGAAGAGCGCCAACTGGCTTGGAATACTTTAGTGGCACCGCGCTATAGTAACTTACAAAATTATTTCTTTGCGAAGAATGCAGTCTCTTACATTCAGGGATTATTCGTGTCGGGCACGCTCACCGACAATCAGACGGGGCAAAGCGTATATGTAGCACTATTTAAACGCGACAGAAGTCCGTGGATAGAATTTATTGCACCTAATATCAATGCCTTTGGTCAGACTACCGGTTTTGATGTTGCAGTTCTTAATGATTATGTAAGAAATGAAGCCTGGGATCCGCTTCAGAAATTAGAAGGCTTCAACAAATTCGCTGTAGCCGCCTCCGATTTAACCGGCACGTGGACAAACAACTTCGGAGGCTATCAACAATATGTAAATGCGTATACTGGTGCCGATGCAGGCACGAATACCCATTCGTCCACGCAAACTTTTGAGTTCTTCGCGAATAGTGTGTATAACTGGTCGATTGGTGTTGCCAGTGGATTTGTCGGGAACATAAAGTTCTCTGGCGCTAAGTCATCAGGAAAATTTACCAACCCCAACAACTGGCAAATTCATTTTTCTGATCTAGAAGGGAAACCAAGATTATATAATGCTTATTTCTCGTGCGTAAAAGGAGCCCGGATTTTATGGCTGCAGGATACAGGCTATGGCGATTATTCGAGTTATGGTAGGCAAGAGTAGCCATTTAATTCTAAAACAGGAATATTAAGTCTCTAGCCGCGAAGTGTAAAATCTTTTACCTCTTGAAAATGCTTTAGCATTTTTATTTTGTTTTAACAAGATGGTAGTTCATCGCAGTCGCTTCCTTTTGTGTTAGATTCAAAACCCGCCCACCCCGCACGGCTTCAAACTGAGCCCAAAAAACTTTTGTTTTCCCTTCAAACTGCTTGGTGGCAGTAATGTCCCAATTGGTAACGGTATAATTACCATTGTACTTTTGATCATAAAACTTAGTATTACTTACCATGCCAAAGGCTCCACTGTGGCGACTGCTGTATGTGCCATCCGCATTGAATGTAAAAGAAGTGGCTGACGAGGAAAAATTCATTCCTGCGTAGGAACCTGTAACAGTATTATACATATCTACCTGAGATCCAGAACTGACATCCCACTGACCAATTAAATCTGCGGAAGCGACCGCAAACTTATTATAGTTTAACATCGCTTCTAATTTCTTTTGATCAGTAAATTCTTGCTGAAAAACTGTGGCCGAGGGCGAAATAATTTCAATGCATCTTGAAATCCCGTTCGTAGTGATTATGCGAAAGCCAAGATGAACCCTTTTACCCGTGGCTTTCTCGACCGCATCGGCTTCAAAAAAGTAAATGCAAAAATAGCAGTATGAATCGTTCTGGTTTTTGCGAATGTTGGCTACGTTATACCTCGGCATTATAAACTGATCGAATAGAGTCGCTTCAATATCATTTGTGTTCCGGAGCTCATCCGTAATTTGAACAGCAAAATGCAATAGTACCGTAGTTTGATTTTTAGTTACGCGCACCCAATCGGCAAAAGGCTGCGCTACCCAGCCATCATCAAAGGTTGTGGTTGAGATAGAGATTCCGTGACTACCAGGGGCGCTATTTGTAATTGGGATGTGAGCTACCGACTGTTCAACTATTTTTGTTTCATTGTTGTTTGCAATCGGTTGACCTTCGGGTTTCGTTAATGATAATGATCCAAGCATTTTTTCAACCTCTTGGGAATACTCTTGACTATTCATCAGCACCACAATACTTAACTCTACACCGTATCCGGAAATAGTACTCAGTAACGAGTAAGCATCTTTATTTTCAAACGCGAAAACAGAGAATCCTGAATTTGAAGTCCAACCATCCTCCGTTTCCGTTTCGGGAGACGGGGGTGTTGGCGAACCCCATTTGTTTTTTACCATTAATGCATTCCACTCACTCGCATAATCAACAGCTGGATCGCCACTACTTTTTATGCTCTTGTAAATAGTGATGCGGCACCAGCTTTTTGTTTTATTATTTGTTTTGGTGTAGGAAGCTGCAAAGTCTTTGATTTCATTGGTCCACCCAAGCGGGGGCGTGTAAGTGGCAAGGTCAAACGTTTGTGTTTGGCAAAGTGCAGTCTGGCTAATAATTGCAATGACAAATAGCAAACTTGTCTTTTTCATAAGATTAAATGATTTTGTTCTCAACTGCCGTGCGCACAAGTGCAGCCGTATTTTTTACGTGTAATTTTGAAATCAAATTTTTGCGATGCGAGTCTACCGTACTGGCACTAACGAACAGCTTGTCGGCAATCTGCTGGTTGGTGAAGCCTTCGGCAATCAACTTTAGCACTTCTACTTCCCTTCGTGTAAGTAACATTTGGTTGTGATCCTCAATGCTTGCCTTGCTGGTATCGCGCCCCAACCAAAACTCACTCCCTGACATAACTATTTGAATTGCTTTCTCAATGTCATCAGCAGAGGAATTTTTTAAAAGATACCCCTTGGCTCCGGCTGCTTTCATGTTTTGTAGAAACGTGAGCTGATCGAAATTAGTAAGTGCAATGATTTTAAGAGTTGGATCACGTTTCATCAACTTTTTACAAACTTCAATACCACTTTCGTCAGGCAGGTTAATATCTAACAAAACCAAATCGGCTGAATTGTTTATGAAATAACCCAAACAAGAGGCTGCGTTGGTAGCATGACCAGCTACTTCAACTTGTGGAAGCTGGTTGAGCATGGTGCGAATTCCTTCTACAACCATCGGGTGATCATCGACAATAAAAACACGAGTCATGAGAGCGGGATTGTTAGGTTTACCGAAGTGCCTTTACCAGGTTTTGACTGTACATCAATTTTACCTTTCAAATATTTTGTTCGCGATTGAATACTGGTCCAGCCTGAGCCAGTTGCACGATCGGCCAATTCAGAATTCATTCCCACTCCATTATCTTCCACGGTTACATTCATTTCGTTTTGGTGCCTTGCCAACTGCACCAATACATGACTCGCCTTTGCGTGCTTGGAAGCATTGTTAAGCAACTCCTGTATAATTCGGTAAACAAAAATTTCAGTTTGTGAATCCAGTCGTTGCTCCATCCCAATCGATTGAAAATCAATCTTAAAAATACCCGCTGTTTGCAGACTGTCGCAATAACTTTTAAGGGCTTCTGTGAGCCCAAATTTCACAAGAACTTCGGGCATCATGTTGTGCGCCACGCGCCTGAGCTCTGAAATAGAATGATCAAGCATATCAAGCGATCGCTCAAAGACTAATGCGCTGTCGGCATCTAACACAACATTTGATTTCATATTTGTAAGAGAAAATTTAACACCTGATAACATACCTCCCAGTCCATCGTGCAAATCTTTTGCCAGCCGCCCCCGCTCTTCGTCTTGCCCTTTAATTACAGACTCACTGGCGAGCAACTGTCTTTCCGCTTCAAGTTCGGCAATGCGACTTTGCTGAAGCGCATTGTCTTTTTCTAGCAGGAGTTTTTTCTGGTTATAGGTACTGCGGGCCAGCCAGGCAATCACCAACACCGAAATCAACACGCCAGCCAGAATAAGAATTAGCAATCGGTTTTGCCGAATGGATAAGTCGTTGATCTCAGCTTGCAGTTCAAGATCTTTTATCTGTTGTTCTTTCTTTTCCGATTCGTAGCGGGCTTCAAGCATGTTGATATTAGCCCTACTCTTTTCACCTAAAATTGAATCATTCAACACGTCAAATTTTTTCCGAAAATTGAGCGCCCGTGGATAGTCCCCAGTGTTTTCATAAAGCACCGCAGCTTTAAAGTATAAATCCTTCAGTTCATAAGTTGAACCTAAATCGGTAGCCAGAGAAATTCCCTTTGTGAATGCTTTCGTGGCGAGTTGCTCATTATTTAGGGCCGTGTATACATCAACAAGTCCCATCTGAGCATACATCTCATACTCTGGGGCTTCTTTTTTTAAGGACAGCTCAATAACCTTTTTAAAGAAGACTTCTGCCTCTGGATATTGCGGAATAGATTTGTAAACATCGGCCTGACCCAGCCAACCATCCAGCATCACAATGTAATCGTCAGTGCGAACACCAATGGCTTCGATATTCTTAAAATGTTCCAGTGCTTTATCATACTGTTTCAAATAAGTTTCAGCATTGGCTATATTATAGGTGGAAGAAGCAATGGCATAATCGTTCTTTAATTCAATCGCTAACGCCAAAGATTTTTCTGCATACTCTTTACCTTTTTCATATTGCTTCAGATTAACAAAAATGGATGCCAGGTTATTGTTGGCGATCCGCTGAAGTCTTTTATCACCGATTTCTTCCCCCAATCTCTTTGCTTCAAAATAACTTTCAGTGGCAGTTTCAAAATCTGACAGATATTGCCATTCGCTACCCACATTAATATTTGCTATGGCCAAATCTTGTTTGGTTCCCATTTGCTTATAGAGGGCAAGGGCTTCCTTGGCTAATTCCAGTGCTTCTCTAAATTTACCCCGGTTGTTTAAGATAACAATGGCATTGCTGGCATACGCGGCCTGTCCTTTTATATAATTTAATTCCTGAGATGTTTTACGAGCCAGATCGTAATACCACATAGCAGAATCAGGATCGGAATTCTCAAACTGTTCGCCATATTTATAATACAACATCACCTTTGTTGTATCGTTTGGTGATTTTTTGAGAACATGAAGCAGAGAATCAGAATTCGATTGACCAAAGCATGCGGAAGGGCAAATTGAAAACGACAGGGCGAATAAAATAAATATGAACAGTCTCTGCATGGATTAAACTTGTTACAAAATAAAAACCTATTGTTGCGATTTCCCTCCCCTTTTTCAGTGATTTTGTTATTAAGAATTACTCTAAAAACTCATGAGAACTAATTCCGAACTCAGTATTGCTTTCGAAATTGCCACGGCCACGTAGTCAAATGCCTCAATAAGCTCGCCTTACTATAGCCTCTACAAAATACTCTTCTCAAAGGAGGTAATTTACTAATAGTCTAACAAAATTTGCACACACAAAGCATTGCAGTATTGTATGGGTTGACACCGAGATGGAATACATTGGGTAAATCGGTAAAGAGCTGGGATTGGTAGCTTCAATTTAAAAATCCCCTTTTTAGGGGATAAAAATGATCGCCCCTTCTACTTTCTTTACTTAACTTTTTAAAACCATAAGTTCAAATGAGAAAATTAATAACTCCCGCACTGGCAACGGTAATCATTTGCCTCATTGCATGGTCGTGCAATTTTTCCAAAGGAATAAAAACGGATTTAGTAACCGGTATCACCACATCCTACAATGGCTTTGCTATCGAGCAAATATCAGTAGTGGATGGCGATGACAATCAACTTTCAAAAAGTGAAGTTGCCCTGGACTCAAAGTTCTCGATTGTGTACGAAGGCATTGAAAATTATACACTTAAAGATGGAAAAGCTTTTCCAGGTTTATCCCTTCACGTTACGGATGCAGCGGGCAACGATATTCTTAATGAAGTTGATTTATTCGCGAGTTCTGTTGATGGCTATTCGCCAACCGATGCTTCCGTTTTAAGAGGTTCGGTAACTGTGGGAGACCCCATGAAGGCGGGTGAAACCTATCACTGCAAAATGCGGGTATTCGATAAACAAAATCCAGAAAGCGAAATCGTTTCGGAATTAGATTTTACAGTTAACTAACTACGATAATTAAAGTAGGATAAACACATAGCAACATAGAAAACATAGAACTAATGAGAAAAGATTAATCCCAACTTTATGAATTTAAAAACGCTGCTTATCAAACCATCCTCCTACATGAAAACACAACTTACTTTTGGAATTATAATATTGACGTGTATAAGTGCCTATGCCACTGTGCGAACTGTGAGTAATAGCCCTACACGCCCAGCGCAATTCAATACGTTTGCAGCCGCGCAAACAGCCTCTGCCAATGGCGATACGATTTACGTGTATGGATCACCGTTTGAATATCCGGATATAACCGTGTCAAAAAGATTAGTGATTATTGGTGCCGGCTATAATCCTAATAATCAATTTGGGCAACCTACCAGAATTAGTAACATAATTCTATTTAGAGATGCTGGCACCAACAATGCTTCGGGTTCAGTAATTACCGGTGTATTAACCGGGCGATTGGATATTAGCGGCCTAATGTCCAATAACATTCGTCTTTCCAGAAACAGGTTTGAGAGCTATATCAATTTAGCGGGTGGCTCGCCTGTGGGGTATGCCGATGGCTGGGTGCTGATCAATAATATTTTTGGAAGCTACTTGAATGGCGGAGCAGGCAGCCGCATCGCTCCATCAGCCACCAATATTATTATAGCGAATAACATTTTTACTACAAGTAGCTATTTATATTTCTTCAACAGCAACACGATAATTGTTGACCACAATATTTTTATAGGCCCAGGCTCAGGTGGCAATCTTTATAATTTATACAACGTAATTATCACCAACAATATTTTTACCCGAAGTACGGGCACAGCTTTTGCAGGCGGTACTTCAGGACCAGTGCTGTGTACGTTTAATAATAATCTATCAAACCTTAGCACCATTGCCGATCCCTCAACCTATAGTCCTGCTACTAATTTTGTAAATACCTTTACCGGCACTGGTGGTGGTAGTAATTTTGGTGGTGGCAATATTGTGGGGCAAGATCCGCTTTATACTACCGTACCCAACCTAACTACCTATTCGGCCTCAGCCAACTACCGCCTACAAGCAAGCTCAGCAGGTAAAAATGCAGGTACCGATGGAACTGACTTAGGTATTTACGGTGGAGCATATCCTTTCCCCAGTGGTGGTGCAGTCGGGTCTGGCTTTGATACCAGCCCCCTGCCGCCTATACCGCAGGTTACCGAACTTAATATTCAAAATGCTACCGTACCTGTTAATGGAACGCTTAATGTAACAGTAAAGGCAACTGTCAATAATTGAAAACAGGTGACCAAACCAGCATGATTGTTCGAATCATTTTATTGATAGCTTTTTTTTCGCTTGGCATTGCCAATGCACAAGTGATTAACCGCGGGGAATATTTTGTTGATGCCGATCCCGGTAATGGAAATGGAACTGCTTTTGTTATTACTACACCTGCATTTTCAATCAATCAAAACATCCCCATTCCTACAAGCGCGTTAGCAGCCGGTTTTCATATTCTTGGCGTACGCACAAAAAGAAATACGGGTGGTGCTTGGAGTCATCCTTCGTTCAGTGCTTTCTATATTGTGCCTCCGATAACCGTAACAAATGCAACCACACTTAGCGGAGCTGAATATTTTTTTGATGCCGATCCCGGTAACGGAAATGGAACGGCTATTGCCTTAACTCCAGCTGCTACGCTTTCACTGGCACTTGCTATTCCCACGTCATCACTTACACCCGGCTTTCACACATTGCATGTGCGCACACGCGATAATCTTACACGTTGGGCATTGGTGGCGGTGCAATCTTTTTATATAGTACCTCCACTACTTGCACCTGGCTCGGTTAATTTAACAAGGGCTGAATATTTTTTTGATGCCGATCCCGGTAACGGAAATGGAACAGCTATTGCCGTAACTCCAGCTGCTACGCTTTCACTGGCACTTGCTATTCCCACGTCATCACTTACACCCGGCTTTCACACATTGCACGTGCGCACACGCGATAATCTTACACGTTGGGCATTGGTGGCGGTGCAATCTTTTTATATAGTACCTCCACTACCTGCCCCCGGCTCGGTTAATTTAACAAGGGCTGAATATTTTTTTGATACTGATCCCGGGCAGGGGAATGGAGTCAACCTCCCAATTTCAACATCGGTGGCACAAACTAATTCTTTTGCCATTCCGGTAACCGGATTGGCAGAAGGCTTTCATACGCTAAACATTCGGTATCGGAGCAACGCAAACCCCCGAATGTGGAGTCATGCATTTATGCAAAGTTTCTTTATAACGAAGATTACAACAACGAACTTACAGCGCCTAGAATATTTTGTCGATACCGATCCAGGATTTGGAAGTGGCGTTGCGCTTCCTTTTACACCGGCAGCCACAGTTGACCAATCTTTTGCCATTAATTTAACAGGCGTACCCACGGGCAATCACACGCTGAACATTAGGGCAAAAGACTCAAGAGGATTTTGGAGCTACATAGAAACTGGTCTCTTTGCCATTTCGGCATGCACGCCACCAACGGCTCCTGCTGCACCACCGGTTAACCGCTGTAATGCCGGCCCGTTAACACTTGCAGCCAATGGTGCTTCGGGTGCGCAAGTGTATCGCTGGTATGATGATCCGATTCTTAATACTATACTTTTTACCGGAGCTTCTTTTACCACGCCAGTGCTAACAACATCGAAGAATTATTACGTAAGTGTTTTTGATACGGCAACCAGTTGCGAGAGTTCACGAACTTTGGTAACGGCCGCCATTAACTTAATCCTTAAACCAACTATCAATCCTTCGGGCACAATCAGTTTTTGTGAAGGCAGTTTTGTTTTCCTTTCCGCACCTACAGGCTTTAGTCAATACACGTGGAGCAATGGACAAACTACGCAACAGATTTTGGTAAATACTGCGGGCAACTATACGGTGAAAACCGGAGACGGTACCTGCCTCAGCGAAGTATCCGATGCCGCTACCGTCAACATAATTCCCGCACCCACCAAACCAAGCATTACCGTTACCGGGAATACCACTATCTGCGGAAGCGGCTCCGTTGGACTTACAGGCCCTGCTGGTTTTGAATATATCTGGTCAACAGGTGCTACTACTCAAACGATCACCATCAACCAAACTGCAGTTTTGTTTTTGATTGTGAAATCGATGGGGGCAAGTTGTCCGAGTCTACCCTCCGACCCAATTGTTGTAACTGTTTTAACACCGCCCTGCACCGGGGGTGGTGGAAACAATGCACCACCAATCATTAATACAACTCCTTTGGCCGCGCAAATTGAAGGGCAGGTGAACATCGACTTAACAAAACTTGTAAGCGATGCCGATAACAATATAAACTTCAGTTCGCTGCGCATTATTAACAATCAAACTTCGCGCGGGGTAACTGCATTTATCGATGGATCGTTTTTTCTGCAAATTGATTATAGCGGCAATCCGTTTACAGGAGTGGATCGCATTACCCTGGAGGTTTGTGATTTAGTGGGAGCTTGTTCGCAGCAGGTAATTGACATTAACGTGGTAGGCGATGTGTTAGTCTTCAACGGCATGACACCCGATGGCGATGGATTCAATGACTTTCTCTTACTCAAATATGTGGATGTAGTAGAGGGCGCTTCAAAAAACAAAGTCACCAT
>Ga0209181_10006608_pt1 | contig 16186 bp, 11 predicted proteins | sample MAT05_FD_187208 | JGI IMG/M metagenome (GOLD analysis project Ga0209181, IMG submission 187208) | Freshwater microbial communities from Lake Fryxell liftoff mats and glacier meltwater in Antarctica - MAT-05 (SPAdes) (version 2) | ecosystem: Environmental > Aquatic > Freshwater > Ice > Liftoff... | reverse complement strand
AAAAAAAGCCCGCGCGAGGCGGGCTGGGTGCAGTTCTGATGTCGCGTGGGGCTGCTAGTGGTGTAGCTGCGTCCCTCACGCGCTAGGCGAAACCTAGCAAGTTGTTGTAATTCGTCATGCTAAATCCCGGTGAACTCATTGCGTTTCATCCCCCTTTGGAAAAAATCCTATCCTGAGCCTGCCGAAGGAGGGGCTAAAGGGGATATGCGCACATCGACACACAAAAGCTAAAAATCCCCCTCAATCCCTCTTTTCCAAAGGAAGTGAAGCACCGAAATCACCTGCCAAACGACTATCGTGAATTTCGACAAATTACTATCGGGTTCTCACCTCCATCAAACCACCCAACCGAAAAAGCCCTCACAAGGCGGACTTTTTGTTTGGGGTGGATGACGGGGTTGCTCATGGTGTGGTTGCATCCCGCACCATTCGGCCTTCGACTCGCACTCGCGAAGGCTTGCACCACTTCCGGCTCGCACGACCTGCGCGAGTCCCCCGGACTCGCTGGTCAAACCCCAGTGGGTCCTCACCTCCATCAAACCACCCCAAACGAAAAAGCCCGCACTAGGCGGGCTTTTCGTTTGGGGTGGCTGATGGGGTTCGAACCCACGACAACTGGAATCACAATCCAGGACTCTACCGCTGAGCTACAACCACCATAGTTCTGATAGGCCTAAATTATAGCAAGGCCAAGACCCCAAGTCATCAGCCGCGCACCCGGCTACTCCGCCCGCGCCAAGTAGTACCACTCGTTGCCGGGCAGGGATTTCGCATCGGGAAACAAGATGTAGCCGTCGGTTTGGGCGTGGAGCGCGGTTCCGTCAGCACGTGTGCCAATCAAGTCGCCTTTAACGAGCTTGTTGAAACTCGCCCATTCGCGAATGAAGCTATCGCCAGCTGCTTGCTTGTCGATGACGTCGACCATGTGCAAATGCTCAATATTGCCGACTGCGGCGGGCCGCTGGCCGTCGCTGATACCGAGAAACGCGAGCGTGTTGACAATCGCCTGGTAGCCAACCTCAGGAGAACGTGGATCGTCGTGCTGTCCGCACTCCAACGTAATCGCGTAGCCGCCGACCGATCGCATGTACTCGGTGGTTCCCACGCCATACCGCGAATCGGTATTGAGCGGATTCAACGTCGACCCGCTCGCAACGGCTAGCGTTCGACGCCGCTCGACGCCAAGTGCGTAAGTGCCGAGCCAGCCGTCAACAAACCGGTGCACGCCCAGATGCGCGGCCATCGCACGCTCCTTCTGGAAGTGCGCAAACGGCTGCAACGGGCCACCGTTGTTGATGGGGCCGAGCATGGCAAACGCCGGGTTCATCGCTCGTGTTGAATGCAGATCGAGCAACGCATCGTGTTGGGCCAGCAACGGGCACAGCCAATTGGCGACGTGATCCTCGAAGTCGACCGGCGAGGCGATCGGATAGAGATTGCGGTTGAGATTGCGGTCACCAGTTCGCTCGTTTTTTGCATAGGCGAGCGGATTGGTGATCGGTACGAAGGTGACGTGTCCCGCAACGATTTTCAGCCGCTGTGCATCGATGTCATCAAGCACGCGATTGATCGCCACAGTGCCGCACGTTTCGTTGCCGTGCACAGCGCCTGTGACAATAAGTTTTGGCCCGGAAAACTTACCTGTGAACTGGATAGATTTGAAGTGCATGTTTTAAAGCGCGCCCAAAAAATGACTGAAGATGACTGTGCTGATATGCGTATTCGTTGCCGGTCCGGTGTCGAGCCGCTAAAGTGAGAGTTTACAAGGCGCACAGGTTGTAGGCGTCTGGGCTCACCAACGCTATCGATCATGAACACAAACTCATTCCACATGGAGGATCTGGCCTCCCACGATGGCTTCCGCCATCTTTCAACGATCGCCGGACTATTCGTCGACCTGCGCTATGGCAGCAACGATAACTTCATCGGCCGCAACCTGTACGGCGGGCTTGACTGCGCATGGCTGCATCGCGACGCCGCGTATGCCCTTGAGGCCGCCCTGGCAACACTCAAGCTGGAGCGACCCGACCTGTCGATGATCGTACTTGATGCACTTCGACCGCAACGCATACAGGAGACGCTGTGGAAGGCACTTGAGGGAACTCCCTTAACGATGTATCTGGCCAATCCTGTGGTCGGATCGATTCATTCGTTCGGCATGGCGGTCGATATCAGTTTGGTTGACAACCAGGCACGTGAACTCGACATGGGCACACCGTTTGACGACCTCACGGAACGCTCACACCCGGTTCTCGAAAACAAATTTCTCGCCGAAGGGCGACTGACGCACGATCAAATCGCCAACCGACTACTACTGAGAAAGGTGATGACGCAACACGGTTTCCATGGCATCAGCACCGAATGGTGGCACTTCGACCACGGCGACCGGCAGCGCGTACGCGCCGACTATCCACGGGTACTCTAGAAATTTTTCGGGATTCACGATGCTAAATCCGCATGAGCTCATTGCGTATCAGCTTCCCCCTTTGAGAAAGGGGGACTAAGGGGGATTTGCAGACGTTGTCGACACGCAAACGCTAAAAATCACCCTCAATTCCCGTTCGGCACGCTCAGGGCAGGCTCTTTACAAACGGGGAAGTGGAACAGCGAAATCTGCTGCCAAACGAATGTCGTGAATTTCAACAAACTGCTAGGGAACCTCTGATTAAGTTCAGTCCTGCCAGACCCGGCGCCGCAGTTGCCAAACTGGTAAGAAAGTCGACGTCGCATTTGCCATCTGCAAGGGGAGTTTATTGCGTGAGCAACAACCTCATTTGGCAAAAATCGAAGCGACGAAATAGACTTAATCATAGGTTTCCTAGGTCACAGTCTTATCAACGGCGGGACCATCATCGCAAAGCCATCTTCGCGCCATCGCGCGCAACAGCGTCGAGCAGCGCATCGAGAATGGCGCGCCCCCCTGCTCGTCCAGCACGCTCGTCGTTGATTATCCCGACAACAACATGCGGTTCGCCGACAGCGTCCGTCACATAGCCCGCAACCGAGACGACGTTGCGCAATCCGCCCGTCTTGATGCGTGCGGTCTCTGCCGCCGGGCTGTCTTTGAGCCGATTGCGCATGGAGCCGTCAACGGCCACAATCGGCAAGCTCGACAGAAACTCCGGCGCCCACTTGCTGCGATACCCGGCCTGCAACACACCCGCCAACTGGCGGGGCGAGATGCGTTCGCTGCGCGACAGTCCGGAGCCGTTGTCCAGCACTAGTCCAGCGTCGTCAATGGCATTTTGTTTCAACCAAGCGCGAATCTCGCGTTCGGCCCTCGCCACCGTGCTTGCTCCGTTGCTTTCTCCAGCGTTTGTTCCAGCGCTTTCTACAATCTTGGCTCCAGCGTCGTCAGCACGATTGGCTCCCGTGCCAAGCGTCAGAAAGATCATCCGCGTGATCGTGTTGTCAGACACTTTGTTAATGTTGCGCGTGACTTCCGCCAGCGGCCGCGCGCGGTGTTCTGCGAGCACTCTCGGCGCCTCAAGTGAGCCCGAGGGCGCGACGGCATCACCAGCGACAAGCTCCCTCACCGATCCCTTGAACGTGCCGCCAAGTTCGCGCCACAGCTGGCGGAACAGGCGCGCCGTGTATTCGGCGCGATCAACCACATTCAGGTTGGTCGTGATTGCGCAATTCTTTGGGAACGCGCCTTCCAGATACACCCGAACCTCTCCACTGTCCGCATAGACCGTGGTGGGAATCTTCCAGCCGTCTTCCCATTTGTCGCAGCCACGCTCGATGAGCGTCATATTGGAAATCACGTTGACGCCCAGCAACGCGGGCGTCAACCGCACCTGAAAACCATCATTACTTGACGCGATATCGAACTGTGCAAGGTTCATATTAATGAGCAACGCGTCGGGAATGACGTTGTAGCGAAACTCAGGGCTCTCATCGAAAGGCGGCACGCCGACATCTAGTCGTGAAGGCTTAAAGAAATTACGGTCCACGCGCAGGTCGCCTTCGATCTCCCTCACGCCTTTTTGCCGCAAGGTCAGCAACATCCGCTGGAAATCTTCCCAGGTGATGTCAGTGTTGCCCAAGCCCCGAAGCGTGATGTCACCTCTCAACACGCCGTCAACGACCGTCGCACCGGTCGTCAACTCCGCCCGGCTGCGATAAGCAGGCCCGAGCCGCTCCAAGCCGACAATGGCCGTCAGCACCTTCATCGTCGATGCCGGCTGCATTGGTTGATCAAGCTGGCGCGACCAGACTAACTTGCCGTCCGCTACCCGCATCACCGCCAAGCCCAACGCCGAATCGGGCATGTTGCTGGCACGCAACAGCGCCTCAACATCGGGCGGCAATTGCGCGTACGCTGGCACCGAAAACATAGCCCATGCCAGCAAGCATCGAAACCATTTTTGTCGCATGTCAGCCCCTTGTTGGCGCAAGATTCGGACGCACCGATTAGGCAGACGCTGGAGCTTGTCCAGCGCCGCAAGAATTGTGTTGTATTTTGTTCACGCGTGTCACATCAAAGACCATTGGTAGTATATTGGTATTGCGTTTTTGCTACCCTCGCGCTCCCTAAAAAGTCAAAGGCCGCCACAAGTGCGTTCGACAATCGGCTAAAAGCCGCATTGCTACCGGCGCAACTGGGCGGGGCCGCGCAAAACCACCCGTTTTTTTGCTTCCACACCGACATCGTTTTTGCAGCGCATCGGCACCACCCATGATAAGGAGCCTCAAGTGAAACTCAAACAGCTCGCACTAATCGCCTCGCTGCTTTGTATTGTCGGCCCTGCGCTCGCGCAGACGCCAACGCCAACAGTCGCACCAGCCGCTAGGCCCGCCGCACCGAAGCCGGAGAAAATTGAAGTCACCGGTTCGTCGATCAAGCGCGTCCAAGAAGAGAGCTCCTCACCGCTACAAGTCATCTCGCGCGAGGAAATCGAACGCGAAGGTATTACAAGTGCCGAACAACTGGTGATGTTGATTTCCGCTAACGGCACCGGTGCTGACAATATGTCGTCCAACGTGGCGTTCAGCGTAAATGCCAACGAAAACCGCAACAGCAACAGCGCGTCCAACGCCAACCTGCGCGGACTCGGTGCCGCCAGCACACTCATTCTACTGAACGGCCGCCGTGTTTCCACCCACGGTGCGCGTGGCAACGCAGTCGATCTCAACTCCATCCCGCTGGCTGCGGTCGAGCGCGTCGAGGTACTCAAGGACGGCGCATCGGCGATTTACGGGACGGACGCCATCGGTGGCGTTATCAACTTCATCATGCGCAAAGACTTCTCCGGCGTGTTGGTGACCGCATCGACCAACGTCACCGCAGACGGCGGCGGCAAATTTACGCGCGCGTCAGTTGTCGGCGGCATGGGCGATCTGGCAAAGGACGGTTTCAATATTGTTGCGAGCTATACGCTTGACCGTCAGGAAAAACTGGCGGGCTCGCAACGCAGTTTCGTCAACGGTAACCAGCCCAATCGCGGCCTCACGCCAGATACCGGCGGTGGCCCGTTCGCAACCCAAAATCAGGGCGCCGGCACGGCCATGGGCGTCAATCCTATTGGATCACCGATCATCGGTTCGTACACATTGCCGGTTGCCAACATCTTCATGAACCGCGCGAATTTGTTGAGCTTCCAGAATCGATGCGAAACCATTCGAGACTCGTTCCAGTATCGCGCCGACGTTCTGGGACCGGCGTTTTACAACTCCGCACGTGGTTGCGCCTATGACTACGGAAGGCAACGTGTGATCATTCAGCCGGTTGATCGGCAAAATCTTGTCGCGCGCGGAACGTTGGCGATCAGCCCAAACCATACGGCAATCGTCGAATTGGTTGGGTCGCGCACCGAAGCGACCAACCAATTTGAAGAAGTGCAGTTGACAGGCAGCATTGCGAACGGTGCCGCTTACCCGGTTGGCGGCCCGTTCTACCAGAGCCTGAGCCAGTTTATTCCGACCTTCAACAACAACCTGCCGATTGCGTGGCGTTGGCGTTGTGCGGCTTGTGGAAAGCGCGAGAGTACCAACGTATCGACAGCTTTTAGAGCAATGGTTGCCCTTGAAGGCACGATCTGGAAGTACGACTACAAGCTGGGTTATTCACAAGCCGGCAACCGCGCGGGCTCGAACCTTTCAGGTGGCTACTATTACAACGCAGCATTGCTTGCGGCGCTCGGCACCGGCCAGGTCAATCTTTGGCTGCAGCCTGGACAAACGCAAACTCCCGCTGCCATGGCGCTCATCAATGCGGCGAGCGCGTCGGGGCAGTCGCTATTCGGCGGTGAAGCAGCGCTCAACCAGTTTGACGGTGCCATCTCGGGCGAACTGTTTAATCTGCCCGCCGGCCCGGTGGCCGCGGCAGTCGGCTTTGATGTACGCAAGGAATCTTTCCAATTCCGGAGCGACGCGCCGACGATCGCCATCAACAATGCCCCGTTCGATAGCGGTATCAACAAAGCCACACGCGACGTCAAGGCGACATACGCAGAGGTGTCGATTCCGATTCTCAAGTCGCTAGAGTTCACCGCCGCTGTCCGTAACGACCGCTATAGTGATTTTGGCAACACCACCAACCCAAAGTACTCGTTGCGCTTTACACCCGTTAAACAGGTAATGGTAAGAGCATCGTATAACGAGGGCTTCCGCGCGCCGAGCTTCTTCCAGTTGTACTCGGTCGGTGGACCGTCGCCGCTGGCGCAAAACATCAACGACCCGACGCTCTGCGCGACCTTTGCGGCCGGCAACCCGAATTGCGGCATTCGCGTCGATCAAATCAGTGGTGGCAATCCGCTTCTGAAGCCGGAAATTTCCAAGCAGAACAACGTCGGCATCGTCTTTTCGCCGACCAACTGGCTGGCGGTTAGCATTGATCGCTGGAAGGTCGAGCGCACGCAGCGCATCTTCCTGCTGCAAGTGACCGGTGCAAACGGCGTGCTGGCCAACTTCCAAACCTTCCCGGACAGCTTTATTCGTAACCCCGCTGGTGCACTCACCGCGATTCGTGCCGGCTACGTCAATGCCGACGGTGACATCGCTAAGGGTACAGAAGTCAGCGTCAACGCCAAGTGGACCGGGTTCGGCGGCAGATTCACTGCCGGCATGGACGGCACCAGAATGGATAGCTATCGTTCCCGCATCTTCAAAACGCGTGACTATGTAGAAGCGGTCGGCGGGGCATGGGATGCCTCTACGATTTACCTGAAGTGGAAGCACACGGCGCGGGTGACGTTCGCCAAGGGTCCGTGGAGCTCCACCCTGTCGCAAAGCTACTCGTCTGGATACAAGGATTTCGTACCGGATGGTGTCGCATTTGCGCCGGACTGGAAGCGTGATGTAGACAGCTACACGCTATACAACGTGTCGGCTACCTACAAGGGTGTCAAGAACCTGACCGTCATCGCCGGCATTCAGAATCTTCTCAACACCGACCCGCCATTCACGGCAGCGAACGTTGACGTTGCACCGGGAACCGCGTGGGACGCTCGCGTCGCGAACCCGCGTGGCCGTGCCTACACATTGAACCTGTCATATCACTTCAAATAGGCAAACGTGAATCGTTCGAATAAGCTCTAGGCTCACCTAGACTGTTACGGCAATACTGAGGGGTGCTCAAAAGAGCACCCCTTATTTTTTGTGGGACCAACATGACTCGCGCAACAACGTCTACGCTTGACCAGCAGCTACCGCTCGACCAGATTGGGCCACTTGACCACCATCGTCGCCGCTGGTTGGCTCTAATGTCTCTCGCCGTCGGCGCGGCCACGCTCGCGCCAAGCGCCGGCGCCGCCATCAAAGCACCCCCTGCACGACGGCTGATCAAACCAGCACAGCTCAAGCGCGGCGATCTGATCGGCCTGACTGCACCTTCCGGTAGCACCAACGCGACCTATCTCGAACAGCGCGTCAAACACCTTGAGGCGTCAGGGTTCAAAGTGAAGGTATCGAAGAATATTCTCGCCGTACGCGGCAACACGGCCGGCACCATCGCCGAGCGCGTTGCCGATTTGCACGAGATGTTTTCCGACCGCGACGTGCGTGCCATCTGGACGTTACGCGGCGGGTCAGGCGCCTCGCAGTTGCTCCCCGCCATCGACTATGGCCTTATTCGCCGTCACCCAAAAATCTTCATCGGCTTTTCCGACATCACCGCGCTGCATTTGGCGATCCTGCGGCATGCGGGGCTGGTCACGTTTCACGGCCCGACCGCGCCGTCGCCCAACATCAGTGATTACTCGATGACGCAACTCGAAGCAGTGCTGATGCATCCGCGCCAGCAGACCACGCTTTATATGTCGGCCGAAAATCAACGCGAGGCCGAACGCGCAAATCCGCAAGCCGGTGAGTTCAAGCTGCGCACGCTGGTTCCGGGCGTGGCAGAAGGTCCGCTCGTCGGTGGCAACCTCGCGGTGTTGTCGGCCCTGATCGGCACACCCTACGCGCCCGACTGGCGCGGCGCGTTGTTGTTCCTCGAAGAAATTCGCGAAGCGCCATACCGCATTGACCGCATGCTCACGCAGCTCGCGCAATCGCAATCCTTCAACGATGCTGCGGGCGTGATGCTCGGCGTGTTTCGTCGCAGTGTGGATAGTCTCGGTCCCACGCCTGCAACATCTGCAACGGGTACCACTGCTACAACAACGACGCCGGACACCGAGCCACGGCTCCCACTCGAAATGGCGATCAACGATCACTTTGCCAAGCTGCGCGTGCCAGCGATGTACGGGCTTTCATTTGGCCACATCGGCCACAACATGACGCTGCCGCTGGGTGTGCGTGCGCGCATGGATACCGAGGCGCAAACGGTGACGCTACTCGAAGCAGCCGTCACGGAGCGCTGAAGCGATCTACAAAGTCGCCATCTGGCGGGGTGTTTCGGGCCTTTTCGCTTGAAACATCCCGACAAAGCTTGGCATTGCCAAAAAGGGAGGTCAGCGCATCGACACGATACCAAATCCCTCCCAACTAGCAGCCCGCGTGGCCGACTGCATTCGGCCACCGTTTCATCGGCGCGAAGCATGCTTCGCGAATGCCCGATTCAACCCTCCCTTTTCCAAAGAGAGGCGCCGACAGGAGCTGCGATGCAAGCAGTTCTACGCCCGAGCGCGCATGCTCCGCCGCGCATATCGCGACCAAGCCGACATGAGCTGGAGGTCGAAGCATGGCTACTTCCCCCTTTGGAAAAGGGGGACTGAGGGGGATTTGCAGTGGGCGCTGGAGCTAGTGACGCCGCCTTCCTACGCTTAGCTTTTTTCGTGCAGGCCCAGTGCAGTGCTAAGCCCGAGGCTGCACCGCACCCGTATAGAGCGCATCCAGTATTTGTTCCTCGTGGCGGTAGAGCCCCGAGTACTCGCCGCGGTACTTGTCCGGATCAAAGCCCGGACCACCGGTCATGAAAATCATGCCGTCGCGCGAGAACGGGTTAAACACCATCGCCGAGGTCAGGCCCCACGCGTCGCCGAGGTGACCGAAGGCGCGAAAGCCGCCCTGCCGCACCAAACGATCGCCGTTACCGGCGCCAGTGACGTCGAGGAAATGTTGGTTGCCAAGGCCCCACGCATTCATCAATCGAATCGCGCTGCCGAAATCAGCTTCTCCGTTGGTGTCACCATTACTGCCCGCCGAATACTTTTCGCCCCGGCCGTTGTAGTGCCACTGCTCGCGCAACATCTCCTTGACGGACGCAGGCTTCAGAATCACCTTGCCTTTGTGGCGCCCCTCGTCCATCAGCATGAACATAATCTCGGCGAGACCCGCAGCCGACATGCGGCAATTACCTTGCGGGCCGAACAACGTTCCGTTCGTGCCGATTTTGTAATCCGGCCCCGCGCGTGGCTGCGGTGGCTGCTTACTGTGATCATCCACCTGCGGAACCCACGGCCCGCTTGTGTTCCAAACTTCTTTGCCGTTGACCTCGGTGCGTTTACGATACAACGTCGCCAGATTCGTGACATCAGAGGCAGAAAGATCGGCGGGATGAAAGCCACCGGGGAGGCCCATCGGATCGAGAACAAGTCGGCGCATCAACTTATCAAATCGTTCGTTGGTGACGCGCTCCATCACCGTGCCGATGATGCCCCAAGGGAAATTCGCGTACTGAAAATAGGCCCCGGGTTTCGCGTTCTTCGCCCACATCGCACCCTTGCCATAGTACGCGCCGCCCGGCACAAGCACGTCGCGCAAATTCACATTGAGCTTGGCGTCCCAGTAGTAGCCGCCGTCATCGCGCAACGACGACGTATGCGCCAGCATTTGCCGCAGCGTGATTGGCGTATCGGCGAAGTGCGGGTTGCGCAGCGGGTAGCCGAGATACTTGCTCACATCCTCGTCAAGCTTGAGTTTGCCCTCCTCAACCAACTTCATCACGCCGAGCGTGGTGACGAGCTTCGATATAGAGGCAACGCGATACATTGTCTTCGCGTCCGCCGGCTTACTGTTCGCCGCGTTGTTTGGATCGATCCACTTCGAACCGAATTGCTTGTGATAACTGACCTTGCCCGCTCGGACGGCGAGCACCGATAAACTCGCCAACGGGTATGTCGGACTATTGACGATCGCCTCGAGCGCCTTGTCGAGCGCCGTATTGGGTGGCGGCGGTGTGGGCATCGCTTCAGTTGATTTTTTGGCCATCACCTCTCCTCCCCTCAGCAACGCTGCAATGCCAAGCATCGCGGACAGCGCATCGCGTCTGTTCATATCATTTCGCCAGATGAATTGAGCCCAGCTCGTTAGCGCGCTTGAGCACCGAACCGCCGGAGGTCATCACATCGAGAATCGCCGCCGTTTCCGCGTCGGGCGTTCCGTCAAACAAACTCTGCCGATACTTCAACTGGAACGCGCCGATCATGGCACGGGTGGCTTTATCGAGTTCGCCATTCTGTGGCGGCGAGAATCCATGCGCCTCCAGCTTTTGCTGAAACCACAGCACATTCGGCAGCGTGGTCTCGTAATACGCTTTCTTCTCGGCTACCGATTGCGCGTCCGGCCACGGAATGATGCCCTCGTCCGCCAGTCGCTTCCACGGAAAACGCGGGCCCGGGTCGGACTTTCTGAGTGGCGCGATATCGCTGTGTCCCAATATGCGGTCGGGTTGCACCTTGTGCTCGGCGACAATTTTTTTCACCAGCGCTACCACCAGATCCATCTGCGCTTTCGGATAGTCGAAGAACACCCGGCCACCCGGATCATCACGGTAGCCGATGTTGACGATTTCAATGCCGATTGAAGCCGCATTCAATTGTGTATGCCCCTTCCATGAACTCAAGCCGGCGTGATACGCGCGCCGGGTCTCGTCAACCAACTGAAAAATCTTTGGACTCGAGTGACCGAGCAGATCGTTCGCCGTATCGGTCACCAGATAGTGGCTGCTGACCGCATCCTGCGTCAGCACCCGCAACGACTTCGGATTGTCGATGGCGGTGTAGTGGAGGATCAAGAATTGCGCCCGGCTGTCCTGGCTGACCGACGTGTAGGTCTTGTCGATATACAGCGTGGAACACCCGCCGAGCACGGTGGCTATCAAAATGGCGAGGAGGATGGATTTCATCGGGGCTTCCTTTTTGTGGTGCGCTGGCTGAATCATAGTGGCGTAGGCGGTAGGACTGGCAGTTAGTTGAAATGCACGATGTTCGTTTGAGACGAGATTTCGGTGCCCCACTTCCCCGTCAGCGAAGGGGATCGAGGGGGATTGCTAGCGTTTGTGCTTCGGTTCGTGCTTCTACAACGACCGAAAATCCTCCTCTGCCCCTCACTTCGCTCTCCCCTTTTACAAAGGGGGAAGCAGCACCAAATGCGTTCGCCCGGATTTGGCATGACGAATTTCAATAACCTGCTAGGCTGCGGCTCTCGCGGCGATGCGCGATGCAGCAACGTGCGCCTCAGCGGCGCGGACAGTCAATTGTGCATCTACCGGCAGCGTTGCGCGCAGATTTTCTTCAATCAAGGGGTGCATGCGCGCAGCACCACCAGCCAGTGCCATGGGGCGCAATCCAAACCGCTCGATCAGCGCATTGCCCAGACGCGCCAATTCCACACCCGCTTGGCAAATAATGGCGCGCGCCGCCGGGTCTTGATCTACCACTGAACTCACGGCGGTGGCGACTTGTCCGACTTCCCCGCGATCACTCGCATAGAAGAACTGGCGCGAGAACGACCAATCACTGCCGCCGATGCGCGCAAAAATCGCCGCCGCCATCGGTGAGGATTTCCAGCGTCCGGGCTGCTCATCCTCACCCCGCCAGATGTGCCGAAGCGCCTCTCGAACGATCCAGAATCCGCCGCCCGCGTCATCTAGGTACACGCCGCGCCCACCGGCACGATGCAACACACCAGATGTATCCATGAAAGCGGCGATGGAACCGGTACCTGCGTAGATCACAAAGCCCTCACCCGGCTGGAACAAATCCCGATAGGCGATTTCAATATCGCTGTGCACGTTGACCATGGTGCTGGCAATGCCTAGCGGCGTCGCGATTGCCTGACACAAGCGTTCATCCCGCGCATCCAGCCCCGTGATGCCAGCGCACACGGCGTGCGGTTGTCCGAATGGCAGTACCTGCCGGGCGAGGTCGGCCATGGTCGCCGCGATGTGCGCGCGTCCATCGCCGGTTCCCAATTGCAACGCCGTCATGCCAGCGACGAAGCCGTCGGCAACCAGCTCGCCGTTGGCGTGCGACAACGCCCAACGTGTCTTGGTGCCGCCAGAGTCCAGCCCTAGGCCGAGTGCTGACTTGTTCACTTGCTGAGTACCCGCACTTTAGCCGCCAACATCTGCTCGCGCGTCACGCGCACGCGTGGACTTTCGTTGCCGATGCGATCGACCGCCGAGACAACAATCGCCTCCGGCAAACCAGCCATCTCGTCAAACACCTTCTCGTACACATCGCGATCAACGCTATCGTCACCGGCAAACTCGATCGATAGCCGCCATTTGCCGTCTTGCAACGTCCAGATGGCGTAGCGGGAGGTGGTTGCGCCCTTGTCGCGCACCATATTGAAACGAATCTTGTGCGGCCGATCTTGATCGCGCGTCAATACAACAAGTGGCGGCGGCGGCGCGAGTTTGCCGAGCCACGGCGAAGCGGGTATCAATGCCGGCGTTTGATACAGAGCCTTCAGTTGATCGTTGATGCCCTTGCGATTCTGCGTCAACGCCACCATGCTGAAATGAACGTGCCCTGCGAGCAACGTGTCAGACGTTGCCCTGTTGCGTGTGAGCGAAATCTGGTCACCGATTTCTTTCGGCAACCACGACTTTGGCGTGTCGTTGATGCGGCTGGTGTAGATGCCGGGCCACAGATGCCGACCCGCTGTGTTTTCTTTCGCCCAGTAGTCCAGCAACACGCCGTACGCTTGCGGCGGCTGATTGATCGGCCAGTAGAGTTGCGGCGTGAAGTAATCGAGCCAACCGCGTTGCAGCCATAGTTCGGCGTCGGCATATAGCTTGTCGTACTGGCTGAATCCGACAATTCCCGGCGGCCGTTTGTCGGGCCTACCGAGGCCGAACGGACTGATGCCAAATTTCACCGCGGGTTTCTCGCGCTTGATACCTGCGTAAATCCGCTCAATCAGTGCGTTGACATTTTGCCGACGCCAATCCGCACGGGCGAGCTTGCCACCAGTCGCAACGTAGCGTTGCCAGGCTGGTTCATCCGGGAACGGCAGCTCGGCGCGCGGTTGTGGTGTGTCGTCCGGCGATGGTGACGGGGTTTCGCTGCCAGGCACCGGCACCGGATACGGATAGAAGTAGTCGTCGATATGTACGCCGTCGATGTCGTAACGCTTGACGACATCGAGGATCACATTGACAGTGTGATCGGATGCCGCTGCCTCACCCGGATCCATCCAGAGGAATCCGCCGTAAGATTTGACGGCACTCGGGGTCGTGTTGGCGATGTGATTTTTGGCGTTTGCGGATTTCGCCTGCGTATGCCGAGCGCGGTACGGATTGAACCACGCGTGCAGTTCAAGGCCACGCTTGTGCGCCTCGTCAACCCACATCTTCAGCGGATCATAGTACGGGTCGGGCGCTTTGCCCTGTTCACCGGTCAGGTACTCGGACCACGGTTCGAGTTTCGAATCGTACAGCGCATCGGCGCTGGTTCGCACCTGCAGGACAATCGCGTTCATGTTGAGCTCACGAACACGCTCAACGGTCGCGATGATTTCAGCTTGCTGCTGCGCGACCGTCAGATCGCGTTTCGAAGGCCAATCGATGTTGGCGACCGTCGCCACCCACACGGCACGGAATTCGCGTGGTGCTTGTGGTGCTTGGAGTGCTTCTGGAATCGGCGCGTCGACCTTCGGACCAGTCTCGGCGCACGAGCCAAGCAGGACTGCAAACGCAACCGCCGCAACGCGCTGTAGCGAGCGAGCTAGACTTTGATAAACCATTTTCTCTTCCACATAAACCAGCCGATCATAAACATCATGAGATTGAACAGCAACGCAAACAACAACGACTGATTGACGGGCGCCAACGAAGACGCCTTGATCGGCGCATAAAGAATCGCCTTGAGCGAGAGCAATTTGTCATCGTCGCCGGCAAACTTGATAAAGCCCAGCATCTTGGCGACCAAGCCCGAAAATGCAAAGATGAACAACGCATTCATGCCGTAAATGGTGAGCGGCAGAAACCACTTTTGTGAGCGCTCACGCAGCCGCGTGGAATCGCTGCCATCAATCAGCCAATAGAAGCAAGCAAACACCAACAGCCCCCAGCCGGTCATGAACACCGCGTAGGACGTCGACCATAGACTCTTGTTGATCGGCATCAGGGTGACATCGATGATGGCACCGATCAATAAACAGAGCAGGCCTGCGATCATCATCCAAACGGTCTTTTCAGCGCGACTGGTATCGGCCGCAAGCCAGTGGCCGAGCAGCACGCCAAACAGCATGCTGGTCAACGCGGGAATGGTCGAGAACAATCCTTCCGGGTCCCACGTCTTCGACTTCACCCACATATGCCCGGTCAAAAAGATGCGGTCGATGTAGGCACCCAAATCACGGCCAGGCTCCAGCGCGCCGGCGACGACCACACCATTCACGTCGGGCACCGGTACCAGAAGCATGGCCGCGGTGTAGAAGGCGAGCAGTGCAACGATCCACACGCACTGCTGCCGCCAGTTAAACCACAACACAATCGGTGCAGCGAGTGCCGTGCAAAGTGCAATGCGTTGCAGCACGCCGGGAATACGCAGCGTGTCGAGATTGAAGTTGGGGATGAAATTGAGCACAAGCCCAATCAGAAAAATAATGCCGGCGCGCTTCCATAACGAAAACATCATCGCGAGCTTGTCTTCGACGGCACCGGGATTGGCCGCACGACGATTCGAGAGGGAGAAGGTCATCGACACGCCGCAGATGAACAAGAAGAACGGAAAAATCCAGTCGGTGAATGTCCAGCCATTCCACTCTGCGTGCGCCAGCTGCGGGTACAGGTTGCCCCAGTCGCCGGGGTTGTTAACCAGCACCATGCCGGCGATGGTGAAGCCGCGAAAAGCGTCGAGGGAAACGAGGCGGGCACCGCTCATGCGGCTGATATCCGACTCTTAGAAAGAGTTGGCACCCCTCTTTGAGCTGTCGTACCGCTGCGAGCTGACGTACCGGCGCGAGCTGTCGTACCCGCGCGAGCTGTCTTACCACTGCGAGCTGTCGTACCGGCGAAGGCCGGTACCCAAGTTTCTATGCCAACTGAACACAACAAACTTGGATCCCGACCTTCGTCGGGATGACAATTTGATGTATACAGACTGGAAGACATGCTCAGGATACGCAGAGAACTTCCCAACATTTTTGGATCCCGACCTCCGTCGGGATGACAGTTTGGTGTGGTGTGCCTTGACCGCATGCTCAAGATAAACAGAGAACTTCCCAGCATATTTTGATTCCGACCTTCGTCTGGATGACAGTTTGGCGTGTGGCGCCTTGAAGGCGTGCTCAAGCTAAACCGGCCACTTCCAAGCTTTTCCGCCCCAAACCCCCCGCCAATACTAGACTTTCGCATCTTCCACCTTTTTCCCAAACGCCGGATCGATCTTCAGAAAGAACGTGACGATGATCGATGGAATGGTGCAAATACACACCCAGATGAAAAAGTGCGGGTAACCCAGCTGTGTTTGTATCCAACCGCTCGCCATGCCGGGCAGCATCATGCCGAGCGCCATGAAGCCGGTGCAAATGGCGTAATGCGCGGTCTTGTGCGCGCCGTCGGCGACCA
>Ga0209181_10006607_pt1 | contig 16186 bp, 12 predicted proteins | sample MAT05_FD_187208 | JGI IMG/M metagenome (GOLD analysis project Ga0209181, IMG submission 187208) | Freshwater microbial communities from Lake Fryxell liftoff mats and glacier meltwater in Antarctica - MAT-05 (SPAdes) (version 2) | ecosystem: Environmental > Aquatic > Freshwater > Ice > Liftoff... | reverse complement strand
GCGCCGCGGTCTGGAGCCGTGCCCGCGGCAAACCCACCCTCAAGCTCGCCGTCCGCGGCGAGGAAGCCCGCAACTGGTGGCGGCAAATCCTCGAAAAACTCACCGCTCCGCCCAACTGCCATGCAGTTGAATCCCTCGCCGCTTAAAACGGAAAAATCATCCGGAATCATTCCTCCAACTGCATCATTCCGGCTAAAATCGTTTTTCGCGAAGGAAGACGAGCAAAATCTTCCGCCCAATTTTTTCGCCCCGGACACGCTGAATCCGCGGCCGGGGAGCCCCGGCCAAACGCGCGTATTTGTTTGCCATCGCCCGTGGTCGCTTTTAAGCCATTCGCCGGTTTTTAAGCGCCACTTCTTCCATCTCCATTCCTAAATCCTCAATCGCATGTCACTCACCACCATCGCCCACGTTCACGCCCGCCAGGTCATTGATTCCCGTGGCAATCCGACCGTCGAAGCCGACGTGATCCTCGCGGGTGGCGCGGTCGGCACGGCCATCGTCCCGAGCGGCGCGAGCACCGGAGAACACGAGGCTTGGGAACTGCGCGACGGGGTGAAAGATCGCTACCTCGGCAAGGGCGTGACCAAGGCCGTGGCCAATGTCAACAAGTCGATCGCCAAGGAAATCGAGGGCCTCGACGCGCTCGATCAGGTGGTGGTGGACAAGACGATGATCGCCCTCGACGGCACCAAGAACAAAGCCAAGCTCGGCGCGAACGCCATCCTCGCCGTGTCCCTCGCCACCGCGAAAGCCGCCGCGGCGCAGGTCGGCCTCCCGCTCTTCAAATATCTCGGCGGACCCAACGCGAAAGTGCTGCCCGTGCCGATGATGAACATTGTCAATGGAGGCGCGCATTCCGATGCGCCGGTCGACTTCCAGGAGTTCATGGTCGTGCCGAAGAACTTCCCCACTTTCTCCGAAGCCCTGCGCGCCGGCGTGGAAATCTTCCACTCACTAAAGAGCGTGCTCAAGGGCCGCGGTCTGTCTACCGCGGTCGGTGACGAAGGTGGCTTCGCACCGAACTTCAACGACGCCAACGACGCGCTCGAGACCATCGCCACCGCGGTGAAAAAGGCCGGCTACAAATTTGGCAAAGACGTCTTCATTGCTCTCGATGCCGCGTCGTCGGAATTCTACGACAAGACCAAGAAGCGTTACGTCTTCAAGAAATCCGACGGCTCCATCCGCACCGCGGAAGAACTCGTCGAATACTACGCCGACCTGCAAAAGAAATTCCCCATCATCTCGATCGAAGACGGCTGCGCCGAAAACGATTGGGACGGCTGGAAGAAGCTCACCGACAAGCTCGGCGCCACCACCCAGATCGTCGGCGACGATCTTTTCGTGACCAACGTCGAGTTTCTCCGCAAGGGCATCGAAAGCGGCACGGCGAATTCCATCCTCGTGAAGGTCAACCAGATCGGCTCGCTCACCGAGACGCTCGACGCCATCGAGCTCGCGAAGGAAAACAAATACACGGCGGTCATCAGCCATCGCTCCGGCGAGAGCGAGGACAACACCATCGCCGACATCGCCGTGGCCACGAACGCCGGTCAAATCAAGACCGGTTCGCTCAGCCGCACCGACCGCGTCGCGAAATACAATCAACTGCTCCGCATCGAGGAAATCCTGGGTGACAATGCGGTTTACGGCGGTAAGATGCGCTGAGTGAGCGCTGCGCATAGCGAGTTCAAACCTCCCCAACCGGCTGGCGGAATCTGGCATTCCCTCAACCGCTTTCTTTTTGTCCTCATCGTTCTCACGATCCTGACGACGATCGGCTATCGCATGCTGCCGGAGATCGGGAAACGCAAAGAGCAGGACGCCCAAGCCGAGAAGCTCCAGACGCTGGTCGAGAAGGAGAAACAAACGCTCGCGAGCAATCTGCGCATCGAAAATCTCCTCCGGCACGACACCGATTACGTGGGTCTCATGGCCCGCGACCGGCTCGATCTCGCCGACCCGAAGGAGACGATCTACCGTCTCGACAACGTCAGAGGCGGGCGCTGACGCGGGGAAGAGGTTGAGAGTTGAGTGCTGAGAGTTGAGAGGCGTCCATTCGACGTTCATTCTCGCCAACAAACTTTCCGCTCACGCTCACTCTCGCCAACAACGCCGCAACCCACTCCACGCGCCTCTCAACCCTCAACGCTCAACCTTCCCCAATGTCCGACCTCTCCGCCATCGACACCGCCTCCCTCAAAGCCCGCGTAGGCGAACTCCGGAGGTATCTTTGACTTCCCCAAGCTGACCGAGCGCCTCGCCGAACTCGAAGGCCTGATGGCCGAACCCGACTTCTGGACGAATAAAGATCGCGCCCAGAAACACGTCGAAGAAGTCTCCCAACTCCGCGGGAAAATCACCCCGCTCACTGCGCTGGAAATGCAGATCGAGGAACTCCCCATCCTCATCGACCTCGCCCGCGAATCCGGCGACGCCGACTCCGCTGCCGAAGTCTTCAAGGAACACGCCGCCATCGAGCGCGGTCTCGCCGACTTCGAGCTGAAGATGCTCCTCACCGGCCCGCACGATTCGTTCAACGCCTTCCTCACCATCAACTCCGGCGCGGGCGGCACCGAGAGCTGCGATTGGGCCGATATGCTCCTGCGCATGTACCAGCGCTGGATCGAGCGTCAGGGCTTCAAGAGCGCGATCATGGACATCCAGCTCGGCGACGAAGCCGGGATCAAAAGCTGCACCCTCCAGGTCGCTGGCGAAAACGCTTACGGCTACCTCCAGACCGAACGCGGCGTCCACCGCCTCGTCCGCATCTCGCCGTTTGATTCCAACAAACGCCGGCACACCTCCTTCGCCAGCGTCGATGTCGTCCCCGAGCTCCCAGAGAGCGAACCCATCGTCATCAACCCCGCCGAGATCGAAGTCGACACCTACCGCTCCGGCGGCAAAGGCGGCCAGAACGTCAACAAAGTCGAGACCGCCGTCCGCATTCGCCACCTCCCCACCGGCATCGTCGCCGCGTGCCAGAACGAACGCAGCCAGCAGAAAAACAAAGTCACGGCCATGCGCATGCTCCAGGCCAAGCTCCAGCAGGTCGAGACCGACAAACTCGCCGCCGAAGGCGCCGCCGCGTATGGCGAGAAAGTGGATGTCGCCTTTGGCAGCCAGATTCGCAGCTACGTCTTCCAGCCTTACCAGAAAGTCCTCGACCTCCGCACCGGCGTCGATACCAGCAACATCGACGCTGTAATGGACGGCGACATCGACGCCTTCATCCAGGGCAAACTCCGCGGCCTTAAACGCGAAAAAGGCGGCAGCGACGACGACGAGTAGCTGGCGGTCGGTGAATGGTGATCGATAAATCGTGATGGGTTGGGCGGTTTCGCGCGCCGGGCACCAATCACCATCCACCGATCACCATTCACATCGCTTCCGCGTTCTCGCCCGCACCACCTCGCCGTGGCATCGTGAAAGCGTGCGCTCCGTCAAGGGCGCGGAGGCGCTACCGCCCCGGCTGCACGCGCTGGTTGCCTTGCGGGACTTCGGCGATGGTCGCGCTGAGGGTCAGCTCCTTGCCACCGCGCAGGATACCGAGTTGCGCCGTGGCGCCGACCTCTTGCTCGGCGATCCGCGTGGTCAGCGCGAGCGCGTCGGGCACGGGCCGGCCATTGAAGCTGCGCACGACATCCTCCGGCCGCAGCCCGGCTTTTTCGGCGGGCGAACCGGCGCCGACTTCGACGACGGCCACACCGGCGGTGTCGGGCACTTTCAGCAGACGGGCGATCTCGGGATTCAGGCCGGCCATGCCGATGCCGAGGTAGCCGCGGATGACGCGCCCGTTTTTCAACAGACTCTCCAGCGTATGCCGGGCGACGTTCGCGGGGATGGCGAAGCTGATCCCCAGCCACGCGCCTTGCTTTTCGGGGCCGGTGTAGATGGCGTTGTTGATGCCCACGATCTCGCCGCGGATGTTGAGCAGCGGGCCGCCGGAATTGCCGGTATTCACGGCGGCGTCGGTCTGGAGCAGCTCGAGGCCGCTGTCGGCGATGGCGCGTCGACCCTTGGCGCTGATGATGCCCTGGGTGACGGTTTCCTGGAGGCCGAAGGGATTGCCGATGGCGAAGACAAGCTGACCGACGCGCACTTCGTCGCTGTCACCGAAGGCGAGCGGCTCGATGTTTTCCGCGTCGATCTTCAGCACGGCGATGTCCGTCATGTCGTCGGAGCCGATGAGCTGCGCAGGCTCCACGCGGCCATCGGTGAGCTGCACCTGGATGCGCTGCATGCCGGCGATGACGTGGTTGTTCGTGAGGATGTGCCCCTCGCGGGAAACGATGACGCCGGAGCCGAGCGAGCTTTGCTCCTGCTGCCGCGGCGCGCGGCGGATATTGAAGAAAAGCTCGATGGGGCTGAGCTGCTGCTGGAGCTGCACGATGCGCGAGGAGGTGATGCTCACCACGGAAGGAACGACGGCGCTGACGAGCCGCGAGTATTCGCCATCGAGCGCCGCGAGCACTTGCACGTCCTCGAGATCGAGTTTCGGCTTCTCCGCCGGCGTGTAATGGACAGACGCCGTGCGGCCGGCGCGCGCCGGCTGCGAAAGCTGGTAGTAACGATACCCGCCGAAGACGAGGAGCGCGGCGAGGAGGAAGAGGAAAAACGAACGGCGCATGGGCGAAAGAGCCGCGCACTATGCGGCACGAGCGCGGGATTCCCCAAGGGCGAAATCCGCCCGCAACCGAGGGGAGAACCACGAAATATTCGAAATAGACGAAAGGGTCCGGTGGCCCCTTTCGTGTCTTTCGCGTATTTCGTGGTTCCAAAATCCGCTCAGATCGCGCCGCCCGCATGTTCCGCCGCTTCTTCATCCTCCCGCTCGCCCTCGGCGCCTTCGCCGCGGAGCCGGATCATCCGACCCTGCGCGGGGTGAATCCCGTGGACGATCCCGCGCAGGCGGCAGCGCACCTCGCGGTGGCCCCCGGGCTGCGCGCCGATCTTTGGGCGGCGGAACCCGATCTCGAAAATCCGGTGAGCTTTTCCTTCGATGAACGCGGCCGCTGTTTCGTCGCCGAAACCTTTCGCCGCAAGAGCTCGACCATGGACATCCGCGCGCATCGCGGGTGGCTACCGCAGAGCCTCGCGATGCGCTCGGTGGAGGATCGTCAGCGGTTTCTGGAACGCGCGTTCGACGACCAAAAAATGGCGCCCTTTCTCGGCCTCGTGGATCGCAATCGCGATGGCCGGCTCGACTGGCGCGACCTCGCCGTGGAGAGCGAACGCATCCGCCTGCTCGAAGATCGCACCGGCCGCGGGCGGGCGGATCATGCGGAAATTTTCGCCACCGGTTTCGCCACCGCACTCACCGGCATCGGCTCGGGCGTGCTCGCCCATGGCGGCGACGTTTTTTTCGCCTGCCTCCCCGATCTCTGGCGGCTGCGCGAGGGCAAACGCGAGGCGCTGCTCGGCGGTTTCGGCGTCCACATCACCTACAGCGGACACGATCTCCACGGCCTGATCATGGGCCCGGACGGCCGGCTCTACTGGACGGTTGGCGACTCCGGTGCGCGGGTGCCGACGCGGGAGGGCGGCGTGATCGACGTGGCCGACACCGGCGCCGTCTTCCGCGCGAATCCCGACGGCACGGGCTGCGAACTCGTGATGCGCGGGCTGCGCAATCCGCAGGATCTTTGCTTCAACGACGCGGGCGACCTCTTCACCGCCGACAACAACGCCGATGGTGGCGACGCCGCGCGCTGGGTGCAGGTGGTGGAAGGCGGCGACGCTGGCTGGCAGATCGGTTTTCAGGCGCAGCCGAGCCTCGGCGCGTGGAACGGCGAGCGGCTGTGGTCGCCCGAGACCGCCCGCACTGCGCTCGCGCTGCTCCCGCCGCTCGGCGCCGTAGGCCACGGCCCCGCGGGCATCGCCCATTACCCCGGCACGGGGTTGCCGGAGATTTGGCGCGATCATTTTTTCGTCTGCGATTTTCCCGGCGGCGTGCGCGCCTTCACGCTCAAGCCGCGCGGGGCATCCTACGAAATCGCCGCCCCCGCCAAGGCGCTCGTGGCCAACGGCTACGACCTCACGAACAAACTCGCGTGGGGATTTTATCCCACCGACGTGGACTTCAGCCCCGGCGGCGGCGTCTTCCTGCTCGACTGGGTGCGCGATGTGGAGAAGCCCGGCAAGGGCCGCATCTTCCGCCTCAGCGATCCGGCCACGGACGCCTCGCCGCTCGTGCGCGAGACGCAGCGCCTGCTCGGCGAAGGCATGGCCGCGCGCTCCAGCGACGAACTTGCCGCGCTGCTCGCCCACGCCGATCGCCGCGTGCGCCTCGCCGCGCAGTTCCAGCTCGCGGAAAAAGCGGACGCCGCAACGCTGGAACGCGTAGCCCGCAGCATCGCGCCGCGGCTGGCGCGCGTGCATGCGCTCTGGGGTCTCGGCCAGCTCGCGCGGAAAAACGCGGCGCTCGCCCAGCCCGCGCTGGAACTGCTGCGCGACGCGGATTCCGAAGTCCGCGCCCAGGCCGCGAAAATCCTCGGCGATGCGCGCGCCGTCGCTCCCGCGCCGGCGCTCATCACGTTGCTTGCCGACGCCGAGCCGCGCGTCCGTTCTCACGCCGCGCTCGCGCTCAGCAAAATGGGCACCGCGGAGGCCGCACCCGCGCTCTTCGCCATGCTCCGCGGGAATGACGACGCCTTCCTCCGCCACGCCGGCGTGCTCGCGCTCGCGCACTGTGCCGATCGCTCGGCGCTACTCGCGGCGGCAGAGGATGAAGCGGTCACGATTCGCGCCGCCGCATTGCTCACCCTGCGCCGCCAGGGTCAGCCGGACGTGGCGCGCTTCCTCGCCGATCGCGATCCGCAGCTCGTCCTCGAAGCCGCGCGCGCGATCTACGACACCCCCATCGAAGCCGCCCTGCCCGCGCTCGCCGCACTCGCCACCGCACCCGATCTCGCCGACGCCGTGCGGCAGCGCGCGATCGACGCCAGCTACTTCCTCGGCGATGCCGCCGCCGCCGCTCGCCTCGCTGCCCTCGCCGTGAGCGCGGCGCCCGAGGCCAGCCGCACCGAGGCGATCGAGGCGCTCGGCGAGTGGAACCAGCCGCTCCAGCGCGACCGCTTCCTCGGCCTGTGGCGGCCGCTGCCCGTGGTTCGCGACCAAGGCGCCGCCGCGTCCGCGCTCACTCCGCACTTCTCCCGCCTGCTCTCGCCCGGCGCCGGCGACCGCATCCGCGCCGCGATGGTGAATGCCGCCGCGCACCTTCGGCTCCTGCCGGCCGATCTCGCCATCGCTTCGATCGCGGGCGACCCGGCTGCCAGTCCGTCGCTGCGCGCCGCCGCGCTCCAGTCGCTCGCCGCGATGTCTTCGTCCCGCACCCTCGGCACGCTCGCCGCGCTGACCAACGATCCCGACCCCACCGTCCGTTCCCGCGTGCTGGAACTCACCACGCAGCTCGATCCCGCCCACGCCCTCGAAGCCGCCTCGACCGCGCTGAAGCGGGGCACGTTACGCGAAAAACAAACCGCGCTCCGCACGCTCGCGACGCTCGAAGGCCGCGACGCCGACAAAGAGCTGGGCAAATGGCTCGACCGCCAGCAGCGCGGCGAGCTTTCCACCGCGCTCGATCTCGATCTCTTCGAAGCCGCCGCTCGGCGCGAATCCCCAGCGCTACGCCAGCGCGTCGCCGCGATCCAGGCGGCGCGCAACGTGGGCCGGCTCGGCCCGTGGCGAGAGTGCCTCCAGGGCGGCGACGCGGCGCGCGGGCGCGAGATTTTCTCCGAGAAAGCGGAAGCCGGCTGCCTGCGCTGCCACCGCGTCCGTGGCGCCGGCGGCGAAGTCGGCCCCGACCTCAGCACGATCGGCGCGCGGCTCGACCGCGTGAGCCTCCTCAAGGCCATCGTCTTCCCCAACGACACGCTCTCCCGCGGCTACGAAACCGTCTGCTTCACCCTGCGCGACGGCACCGACGCGATCGGCATGCTGCTCGCCGAAGACGCGACCTACGTGCGCCTGCGCCTGCTCACCGACGGTCGCGAAATCACCCTCGACCCCGCGCAGATCACGCAGCGACAGCGCCTCCCCTCCGCGATGCCCGAAGGCCTCGGCGCGATCCTGGGAAAACGCGAGCTGCGCGACATGGTGGAATTCCTCGCGACGCAGAAATAGCGGTCGAAAGTGCGGCGGATAGGCTTTCTATGAAGGCCGTCCATGAAACAATTTTCAACCTCGGCGAACGCCACCCATACCAACTCGGCAAGATAACTGGACAGAGACCGGGAGGGCAGGTCTCGGGTAGGGTGGGCGTCCCGCCCGCCGGTTTCGGCGTCTCGCCGAAGACGATCTTCCGAACTCAGGGTGACCGCTGGCCTTTGCGAAAGTTCTTCGACGCAGGATGCGTCGAACAGCGGGCGGGACGCCCACCCTACCCGAGAGACACGACCGTCGCGCTCGAGTTACATTATTTTTGAGAGGTGCTACCAGCTCACGGGCGGCACCATCGTGTTCGCCGGCACGGTGCCGTTGATACAGTGACCAACGCGGCATTCCTGGCGACCATCAGCTCGATGATCGCGGGCACGGTCGGCGCAGCACACCAGCGGCACCGTCACGCTGGCGGATCCGGCGCGCCGGACCAGCCGGCCCGGCGCTGAGATCGGGTCGCCGTGCCGGCGGCTGGCCGAACCGGGACGGGTCAAAGACGGTTATTCCACCTCGTCGCCTGCCGTGGTCATCTTGATCACGGGCAACTTGTCTTCCTCTTCGTCGGCGTCGCCGGTCGGCGCATGGATGAGGTGATCGAGTCGCGCCTTGAGGGCGAGAAACTCGGGCGATAGAAACTGCTCGATGCTGCGCGGACGCGGCACGGGATTCTCGATGAATTCCCGGATCCCGCCCGGATTCACGCCGAGCACCAGGATGCGATCGGAGAGGTAGATCGCTTCGTCGAGATCGTGCGTGATGAAGAGGATGGTGATGTCCACCTTCTTCCAAATCTGGAGGAGGTAAGCCTGCATCTTGGCGCGCGTCAGGGCATCGAGCGCGCCGAAGGGTTCATCCATGATGAGCACTCGCGGCTCGCTAGCCAGCGCGCGGGCGATGGCCACGCGTTGTTTCATGCCGCCGGAGAGTTCGTGCGGATACGATTCCTCGAATCGCGAAAGGCCCACCATCTCCAGCCACTCCCGCGCCGTGGACTCTGCCTCCGACGCGCTTTTGCCCTTCATCTCGAGGCCAAACATCACGTTCTCCTTCACCGTGCGCCACGGGAACAACGTATAGCCCTGAAACACCATGCCACGATCCGGACCGGGGCCGAAGATCGGTTTGCCGTCGAGCAGCATCTCGCCGCCCGTGGCCTGATCGAGTCCCGCGGCGATGCGGATGAAGGTCGATTTTCCGCAGCCGCTCGGCCCGATGATCGTGACGAATTCGCGCCGATGGATGTCGAGCGAGACATGGTCGAAAACGACGTGTTGATGTTCCTTAGGTCCGAACGCCTTCTGCAGGTTGTTCACGTTCAGAACCACCGGGCGGCTCCGGATTTTTTTGAAACGCGCAGCGACGGCCGGGTCCTGCTTGCGGTAGTCGGGCAGGTCGAGGGTGGCGATCATGGCATTAGGATTGTGCGGGCTTCGTGACGGCGGACCGGGCGATGGGTGGCTCGGGCTGGATCGGTTCGACCGCGGGACTTGCTTCGACCGTTGGCGGTTCGGCTTCGGCCGGGTTTTCGTCGCCGCGGTTTTGCTTGGCGACCATTGAGATCGGGATGGCCGTCGACTTGCGCGTGCGACCTTTCCGTTTCCACGGAAAGAGCACCGTGCCGAGCCAGGCGAGAAACATGTCGGTCGTGAGACCGATGACGCCGATCATGCCGATCGCGGCGAAGACGTTGTCGAAGTTCCGGTACCGGGCCTGCTGGTTGATGAAGAAGGTGATGCCGCTCATCGTGCCGACGACTTCCGCCACGATGAGGTAAGTCCACGCCCAACCGAGCAGGATGCGCATGTCCGTATAGACATCGGTGATCGACGCCGGGATGACGACGCGGCGCACTAGTTTCCAACCCTTGGCGCCGAGAGTCTGCGCAGCCTCGATCAGCGCGGGATCGACCTTTCGCACCGTGTTGCCAATCACCAGGACCTGCTGGAAGAAGGTGCCGATGAAGATGATCGCGATCTTCGGCCCATCATCGATCCCCAGAATCGCCACGCATAGCGCACCGAAAGCCGGCGCCGGCAGGTATCGGAAGAACTCGATGAACGGCTCCTGCAGCCGCGAAAAGAAACGGTAGGTGCCGCAAAGAATGCCCAGCGGCACGCCGAACAGCGACGACAGCACAAAGGCCGACAGAATCGTCTTGATGCTTTGGAGCAGCGATTCGTGCAGCCAAGGTTCATTGGGCAGCCGGGGCTCAGTGGTGAAAGCGGTATAGAACGCCTTTACGACCTTGTGCGGCGCGGGGAGATAGACCGGATTCACCCGCTCGCCTTCCGGCAGCGTGCCTCCGGCGGCTTTCACCTTCGCCGACTCGGCGAGGAAGTCCGTCCGCGGCACCTCCATCTCTTCGACGAAATACTCCACGTCGCCTGGAGAGGTGATCTTCACGTTCGGATGCCATAGCCACGGGATGTAACTCACCGCGCACCACAGCGCGAGAGGTAGTAGAAACGAACCAATCGTCAGCAGCACCTTGCGGTGATGCGGCAGTTCTTCCTTCAGTCCGAGCCAGTCGCGCGAAGCCATAAGTCGATCCCTTGCTGCCCTAACTCCAACGCGCTTACTTCAGCGCCTCGACGATACTCGGTGCGAGGTAACTTTCGGGTTTCTGCGAAACCTTGTAAACCTTGTTGTCGAGGTTGAACTTATTCCCCACCGCCATCGCACCGTAGATCGAGTCGAGGCCTGTGCCCTTTTTGAAAACCTTCTTCGCTTCCGCGAGCGTGATGAAATGGCAGCCCGGCAGCGCCTTGGTATACTCGGCGACATCCGCGCCGACTTTCGCGGCCATGATCTTCGCCGCGTCGTCCCGCGTCTTTTCGTCGAGCACGTAATCCACGCACTTGTAGTAAGTGGCCACGATCTTTGCCCAGTCGTCCTTGCGCTTGGCAAAGCTGGTCGGGTTCACCGCAAGTACGTCGTAGATCAGACCCTTGGCATCCGCGCTGGTGAACAGCGCCTTCGAGCCGGCGACGGCCTTGAGCGCCTGTCCGGAGACCGGATACCACGCCCCGACCGCTCCCACTTTTCCGGACGCCAGCGTCTGCGGCGTCTCGTTGGTCGGCGTATTCACGAGCTCGATGTCGCTCTGCTTCATGCCATTCGCCTCGAGCGCCTTGAGCAGAAGCAGATGCTCCACGAGCGTTACTTCGAGGCCCACTTTTTTGCCCTTGAGATCCTTGATGGAGTTCACGCCAGGTGCGCCGATGATCATGTCCTGGCCGTCGGAGTAATCCAGCACCGCCACGATCTTGCTTTTGGCACCATTCGCGCCGTTGACCAGCGCATCGGTGGCCACCACGCACACGCCGTCGATCTTGCCCGCCGAGAAGGCGTCGAGCGAAGGCAGATAGTCGAACCAAACCAGGTCGACCTCGACGCCGGCTTCCTTAAACCAGCCTTTTTGTTTGGCGACTTCAAGAACGGTGTAACCGAGCCAGTCCGAATAGCCAATCTTGAGCGGCTCGGCCTGAAGCGTAGCCGCGAGCGCAAAAGCCAGCGCGGCAGTGAGGATGGATTTCAGTTTCATTGTTTGGTGGTGGTTCGGGTTGGTGTGGGTTTGAAGGTTTTTCGGTCAATCAAGGTAGGCATAGATGTCGATTTCCCATTGGTTGATCAAGGGGTGGCATTCCTCCTCTTTAGCTCGTTTTCCGTGATGCCCCGTCCCATTCCGCGCTCGCGGACTTGGGCGATCTCCTCCCACGTCAGGGAAGACCAAAGCACGGGAGCGTTCACGGCAGGAGGTGAATGGGATGAAACATCCGGGTTCGTTGTTGCGCCGCCCGGATTGCAAGGCCCGTGCCACACTCTGACCCGCGAAGGAGAAACCCTGCCGAGCCTCTGAAAATGGAGCGTGGCGGACGATTACGCCTTTTTCCCGCGCGTAGTACGAACGGGGGAAAAGCTCACACCCTGGGCAATTTTCACCACCGCCGCTGCGCAGAAAGCGCCCGCCCATCGGGGCGAGAGTATGAGGAATCTCCCGCCGGGTAATACTTTCTCTGGACGCAGAATTGCTCGCACGCTAGCTGCTAACGCCTCGCCGCACCCGATGGCCAGCTCCCGCAAAAAGGTCAACGCCGCCCGCATCAGCATTTCGCTCCCCGTCACGCTCTTCGATGAGCTGGACGACATGGTGGCGAAGCGGGGTTATGCCAGCCGCTCGGACGCGATTTCCAAGATGATCAGCGAACAACTGGTGCAGCATAAGCAGGAGCTGGGAAAGCAGATCATGGCCGGCACGATCACGCTCATCTACGACCACGCGAAAGCCGGCCTCGCCACGCGGCTGCTCAACGTCCAGCACAAGTGGCTCAAGGAGGTGATCTCCTCACAGCGCGTCCACCTCGAAAATCACCACAGCCTCGAAGTGCTGCTGGTGCAGGGGCCGGGGTATCGGCTCAAGCAGATCGCCGCGGAACTCATCGCCAGCAAGGGCGTGAAACACGGCTACCTCACCGTCACGTCCACGATCATTCCACCCCTTTACTGATGCCTGCCATCGATCCCTCGCTCATTCGCTTCCGGGAGACGGTGCCGCCCGGCGCGAACTGGTCGCACGTCCTGAAACGCGGCACCACCCTGCGCCTCACCGATCCCGAAGGCGGCGCGAACGTGGCCGCGCTGCTCTACAACTTCGAGCTTCTCGCGGAGCGGCTGAATTTGCCCGACACCCTCAAGTGCCAGCACACCGCGCGGCTGGCCAAGGGGCACTGCCTATACACCGACATGGGGCGGATCCTCGTCTCCATCCCCGAGGACACCTGCGGCTGGCACGACCCGCTCGCCGGTTGGTCCACGGCGAGGATCGTGAAGGAAAAATACGGCGCAAAAACCTATCAGTCGGCGCGCAACGAATGGCATCGGAATGCGCACGACAACTTCGTCACCGAGCTGGGCAAGTACGGCATGGACGAGCGCGATCTCACGATGAACGTGAACTTCTTCAGCAAGGTGACGGTAGATGATGCGGGGCGGCTGAGCTTTCATCCGGGCAACTCGCGTCCGGGCGCCTTCGTCGATCTGCGCGCGGAGATGAACGCTCTCGTGATTTTGAACACCTGCATCCATCCGCTCGATCCATCGCCGACCTACGCACCAAAGCCGGTGGAGCTCACCATCTACACCTCACCACCGCCGGGGCCGGATGATTTTTGCCGCAACTTCCGCATGGAGAATCAGCGCGGCTTCACGATCACCGAACGCTATTTCCTATGAGCAGCCTGACCGAAAGCTCCCTCGATCCGGCGCAGGCGATTTGCGATTTCACCATCCTCGCGGGCGATCCGTGGATACATGTGCTCAAACGCGGGCAGACGGTTCGCATCGAGGATCTCGAAGGCAACCAAGCCGCCGACACGCTGTTCTTCAACGCGGCCGATCCGGTCGACCGCTACAGCGCGCAGGACACCATCCGCGAACAGGGCGCGATCTATCTCACCACCGGCACGAAGCTGATCTCCACCCGCGGCCACGTGCTCCTCACGATCACCGCCGACACCTGCGGCCGGCACGACACGCTCGGCGGCGCCTGCGCCTGCGAGAGCAACATGGTGCGTTACGCGATCGAGAAACGCTCCATGCACGCCTGCCGCGACAGCTTCCTGCTCGGCGCGCGGCAGATGGGCCTCGGCAAACGCGACCTCGCGCACAACATCAATTTTTTCATGAACGTGCCGGTCACGCCCGAGGGTGGCCTGACCTTCGCCGACGGCGTTTCCGCTCCCGGCCGCTACGTGGAAATGCGCGCCGAAATGGATGTGATCGCGCTCATCTCCAATTGTCCGCAGCTCAACAATCCGTGCAACGGTTACAATCCCACGCCCGTGCGCGTACTGATCTGGGCATGAGCGCCGCCGCGGAACTCCGGGGAGCACACGCGTCCCGCGGGTTGGTTTCGGCGTCACGCCGAAACGAACTTCCGACGGCGTGGCGATCGCATTGCGCGTCACGTCTCGGGACTCGTTCGCCGGCGGAAGTCCGCAAAGGCGAGACGCCTTCGCCAACACGCGGGACGCGTGTGCTCCCCGGAATCTGCCACTCCCGTCTTTCCTGATGTTCACCAAAGTCCTCATCGCCAACCGCGGAGTCATCTCCCGCCGGATCACGCGCACGCTCAAGAAACTCGGCGTCGGCAGCGTTGCGGTTTACTCGGAGGCCGATGCGGATTCCCTCCATGTCGCCGAAGCCGATGAGGCGGTCCTGCTCGGGCCGCCGCAGGTTGCGGAGAGTTATCTCAAGGTCGGCAAGATTCTCGAAGCAGCGCGCTCGACCGGCGCGCAGGCGATTCATCCGGGCTATGGGTTTCTGAGCGAGAATGCGGATTTTGCGGAAGCGGTGGAGGCGGCGGGTCTCGCCTTTGTCGGGCCGACGCCGCAGCAGATGCGCGAGTTTGGGCTGAAGCATACGGCCCGGGCCATCGCGGAGCAGCATGGCGTGCCGCTCTGCCCGGGCACCGGATTGCTCGCGAACGCCCGTGACGCAGCGACCGCCGCGGAACGCATCGGCTACCCGGTGATGCTCAAGAGCACCGCGGGCGGCGGCGGCATCGGGATGCGCGTGTGCGGGAGCCGCGAGGAACTGATCGAGGCGTTCGCCACCGTCGAACGGCTGAGCCGGAGCAACTTCAAGGACTCCGGCATCTTCGTGGAAAAGTTCGTGGCCCGTGCGCGGCACATCGAGGTGCAGATTTTCGGCGATGGAAATGGGCGCGTGCTCGCGCTCGGCGAACGCGATTGTTCCGCGCAGCGGCGCAATCAGAAGGTGATCGAGGAGACGCCCGCGCCCGGCTTGAACGATGAGCAGCGCGCGGGGCTTTTCGCCGCGGCGATCAAGCTCGGCGAGGCGGTGAATTACCGCTCCGCGGGCACGGTCGAGTTCGTCTTCGATACGGATACCGGACGGTTCTATTTCCTCGAGGTGAACACGCGACTGCAAGTCGAGCACGGCGTCACCGAAGAAGTCACGGGCGTGGATCTCGTCGAGTGGATGGTCCGACTCGCGGCGGGCGACCGGAGTCTCTTCGATACGTTCACCGGGGAGCGGCGCGGACATTCCATCCAGGTGCGGATCTACGCGGAGGATGCGAACAAAAACTTCCAGCCGAGCTGCGGCGTGCTCACCGAGGTGGCCTTCCACGCCAGCGCGCGCAGCGAGACGTGGGTGCAGGACGGCACGGAGGTCACGCCGTTTTACGACCCGATGCTGGCGAAAATCATCGTGCTCGGCAGCGACCGCGCGGACGCCATCACGCGAATGAAAGCGGCGCTCGAGATGACGCGCTTCGGCGGCATCGAGTCGAACCTCGAATACCTGCGCCAGATCATCGCGACGCCGGAATTTGCCGAGGGCCGCATCATCACGAAGTCGCTCGCCGCATTCGCCTACGCGCCGCGCACGCTCGACGTGCTCGACGCCGGAGCGCAGACCACCGTGCAGGATTATCCCGGCCGCACCGGCTTCTGGAACGTGGGTGTGCCGCCCTCCGGACCGATGGACCAGCTCGCGTTCCGTTTCGCCAATCGCCTGATCAACAATCCCGAATCCGCCGCCGGGCTGGAGATCACGATGACCGGACCGACGCTGCGCTTTAACACGCCGACCGAGATCGCGTTGACCGGCGCCGACCTGCACGCCGAGCTCAATGGCCTGCGCATGCCACGCTGGAAAGCGATCGAAGTCAGCGCCGGCGACGTGCTGCGGATGCGCGGCATCGAAGGCCCCGGCGTGCGCGCGTACCTCGCCGTGCGCGGCGGCCTGAACGTGCCGCAGTATCTCGGCAGCCGCGCCACGTTCACGCTGGGAAACTTCGGCGGCCACGGCGGCCGCGCGCTGCGGCTCGGCGACGTGCTGCACCTCGGCACGAGCGACACGCCCAGCGGGGTCGGCCAGTCGCTGCCGCAGAGCCTCATCCCGCGGCTCACCCACGAGTGGGAGATCGGCGTGATCTACGGCCCGCACGGCGCGCCGGATTTTTTCACCGATGACGACGTCGAGATGCTCTTTGCCA
>Ga0209181_10006606_pt1 | contig 16186 bp, 16 predicted proteins | sample MAT05_FD_187208 | JGI IMG/M metagenome (GOLD analysis project Ga0209181, IMG submission 187208) | Freshwater microbial communities from Lake Fryxell liftoff mats and glacier meltwater in Antarctica - MAT-05 (SPAdes) (version 2) | ecosystem: Environmental > Aquatic > Freshwater > Ice > Liftoff... | reverse complement strand
CCGATACTCAGGCATCTCGAACGGTTTTGAGTCGAGCTAACTTGCAATTCGTCAGTATAAGACGTAAAAACCTACAAGGGGACTCCTTGAAAGTCACGCCTAGCCAGTACAAAGACATCCCCGCGCCACAAGGCAAACGCGGGGAGGGCAGGAATCCGACATCTAAGGTAATACCTGAAACCGGAATACAGGAGCGAATAGCCTGAAGGTTCCTAAGAATCCCCTGCCTTTAGGCAGGGGGAGTCGTCAAGGCGTTCTGAACGTCTCCAAGTTCTGGAATGCATTAGACCTCTTGCAAATTAAGCTGATTCAATTACGTGAGACAACTTATAGTTACGCAGAGAAGCAACTGTATTACAGCGTAGTCCGTAGCGATAGCGATGGTTACGATAGCGTTCAGCCAGAATTCTGAAGATTTTGAAGCGACGATTCATCTGACTCTCACCCATTCTCCTTTCAGTGCCGCAATGCTTTTTTCACCAGATCGGGAATTTGGGAGGGCCGATCGGCTACAGGTACCTTGGCTTTTTTCAGCGCTGAAATTTTGCTCTCAGCCGTACCAATATCTGGCAATGCGCCAGGATTACGCGTTAATTCAGTCACCTGAGCCGCAATAATTGCCCCGGCATGGCCCATATGTTTGCCTTTGGGCGTGTTGCGTCCGGCTACGTAAGCCACCACGGGTTTATCAATCACTTCCTCAATGTAGCGGGCGGCGATCTCTTCTCCATCACCCCCAATTTCTCCTACCAGAACAATGACTTCCGTGTTTTCGTCTTCATCTAAAACTTGGAGCCATTGGGAAAAGGAAGACCCCAGGATCGCATCACTGCCAATGCCTACGCCGATCGATTGCCCTAAACCAGCCCGTGTTAACTCCAGCGCCACTTCATAGGTCAATGTGCCACTGCGACTGATGATCCCAACAGATCCAGGTGTGTAAAACTCGCTGGGATGGGTTCCCAATAGCACTTGCCCTGGGACAATGATTCCGGGACAGTTGGGGCCAATGACCAGGGTTTCCGTGGCTTCAGCCTTTCGCAATAAATGCACCACGTCTAGCGGCGGCACTCCTTCAGTGATGAGAATGATTTGGCGAATGCCAGCGGCGATCGACTCTAGGGCAGCATCCAGGGCTAGGTAGGGATGGACAAAAATAATTGTGATATCCACTCCGCCCACACTCGCTAGGGCGCGATCGACCATATCAAAGATCGGAATGCTATTTAGCTGCTTACCTTCGTGCCCAGGACTGATCCCAGCTACAATCTGGGTGCCATAAGCCTGCATGAGAGGAGTACAAATGGCACCCAACGGCTCCAGAATTCCTTGCACTAATACTTTGCTATCTGGAGTAATGATCATATTTTGATTCCTACAGATGCCAAGACTCTCTGACCAATGACATTTCCACTCTCAGTTTTAGAGTGACTGCTTTAATTATCAGATAAGCTTTAATTACCAGATAACAAGAGGTAGCAAGCAACGAGAGGCGATCGGGGGTAAAAACTTAGGGTAATGTCACTACATTACTGTGTTTTAGAGAGTAATGCAGATAGCTAGATTACAATAAATCGGCTCAAAATTAAAGGGAATTTATTGCTTGCCAGCGTAACGGCTCAGACTCCTAGGGTAATATCGGGTCTGCCCTCATTACCCTAGGGAGTTGCAGTTTAATAAAATACCATCTGGGTAGGATGGGGAAAGTAAAACATCCCCATTTCATCGATCGCGTTTGGTACTTTATCTCCTTGCAAGTCCTTAATCCAGTTGCGTCTTACCTCAGTGCAAAGCTTAGCCTGTAGCTGCTTAAAATAATTACCGTTAAGGCAACCAGGGATACTGACGAAAGTCGGGGGGGCGCTTTTCTAGAAATGCCTGCTTTCCTTCTGTACCTTCTGCGGTCATGTAGTAGAGCAGGGTGGCGTTCCCAGCTAGCTCCTGCAACCCAGCTTGCCCATCGCAGTCAGCGTTCAGGGCTGCCTTGAGGCAACGGATTGCGATCGGGCTTTTCTCCAGCACTTCCTGCGCCCACTGAATACCCTCTGTCTCCAACTGCTCTATGGGCACAACGCAGTTTACTAAGCCCATTTCCAAGGCTTGGGTCGCGGTGTACTGGCGGCAAAGGTACCAGATTTCCCTCGCCTTTTTCTGTCCCACAATTCGCGCCAGATAGCTGGCCCCAAACCCACCATCGAAGCTGCCCACCTTGGGTCCAGTTTGCCCAAAGATGGCATTGTCAGCAGCGATCGTCAGGTCGCAAAGTAGGTGCAAAACATGCCCCCCACCGATCGCATACCCCGCAACTAAGGCGATGATCACCTTAGGCATGGAGCGAATCAAGCGCTGAAGATCCAACACATTTAAACGGGGAACGCCATCCTCACCCACATAACCGGCCGCCCCCCGGATACTCTGATCGCCACCACTGCAAAAGGCATACTTGCCATCAGTGTGTGGCCCTGCACCTGTAAGCAGCACCACGCCGATCGTCTGATCTTCCCTGGCATGGCTAAACGCATCGTACAATTCAAAAATTGTTTTAGGACGAAAGGCGTTTCGTTTGTGGGGACGATTAATGGTGATCCGTGCAATGCCATCTATTTTGTGATAAAGGATATCTTCGTAGGTTTTAACAAGTTGCCAGTTCGGTTGCCCCAGGTGGCGATCGGATTGAGTCATGGATTTATTTAGCCGAATCAATAATACGTTGGTTCTATGTCAGCCTATAAATTTGAATTTTACGGGGAGTGTGGCGACGAGGCCCCAGCCATGGAATCCCTGCACCCTATCCTTAACAAACCCCAAGACCGTGACCTGTCAACTCAGTGCAAAAGGACAGGTGTAATCAGGGCAGTTCTTAGGGAGCCTAAATACTCTAATAAATACTTGAACAGATTAATTTTCACCCTTAGTGCGAGATCAACCATAAACACGACAGAAACAAACTTTAACGATTAGGGGGAAAGGGTAAAACGGAAAGGATGTGGGTGGCGACTTTGGCAAAGGCAGGGTCATCAATTAGGGCAAATTGAGCGGGGTTGAGGAGTTGGCGCACCTCTGCTGAAGCGGCTGAAGCAGCCGCACCCGTAGGGCTAAAACCTGCCTCTAACACGGCAATATGTCTGGGAGGAATGCTCAGGTAACTCGCAATGGCCTGTAAGTACGATCGCTCCTGTTCGTCTATCACCCCATCAGAGGCAGACATCTCATACCCCAAACTAATCAGCAACAATCGCTCGGATGGAGCAAAGGCAACGGCTAGGGTCATCAATTCGTCGGGTTTATTGTGAAGATGATGCCACTCAATGCCGCCCATCATCATCTGGGCCAATTGCCGCACCTCTTCATCCTTAGGTAAAAAGGCATCCAAGTTTTTCTGTAATCGCTGTTCTTCCTTGGGGGTCACGCTGCGATCGGCGAAGATCACGCCCAAAAGCACAGTGACCAGCACCGCCATAAACACCATTACTGGCGTAATATCCTGCGATCGAAGCTTCTGTCCTGTGATCCGACCCAGCAACCCAACTCCAGCAGATTCAATCAGAGAAATATTCATACGTAAAACTAGGCATTTAGCTACTTAACTGACTTACCTAATAGAAAATTAATTCTATCAGATCGCTTAATCCAATTAGAGAATAGATATTCAACAATAATTATTGGTTTTGTCAGAAGCGGCTCATTAAGTCAGTGGCATTGAACTCCAACTGTAATTAGATGTACATCTTTTTCCTGCTGACTTCGTCATAACTAAAATAGAAGTTAAGTACAACAGTGTTCTAGGGATATTTAATCCTAGAGGTATTAGATGTTAGTGGTCGTGATGGAAGATCAACTACTCTCGCCGCACCAGATCTGCGCGACATGTCTCTTGGCTAATGAGGGCGGACAACCCCGCTGGGAACACGGAAAATTGCGCTGTGGGCAAGCAATCACCAACCTCAGCCAGCAGATCCCCCAACAATACGAGTGTCAGATGGGCTTCCGCATTGTTGAAATTGAGTCGTGAAGAATTTCAGCAGAGTCAGCCGCGATCGGAGCGAATAAAGATTTGCTACAGAAAAACAATGTGGAGATTTGAGATCTTCGCACTGCTTTGTCATGTTGATTTAGTTGATTGACTGACTGACAGACTACTCAATAATTATCCTCGACCTACTTTTTCTGGGAACGGAAATCGATCGCTCTTGAAAATAGTTTTTTCATCTCTATTTCATTGAACCTCCCAAGACTAAAAAGGGTCAAATGAGCAGTTATTAGGTGGAAGAACCTGTAATCCCATGCATAGTACCTAGAAAGCCATTTGAAAAGCCACTTGAGTACACCAACTTTACTGCCCTATAAAAAGAGGTTCTGAGATCCAATTCCTCTTGGATTGAGTTGGAGCATCTATATTTGTGAATTCTAATGGCTTGTCAGGCTAAATATGCTAACTAAGATAGTTCGGTCTTCATTAAAAACATTGTTGATCGCGGTTATTAATCTCGGTTTTTAGCAAAGGTCTAAGTCAAATCGATCACGTATCACAGTAACAAGAGAACTGACTCAATAGCATGAGTAGCTGAACAACTATTGCAGGTGCGCCTGCATAGAATTCGGTTACACATTTTGACCTATTCAGTTTTAGTTGTGAATGATACATCTAATTAATAGAGATACGGATTTTTGCTCTAGTGTTCTTCATTTCATGAATCATGAACTATGATTTGGGAGCCATTAACCGAACCCTTGCTGTTATTAATTTACGCAAAACTAAATATGGAACAAGAATATTTTGGTGGGGTTGAAAGGAAATATTATTTTTCAGGAAGTTCTTCACCGAAAGTCCTATGGGAAGAACGGTTGGAACCTATTACCAATTAGTGAGTTAAGTTTTTCGGTGCGATCGATCGTATCAATAGAGGTGGCAAATCCAATTCATAACAAACGCTGATTCTGTTAGTTAAGACACCAAACTAGAGACTCCACTTAGTTGGGTGGGGCAAATTTTATATAGGCATTGATGAGCATAATCTAATCAACAAGAGGTCGTATGAATCAGGGCAATGTACTCTTATATTCACCGGGTTTAGGGTACATCAATCGTGGTGGAGAAACGTTTACTCGCAAACTCCATAAAGTGTTGACTCAGAAACAAGATCTTCAGGTAACCTTGTTTCAAGGCGCAGGTAAATTAATAGAGGGGGCTACCAAAGTTTGGGCACCTAGACGTAATGCAAGGTTCTACGATTGCCGTCTATTCAGTGGATTTAAACCCAAAAGCTATTGGATTGAAAGTCTTATTTTTAGTCTTCCTTTGGCGCTACATTGCTATAGCCAGCCCTGTGACATTATCCACTTTAATGAAAGTGTTCCTGCCAATGTCTTGTATCATTTGCGACGGCGTTTCGGGGGCCGGTTTCGGCTCCTGTTGTGTAATGGTGCGCCCTTACTACCGATGCATTACAAACGCTATGACTATGTGCAAACTTTGACTCCTACTTACTATCAAGAAGCGCTGGAATCAGGCTATCCCAAGGAAAATCTTTTCCTAGTGACTCATGGATTAGATTGCCAACTCTTTGCCAAACAGCTAGATTCTCAGACGATCGCCCTGAAGCGCCAAGCCTGGAATTTACCCACTGACCGATCGCTCATTCTCTCTGTGGGAGCCGTCAACACAGGTCATAAGCGCATGGACTGGCTAGTAACAGAATTCTCGAAGCTTGACCCTAAAAAATTTTTCCTGTGGATAGTAGGTCAACCCGAAGCGGAGACACAAACTGTGAAGGACTTGGCAGCAGCAATGCTCAAGCCAGGCTCCTATACATTTGATGTTGTGCCCTACGCACGGATGCCAGAGGTTTACGCAATTGCAGATTACTTTGCTATGTGCAGCCTGAAAGAAGGATTTGGGCTAGTCTACATCGAAGCTATGGCAGCAGGACTTCCGACGATCGCCCACCGTACTCTTAATACGGAGTGGATTTTGGGTATGGACAATCGGGGATTGATTAATATGGGTCGCCCGGACACTTTACGAGATCAAGTTCTTTACTTTGAGGCGCATCCCCAGGAACGCAGGCAGCAAGCAAGCTGGAATCAAGTACATGCTAGAGAGAAATTTGACTGGAGTTCTCTGTATGATCAATATTTATGGATGTACCAGCAGATGCTGGCTAAACCAGCTAGCAGCCGTTAAGCAGCGCTCCCGATATTGATAGATTAAGTTATCCTGAAGGCTATGAGTTGACGATCGTTTTCAAGGAGAGGCGACAATGGTCTGGCGTGGCTCTAATACCTTACAAGATCGGATTTTTTCCTGCCTGGTCTACATTGTGCCCATGTTGGATCTATTGATTCATGGATTTGCCGGGCCCCTATTCCAGATGTTGCCCTTCCTGAATATTCTGTTTCTCCCCGTCATACTTGTATTGCCTTTTTATGCCTTTAACTATCGCGGCTTCCCACTCGTCAGCTTTGCCATATTTTTCGGGTTGTTCATAGGGGTAGTTAGAAATTCCAAGCTGAGTCATTTCCTGCGTTTTCACACAATGCAAGCCCTCTTGCTTTCCATTTTTGTGTTCCTGTGTGGTGCCCTTATTGACCTACTTGGCTTCACCAGAGCCTTGATTAGTATCCCCACATCTGTTGTTGAGGGATTATTCTGGCAGTCGATCATGACCCTGATCTTCATTGTGGTGTTGGGCGCAGTAATCTACTCCATTATCCAGGCAGTGAAGGGGTTGTACGCTGAAATGCCTGTGATTTCTAACGCAGTCTATCGTATTGTGGGCTGAGATGACGTGTGGCAACGGAGTTATCCAGTCGCCCAATGCCTTCAATTTCCACCACCACAGAATCCCCTACTTGCAGCGCTCCGACTCCCTCTGGAGTTCCCGTTAACACCACATCCCCCGGCAGCAGGGTCATAATTTGACTGATGTAGGACACTAGCACCTCTGGAGCAAACACCATCTGGTCGATCGTGGCCGATTGCACCGGATTTGGCCCATTGTTCAAAAAGGTTTGTAGGCGGGCCCCAGGACTCAGTTCACGGACAATCCACGGGCCCAAAGGACAGAAGGTATCAAACCCCTTAGCCCGTGTCCACTGGTTATCCTGTTGTTGCAAATCTCTAGCAGTGATGTCGTTGGCGATCGTGTAACCCCAAATTTTTGTCTGGGCCTGTTCTGGGGCACAATCGGCGCACCGATCGCCAATCACCAGCGCCAATTCCCCCTCATAATCCACGCGCTGCGATTGCGGGGGGTAGTGAATCTCGCCGCCCACCTCAAGCAGGGTGGTAGGCGGTTTGAGAAACAGCAAGGGCTGCTGGGGAACCGCTCCGCCCATTTCCGCCGCGTGGCTGGCGTAGTTTCTGCCTACGGCTACGATCTTGGAAGGTGAACAGGGAGCCAAGAGTTGATAGCGTTCTGGTTCTAGGTGCAAGGCTGTGGGCTGACCTTTGAGCCAGGGCGGAGCATCCAGCACCTGCACTGATCGACTCAACAGCAACAGACCATAGTAAATCTGCCCCTCTACTGACCGGACTCGAACATAGCGCTGTGCCATAGCATTGCTGAGTATCTTTTAAGAGGATAAAAAAGTAAGAGGGGGATAAAAAAATAAGGAGGGGAGGTAAAAATCGCAGCGATCGATCGTCAACCTATGTTCTGAATTTTGCACCAAAGGTTTTGCTTTTGAACTAAGAGAGACTAGAATAGCAGACTGGTATAAGATTATAAGTCCTTGCTTCTACATTAGAAGCCCTGCCGTCCACAAGGAAAATTCTGTCATGATGAGCTACCTTTACGAAACGATGTACATTTTGCGTCCTGATCTGGGCGAAGAACTCGTTGATCAGACGATCGCCAAGTATCAAACTATTCTGCGCGATAACGAAGCAGAAATTCTGGAAACCCAGCACCGGGGCAAACGCCGCCTCGCCTATGAAATCGGCAAGCACCGGGAAGGGGTTTACGTTCAGATGAATTACACAGGTGGGGGAAAATTAGTCGCCCTTGTAGAGCGGGCCATGCGGCTCAGCGATGAGGTCATCCGCTATCTGACTATTAAGGTAGAAATTCCCAAGGAACCAGAAGTCGTTGTGGATGAGGAGTAGATAGCATCCAGGTACTTCTACACGCCCCCGAAAAACTGGGCATAATTGAAGGTAGGTAATTCCCTACACACATGAAGCTCTCTAAGAAAACCCTGGATCAGCGATCGGAACACCTCTACGATGTCATCATCGTTGGAGGCGGCATGGGCGGACTGTCAGCCGCAATTTATTTGCAACGGTACCGCCTCTCCTGTTTAGTCATTGAAAAAGGGCGGGGGCGATCGTTCTGGATGCAGGACACCCGCAACTACCTCGGTTTGCCTCCAACCACTCCCGGCAGAACCATTCTGCAACAAGGTCAAGACTACCTTCAGGACTTGCAGGGCGACTATCTTCCCGGTTTTGTTGAAGATGTGCGAGATGAGGGCGAAACCTTTGCTGTCAAAGTAAAGGTGGGCAAAAAAGATAGCACTTACCCTGTACTTCGCTCCAAATACCTGATTGCAGCCAGCGGCATTATTGACAAGTTGCCCCAGCTACCAGACATGCAGAATGTCTACGACTACGCTGGGCACAATCTCCATGTCTGCTTAATTTGTGATGGCTATGAAATTGCGGACAAGCAGTGCGGGCTGTTTCCTAGCTCTGAGGCTGCAATCAATACGGCATTTGTCTTAAACTGGTTCACTCCCTACATCACCGTGTTCACAATGGGGCTGTTTGAAGTGGGAGATGAAATGCGCCAGAAGCTCAAAGATCATGGTTATCCCCTGATTGAGGCTCCGATTAAACGCTTTATGGGTCATCATCACGAAATGACCGGGGTAGAACTGGAGGATTCTTCAACGATTTCCTTGGACGTGGGTCTCATTGCCATGGGGTCTCACTACCACAGTGAGTACCTGCGAGGACTGGATTTAGAGTGGAAGGGAAATAATCTCATCACGGACTCAGCCACCTGTCGCACCTCTCATCCTCGCCTCTTTGCTGTTGGAGATTTAAAAGACGGGATCAATCAGGTGTCAATTGCTGTCGCAGATGGTACATTAGCTGCAACAGCAATCTGGCGAGAGATCCGGCGGCAATCCCCTCCTCGTCGATGGCAGGAAAACCTTAGCGGTTGACTCCAAGAATCGTGGATCAAATAACCTGTTAACGTGGTCGGTTTACGGCTCAGCCATTTTCCCCACCCTCTATCTCTTCTCTCTGGAGAAAAAGCCAACAAGGCTTTGCCTCTCTCTGGGGAGGATGTTGTGATGAGGGACACGTCAGTTTTATTTAATCTACGGTTCAAAGTTTAATTCTGGTGAATTGGGTTGACGCAGATTAAGGTGTGTTAGTCCAGTGCCACGGAATCTTGGCTAGTTTCTACCGCTAGTGGCGATCGGTGATATAAGGACAGTAAAAAATGGAGTGGTGACCGTGACTCAACCTGATACGTTCAGCTTGCAAGAATTGCAAAAGGAAGTGGCTCGTCTTCGTGAAGAGCTGCAAATGCGAGACCAGTTGGTGCAGCAACTTTCCCAAGAGTTATTTCGCTTGGTGAAGGGTAATACCGGTTTTATGCCCAACCCAGAGATGTCAGAGCGCCATTTAGCTGAGATGCGATCGTTACGAGAGCAACTCCAGAATGTGGAGCAGCAGGTGACGTTTTATCAAGAGCAAATTACTAGCCGCGATACAGAGATTTACCAATTGCGGCAGACTGTGCAGGAGCTAACCGATCGCTCTCGCATGTTGGAGCAGGTTGTTCAGGAGTTGCCCCAGGTCTATCGGCAAAAATTCTCTGAGCGCATGGTGCCAGTGAAGGAAAAGGTATCCCTACTGCAACGGGAAAATCGTCAACTCCACGCAGAGCTACAAAGTGTTAGCTATCGGTTGGCGTTGAGAAGCCGTCGTGCTGTTGAGCCTGATCTGCCCAGCTTCCCACGCACCGGAGCATCTTTGCCTAACTTCAAAAATGTCTGAGGTTTGGATTGTGGTGGATGAAGCCGACCTTGCTTCTCCTACCGCAACTCAAGGGTTAAATCAGATGGTTTCTGCGTTGAAGCACGCCATCACTGACTCTGCATCTACCACTATTTCTCCGGTGATTACTGAACCCCAATCGCCGATCGCCGTGCAGGTGGTGACAACGAAGCAATTAATTTCCCCTGAGTTTAGCTCTGGTGCGCGATCGAACGCTGTGTTGTGTCCCCTCACCTTGAATTTGCCACCCTCCTGGGCATTTGCAGAAGCCGCACTCTATCGTGCTTGCCAAGATGTCGCAGGTCTGCGCCAGCGAGTGGCGCAAACTCCACCCTTCAAAACAGGGTCAGGTCATTTTTGGCTCCCTGTGGTGCTGACAGCTAAGGGCCCGCTTTATGCCGAGGTGATCGCCCGATCGCCGTCCAGGTCTACTCTGGAACCCAGCACTGATTTATTTACCCAGTCTTATACGCAGCCGCTCCACCTGTCGGATGCTTTGCGCCAACCGCTTTATCAATTGGCGCACTGGTTGCTGAAGTCCTTGGCGGCTCCGCCTGCGGTTTACCTGATGCAGTTTGGTATCCAGGAGTCCGATCGCCCAACGGGTCTCGCCACTGGACAGTCCATTTGCTTCGATCGCCTGTTTCCCTTTCCCGCTGTGCCATCGATCGCCAGCTTGGGCGTGCAAGTGCCGGATCTCTTCACCTGTCACTGGCGCTGCATAACCATGCAGCCAATTTTGGAGTTGATGATTCGCTCCTCTGTAACCACGGACTGAGGCGTTGCTGGGTTTTGAGCCGTTGGTGTAGCCTCTCTTACAGGGAATCGCTGACCTAGAATAGGTCTTCCTGGCAGCTTCGCAGAAACGGGTGCAGGACAAATCGCATTAAATTAGGAACAGAGCTTGGGGCAGGGATCTCAGTAGATAGTGCTTCAGGTTTGTTCAGAAAGCATTTGCTTCACAGTATTAACGATCGCATTACGGATCATCAATTCATTAAATTCATGATCCTTAGCTCAATAGTCCGGACATTTTTGCGATAGCTAACCCTCATCCCCCAACCCCTTCTCCCGTTCTGGGAGAAGGGGAGCCGGATTGAAATCCCTCTCCCCTCTTGGGAGAGGGATTTAGGGTGAGGGTCTATACTGGCTGTACAACAGGGTTTCCAGCACTTTCACAAAAACTGTCCGAAGTATTGTTAGTTGGGGTTAGATTTTTTACACAGTAGAGCTACGGTTACGGGCAGTACTAAGCCAAATTACTGAGAAAGTCTGCGTAGTTGGCGGATGTACTTTTCAGTAATTTCATCTAAATATAGATATAGTAATTTATTTCCTTTACAGAGCTGAGCCATGAAATTCACTATACCTGTTTCACTTATGTCAACGGCTGCGATCGTCCTGACCACAGGGCTATTTGCCGCCTCAGCCAACGCCCTGACCTTAGGCAGTTCCTCTGGCACTTGGAGCAATACGATCGGTGGGAGCAACATCAGCTACGGCACAGTCGGCAGCGAAAGCCAGGTGCGTTGGGGAGTTGCCACTCCTAACAGCGGTTTGGGCTTTACTGGCGTTGGTTCTTCTTCCTTTGGCATTGGCAGCATCTTCCAAGTCGGTACACTCCGTCACTTTAACAACCCGGTGCAAGGCGGAACGGCTGCATCTTCTGTGAATTTAACGACAGTATTGAACTTCTCCAACGTGGGCGGTTCACCTTTGAGCAAATCCTTCGACTTCAACTTTGGGATTGATGAAACTCCCAACTCTGGAGATGTGGCCAATTGTCCCTATGTCAGCACCATTCCCTGCTCTGACAAGATTTTCATTCCCACCGCTTTCCCCACTGACACGTTTACGATCGGCAACACTGCCTATACCTTACAATTGTTGGGCTTCAGCAAAACGGTGGGCGGGTCTATTGTGAACAGCTTTATCTCTGATGAAAGCCAGACTAACACCGCTTACCTTTACGGTAAAATTACTGCTGCCCCAGTTAGTAAAGATGTGCCTGAGCCAACAACTCTAGCGGGTGTTTCTCTGCTGGGTGCTTATCTGCTAACTCAGGGTCGCAAGCTCAAGGTAAAAGCAGCTTAGGCTTTCTAGCCTTACAAGGGTGATCTACAAATCTAAACTAAGTCGTTTGATGGGCAACTCTCATAAAACAGGAGTTGTCCATCACAACAGTTAGGACATTTTTGCGATCGCTAGCCCTCATCCCCCAACCCCTTCTCCCAGAACGGGAGGAGGGGAGCCGGATTGAAGTCCCTCTCCCCTCTTGGGCTTGTCATACCAACATTTTTGAGAAATCTTCGATTTCTCAAAAATGTAAATTCTAACCCCCAGACTTTTGTTGCTCATTGTCAATAAACAATAACTGTTGAGAATAAGGTCAAACTTCAGACGCTTCGTTGTGTAAGAGGCTGTCTGAGAAAGCCCGAATTGGTGCCCGAACCGCCCCCCAGTCCCCCAATTCTGGGGGGTTCTGAGATCGAAGTCCCCCAGAATTGGGGCCTTAAAGCCTTTCAGGCATATATGAAAAGGGGGCAAGTGCAAGGTCTATGGCATTTTTCAGACACCCTCTAAGCTGTTTAAAAGATGTTGGTAATGACAAGCCTCTTGGGAGAGGGATTTAGGCTTCGACGTGAGCGCTCAGCCGAACGGTGAGGGTCTATACTGGCTGTACAACAGTGTTTCCAACACCTCCACGAAAACTGTCCGAAGTATTAACTTCTGTCATTTCCGTAAATTTGCCTGGGTTACTGACACTTTCTTCTCAATCATCCACAATGGACAAAACGTAACAACCTGGGGATCACCCAACAGGGTAAAAAATTCATGCCCGTTCAAAAAATTTCTCTTGAAGCAGTGCAGAAGATCAGGCAGTACATCAAAGGTATTCTGATGCTACCCGACTCAGAAAATTATCCTGGTATTGGGTGGAGCAGTGAAGAAGAAATCCCAGAGCCAGAATCTTTAGATGCCCTCAGTGATTTATTTAACTTGGGTAGCCCGCCTGGGGAAGTGAGCCATAGTCCAAATACAGAGGGGCGTTGGTTTGTGAGTGCCTTGAATCCTAGAGCCGCCTTAACGAAATTACCAGGCATAAAGCTAAAAGCAGGAGTACGCATCGCCAGCTATCTCTGGCGTATGGGAGACCATGGTGTAGGTCTAACCTGGTCGATTCCTGAGGAGATAGGCACGACTTTTCATCTGGAAGCAGCGCTGGACAATTGTGGTGGACTGGATCAACCGCCACATCCGATCGGAGCCTTCGCAGACCTGATGGAGGCGATCGAAGGCGATGCTTCTCCCCATTCCTACATGATTGCTTCTATCCTGCGTCGAGAACTCAAGGAGTTTGGGGCGCTGGGCAAGCATTGTAATTGGAGCCATAGTCGCTTCATCACTGCCATCCCGCCACAAGTGAACTGGAAATGGCACACCCAAGTTCCCAAAGACTTCTCACCCAAAATGGTGATCGCTGCCGATGGCAAAGCCGCGATCGAATTCTTCACCTGTCGCATTGTCGCCCCAGTCACCCTACTGCGGCATGTAGATCAGTATCCACCAGGAGAATATAAAGCTACGAATCATGATTTGGTGATGGCAACTGTTTGAGATAGGAGCATGGAATGTAAGGGTTGATGGGGAATCCATCCCTGCCCTCTGACAAACGCCTGATGTGCCCTATGATGAAGGGAGTTGTAAAGAAATGTGAAGGTTATGCGAGATAAGGTTGTAGTCATTGTGGGTGCGACGGGTGGAATTGGTACGGCCCTGACCAAACAACTCTCCGAAGCAGGCGCACATCTGGTACTGGCGGCACGGGAGAGCGATCGTCTCCTAGACCTATCCAACCAGTTGCCAGAACCGGCCCTAACTGTGCCCACAGACATTACTCAGCCCGATCAAGTCACTGCTTTGATGGAGAAAGCCGTAGCGCAATTCGGGCAAATTGATGCTCTCGTCAATAGTGCTGGGGCGGGGATTATGAAGCCATGGAATAAGTTGGAACCCACCGACCTCAATGCTATGTTAGACCTCAACCTCAAGGGCAGTTTCTACACCTGTCAGGCGGCCGCAGAGGTGATGAAGGAGCGCAAATCGGGACACATTTGCAATGTCATTGGCATTTTGGGCAAACATTCAATGCAAATGGCGGCGGCGTACTGTGCCTCTAAATTTGGTGTGGTGGGTTTCAGCAAATGTATGGCGGAGGAGTTGCGGCGCTATGGGGTGAAGTTTACACTCTGCTACTTTGGGGGCATTGATTCGCCCTTTTGGGATGATGTGCAGCTAAAGGTCGATCGCACAAAAATGTTGCGCCCTGAAACGGCTGCCAGCGCCATCTACGCTGCCCTGACTGCCGAACCTCAAGCTGTACCGATGGAGATTAACATCCAGCCAGAGAGCCACTTGTTTTTTTAGCTGTCACTACTCAGGCTGCTAGCTCAATGTCGAGCCTGCCTTCATCCCCCAACCCCTTCTCCCACTGGGAGAAGGGGAGCCTGATTGAAGTCCCTCTTCCTGGAGAGAGAGATTTAGGGTGAGGGTAGGCTGAGTAGTTTTAGGTCGAAACTATGCCCCTAGGTTAGGGTAAGTTCGTGGAAAAGATGATTAGCTGATGCTTTATGGCGAGATCAGATGTGGCGATCGAATGTTGCGTGAGGACGATTCTCTGTGCTATTTGACCATATTCGCTTCTGTGTCGAAGATGCTGCTGCATCGCGTAACTGGTTTGTGCAGAGGATGGGCTTTACAGCCGTAGCCAGTGAAATTAGCACTCACACTCACACGGAAGTGATTCAGAGTGGTTTAGTTGTCTTTGTCCTGACATCTCCCCGTGATGCCAGCAGTCCTGCGGCTCAGTTCTTAAGCCTCCACCCGCCTGGCGTTGAAGATGTGGTGCTGCGGGTGGCAGATGTGGAGGTGGCAATGTCGATCGCCACTGCCGCAGGGGCTAAAGTATCCCAACCCATACAGGTTGCCACCCAAGCAGGTACATCCCTCAAGTGGAGCCAAATTGTGGGGTGGGGTGGGTTAAAGCACACCCTGGTGGAGCGATCGGGGGTTGAGCCGCTGGGGACTCCGTTTCTACTGCCCTCTAGCTCCTATGGGGTTTTGCTGCCTAAGACTCATGGGATCGCCAATGGCTTTATTGGCATTGACCATGTGGTGCTGAATGTAGCCAAGGGAGATTTGGAGCCAGCAGTGGCGTGGTATCAAACGGTGTTGGGTCTGGAGCCACAGCAGCAGTTTACGATCGCCACCCCCAATTCAGCCCTGTACAGCCGCGTTTTGAATGATGCCACTGGCACCCTCAAACTGCCTATTAATGAACCCGCCTCTGGAAACTCCCAGGTGCAAGAGTTTCTCAATCTGCATCGAGGCGCGGGCATTCAGCACATTGCCCTCCAAGCTGATGATGTTGTCACGACCGTTGCTCATTTGCGATCGGCGGGGTTGAATTTTTTGGCGGTGCCTGAAATCTACTACGATGAGGTGCGCCAGCGTTCTGGCTCATTCTTGACAGAGCAGCAGTTGCAGTCGATCGCTGCCCAGGAAATCTTAGTAGATTGGCAAGCCGATGTCCCAGCCCTATTACTGCAAACCTTTACGCAACCAATTTTTGCTCAACCCACGTTCTTTTTTGAAGTGATTGAGCGCCAAGTCTACTGGCTCAATGGTCAGGCTCAGTCTGTGCAGGGGTTTGGGGAAATGAACTTCCGTGCCCTATTTGAGGCGATCGAGCGAGAGCAACTTAAACGGGGAAGTTTGTAAGCGGCAGAGGATTAGCTTAAATCTGGCGATGCTCTCTTGTTCACATCCCATCAAATTTCGTCTGGGTTGACCCCGATCGCCCGTAAATGTTCAGCGAGACGCTCTGCTCTCTGGCGTTCTGAATCAGCGCGTTGCCGCTCCACCTCTCTGCCTTGACGTTCTGATTCAGCACGTTGTTGCTCAGCCTCTCTACCTTGGCGTTCTGAATCAGCGCGTTGCCGCTCCACCTCCCTGCCTTGGTGTTCTGAATCAGCACGTTGTCGCTCAATCTCCCGTCCCTCTGCACCCGTGGGGATAAGTTGACCTTGCCGATCGCACCAACGCAACCACTGGCTCGGCACCCCCTCAAACTCTCCTTCCCAGAGCATTAACCCCAAGCCTGCATCCTCC